>JAABUN010003432.1_pt1 | contig 24581 bp, 19 predicted proteins | sample 5559311 | NCBI WGS metagenome assembly JAABUN01 (sample SAMN10711877, study PRJNA513370) | rock metagenome | isolation source: Antarctica rocks | place: Antarctica: Victoria Land, Siegfried Peak sud
AGCGTCGAGCCGAAGACGTGCCCGCCGTCGGCTCGCTCGACGTTGAGCTTGCCGAGCTGGCCGCGCTGCACCGCCTCGGCCAGCGCCGTCGCGGCCGGAGTCACCCGACGTGGGTCCTCGGTGAAGGACAGCAGGGTCTTGCCGCCCCGCTCGACGTAGAACACCAGCGCACCGTCGACCAGGACCACGAGCGCGCCGGCCTTGCGTCCGGGCCGGTGGCCCTCACGCTCGGGCCACGGAAGGGCCGCACCGTAGGCGTTGGCCGCGTCGCAGGCGGCCAGCACCACCGCCTGGGGCACCTCGGGCTCGCGCTGGTAGGACCGCACCCGGTCGACCGCACCGCCCAGCGCGAACTGGGCTGCGCCCAGGCCCTCGATGAAGTAGCCGCGCCGACACTGGCCGGACTCCTCCAACGTGCTCAGGGCCCGGTACGCGGCGCCGAAGCCGCCGGCCCCGTTCTCGGTCATCACACTGCCCCGGCTGACCACGCCGTAGCGGTCCAGCTGGGCGAACACGTCCGTGGCCAGCTGCTCGGCCGGCGTCACCCCTGACCGCTGCACCAGCGACCAGCGGCCGACCGTCGTCGGGGAGGCGGTCCTCGGGGCGCGTCCCGGGCGGCCGAGGCCGCCTCCCGCCAGTCGGGCGCGGTGGGTCCGGGCCGACGGCCTTGTCGGCGCCTTCCTGTGGGCGCCGCCGCCGGCGAGGGCCCGGACGGGCGCGAAGGTGTCCCCCGTGACCAGGCCGGACCAGACCAGGTCCCAGAGCGCGGCCACGTAGGTCGGCCGGTCACCCAGCGAGCCCGGCGGCAGCAGCGCGTCGAAGAAGTAGGCACCGCCCCCGGCCAGCGCGTCCCGGAGCTCCTGGCTCCGGTGGTGCGCCGGGGCCGTCCGGAGCGGCGACGGCTCAGCCCCAGCCACGTACCAGCGGACCCAGCCGTCGGAGTCACCGATCCCACCGTCACCGACCCAGGTCACCTCACCGCTGGCTGTCAGCTCGTCCAGCATCGCGGGCGTGTAGCCGGCGACCCGGGCCGGCAGGATCACCGACTCGAGGGCACTCGCGGGGAGGGCGTAGCCGGCCAGCTGCTCCAGCGCCCCGAGGACGGCGTCGCTGCCGCGGGCACCCGAGCCGACGCCCTGCCACTCGGTGAGAAAGCGCGCGTAGGCGACCTGCTCGACCGGCTCCACCTCCTTGCGCAGCAGGGCGAGGGTCCGGCGCTTGATCAGCGCGAGGACCCGGCCGTGACAGTACTGCCGACGCTCGTCCCCGGCCGGGCCGTCGAGGTCGACGAAGGAGCCACCCACCACGGTGCCGGCAGCCACCAGGGCGTCGCAGGCCTGCTCCACCACCGCCCGGCCCAGGCCGTAGCGGGTTGCGACGGTACCGGCCACGAACGGCCCGTGGGTGCGGGCCCAGCGCAGCACGAGGTCCTCGATCGGGTGGGGGGACGACTCGGTGAAGTTCGCGGCGACGCCGGGCGGGACCGGGATGCCCAGCCCGTCCCGCAGCCGGGGCACGTCCTCGGCGACCGCGACCATCGCGACGCCGGCGATCCTGACCTCCACCACGCGCCGGTCCAGCACGAGCTGCTCGAGCGCCGGCTCGGGGCTGAAGCCCTCAGCGGAGCGCAGCGCGAGCTCGGGCCGGCTGTAGGGGCCGGCGGTGCGGATCAGGTCGTAGAGCTGCTCGGCCGTCGTGACCTGCCGCTCGGGGCTCAGGCCCTGCACGTCCGCCTCGGTGCGGTCGATGACGGACGCGTCCAGCAGCTGCTTCAGGCCGTCCTTGCCCAGCAGCTCGGCCAGCAGGCCGGCGTCCAGCGACAGCGCGGCCGCCTTCTTCTCAGCGAGCGGCACATCGCCCTCGTAGACGAAGGCTCCGACGTAGCCGAACAGCAGCGACTTGGCGAAGGGCGAGGGCTCCTTGGTCTCCACCTCGACGAGCCTGATCGAGCGGGCAGCGATCTCACGCTGGACGGCCAGCAGCCCGTCGAGGTCGAAGACATCGGTCAGGCACTCGCGCATCGTCTCCAACACGATGGGGAACTCGGGGTAGCGCGCCGCAACGGTGAGCAGCTGAGCCGACCGCATCCGCTGCTGCCACAGGGGTGAGCGCGACTTCGGATCCCGACGCGGCAGCAGCAGGGCGCGTGCCGCGCACTCGCGGAAGCGGGCGGCGAAGAGTGCTGACCCTCCCACTTCATCGGTCACGACCGACTCGATGGTCTCCGGGTCCAGGATGATCAGGTCGGCGCTGGGCGGCTCGGACTCGGTGTCCGGGATCCGCAGCACCATCCCGTCGTTGGTGGCGCTGGCCTGCACCTCGAGGCCGTAGCGCTCCCGTGCGGCCCGTTCGACCGCCAGTGCCCAGGGGGTGAGCACCCCGGTGCCCAGCGCGGAGTGCACGCACACCCGCCAGTCACCGAGCTCGTCGCGGAACCGCTCGAAGACGATCGTCTGGTCGGTGGGCAGGGCGCCTGTGGCGCCGGACTGCTCGCTCAGGTAGCTCAGCAGGTTGCGGGCGGCGAACTCGTCGAGCCCGCTCTGCCGGAGCCGGGCGGCAGCCTTGTCGGCCGGCATCGTCCCGACCTCCCGGACGAAGCCGCCGAACGCCCGGCCCAGCTCGAGCGGCCGGCCGGGCGAGTCGCCCTTCCAGAACGGCAGCCGGCCAGGGACCCCCGGCGCGGGGGAGACCAGGACCTGGTCGTGGGTGATCTGCTCCACGCGCCAGCTGGTGGTCCCGAGGGTGAAGACGTCGCCGACGCGGGTCTCGTAGACCATCTCCTCGTCCAGCTCGCCCACCCGACGGCCGGGGGCGTGCTTGCCGGCGGCGTTGCCCTCCCCGACGATGAAGACGCCGAACAGACCGCGGTCGGGGATGGTGCCACCGGAGGTGACGGCGAGCCGCTGTGCGCCCGGTCGGGCGGTCAGCAGGCCCGTGTCGCGCTGCCAGACCAGCCGCGGCCGAAGCTCGGCGAAGTCCTCCGACGGGTAGCGTCCGCTCAGCATGTCCAGGACGGCCTCGAAGGCGCTGTAGGGCAGGTCGTGGAACCCGCTGGCCCGACGGACGAGGGCGTACAGCTCGTCGACCTTGGTCTCCTGTCCCGACACCACGGCCACGATCTGTTGAGCGAGCACGTCGAGCGGGTTGCGCAGCTCGGCGACCTCCTCGATGGCGCCCCGGCGCATCCGCTCGACGACGACCGAGGACTCGATCAGGTCGCCGCGGTGGTTGGGGAAGAACACCCCGCGCGAGGTGGCGCCCACCTGGTGGCCGGCCCGGCCGACGCGCTGCAGCCCGCTGGCCACCGACGGCGGGGACTCCACCTGGACGACCACGTCGACGGCACCCATGTCGATGCCGAGCTCGAGGGAGGAGGTCGCCACGACGCAGGGCAGCAGGCCCGACTTGAGGTCGGACTCGATCTGGGCCCGCTGCTCCTTGCTGACCGAGCCGTGGTGGGCGCGAGCGATCACGGGGCCGTGGCTGCCGTCCTGACCCGATGACGCACCCGACTGGGCCATCACCTGGGCCGGGGGGCCGGCCGCGGCCGCATCGTCTGGTCCTGCCTCGCCGAGGCGTTCGACATGCAGCTCGTTGAGGTGGGCGGTCAGCCGCTCGGCCAGCCGCCGCGAGTTGGCGAAGACGATGGTGGAGCGGTGTGCGGCGACCAGGTCGAGGATCTTGTTCTCCACGTGGGGCCAGATGGAGGGTGCCCGGGTGGGGGCCTGCTCGTCGCCCGGCGAGGCGCCCGGCGTGGCGGCTGAGGCGCCGAGGTCGCTCATGTCCTCGACCGGCACGACGATCTCCAGGTCCCAGGCCTTCTCGGCCTTCGGAGCCACCACCTGCACCGGGTGCGGCCCACCGAGGTAGGCCGCCACCCGCTCCGCCGGACGGACGGTGGCCGAGAGGCCGATGCGCTGCATGGCCCGGTGCGGCACCTCCACCGTGCCTGACTCGGCCGTCAGGGCCTCGAGACGTTCGAGAGAGAGCGCGAGGTGCGAGCCGCGCTTGGTGCCCGCCAGGGCATGTACCTCGTCGACGATGACGGTACGCACCGAGTGGAGCACGTCGCGGGCGCTGGAGGTGAGCATCAGGAACAACGACTCGGGCGTGGTGATGAGGATGTCGGGCGGGCGGGTCACGATCGCGCGCCGCTCGGCAGTGGTGGTGTCACCGGACCGGACGCCGACGGTGACGTTGGGCGGGGCCTGCGCCAGCCGCAGGGCGGTCTGGGTGATACCAGCCAACGGCGCGCGCAGGTTGCGTTCCACGTCGACGGCGAGCGCTTTGAGCGGGGAGACGTAGAGGACCCGGCACCGCTCCTTCGGCTGGGGCAGCGGGGAGCGGGTCAGGTCGTCCAACGCCCACAGGAAGGCCGCCAGCGTCTTGCCCGACCCGGTGGGGGCGACGACCAGGGCGTTCTGCCCGGCGGCGATCGCCCGCCACGCCCCTGCCTGCGCAGCCGTGGGGCGTGCGAAGACCTCCCGGAACCAGGTCGCGGTGGCGGGGGAGAACACTTGCAGGACCTCAGCTGGCACGGCACCCATACTGCCCGGCAGCACTGACAGTCCGCGATCGAGCGGCGGCGCCGGTCGTGCTCGCGGTCAGCCCCGGGCGACACTGGGGGCAGACGACGGCGAGTGAGGATGGGAGGCGGCGGCCGGTGAAGGAGACCGATCTGTGGCAGCGGCTGCAGGACCAGCTGGGGGCGGGCTACTACCGCGTCTGGGCGGCCGAGTACAGCCTGGCGGAGCTGCAGGACCGGACCGTCGCGCAGGCCGTGGCCGACGGCGTGCCGGCGAAGACCGTCTGGCGGGCCGTCTGGGCCGCCCTGGAGCTGCCGCCGCGCGAGCGCTGAGCCCGCTGCGATGCTGAGGTCGACACCCCATGACGGATCGGCGTGTCCCTGGCGTGTTCGAACACCTGTTCGGTAAGTTGTCCACCGGGCCGCTCGACGCGACGGTGCTGTCCACAGCACCGTCACGTCGCGCACCTTTGTCAGTGCCTCTCCTTAGAGTCCCTGCACAGACCGCACGACACGGAACGCCCGGACGGGTGAGGGAAGGACATGATGGCGACCAACGACCGCGAGAAGGCGCTGGAGACAGCACTCGCCCAGATCGACAAGAACTACGGCAAGGGCTCGGTGATGCGGCTCGGAGACGAGGTCCGCGTTCCGCTGGAGGTGATCCCCACCGGTTCGATCGCCCTCGACGTCGCGCTCGGCATCGGCGGGCTGCCGCGTGGGCGCGTGGTCGAGGTCTACGGCCCCGAGTCCAGCGGCAAGACGACGGTGGCGCTGCACGCGATCGCCAACGCACAGGCCGCCGGCGGGATCTGCGCCTTCATCGACGCCGAGCACGCCCTCGACCCCGACTACGCCGCCCGGCTGGGGGTCGACACAGACTCCCTGCTGGTCAGCCAGCCCGACAACGGCGAGCAGGCGCTGGAGATCGCGGACATGCTGGTCCGATCCGGCGCCCTGGCGCTCATCGTCATCGACTCGGTAGCGGCGCTGACCCCCCGGGCAGAGATCGAGGGCGAGATGGGGGATAGCCATGTCGGGCTGCAGGCACGGCTGATGAGCCAGGCGCTCCGCAAGATGACCGGGGCGCTGAGCAACTCCAACACCACGTGCATCTTCATCAACCAGCTGCGCGAGAAGATCGGGGTCATGTTCGGCTCGCCCGAGACCACGACCGGCGGCAGGGCGCTGAAGTTCTACTCCTCGGTCCGGCTCGATGTTCGCCGCATCGAGACGCTGAAGGACGGCCAGGAGATGGTCGGTAACCGGACCCGGGTGAAGGTGGTCAAGAACAAGGTGGCGCCCCCCTTCAAGCAGGCCGAGTTCGACATTCTCTACGGCAAGGGAATCAGTCGCGAGGGCAGCCTGATCGACCTCGGCGTCGAGGTGGGCATCGTCCGCAAGGCCGGGGCCTGGTTCACCTACGACGCCGACCAGCTGGGGCAGGGCCGGGAGAATGCCCGCAGCTACCTGCTCAGCAACCCCGACCTCGCCAACGAGCTCGAGAAGAAGATCAAGGAGAAGATGGGTATCGGCCCGCAGGTCGACACCCCGGCCGGTATCGACCCTGTCACCGGTGAGGTGGAGTTCTGAGCTCCCCGCTCGACCCGGCCCGCGACCAGCGCGGGCCGGGTGACGCCGATCCGGTCGACCAGGTGCGGTCGTGGCTGACCGAGCGTGCCACTGGGACCGTGCCGGACGAGGTCGCCCGGCTGGCGGACGGGCGACCGATGGTCGATGCCGCCGCCGAAGGCTGGAAGCAGCCAGCGCCCGAGACCGAACGTCCTCGTGGTGGCTCCCGGTCCGGGCGACCTGGCGACGCCGGAGATGGTCGGTCCGCACGTCGAAGCGGCGGGCGACCTCGTGGCCCTGACGTTGCGCCCGAGGTGGCCGCCTCCGACGTCGAGGCGGACCCGGAGTCGGTGGCCCGCACGATCGTTCTCCGCAAGCTTTCCGCTCAGGCCAGGACGCGGCACGAGCTGGCCAAGGCCCTCGCCTCGCGCGACGTCCCCCCAGAAGTGGCGGACGCGGTCCTGGACCGGATGGAGGAGGTTGGCCTGGTCGATGACGAGACCTTCGCTCGCGACTGGGTGGAGTCGCGTCAGCAGCGCCGCCACCTGTCCGTCTCGGCGCTGCGGCGCGAGCTGCAGACCCGAGGCGTCGATCGTGAGCAGATCGATGAGGCCGTGAGCGCGGTCGGCGGTGCGGACGAGGTCGGGGCCGCCCTGGCTCTGGCCAAGAAGAAGTTCCAGTCGATGCAGGGACTGGAGCGCGCCGTGCAGTATCGAAGACTCGCCGGGGCGTTGGCCCGCCGCGGTTTTAGTGCAGGGGTGGCCTCGGCCGTGCTCAGCCAGGTTCTCGACCACTCGCGGGACTGACCACTCGCGCCTCGAGGATCGAAGCCGCCGGTTCATCTTCTCGTGCTTGACCGGCCGTGGCCCGAGCCATAGTGTGCACGGACAAGGTTTCAGTCTCTTTGTCTGCCAATTTGGTCAACAGTCAACAGCATCGAACGTGCTTGGTTATCCGATGATCGTGCTCTTCCGGTTTCTCCAGATCCTTCCGCGTGACCGTCGGCACCGGATGGCTCCTCTTTTTCCATGCATGCAGGCTGGAGCCTCTTGAGTGCACGCGGAAGCGTGTAGACGGGAGTGCGCCATGAGTTCAGTCCTCGCAGGTGTCGTGCTGGCGGCGCTCGTCGTCGTCGCCTTGGGGCTTGCCGTCATCCTGCTGCGGGTCCGCGGATCCCGAGCCGGAGCCTCGCTCGACGCGTCCGCAACCGCTCGCCAACTCGCCGAGGATCCGGATCGCCTGGCGCAGCAGGATGAGCTGGCGGCCGCGAAGGACGAGCTGGGCCGGCTCCGGCAACGGTCGGAGGAGGTCCGCGCGTCTCAAGCCAAGGCGGACGAGCTTCTCACCTCGGCACAGCACGCCCGCACCGAGGTTGACGAGGAGTCCCGCGCTCGTCGGGCCGAGCTCCAGGGACAGCGCTCCGACCTCGAACGCCGCGAGCAGCGGCTCAGCGACCGCGAAGAGCGCTTGGACACCGACGGTCGCAGTCTCGACGAGCGGGCTCGCCACCTCGACGAGCTCAAGGCTCAGCTCAAGACTCAGCGTCAGTCTCTTGCTGAGGTTGAGGCTGAGCGGCAGCACGCACTCGAGCGCGTGGCTGGGCTGACAGCCGAGCAGGCGAAGGCCGAGCTGGTCTCCACCGTCGAGCACGAGGCGAAGCGGCAGGCCGTTCTGGTGGCGCGCGACATCGAACGCCAGGCGACCCGGGACGCCGATGCCCGGGCGAAGCTCATTCTGGTGGGGGCGATCCAACGGGTGGCGTCGGAGCAGACCGCGGAGTCCGTCGTCTCGGCGGTGCATCTGCCCGGCGACGACATGAAAGGCCGCATCATCGGCCGCGAGGGGCGCAACATCCGTGCTTTCGAGCAGGTGACCGGGGTGAACGTGATGATCGACGACACCCCGGAGTCCGTGCTCCTCTCCAGCTTTGATCCGGTGCGACGCGAGGCCGCCCGGATGACGCTGACGGAGCTGGTCAAGGACGGCCGCATCCACCCCCACCGGATCGAGGAGGTGCACGAGCGGAGCAAGGCTCAGATCGAGCAGCAGTGCCTGCGAGCCGCCGAGGACGCCATGGCCGAGGTCGGCATCTCAGACCTGCACCCGGCGCTGGTACCCATCCTCGGGACGTTGCGGTATCGCACCTCCTACGGGCAGAACGTCCTCAAGCACCTGGTCGAGAGTGCCCACATCGCCGGCCTGATGGCCGCCGAGATGGGCCTCGACATCGCTCAGTGCAAACGGTCGGCCTTCCTGCACGACATCGGCAAGGCGCTCACCCACGAGGTGGAGGGATCGCACGCGGCCATCGGCGCCGACCTGGCCCGCCGCTACGGCGAGCATCCTGACGTGGTGCACGCGATCGAGGCGCACCACAACGAGGTCGAGGTCAAGACAGTCGAGGCGATCCTCGTCCAAGCTGCGGACGCGGTCAGCGGCAGCCGACCGGGCGCTCGCCGGGAGAGCATCGAGGCCTACGTGAAGCGGCTGGAACGGCTGGAAGAGATCGCAGGCGCCCGCGACGGGGTCGACAAGGTGTTCGCTATGCAGGCGGGCCGCGAGCTCCGCGTGATGGTCGTACCGGAGGTGATCGACGACATCGAGGCCCAGGTGCTGGCCCGCGACATCGCGAAGCAGATCGAGGAGGAGCTGACCTATCCGGGTCAGATCCGGGTCACCGTCGTCCGGGAGTCCCGCGCGACCGAGACGGCCCGCTGAGGGCGCCGCCGCCTGACCCGGGCGGAACCGTCCGCTGCTTGGTAGGTTGCGCCGGGTGAGTCTCGACCTGGTCCGGATCCGCTCCGACTTCGCCGCCCTGGATGCCGGGCTGGCCTTCTTCGACGCCCCGGGCGGCACGCAGACCCCGCGGCCGGTCGTCGAAGCCATCGAGCGCACCATGAGCGGGCCGCTGTCCAACCGCGGAACGGGGAACCAGGCGGCCAGGAACGCCGACGCGGTGGTGATCCAGGCACGCCAGGCCATCGCCGACCTGACCGGCGCGAACCCGGGCGGTGTGGTCTTCGGCCGCAGCGCCACCCAGCTCACCTTCGACTTCGCCCGCACCCTGGTGCGGGGCTGGATGCCCGGCGACGAGGTCGTGGTCACCCGACTCGACCATGACGCGAACATCCGGCCGTGGGTGCTCGCTGCGCAGCAGCACGGCCTGACCGTTCGCTGGGTCGACTTCGACCCCGCGACCGGCGAGCAGCAGACCGAACGGTTCGCGGCGGTGCTGGGGGAGCGCACCCGGTTGGTCGCCCTGACCGCGGCGAGCAACCTGATCGGGACCCGCCCTGACGTCGCCGGGGTTGCCGAGCTGGTGCACGCCGCCGGTGCACTGCTGTGGGTGGACGGGGTGCACTACGCGGCCCACGCAATCGTCGACGTCGAGGCGCTCGGCTGCGACTTCTTCGTCTGCTCGCCCTACAAGTTCTTCGGCCCGCACCACGGGGCCCTGGTCGCTGACCCGGCCCTGCTGGCGGAGCTGCAGCCCGACAAGCTGCTGCCCTCCAGCGACGCGGTGCCCGAGCGCTTCGAGCTGGGCACCTTGGCTTATGAGCTGCTGGCCGGGACGACGGCCGCCGTCGAGCACCTGGCCGGGCTGGTGCCGGGCGAGGGTCCCCGTCGTGTGCGGCTGTCCGCCTCGCTGGAGGCAGTGGAGGAGCACGAGGCGCGGCTCCTGGGGCGGATCGAGGACGGTCTGGCCGAGCTGGGGGCCACCATCTACAGCCGGGCCCGCTCTCGCACCTCGACCCTGCTCTTCGACCTGCCGGGCGTCGCCGCGGCCGACGTCGCCACCCGGTTGGCCGCGGTTGGCGTCAACGCCCCGTCGGGCCACTTCTACGCGCTGGAGGCCTCGCGGCACCTGGGCCTGGGTGAGCGGGGCGCGGTCCGTGTCGGGCTCGCGCCCTACAACGACGACACCGACGTCGACCGGCTGCTCGACGGCCTCGACGGCCTCATCGGCCCCTAGGTGGCCGCGAGGACGCCGGCCCCGCCCGGCGGCACCGGCGCCGGGTCGTCCGGGTTTGCCGGCGGGGCGCCCTTGGCCGAGCGCTGGAGCCGTCGTTCCACCAGCCGGGCCACGAGCGTGAGCGCGTAGTTGATGACGATGAACATCGCCGCCAGCACGATGAAGGCCGGGATGAGGTTGCCGTAGTTGGTGGAGAAGTTCTGGCCGCCCCGGATCAGCTCGGAGTAGTTGATGATGTAGCCGAGAGCGGTGTCCTTGAGGATCACCACGAGCTGGCTGAGCAGCGACGGCAACATTGCCGTGATCGCCTGCGGCAGCAGGATCGCGTTCATCGCCTGGGCCGGCGTCAGACCGACGGCGAGCCCCGCCTCGCGCTGGCCCTTCGGTAGCGAGAACACCCCGGACCGGATCAGCTCGGCGATCACCGAGGAGTTGTACAGGGTCAGCCCAGCCACCACACCGAAGAGCGAGGCGCCGTCACCGGTGATGCCGAGCACGAACACGGCGAAGGAGTAGGCGAAGATCATCATCACCAGCACCGGCACCGAGCGGAAGAACTCGACGTACAGCCCGCACAGCAGCCTGAGCACCCGGGACTGCGACAACCGGCCGACACCCAGGACCAGCCCGACCGCGATGGAGAGCACAACCGCGATCGCTGCCGCCTTGAGCGTGTTCAGCAGACCCGGGAGCAGGTAGGCCGTCCAGGTGACCGGGTCGAGGAACGGTGTCCACTTCTGCGCCGCGAACTGGTTGTCGTCCGGGTTCGCCAAGCCCCGGATCACCAGCGCGAGCAGACCGGCCAGCACCAGCACGGCGATCACGCCGGCGATCCGGTAGGTGCGCCTGGACCTCGGGCCGGGCACGTCGAACAGGACCGCCTGGGTGCTCATCGCTGCACCACCAGCCGCCGCGACAGGTAGGTGAAGGCCAACCCGGTCGGCAGCGTCAGCACGATGAAGCAGACGGCGATCAGGATGAAGATGGGGTAGAGCAGCGACGGGCTGAACTCGATCATGTTCCGCATCTGGTACGCGAGCTCGGCTACCCCGATCGTGGCCACCACGGTCGTGTTCTTGGTCAGCGCGATCAAGGTGTTCCCGAGCGGGGCGATCGCCCCGCGGAAGGCCTGGGGCAGCACGACCTCACGCAGGGTGGGCAGGAAACCCAGTCCGATGGCCCGGGCCGCCTCGGCCTGGCCCTGCGGGACGGTGTTGATGCCGCTGCGCAGGGCTTCGGCGACGAAGGCGGCGTGGTAGACCGCCAGCGCGATCACGCCGAACCGGAACGTGTTGTCGGTGATCGACGTCGGGGACGCGGGGTCCGCCAGCTGCACCTGCAGCGTGTTGCTGATCCCGAAGAGGCAGAAGAAGACGATCAGGGTCAGCGGGGTGTTGCGGACCAGGGTGACGTAGGCGGTGCCGAACCCGCGCAACACCGACACCGGGGAGACCCGGCAGACCGCCACGACGGTCCCGATGACCAGTGCCCCGAGGGCCGAGAGCACAGCCAGCTTGATCGTCATCCAGAGCGCGCCGAGCACGTCGTACTCGGTCAGCAGCCTGGTGAAGGCGTCCACGCCGTCCTCCTCGGTCGTCGGGCCGCGGCCCGGGCGGGTGCTGCCCGCCCGGACCCCGCTGGGTCAGGCGCAGGCGTCGGGCTTCGGCGGGTTGACGCTGGTGTCCGGCTTGAAGCCCGAGGGCCCGACCGAGTCGTCCAGCGCCTTCTGCCACTCCCCGGCGTCGATCATCTTCTTGATGGCAACGTTGACCGACTCGCACAGGGCCGTGTCGCCCTGCTTGAGGCCGACGCCGTAGCGCTCCTCGCTGAACGGGGCACCGACCACCTTCAGCTTGCCCTGGTACTGGGACTGGGCGGCGAAGCCGGCGAGGATCACGTTGTCGGTGGTGACGGCGTCGATGGAGCCGCTGTTCAGAGCCTGCACACACTTGGAGTAGGTATCGAACTCCTGCAGCTGGACCCCGGTCGCGAACTTGTCCTTGATCTTCTTCGCCGAGGTCGAACCAGTGACCGAGCACAGCTTCTTGCCGTTCAGCGCCTCAGGGCCGGTGATGTCGGCGTTGTCGCTCTTGACCAACAGGTCCTGGCCGGCGACGAAGTAGGGCCCGCCGAAGGACACCTTCTGCTTGCGCTCGTCGGTGATCGAGTAGGTCGCGAAGATCATCTTGACCTGCCCGCTCTGCAGCAGCGTCTCGCGCTGGGCCGATGGCGACTCCTTGAAGGTGACGTCGGTGTAGCCGAGCTCCTTGGCCACGTAGCGGGCGACGGTGACGTCGAACCCTTGGTAGTCGTTGCCGACCTGCTGGCCGAGGCCGGGCTGGTCGAACTTGATGCCAACCGTGACCGGGCCGCCGGAGCTCGCCGCGCCCCCGCCCGGGGCGGCGTTCTGCTCGTTGACGCAGCCGGCCATGGCCAGCATGAGTGCCGCGGCAGCGGCGCTGCCGGCGATCTTGGTGATGGTCCTCATGGTTCCCCTCCGGTGTGGGCGCCGGGAGAGCAGGCCGCTGCTCCCGATCACTCGGGCTCTTCCCTGTGCATCGTGCCCCGGCCGGTGGGTCGGGGTAGCGTCACGCGTCCTGGGCTAGTGGGTCAGGATCTTGCTCAGGAAGTCCTGGGCCCGCGCCGAGCGCGGGGCGGTGAAGAAGGTCTCCGGGGGAGCTTCCTCGACGATCTGGCCATCGGCCATGAAGACGACACGGTTGGCCGCCTTGCGGGCGAAGCCCATCTCGTGGGTGACGACGATCATGGTCATCCCCTGTCCGGCGAGCGCCACCATCACGTCGAGCACCTCGTTGACCATCTCGGGGTCGAGGGCGGAGGTCGGCTCGTCGAACAGGATGACCTTGGGGTCCATGGCCAGCGCGCGGGCGATGGCGACCCGCTGCTGCTGGCCGCCGGAGAGCTGTGCAGGGTACTTGTCCGCCTGGGAGTCCACGCCCACCCGCTTGAGCAGCTCGAGGCCGCGTTTCCGGGCGTCGGATGCGCTCGCACGTCGGACCTTCACGGGGCCCAGCGTGACGTTCTCCAGCACCGTCTTGTGGGCGAAGAGGTTGAAGGACTGGAAGACCATCCCCACGTCGGCACGCAGTGTGGCCAGGGCCTTGCCCTCTTCGGGCAGCTGCTGGCCGTCGATGGTGATGGTGCCGCCCTCGATCGTCTCGAGGCGGTTGATCGCCCGGCACAGCGTCGACTTGCCGGAGCCGGAGGGCCCCAGCACGACGACCACCTCACCCCGGCCGACCGTCAGGTTGATGTCCTGCAGCACGTGCAGGGGGCCGAAGTGCTTGTCCACCCCGCTCAGCACCACCAGTGGCTCGCCGCCCGGCGGCACTCCCGACTCCGTCATGGGCTGACTTTAGATGAGCCCGGTCTCGGTTGGGCGCACCGACATGTTGAGATCCGGTTACGGGGCTCGATGGATGCTGCTGGCAGCCTCAGCCGCCGGCGATCCCCCAGCGCCCCGTGTAGCTCTTGCCAGGGGCCAGCACGATCAGGCCATCGTGGGTCGGGCCCTCGTTGAAGGCGTCCGGCCCGCAGGTCATCGGCTCGACGGCCAGGGAGAGGTCGCGGCGGTGATCGCCGGTGAAGACCTGGATCCAGCCCATCGTCGCGTCGCCCCACAGCTCGGCGTGCCGCTCGCCCAGCACCAGCCGGACCCGCCAGCGGCCGTCCTCGTCCCGGTCGAGGTCGGTGAAGGCGGTGTCCAGGTTCGTCGTGCCCAGGGGCGCCCCCGCGCGCAGGTCGTTCACCGTGCCGTCGACGGGGGAGACCCGCACCGGCAGCAGGCGCTCGTCCACCTCCAGGTAGGACGAGGCCGGCAACCTCACCGACACGTCGTCGACGGCGGTCTCGCCCACCGTGAGGTAGGGGTGTGCCGCGTAGCCGAAGGGGACGTCGGACTCCCCGAGGTTGGTGGCGTGGACGGTGACCTGCAGCCCGCGCTCTCCGAGCTGGTGGGTGATCGTCGCCTCGAGGGGTTCGGCCCAACCCGGCTGCGGGTACACCCGCACCAGCTGGGTGACGCTGTCCTCGGCGTGCTCGACGACGGTCCAGGCCACGTGCCGGGCCAGGCCGTGGATCGCGTTGTGTCGCTTGGGCTCCGTCAGCGCGAGCTGCTGGGCGGTGCCGGCGAAGGTGTAGAGCCCGTCCCGGATCCGGTTGGGCCAGGGCAGCAGCTGCTGCCCGCGCCCGCCGTGAACCACCTCCTCAGCCTCGAACCCGCGGACGACGTGGCGGCCGGCGACGGTGTAGCTGCGCAGTGTCGCGCCGACCTCGGTGACGACGGCGCGCTGCTCGCCGGAGAGGATCTCGTACTGCTCGCCGGTGGGGTTGGTCATGGGCCGAGAGCCTAGTGCCGCCCGGTGGGCCGACCGCGCGGTGGGACCCTGCGGGAAGGTCTCGCGAGCGGCGTCGGCGCCGGTCGCGGCCGTTAGGCTGGGCAGGCCATGTCGACCGAAACCCTCGCTCCCGGCCACGGGTGGACCTACGAGATCCGCACTCACGGCTGCCAGATGAACGTCCACGACTCCGAGCGCCTCGCCGGCCTGCTCGAGGGGGCCGGCTACGCCCGCTCCGACCGCGGATCCGCAGCCGACGTCGTCGTGTTCAACACCTGCGCCGTCCGGGAGAACGCCGACAACAAGCTGTACGGCAGCCTCGGCCACCTGCTGCCCACCAAGAACGCCACCCCCGGCATGCAGATCGCCGTCGGTGGCTGCCTGGCGCAGAAGGACCGTCGTGACATCCTCCGCCGCGCCCCGTGGGTGGACGTCGTCTTCGGCACGCACAACATCGGCTCGCTGCCGGTGCTGCTGGAGCGGGCCCGGGTCGAGCAGGAGGCCCAGGTGGAGATCGAGGAGGCTCTGGTGACCTTCCCCTCGAACCTCCCGACGCGGCGCCAGTCCGCGTACGCCGCCTGGGTCTCGGTGAGCGTGGGCTGCAACAACACCTGCACCTTCTGCATCGTGCCGGCTCTGCGCGGCAAGGAGGCCGACCGGCGCCCCGGCGACGTGCTAGCCGAGATCCGGATGCTGGTGGCCGACGGTGTCCAGGAGGTGACGCTGCTGGGCCAGAACGTGAACGCCTACGGCGTCGAGTTCGGCGACCGCTCCGCCTTCGCGAAGCTGCTGCGGGCCTGCGGCGAGATCGAGGGCCTGGAGCGGGTGCGCTTCACCTCTCCGCACCCCAAGGACTTCACCGACGACGTGATCGCGGCCATGGCGGAGACGCCGAACGTGATGCCGCAGCTGCACATGCCACTGCAGTCCGGCTCGGACGCGGTGCTCCGGGCGATGCGCCGCTCCTACCGCAGTGAGCGCTACCTGGGGATCATCGACCGGGTACGCGAGGCGATCCCGCACGCGGCGATCACCACCGACATCATCGTCGGCTTCCCCGGCGAGACCGAGGCCGACTTCCAGGCCACCCTCGACGTCACCGCCGCCTCCCGGTTCGCGGCCGCCTTCACGTTCCAGTACTCGATCCGTCCCGGGACGCCGGCCGCGACGATGCCCGACCAGATCCCGAAGGCCGTGGTCCAGGAGCGTTACGAGCGGCTGGTCGCGCTGGCCGACCAGATCGCGTGGCAGCAGAACCAGCGATTGCTGGGCACCGAGGTCGAGGTGATGTTCGCCGACGGCGAGGGACGCAAGGACGCCGCCACCGCACGGATGTCGGGCCGGGCCCGGGACAACCGGCTGGTGCACGTCGCCGTCCCCGAGGCCGCTCCGCTGCGGCCCCGACCGGGCGACCTGGCCCGGACGACCATCACCTACGCCGCCCCGCACCACCTCACGGCGGATGCCGGTGTGAGCGACCTGCGCCGCACCCGGGGTGGCGACGCGTGGGAGGGCCGCCGCGCCGCTCCGGCCCGGCCGGTCGTCGGTCTGGGTCTGCCGGTGGTCGGTGTACCGGGCCCGCTCCCGGCCGAGGACTCCTGCGCCGTCGGCTGATCCGAGCTGTCCGATCTGGCTCGTCGAGGAGTGCTCAGACCGGCGGCGGGGTGTCCCTGCGCAGGTCGCCCAGCTTCTCCTTCGCGATGTCGACGCCCTGGTCGATGGTGTCGGCGTGCTTGCCCCCGGTCCGCTGGTCGGCCACGGCGGCGGCCTTGTCCAGGCCCTGGTCGACCTTGTCGGAGTGCTGGTTCAGCACGTCCTTGGCCTTGTCGAAGATGCCCATCTGCGTCCTGCCTCTCTCGGGTGCGGGTGGTGCTCGGGTGCGGGTCCGTGATCAGGGCCGGGCCACGCGTCTGCCAGCCTGCCCCGCACCGCGGAGGTGCACAACCACCGGCACGTCCGACGCGGGCGCCTCGGCCCGCCGGCTGGGCCAGACTGGACGACGTGACCGTGGTGCTGGTGGGTCCGACGGCCGTCGGCAAGTCCGCGCTCGCCGTGGCCCTGGCCCGCCGCTACCGGGCCGAGGGGCGCCCTGCCGAGGTGGTGAGCGCGGACTCGATGCTGCTCTACCGCGGGATGGACATCGGGACGGCCAAGCCCGGGCCCGCGGAGCGCGGCGGGATACCCCACCACCTGCTCGACGTGCTCGACGTCACCGAGACCGCCACCGTGGCGGAGTTCCAGACCCTGGCCCGAGCCGCCATCGCCGACTGCCTGGCGCGTGGCGTCATTCCTGTCGTCGTGGGTGGCTCCGCCCTGTACGTGCGTGCGGTGGTCGATGACTTCGCCTTCCCGGGTACTGACACCGTCGTCCGGGCCCGGCTGGAGGCCGACCTCGCCGAGCTGGGGCCCGCAGGCCTGCACGCCCGGCTGAGTGCACTCGACCCCAGATCGGCAGCGACGATCGGTCCCGGTAACGGGCGTCGGCTGGTCCGGGCGCTCGAGGTGGTCGAGCTGACCGGGGCGCCCTACGCCGCCAGCCTGCCCGAGCACCGCTACCGGTTGCCCGGGGTGGTGCAGATCGGGCTGCGGATCGACCGGTCGACGCTGGACCAGCGGATCTGCGACCGCGTCGACGCCATGTGGGCGGCGGGGTTCGTCCAGGAGGTGCGTGCCCTGGCCGACCGCTCACCCGGCCTGCGCGCCGGGGTGACCGCATCCCGAGCCCTGGGCTACCGGCAGCTGTTGGCCCACCTCGACGGCGAGCTGACGCAGGAGCAGGCGCGGGAGCAGACGGTGGCCGGCACCCGACGCTTCGCCCGTCGCCAGGGCGGGTGGTTCCACCGCGACCCCCGGATCACCTGGCTCGACTGGGACCGCACCGACCTGGTCGACGCCGTCCGCGCGGTGGCCGGGCCGGGTGGTGAGGGGGCGAGCGGCGAGGGTGCGGACGGTGCACGGCAGGCCCGCCCACCGGTGGGAGACTGAGCCCATGCGCCGGTGGTCGTTCAGCAAGGGACACGGGACCGAGAACGACTTCGTGGTCCTGCTCGACCGCGACGACACGATGGGCGTCGGACCGGCCGAGGTCCGCTACCTGTGCGACCGGCACGCCGGGATCGGCGGTGACGGGCTGCTGCGGGTCGTGCGCGCCCGGCACATCCTGGAGTGGGAGGGCGACGGCGGGCTGTGGTTCATGGACTACCGCAACGCCGACGGCTCGCTCGCCCAGATGTGTGGCAACGGCCTACGGGTGTTCATCCGCTTCCTGCTGGAGAACGACCTGGCCAGTGGGCCGGTCGTCGAGGTGGCCACCCGGTCGGGCCTCCAGGAGGCCACCGTGCTGCCCGACACCCGGATCCGGGTCTCGATGGGCCCCGTACGGGTCGCCGCCGCCGAGGCGACGGTTTGCGTCCGGACCGCGGACGGGACCACCCACGCGGTGCTGCCCGTCGACGTCGGCAACCCGCACGGCGTCGCCTTCGTCGACGACGTGGCGGCGCTGGACCTGCACACCCCCCCGGAGGTGGCGGCCGAGGCCTTCCCGGAAGGAGTCAACCTCGAGTTCGTCCGGACGCTGGGGCCCCGGCGCCTCGCGCTGCGGGTGCACGAGCGCGGGGTGGGGGAGACCCGGTCGTGCGGGACGGGCACGGTGGCGGCTGCCGCGGCCACCCGGGCCCACTCCGGTGACACCGACCCACTGCCGGTCACCTATCGTGTCGAGGTACCTGGCGGTGAGGTCGAGGTCGAGCTCACCGACGACCAGGCCTATCTCACCGGACCGGCGGTGCTCGTCGCCCACGGTCAGGTCGTGGTCCCCGAGGAGGGTTGAGTGGCGGTCCTGGACACGTTCTCGCTGGCCGGCAAGGTCTCGGTGGTGACGGGCGCGAACCGCGGCATCGGACGCGCCCTGGTCACGGCGCTGGCTGAAGCCGGCAGCGACATCGTCCTGCTGGTCCGTGACGCCGAGGCGGGCGCCCGGGCCAAGCGCGAGGTCGAGGAGCTGGGAGTCCGGGCCCACGTCGTCAGCGCCGACGTCACCCATGCCGACGAGGTGCAGCGCGCTGTCGAGGAGTCGGTCGCCGCGCTCGGCCGCGTCGACGTCCTGGTCAACAACGCCGGCTACTGCGTGCACCGGCCGGCTCTGGAGGTGACCCCGCAGGAGTGGAGCTCGGTGCTGGACGTCAACCTCACCGGCGTCTGGAACTGCGCCCAGGCCTTCGGCAGGGTGATGGTCTCGCAGGGCCGCGGCGCGATCATCAACATCGGCTCCATCTCGGCCCAGATCGTCAACCGGCCTCAGCAGCAGCCCGGCTACAACGCCTCGAAGGCGGCGGTGCACCAGCTGACCAAGTCGCTGGCCGCGGAGTGGGCGCCGATGGGGGTCCGCGTCAACGCCCTCGCCCCCGGCTACACCAAGACCGAGATGGCGCCGGTCGACAGTCCGGAGTTCCGCCGGCACTGGATCGAGGACGCGCCCATGCAGCGCTACGCGATGCCCGAAGAGCTGGGCCCCAGCGTCGTCTTCCTGGCCTCGCCCGCGTCGGGGTTCATCACCGGTGAGGTGCTGGTCATCGACGGCGGCTACACCCTCTTCTGAGTGGTCGCGCCCGCCGTTTCCACCTGGTCGCCTCGCTCCGGCGGGGCGGAAACAGCCTCGCCCGGGTTGGCACACCGTGAGACCCTGGGCGGAAGATGACTTCACCTGAGCCGCAGCCCGCACGCCCGGTCGACACGTCCGAGGACGACCTCCTGATCGAGCGACTGGACCCCCGGGACCACCCCGAGTTCGCCCGCTCTGCCCGGCCGCCGGCTCGCGCCGTCGAGGACGAGAACCACGACGGGGACCAGCAGGACCTTGCCGACCGCATCTCATTGCGCCGCGTCGCCGGGATGTCCACCGAGCTGACCGACATCACCGAGGTCGAGTACCGCCAGCTGCTGCTGGAGCGGGTGGTGCTCGTCAGCGTCTGGACGACCGGGAGCGTCGTCGACGCCGAGAACTCTCTGGCCGAGCTGAAGCTGCTGGCCGAGACCGCCGGCTCACAGATCCTGGAGGGGCTGATCCAGCGCCGCGGAAAGGCCGACCCCGCCACCTACATCGGTAGCGGCAAGGTCGACGAGCTGCGCGAGGTGGTGGTCGCCACCGGCGCCGACACGGTCATCTGCGACGGGGAGCTGGCGCCGGCGCAGCTGCGCAATCTCGAGGACAAGATCAAGGTCAAGGTCATCGACCGGACCGCGCTGATCCTCGACATCTTCGCTGCGCACGCGCAGAGCGCCGAGGGCAAGGCCCAGGTCGAGCTGGCGCAGCTCAACTACCTCAAGCAGCGGCTCCGCGGCTGGGGCGGCAACCTCTCCCGCCAGGCCGGTGGCCGGGCCGCCGGCGGTGCGGGCATCGGTGGCCGCGGGCCCGGTGAGACCAAGCTCGAGACCGACCGTCGGCGGATCAACAGCCGGATCGCCAAGCTGCGCCGCGAGCTCCGCGAGATGGACAGCACGCGGGAGACCAAGCGTGCCGAACGCAGGCGCCACGAGATCCCGTCGGTCGCGATCGTCGGCTACACCAACGCCGGCAAGTCCAGCCTGCTGAACCGGCTGACCAACGCCGGCGTGCTGGTCGAGGACGCGCTCTTCGCCACCCTGGACCCGACGACACGGCGCACGAGCACCCCCGACGGGCGCGTCTACACCCTGACCGACACGGTCGGCTTCGTCCGGCACCTGCCGCACGACCTCGTGGAGGCCTTCCGCTCGACGTTGGAGGAGTCCGCCCAGGCAGACCTGCTGCTGCACGTGGTGGACGCCTCCGACCCGGACCCGGAGGGCCAGATCAGCGCGGTACGCACCGTGCTGGCCGAGATCGGCGCCGGCAGCGTTGCCGAGCAGATCGTGCTGAACAAGGCCGACCAGGCCGAGCCCGACGTGCTGACCACGCTGCGGTCCCGCTACCCGGGGGCCGTGATCGCGTCCGCGCGCACCGGGCTCGGCCTCGCTGACGTCCGCGCGGCTCTCGAGGGGCGGCTCCCGCGCCCCGAGGTCGTGGTCCGGGTGCTGCTGCCCTACGAGCGCGGGGACCTGCTCAACCGGATCCACCAGGCCGGGGAGATCACGACGCTGGAGCACACGGGCGCGGGCACCGTGGTCGACGCCCGGGTCCTGCGCTCCCTCGCTGGTGAGCTGGAGCCCTACTACCTGGCGGCCAGTGGCGGTACCGCGTCCTGACCCGACGGTTCTCCACAAGCGGCCCCGAGGGTCGTCCACAGTCCGGCCTCGGGACCGGGGTCCATCGGCCCAGGGCCGTTAGAGTTCTCCGGTGAAGCCCGCTGCGACGACACCCGGGTCGACGGGGGTCGGCGGCGGCCACCGGGCCGTGCTCGTCGCGGCCGTCGAGGCCATCGGTGGCCGTGAGCGTCCGGGCCAGGTCGCGATGGCCGACGCCGTCGACGACGCCCTGGCCACTGGTCGCCACCTGCTGGTGCAGGCCGGGACGGGCACGGGTAAGTCACTCGGCTACCTGGCACCCGCGCTGGTCCGGCTGGCCGGGTCCCGCGAGCGGATCATCATCGCCACGGCCACCCTGGCCCTGCAGTCGCAGCTGGCCGACAACGACATCCCGGCTGCCCTGGACGCGGTGCAGCAGGTGACCGGCCGCCGGCCCAAGCACGCGGTGCTGAAGGGCCGCACCAACTACGCCTGCCTGCTGCGGGTGCGCGACGGCAGCGACGCCGACCAGAGCACGCTGATCAGCGCCGCCGACCTGGTCGACACCATCGCAGCGTCTCCGCGCCCGACCACCGAGTCCGCTCTCGGGGCGGAGGTGCTCAGCCTGCGCGAGTGGGCCGAGCGGGAGGCCTCCGCCAGAGGTCTCGCCGACCGCGACAGTGCCCCCAGCCACACCGACCGCAGCTGGGCGCAGGTCTCCATCCCGGTGCGGGAGTGCCTCGGGGTGCAGCGCTGTCCCTTCGGTGACGAGTGCTTCGTCGAGCGGTCCCGTGAGGTGGCGCGAGCGGCTGACCTCGTCGTCACCAACCACGCCCTGTTGGCCATCGACGCCATGCACGGTGGGACCGCCCTGCCGGAGCACTCTGCGGTCATCATCGACGAGGCGCACGAGCTGGTGGGGCGGGTGACCGGAGCCGCCTCGGCCGAGCTCACCCCCACCCAGATCGAGCGGGTGGCGAGGAGGTCGATGGCACACCTCGACGACGACGTGGCCCTGGACCTGCTCGAGTCCGCTGAGGCGCTCCGCCGAGCCCTCGAAGCGGCTCCGCTGGAGCGGGTGGAGGACGCCGCGTCCGCCTTCGTGGAGGGCTGCGCCACCGTCCGGGACGCGGCCAGGACCGCCGTCAGCAAGATGAGCGGTGGCGACGACAAGGCCGACGGCGAGCGCCGGCAGGCCGCGGCCGCGGTCAAGGAGGTCTTCGATGTCGCGGAGCGGATGGCCGCCCTGCACAAGACCGACGTCGTCTGGGTCGGCGAGTCCGAGCGGATGGGACGGGCGGCCCGGGTCGCGCCGCTGAGCGTGGCCGGTCTGATGCGCAGCGCCGTCTTCGGGGAGGCCACCACGGTGTTGACCTCGGCCACCTTGAAGCTGGGCGGGGAGTTCACGCAGCTGGCGGCCGGGGTCGGGCTGCGGGCCGCAGAGCGCGACGACGACCCGAGCGAGCCGGAGAACTCGGTCCGCGACGTCGACGGCGCAGTCGAAGACGACGACGCCCCCGTGCGCTGGCGGGGCCTCGACGTCGGTTCGCCCTTCGACTACGCCCGGCAAGGCATCCTCTACCTCACTCGATCGATGCCGGCCCCGGGCCGGGACGGGATGCCGGCCGAGGTGCTCAGCGAGATCGCCGAGCTGGTCTGGGCCGCTGGTGGCCGGACGTTGGGGCTGTTCTCGTCCCGCCGCGCTGCCGAGGCGGCAGCGGTCCACGTGCGCAGACAGCTCCCCAAGCACACGGTGCTCTGCCAGGGCGACGCGCAGCTCTCCGAGCTCACCCGGCGCTTCGTCGCGGAGGAGGAGACCAGCCTGTTCGGGACGCTGTCGCTGTGGCAGGGGATCGACGTGCCCGGCCCCACCTGCTCACTCGTCATCATCGACCGGGTGCCGTTCCCGCGGCCGGACGAGCCGCTGACCCTGGCGCGTCAGCGCGCCGTCGCCGAGGCCGGTGGCAACGGCTTCATGAGCGTCGCCGCGACGCACGCAGCGCTGCTGTTGGCCCAGGGCGCCGGCCGGCTGATCCGCCGCACCGACGACCGAGGCGTCGTCGCCGTGCTGGACCCGCGGCTGGCCACGGCCCGCTACGGCAGCTTTCTGAGAGCGTCGATGCCGCCGATGTGGCAGACGGCCGACCGGGAGACGGTGGTGCAGGCGTTGCGCCGGCTGTCCGGCCAGGCCTGAAGCTGGCCGGCGCGGCGACCCGCCGCGACGATCAGACCTTGCGCAGGACGGCGACGACCTTGCCCAGGATCGAGGCGTGGTTCCCGTCGATCGGGTCATACGCAGGGTTGTGCGGCATCAGCCACACCTGGCCCGCGGTGCGCTTGAACGTCTTGACCGTCGCCTCGTTGTCCAGCAGCGCCGCGACGATGTCGCCGTTGTCGGCGGTCTGCTGCTGGCGGACCACGACCCAGTCCCGGTCACAGATCGCAGCCTCGATCATCGAGTCGCCGCGGACCTCGAGCAGGAACATCGTTCCCTGGCCGACCAGCTGGTGCGGGAGCGCGAAGACGTCCTCGATCTGCTCCTCGGCCAGGATCGGCCCGCCGGCGGCGATCCGGCCGAGCACCGGCACGTAGACCGGGGCGGGGTAGGCGTCACCGCGGCCGGTGTCGTCGAACTCGACCTCGACCGGCACGGTAGGGCGCGTCGCGGACCCTCCGGTGGGACCGGCCACCCGGGCGTCGGACTCGCCCGGCAGCAACACCTCCAGGGCTCGGGGACGGTTCGGGTCGCGTCGCAGGAAGCCTTTCTGCTCCAGCGTCTTCAGCTGGTGGGCGACGCTCGATGAGCTCGCGAGGCCGACGGACTCGCCCATCTCGCGGATGCTCGGGGGGTAGCCGCGGCTGTCGACGGCCTGCTTGATGACTTCGAGGATCCGGCGTTGACGCGGAGTCAGCCCGTGTGCGTCAGCGGGACCGTCGGGCAGCGACCGAACCGTTCCGGCGGCGCCCAGCTGCGCTTCGACCTCGGCGGCGCTGGGCCGTCCGCGCTTGCGGGCCCGGGGCGCCGGGGCCGGGTCGACGGTGGAGTTGGGGTCGTCACGATCTGCCATGGGCTGAATCTAGGGAAGGCTGACGGCTAAATCAAACACCTGTTCGAGCGTGTCGCGCACCCGGCCTCCGCGGTACCGAAAATTGTCACAGGCTCCTGGTGGGGTGACGGACATGAGCACCTCCGAACCCGGCCACCCTCGACCACAGGTCGAACATGCGTTCGTCGGTGCTTGGCAGCAGCCACACCATGCGGTACAAATCAAACATACGTTCTATCGAACGCCTGTTCGAGTCCAGAGGAGCCTGACCATGAACGCACCGACCCTCGAGGCCCTCCACGGTGCCGCAGCTGTCGAGCAGCCCTCGGCGGCGCAGCGCACGGTTGCTGCCCCGGTGCGTGCACCGGCCCGGCCCGGCCGGCGTAACGGCCGGGGGAGTGGCCCCCAGGCGAGGCCCGCCCGTCCGCTGACCGGTGCACAGGCCCGCAGGGCTCCGGTGACGCGGCCCCAAAGCTGTTCGGTCGAGGCTCCGGGCCGGGTCGTGCCGGGCACCGGTGCCTGGCGGCTCACCGAGCGAGGGATCGCCCTGGTGCTCATCACCGGGCTGCTGATCGTCACCGCCGCCCTCACTGTCGTCGGCCTCACCGCGCTGCGCGTCACCGGTGAGCGGTACGCAGGAGCTGGCCTGACGGCTCTCGTCCAGTCCTGACCCAGCGGCGCACCGGCGGTCCGGGTCTGCCCGGCTCACCGACCCGTCCGCCGACGGATAGCGGGGACGCCATGCCCATCAGGCCCTGCCTGCCACTACCGGCGCTAGGCCCAATACCGTTCAGTTAGTGGCAGAGGATGTGGGGGTTGGGGTCGCGGGTGGGTTGGGGCCAGGCGGTGTGAGCGGTGCGTTTGACGTGCCACTTGGTGTACTTGCGTTTGACGACGCGCGGCGC
>JAABUN010003433.1_pt1 | contig 24569 bp, 23 predicted proteins | sample 5559311 | NCBI WGS metagenome assembly JAABUN01 (sample SAMN10711877, study PRJNA513370) | rock metagenome | isolation source: Antarctica rocks | place: Antarctica: Victoria Land, Siegfried Peak sud
GCCCAATATGTAGCGATTTCTGCTTGCTCTACTAAGGATACCCGCCCGTGCGGATTTTCAAACCTTTTATTATAGATGAAATTGAGGGGTGGTTAGATTAGAATTACTTTTCAATGCGTTTGGCTCGTTGATTCGAGCGTGAATTGATGCAACTACACCCGTTCCCCCACACTGTCATGGGTGCGTAGAGAGGCACGAACGAAGTCGAAGAATCCATGACATCGCAGCTACTGCGCACGTTTACAAAGACCGTTACGTTATGGATTCTTCGACTTCGTTCGTGCCTCTCTACGCACCCATGACAGTGTGGGGGAACGGGTGTAGTGACGAATTGAGAAGAGTTACCGAGGAGTTCGTGGCGTTGAAACGCCTGACGTGTCATTTTTGATGGTCCCATCACGATTACCCATTTCGCTTCAACGCGCGCCGCAATGCGCCGGTGAAACGTTGGCGACGATTCGCGGGCAGACCGACGAAGAACCACGTCACCCACGAACTGCCCAGCAAAACGAGCGTCGCCGCCAATGTGACGAGGGTGCCCGATGGGAGCGGCAAACGCGCGATGAGTGTGGCGACGGCGCCGCCGACGATGACTGAGGGTAACAGCGGCAACAGGCCGTCGCGCCAGAAGGCACGCGGCGAGAAACCGAACTCGCGGCACACGAACCACGGCAGCCACACGAAATCTACGAGGGCGCCGACGATGATTGAGCCGACGTAAACGCCGCCCGCGCCGATTTGTCGCGTCAGGAAGTAAGAGAGCGCGAGGTCAACGACCGAAGCGGCCAGAAAAACTTTGAGGATGAGCCCCAACTTCTCGGCGCCATTGAGGATGGTGATGGCGATTTGGCCCGGCAACCGAAACAGAAACGTCGTCATGCCCAATGCCCACAATAATGCCGCGTCGCCGTGATTGGGGCCGACCCACGCCAGAATTAAGCGCTCGCCCAAGACAATCGAAACCAGCAGAAACGGCACCACGATGCCCAGCGCGACCGTGATACTTTCGGTGAAGATACGCCGCATTTGTGCCGTATCGCCCGACGCGTAGGCCTGCGCATAAACCGGCAGCGAGACCGACGAAAACTTGGTCGAGAGCTGGTCAATGAAGTTCACCAACCGCACCGCCAGCGCGTAATAAGCCAGCGCCGTTGGCGTCAGCAGTAATCCCAGAATCAGGCTGTTGGCGCCGAACGACACCACGCCCGACAGCGAAATCGCGAACTGATTGCGCCCGATACCCAACAAGCGCGCCAGCGTTTCACGGCTGAATTGCGCGCGACTTGGCTTCATGCCCGAAAAATCGTCCGACAGCAAACGCTGATACAAACCGATGTTGAAGACGGTCGCAACCAGCATCACCAAAGCCATGCCGACGGTGCCCCAACCCGATAGCGCCATCGCGACGAAACCCAGCGAAATGCCTAGGTTCACCACCATGTTGATGCTCGATGTCAGGAACATCCGCCCCGAACCGAACACCAACGCGTCGCGCAAGGCCACGCCAAACGCCAACGCCTGATTGATGCCGAGAATTAAGAGCGTCCAGCGAATCGCGCCCAACTGCGCGGGCGCCACCTTGAAAAAATGCGGCGCCACGAAGATAATCACGCCGGTCGCCAACAGCGAAAACGCGCCACAAACCAGATAGGCCGCGAGGGCCGTCGAGAAGATTTTGGCCAGTCCGTCGCGGTCGCCCAATGCGAGTTTGGCGGCGACCTGTTGCGGAATGGCGGTGTTGAGGCCCAACTGAATGATGGCTAATTGCCCGACGATGCCCAGCGCCAGCGACCACACGCCGAAGGTATCGGTGCCCAGCGCGCGCAGCAAAATCGGCGTCAGGAAAAAGCCGGTGACAATCGAGAACAGCGAGGCCAGATTCGCCACCAGCGTATTGCGCACGATGGACGCGCTGCTCTGCCGGCGGATGGCCGTTGGAACGGTCGAGGCCGCTTCGGGCGGCGTCAGCGTTTCGGTTGGCGTTAAGTTCGCATCGAGCGGCGGCGTTGCGGTCGGCGGGACAGGCGCGCGGCGGTCGGGAGCGTGGGACATGAAAACACGAGGGCGGAAAACGGTGATATTTGCGCGGAAAGCGCCAGCGTTTTTCCCTCACCCACCTTCGCGGAGCCAAGGCAGTTCTGAGCTCCGCGAAGGTGGGTGAGGGAAAAACGCTGGCGCTTTCCGCGCAAATATCACCGTTTCGAGCGTCCCGAAGTTCCGTTGGCGGGGGCCGCACCAGAATCCTCAGAATTGATCGAGGACACGCTGCGGCGCGGCAGCAAACGCAACAAACCGGCGCGCGCGCTTTGGGGATGGGGGGCGGCTTCGGCGGGCAAATACGAACCGCGATTGGGCGTGCCGACGCGCGCGATAAAATCGCCCATGCGCGCTTTGAAGGTCTCGTGGTCAAAGGTTTCGGCGTGCGCGCGGATTTGATGCGGATCGAAATCAATCGCGTCGGCCCGATGAATGGCTTTGATCAACGATTCGACCGTCGGCGCGCCAAATAAAACGCCGGTCACGCCATCGATCTGCGAGTCGAGCGCGCCGCCCACGCCCAGCGCGATCACCGGACGGCCCGCCGCATTGGCCTCGACCGGCGCGATGCCAAAATCTTCCATACCCGGCATTATATAAGAACGCGCGCGCGCGAGGAGGGTCGGCAAAGCGTCATCAGAGACGTGGCCCATGAACTCGATGGATGGCCCCGCGATTTTCTTGAGCTGCTCCATGTAGCGACCGGTGCCGACGATTTTGAGAGGTCTGCCCAGCCGCGTGAAAGCGCTCACCGCCAGATCGAGCCGTTTGTAGGGCGCCAGACGGGTCACCATAATCGAGTAATCGTCCACTTCAGGCGAAATGTAGAAACGTCCGGTCTCGACCGGCGGCGCGATGACGGCGCTTTCGCGGCGATAAAACTTCTGGATGCGGTCGGCGACCACGCGCGAATTGGCGACATAATGGTCAACGCGCATCGAAGCCTGCACGTCCCAACTGCGCAGATAATTCAGGCCAGGCGCCATCATGGTGCGCATCATCATCGAAATGCGCTCGTCCTTCATGTAAGAGCTGGGCATCCACGCCAGGCGCATCGGCGTGTGGGTGTAGCAGATATGCGTGGTGTGCGGTTGGGTAATCACGCCCTTGGCGAACCATGACGACGACGAAATCACCAGATCGAAGTTGGACAAATCGAACGATTCAAAGGCCGCCGGATAGAGCAACAGCGCCGCGCGATGAGTGCGCCGTTTTAAGGGGAGGCGCTGTAAAAACGTGGTGTGAACATCCCAATCGCGATAACGCGCGGGCATGGCGTCGCGGTCGAACGCCGAAGTATAAATCGGCGCGTCGGGAAACATTTCGTGCAAAACCTCGACGACCTTTTCGGCGCCACCCATTTGCAACAAAAAATCGTGAACAATGGCAACTCTCGGCATAGATAAAATTTTTCCCCGCTCTTCTCAAAATATCTTAGGTTGGACGCCTATCAATCTTATCAGTTGCTTACCCAAATGATGTCAGGGATTTTGCGGGTGGCGACCAAGGATTTGCACCAACATCTGCCGGTCGTGCGCTTCAAAATTTCGTGATAAGGATACGATAGTATAGGACAGAATGTCCACACCGGTCACTCCTCTGGCAGGGTCATTCAGCTCTCGGATTAGGTCAACTCGCGCCATATTTGCCGCGCAGATAATTCATATACGGCCCGATTTGCAATGGGCCACCGATCGCGCTTTCGATGAGTTGTTGCGGCTCGCGCGCGCGCCCGAACCGATACAAGTTGCCGGTCAGCCAATCGCGCAAAGCGCCAAATTCGCCGCGCGCCATGTCGTCTTCAATCGAGGGATGCGCGCGCGTCGCCGCCTCGTAGAACTGCGCCGACAAAATGTTGCCCAGTGTATAGCATTGAAACGCGCCGCCAATCGCTCCCATAAACCAGTGAACGTCCTGCAAACATCCGTTGGCGTAGTCGGGCACTTGGACGCCCAAATCCGCCAGATAACGCGCGTCCCAGGCGTCGGGCAAATCGGCGATTTGCAATCGTCCGTCCAACATTTGCAACTCCAGATCGAAGCGAATCATCACATGAAGATTATAAGTCAACTCGTCGGACTCGGTGCGAATCAACGTGCGCTCGCTGCGGTTGAGCGCGGTCAAAAACGCGTCCATCGGCACATCATCGAACTGCGAAAACGCGCGTTGGAACATGGGATAATAATGCTGCCAGAACGCGGGCGAGCGCCCGACGAAGTTCTCCCACAAACGCGACTGACTCTCGTGCAAACCGCTCGACGCGCCGTGAGCGAGCGGCGTCGCTTCATAAATCGGCGAGATGCCCTGCTCATACATTCCGTGTCCGGCCTCGTGCATCGCGCCCAACAGCAGACTCGAAACTTCTGCGTCGTCTTCGCGAATGGTGATGCGAACATCGCCCAGCGAAAACTTGGTCATAAACGGATGATGCGTGGCATCAATGCGCCCGCGCTCGAACGAATAGCCGAAATCGCCGACGACTTGGCGCGCGAACCGGCGTTGCGCCTTCACGTCGAAGTGCCCGCGCAAAACCGCGTCATCGGCGGGCGGTTGGCTGGTGATTTCGCGCACCAGAGGAACTAACTCGTCGCGCAGTTCGCTGAATAACGCGCTGATTTGCGCGGCGCTAAAGCCAGGATCGCTATCGTCAATGAGCGGATCGGCGGGATGCTCGTGCGGCGTGAAGCTGGCCAACTCGCGTGACAGGTCGAGCGTCTTTTCCATGGTTGGACAAATCAAATTCCAATCGTTGGCGGGCCGCGCGCGCGTCCATGTCTCATAGGCGATGGCAGAGTGCTCGGACATTCGCGCCTCGAATTCGGTCGGGATACGCGCGGCCTTCTCGTAGTCGCGCCGCGTCACTCGAATGAGGGCGGCCTCGAAGCCGTCGGAATCAACTTCGCTTTCCAGATCGCGCAAATTTTCCAGCAGTTCGCCGACGCGCGGATGCACGAAGGTTTCGTGCGCCAACCGCGAAAGCGTGGCGAGTTGGCGCCCGCGCGCGGCGGCGCCGCCTGCTGGCATATAAGTCGCCTGATCCCAGTGCAACAACGCCGAAGCGCTGCTCAAATCGTTGACCTGCGCCAAAATCTCGCGAAGTTCTTGCAGTTGCGGATGCGCTGTCGTGGCGAGCGGCGCCGAAAATTTGGTCATGTAAGGCGGAGTTTAAGGCAAGTTGCTGGCCGAGTTAATTGGCACGCAGAGACGCGGAGACGCAGAGAAAAATCCTAAACTTTTAAAGAACACTCGTGCTTTGATATTTTAGTTTCTTCATTCTCTCTGCGTCATTCTCTCTGCGTCTCCGCGTCTCTGCGTGCCAATTGAAAAAGTAAACTGCAGCGCCATCCCGATGAACAACGGCCAATCTCCCACGCAATTCACCGCTCTGGCGCCGCACTATGACGAACTGATGCAAATCGTGCCCTACGACGCCTGGGCCGACTATGTGCTTTTACTCTTCCAAATCGCCGAGCACGACCCGCGCAAACTGCTCGATGGCGCCTGTGGCACCGGCAACGTTTCGTTCGAGTTGGCGAAGAGCGACATCAACGTCACCGGCGTGGACATCGCGCCCGCGATGATCGAAGTCGCCCAACATAAAGCCGCGCAATCGCCTTTGCCGATTCGATTTATCGAAGCCGATTTGACTGATTTCGACTTGGGCGAGCAGTTCGATTGCGCGACCTGTTTGTATGATTCGCTCAACTACATTCTCGATCCGACGGCGCTTCAAGCCGCTTTCGCCGGATTCGCGAAACACGTCGAAAGCGGCGGCGTTTTGGTATTCGACATGAACACACCATTAGCGTTGACGGCGGATTTGTTCACGCAACGTTCGTTCGACACGCGCAAACAGTTGCAATACGACTGGCGCGCGGCTTACAATCCGGCGAGCAAAATCACCGAAGTCGCCATGAGTTTCGTGCGCAAGGGCGAAGACGGCGCCGAACACAAATTTAGCGAAACGCATCGCGAGCGCGCTTACAGTCGCGAGGAAGTTGAGGCGATGCTAAGGGCGACGGGCTGGGAGATAGTCAAGGTTTACGACGCGTATACGATCAATCCGCCGCACGAGGCGAGCGAACGTTGGTTCTGGGTGGCGCGACGGATTTAGCGGTAAGTGCGATATGAAATCGCAGCCAAGGAAGGCGTCAACCTTCGTTGACGCGGAACTGCGTTCCGAAAATTGGGCCATCTTGCGTTGCGAAGCGACGCGTCAACGAAGGTTGACGTCTTCGTTGGCTGCGATTTTATATCGCACTTACCGCTCTACTTCTTACGCATACCTCAGCTAAATCAACTTCCATTCGCGCAGAATATCCATAATTGGCGGTTGCTCCCACAGCCATTCCACGCGCAAACATATGGTCGGCAAAACCGCCGACTGAAAAACGCCTTCCTTCACGACGCCGGGACGAAACAGACCTTCGGCGTCGCGAATGTAAAAGAGCGCTTCGCGGCGATGTGGATCAATCAGCCAGAACTCGCGCACGCCGCCGCGTTCGTATTCCTCGAACTTGGCGCCGCGATCTACGACTTCGCTGCCGCGCGAAATCACTTCGATGGCCAAATCTGCCGGGCCGTTGAGATAATTGTCGAGCAAACGGCTCTCGTTTTCGGGCGCGACATAAATGATGTCGGGTTCGCGGCCCCGTTGTTGGTCTTCCAATCGCATCAGAAATTGATCGGCCAAAACTTGGCCGCCGCCTGATAACTCTGTCACTAAGCCCAGGAGTTTGGCCAAGAAGACGACCAGCAGACTATGAGTAAGTGAAACTGACATTTTTTCGATGACTTCGCCTTCGACCCATTCAACATGGCGCCCATTAAATTGCGCGGCGTTGACAAATTCGTCGAACGAAAGACCAGTCGCCACGACGCGAGGCTCTGTGAAAGCGGATTCAGTCACCTGCGGTTTTTCGAGAGTTGCTGTTGCCATAATTTTTCCTTACTTCTATTTTATCGCAAACCCCGATTCACTCGCCGCGCCAGCTCTGCCAGGCGCGCTTGATTTCGGGCCACGCCAGCCATAACGAACCCAACGATGCCAGCGTCGCCGTCTGGCAGTAGGGGCACAGCTTTTTGTTGTCGTTCCACTCTTCCCGCGCCAACTCCGCCGCCGAAATTAGGTCGAGCAAGATTTTGCCGCCCATCAGCAGACTCAACATCGGATGCGTTTGACTGCGCTTTTCGCCGCCGATTCCGGCCAGCCATGCCGTCGTCGCATAGCTCATTAGCATCAGAAATCCGTCGGGCGTCAGAAAACGCTTGTAGGCGTAATCCGAAGCGTCCACTTTATCGGAGTCGAAAACATCGAGCGGCGGGTCGGGCAAATGTTTGACGATGCCGACTTGATATAAGGAGACGATTTGCGCCATCAATACGCCGACCAGCGACAGGCCGACGATCCATCGGCGATTGTTCAATTCGGGCGAGTCGCCCTCGCGCAGTTGGCGCGACAGTTCAGAAGGTTTCACGGACTCAAACTTAGGCAAAACCAACGCCAGTTTTCATCCTTTATCCTTCATCCTTTATTCTTCCCCCAAAAGCGGCCCCGAAAATGCACATTACAATGCGACTTGAATCTTAATTGAAGGTGAGAGAATTGCAATTTTCTCGCAATCGGTTAAAATAAAATAAAGGGGCTCCGATTTGGAAGCCGCATCAACGCGGCAAACATGTCGCATTCAAATCCGCCAGCCCTTGCAGGCGTAATATGGAACTATATCAACTCAAACTCTTCGTCGATCTGGCCGAACGCAAAAACTTCACCCAGGTCGCCAACGAAAACTACGTGACTCAGGCCGCCGTCACGCTGCAAATTCGCAAACTCGAAAGCGAATTGGGCGTGCCGCTCTTTCACCGCACCACACGCGCCGTCACCTTGCTCGAAGCCGGACAAAAGCTCTTGCCCTACGCGCAGGAAATGCTCAAAAGCGCCGAGGAAGCCAAAGAAGCCGTGCGCGAGACCAAGCAGGAAGTCTCCGGTCTGGTGCGCGTCGCTTCGGTTCACTCGGTCGGACTTTATGAATTGCCGCCTTACGTCAAGGACTTCTTGACAAAGTTCCCCGGCGTCAACCTGCGCATCGAATATCGCACCTCGGACGACATCTACCGCGAACTTTTGGCGGGCGATATTGACGTCGGCATCGTGGCTTACCCCAACGAAATGTCGCGCATCGAGACCCGCCCCTTCGCCACCGATGACCTGGCCATCGTCTGCATGAAAGATCATCCGTTCGCCGATCAGAAAAGCGTGGCGCTGGCCGATTTGGATGGCCAGAACTTCGTCCAATTCACCGAAGAGACCCCGACGCGTAGCGCGACCGACGCGGTTTTGGCCGAACAGGGCATCACCGTCAACGTGCGCACCGAATGCGACAACATCGAAGTTTTGAAGCAGATGATCGAGATCGGCTATGGCATCGCGCTGTTGCCACGCAACTCGCTGTCCGCCGACGACCAGGAAAAAGGTTTGCGCATGATCGATCTCAAGGACATCAAAATCGAGCGTCCTCTGGGCATTCTGTTGCTCAAAAACGCGCCGCGCTTCAAAGCGATGCGCGCTTTCGTCAACACGCTCACACCCGATAAAGAAGCGGCGTAGTTGGTTTGAAGGTAAAAAAGGCGTCCCCGATTGGGGGCGCCTTTTTTTGGTTGTTGTTACGTTTCTACCAATGTTTCACACGAAAGACGAAAAGTTGCGCCATGAACAGAAAAATTTGTGTCAATCTTTACTGACATAAAAATGGTGCTGGGCTTCTGCTTTGCTGTATCTTAAATTGACGCCTGTGATCGGGCGAAGATGTTTTCTCGACGTTAGCGAACTTCTTCTTGGCCGCGCGATTTTTCGTGGCTCCCCTTTGGATCACAGAGCATTTAGCTGCGATTCGCCTGCGATGAGCGCATCGTCGCACACCGCGCTGTGGCTTACGTTGACCTTAACGTCAGCCACCAACTTTTAGGCGACTTTGCGCGCCTCCCACTTCCGTTCGAGGAAAACAACCCCCATGAACACATTTGATCAAATCAAAAACAATCCGGTCAACCGCCGCGCCTTTTTGCAGCGCATGGGCGCCGCCGGATTAGGCGTCGCCGCCATCGCCCTGCTCGATGGCTGCGGCGGCGGCAACAACGGCGGCCTCATTGGAGGTGGCGGCAACGGCGGCGGCGGCGGCGGCGGCACCAACACCGGCACGTTTCCGGTCGCCGCCATTCCGGGCCGCAACGACAACGAGAAAGTCCTCAACTTCGCGCTCACGCTCGAAATCTTGGAAGCCGACCTTTATCGTCAAGCGCTCAACATCGCCGTTGGCCGTCCGGTAACCGCCCCACTCGAAGCCAATTCGAGCGCCTACACCGCGCCAACTGTCCCTCCGGGCAACGTGCTCAGCGCCAACGGGGCCTTCGCTTACCTGCGTGACTTCGCCTTTGTCGAAGCGGCTCACCGCGAATTCCTGACCGCCGCCATTCGACAGGGCGGAGGCACGCCCGTCACTCGCAACCCGAAAGGCTACAAATTCGCCGCGGGTTCGGGCGTTGGCCCAGGTTCCAGCCTGGCGGCTCTGCTGACCGGGCTTTACCCGCTCGAAGAAGAGGGCGTCAGCGCCTATCTGGGCGCCGCTCCTTTCTTGACCGATCTGGGCTTGCTGCAAACCGCCGTCACCATCTACTCGACCGAAGCCCGTCACTCGGCGGCCATCGCTTATATTCTGGGTCTGCCCACCGGCCCCCGCCAAAACATCCCTGGCGTCGGCGACCGCAAGAAAGTGCAAATTGGCGGCAATGACTTGCCCTACAGCGGCCTCAACAACGAGTCGCCCGATGAGAATATTTTCGAGTATTTCATTCCGCCCCAGATCGTGGTGCAAAACATCCAGCCCTTCTTCGTGGCGTAGCCCTTTGTGCGACGGCTCCCGAACAGTTTCAACCCCGAACATCCAAGGATAAATATGAGCGAACACATTCAAAATACGGAAGCGACGCCCGCTTCCTCCAACTCTACCGCCGCGATCCTCACCGGCGCGGCCCTGCTGGGAGGTGCCGCCCTCTTTGCCACTCCCAAAGCCGCGCGCGCCCAGACCAAATCCCAGATTCCCTTCACCGAAGCGGTTTTCGGCAACGCGGCCAACGACTTCAAAGTCCTCAACTTCGCGCTCTCGCTCGAAGCCCTCGAAAACGATCTTTACAACCAGGCGCTGCAACGTCTGACGACTGGCGGCACCAATGCCTTGGGCAAACAGATTCAGGGCTTGAACCAACCGTCTTCGTCGGCTGCCGTTGAATATCTTCAACGGTTCGGCAAGGTCGAACTGGCTCACTTTAACTTCCTCAACACCACTCTGGGCGCCAGTTCCATTGTAGCGACGGGCAACGCGCTCAACGGCGCCAAGTTCGACTTCGGTCTGGACGACACCAATCGCTACCCGACCGTTGCCAGCGTCGTCGAGTTGGTGCGCCTCGCCGAAGCGACCGGCGTGATGGCCTACATCGGCGCCGTCCCCCAGTTCCAGACGAAGACCTACCTGCAAACCGCCGCCGCCATCGAGGGCACCGAGGCGCGCCACACCGCCGTCATCACGGCGATTTTAAACGGTCTGACCGGCAACCCGCAACCGGTCGCGCCCCTGGCGCCAAACGGCAATGCGAGCAACGGTCGCGAAACCTTTAAGGCTCCGCAAGAGATTATCGATCAGGTTCGTCCGTTCATCGTGCTACGCGGCGAAGCGGGCAACCCCGCTTAGCAAATCGTCTGCTATCTGCCAGATAAAAACGCTCGCCGATTGCTCGGCGGGCGTTTTTTCGGATGGCAGATGTCGGACAGTTCGGGGAAAGCGCCGACGCTATTCCCTCACCCGAAGGGAGAAGGTGCCTGAGCCGTGCGAAGGCGGGAGAGGGAATAGCGTCGGCGCTTTCCTCGAACTGTCCATCCGAAACTCACGCCAAATCCTCTAACAAACCGGTCAACACTTCCCACATTTCGCGCGTGCTCTGGATCGAGGCCCACTCTTCGGGCGTGTGCGCGCCCTTGATTAACGGGCCAAACGAAACCGCGTCGATGTCGGGGAACTTCTCGCTCAACAGTCCGCATTCCAGACCGGCGTGAACCACTTCGACAATCGGTTCGCGCCCCATCACGCGCCGATAGACCGCGACGGTTTTTTCGCGGAGGGGCGATTCGTCGCGCGGCTCCCAGCCAGGATAATTTTCGCGCACCTCAGTGCGCGCGCCTGCCGCTTCGCCCAGATTGGCTTCGCTCGCCTGCAAGTTGGCTAAATCGTCGGCCAAAAACGAACGATTGGAAACGTGAACCTCAATCTCGCCTTCGCGCGTGACGACGACCGCCAGATTGGACGAGGTCTGCACTTTGCCAGCGAACCGTTCGCTCATCTGCGCGACGCCGTGCGGCAGAGCGCGCAACAGTTCGAGCGCCGTCGCCGTGCCCGCCGCGTCCATCGGCGGCGAAACCGAGTTCGATTGCGCGACGGTGATTTCCAGATTCGGCTCGTCGGGTTTCCAGATCGCTTTCAGTTCGGCGGCGCGCGCGTCAAACGCGCGCTCGAACGCCGCTTTTTGCGCATCGGGAACCGCGACATGGGCGACGGCATCGCGTGGAATCGCGTTGTGCGCCGTCCCGCCTTCGACAGAAATCAAGCGCAGTTCGGCCGCGGCAATGCGCGCGGCGTTGACGACTTCGATCAACACTTTAATCGCGTTGGCCAAAGGCTTGCCGATTTCCATGCCCGAATGTCCGCCCGCCAGACCGCCGACGGTAATTTCCCATTTGCTCGAATCGAGCAACGGTTCGCGCACGAGCGGCAGAGTCAGCGAAGTGCCCGCGCCGCCCGCGCAACCGATGGTGATTTCGTCGGGGTCTTCCGAATCGAGGTTAATCATCAGGCGACCTTTGACCAATTCGGGATCAAGCTCGGTGGCGCCGAACAAACCGGTCTCTTCTTCGACCGTGAACAGCAGTTCGAGCGGCGGATGTTTCAGGCCATCTTCGGCCAGAATCGCCATCATCATGGCGGCGCCCAGACCGTTATCAGCGCCCAACGTGGTGCCGGTTGCAGTGATTTTATCGCCCTCGCGGCGCGGGAGTATCGGGTCAACATCGAAGTCGTGATTGACGTTTGGGCGCTGCTGGCAAACCATATCGAGATGCGACTGCAACACGACGATGGGCGCTTCAACATTTGCGTCCGACGCGGGCAGTTGCACGACGAGATTGCCGCGCGCGTCCACGTCCCAACGCGCCTCGCGCGCCGCCGCGAGCTGCTGAATGTAAGCGCGCGCGGCGTCTTCGGCGCCCGACGGGCGCGGGATAGCGTTAAGCGCGGCGAACTGTTTCCAGACGGCGGCGGGTTCGAGATTTTCGTAAGCGGCGGGAAGCGGAAATTCGGGGATGTTCATGGGAAAGCGGCGAGTAGTCTTGCAAATTCGGGGCGAGCTTGGCGGATTTTGGATGTCGGATGCCTACCAGTTTGTCATCCGATATCCGAAACATCCGCCATACTTTCCCCATGACAACTCTCTTCGACCGACTTCACGGCTGCTTGCTCGGCGGCGCCATCGGCGACGCGTTGGGCCTGCCGTTCGAGCGCCTGTCCGCCGACCGCGCGCGCCAGATTTTCGGCGCGCAGCCCAAAGGTCTGGAGATGCAACTGTTGCCCCATCGCGGCATGCTTTCCGACGATACCGAACATGCGCTTTTCACTGCGCGCGCCCTCTTGGAATCGCGCGGCGACGCCGCCAAATTCGGGCGCGCCCTGCGCGGCGAACTGCGCGCCTGGACGTTTTATTTGCCGCCGGGCGTGGGCAAAGCGACCTTATTGGCGGGCCTCAAGGCGTGGACGTTCACCCATAAAACCGGCGTCTTTTCGGCGGGCAACGGCCCGGCGATGCGCGCGCCAATTCTGGGCGCGTTCTTGCCCGACATCATCCAACTGCGCGAGTTCTGTCGCGCCTCAACGGTCTTAACCCACACCGATCCCAAAGCCGAAATCGGCGCCTTCGCGGTCGCTCTGGCCGCGCATCAGAGCGCGCATGACGAATGCAGCGGCGCCCGCTTGTTGCGCGACCTGCGCGAATGGAGCGACGACTCCGACGCCGCGCGCGAGATGATCGGCCTCGCCGACAAAGCCGTGAGTTCCGCCGCGCGCCGACAAACCGCGCGCGAGTTTTGCCGCGAGTTGGGCTTAGAACGCGGCGTGAGCGGCTACATTTTCCATACGGTTCCGGTCGTTTTGCAATGTTGGCTGCGCTACCCCGACGATTTTCGCGCCGCATTGGAAAGCATCATCCGTTGCGGCGGCGATACCGATTCGACGGCGGCGATATTGGGCGGCATCATCGGCGCGCGCGTCGGCGCCGAAAACTTGCCGCAACATTGGCGCTCCGAATTATGGGATTGGCCCAACTCGCCCGCTTACATCGAGCGCGTGGCGCGCGAACTGGAAAGCGCGCACACCGAAGGCATCGCCGTCGTCGCACCGCGCATTCTGCTGGGCGCGCCGATGTTTCGTAACGCCTTCTTTTTGCTGGTGATTCTGGTTCACGCCGCGCGGCGCATGGTGCCGAAATAATGCGATAAACTTATCGCTATGCCCAAACCCTCGCGCCGCGAAAAACGCGGTCTCTTCGCCCTTTTGCTCATCGGCGCGATTCCCCTGGGCATCGCCGGATATTTGTCCTATCTCGACATCGAACCCGACATCAAAATTCCGCCGCGTGCGGCGTTGCCGGTTCCCAACGGCTTCGACCTTTATGTGCAAGCCGCCGCGCTGACGACGCAGCCCAACCCGCCAATTGATTTCTCGACCGATCCCAATTCGGGCGGCATCAGCGCCGCGCAGGGCGCGATTCGCTATGGCGTCGCGCGCCGTCAGACGTGGCACCAGGGCGCCGCGCCGGGTTGGGCGAAGTTTAAGCAGGCGCAACGCGCCGATAGTTATTCGCCCTACGCCTACGATGCCAGCGCGTTGCCGGGTTATGCGCGTTTGCGGCAGTTGGCGCGCGACAAAAACGCCGAGACGCGGCTGTTTCGGATGCGCGGCGAAAACGAGAAAGCGACGAATTCGGCGCTCGATTGCGTCGAACTGGGTTTCGATGCCGCGCGTGGCGGCGGCCTGATTCCGCGATTGGTGTGCGCGGCGATTGTGGCGATTGGCATTTCGCCGGTCAACGAAAGCGGCGCCGATAAATCGCAGTTGCCCGAACAATTATCTGGCCCGCAGGCGCGCGCCGCCGCCGCGCGTTTGGAAGCGTTGATGGCGCAGCGTCCGTCGTGGGTGGATTCGCTGCAAACCGCGAAGTGGGAGGCGTTGGTGCAACTCAAAGATGGATTCAAGCGCGAAAACTGGCGCGCGCCCGGCGCGTTTACCTTTGGCGAAGTGCCCAAACCCGACGGTTTTGGCACGCGAATTCAGCGCAGTCTCATTGGCAAACGCACGGTCGTCGCCAACGTCAAGCGCGCCTATGCCGACGCCATCGCCGCGCAACAGCAACCTCACGCGCCGAGCGGGGACGAGAACAGCGACAAATACGACGTGATTTCGGCGGCGTTGGCGCCCCGCGAAACCCTGCGCTTTAACGCGGCGCGCGAAAAAACGCATCTCGATTTGCTGCTGTTGCGATTGGTATTGCAAGCCTATCGCGCCGCTAAGGGCGCTTATCCGCCCAATCTGGCGGCGCTGAAAAACGGTTATCTGAAGCAAATTCCGACCGACGATTTCAACGGCGGCAAACCTTACTTTTACACGCGGAAAAACGGCGATTATCGTTTGTGGAGCGTCGGGCCCGATGCGAGAAACGATGGTGGCATCGCGATACCGGCGCGTTTCGCGAGGCGAGGCAATTTGCCCTGGCAGAAAAATCTGCCTTCGATGATGCCCGATTCGACCGGCGATGTCGTGGCGCGCGAAACGCGTTAAGGCTCTATCGAGGGGAAATTGACGGATAGCCCAAGTTTATAGTCTCGCCGTGAGGCGAGTTCATCCAGTTTTTCCTTTTGCCGTTTGAACAAGGAATTTTTCCGATGAACTCGCCTCACGGTGAGACTATAAACTTGGGCTATCCGTCAATTTCCCCTCGACAGAGCAGTAACAATGGCGACAAATCGCCGTTGCCACCGCGCATCGTCGCGCTGCATTGCGCAAATCGAACTCGCCTTGAGCAAGCCGAAGTTCTATGCTTAATTCGGTGAATCCAAGGTTTCAATTGCCGCTTGCGGTCGGCGTTTCGGTCGTGGCATGGGCGACGGCGTGGGTCTCGATTCGCGTGGCCGTCACCGCTTACACTCCGGCGCAGTTGGCGCTGGGACGCTATCTCATCGCCTCGGCGATTCTGTTGCCGCTGATTCTGGCGCGGCGCCCGCGCTTTAATAGATCCGATTGGCCGCGCATCGTCGGCGCGGGTTTGTTCGGGTTCACGCTGTATAATCTGGGCCTCAACGCGGGCGAGCAGACGATAACGGCGGGCGCGGCGGCGTTGATTGGTTCGACGATTCCGGTTCTCAGCACGCTGAGCGCGCGGATATTTCTGGGCGAACGCGTGGGCAATCGCGTTTGGGGCGGCAGCGCCATCGCTTTGGCGGGCGTGGCTTTGATCGCGTGGGGCGAAGAAGCGGGCATCGGCTTTGGCGCGGGCGCTTTTCTGGTGATGGGCGCCGCGATTTGCGCGGCGATTTATAACACGCTGCAAAAGCCGCTGCTGGACAGATACGCCGCGCTCGATGTCACGGCGGCGGCGATATTTTGTGGCACACTTTTGCTGGTGCCCCTGGGCGGTGGCTTAGTCGAAGCCGTCAAGATGGCGCCACTCGCGGCGACGCTCAATTTGCTGTTATTGGGCGCCTTCCCCGGCGCTTTGGGCTATGTGCTGTGGATGTGGTGTCTGGCGCAAATGCCGGTCGCGCGACTGATGAATTATCTCTATTTGGTCGCGCCATTGTCGGTGCTGATGGGCTGGCTGTTTTTGCGCGAACTGCCGTCGGGTCTGGCCCTCGTAGGCGGCGCGATTACCCTTGCGGGCGTGGTTTACTCAGGCAGGAAGAAAGGATAAAGGATAAAAATGGTCGCTGTGCGACAAACAGCACCGCATTTGTTTCCCTGAAACCTGATCCCTGCCAACTGCCACCTTGAAGAAACATGCAAAATTGGAACACGCAATCTTACGATAACGCGCACGGATTTGTCGCGCGATTGGGCGCGGGCGTCGTCGAATTGTTGGCGCCGCAAAAGGGCGAAACGATCCTCGATTTGGGCTGTGGAACCGGCCACCTGAGCGCGCAAATCGCCGAAGCGGGCGCGCAGGTCATCGGTTTGGATCCGTCGGCGACAATGCTGCAAACGGCGCGCGAAAATTATCCCGATATGGACTTTCGCACCGCAGATGCGCGCGATTTCAGCTTTGACGAACGCTTCGATGCCGTCTTCACCAACGCGGTTTTGCACTGGATTCCCGCTCCACAAGCGGTCGCCGCAAACGTCTTCGCGCACCTGAAAAACGGCGGGCGTTTCGTCGGCGAGTTCGGCGGCAGCGGCAACGTCGTGCAGTTGCACGGCGCTTTGGATGAAGCGGCGCGCGCGCGCGGGTTGGCGCCATTCGATGCCAACAAATACTTCCCGACCATCGGACACTGGGCCACAGTTTTGGAAAACGCCGGTTTCGAGGTGCGCACCGCGTTGTTGTTCGACCGTCCGACGCCGCTCGAAGGGCCGGACGGCGCCTATAATTGGCTGCAACAGTTCGGCGCGTATTATCTCGATGATCTGAGCGATGCCGACCGCGAAGCCGTCGCGCGCGACGCGCAGGAACGCGTGCGCGCGGGGCTGTTTCGCGACGGGCAATGGTTCGCCGATTACCGTCGCATTCGCTTTGTGGCGGTTAAGCGTTAGCATCCCTAAAAATGAACCACAGAGACACGAAGTTTTTGAGATTGCATCGCAAATTCACGCTCAAATCCCATTGTTTTCTCTGTGCCTCTGTGGTTCATTTTTCAGGCACTCTTAGCCTCGCTTTGCGCGCGTTCTTTCAAATGCCACGCGCGCGCGCGCAGAAACCGTTTCAGATGCGCCTCGACCCAATGGTCGCTGGCCACAGCGCCCAACTTTCCCAGTGGCGCGCGCCATTGCAAAACGTCAATCATGCGCGTGCGCTCGCCCGATAAAGCCTGAAAAGTATGCGTGTGACTGAGCGCGGCAAAGGCGCCACGCGTCATCTGGTCGCGGAAGAAGTAGGGCCGCTCGAATTCGACGATGAGCGCTGTCAAGCGTTGGCGCACGCCCAGATGAACGCCCTCAAAAGTGATTTCGTCGCCCAGTTCCCACAATCCTTCGTCGCGTCCGGCGACGATGCTTTCGCCGGTTTGCCGCGCGCTTTCGAGGTGCAATTGGGCGTCGCGCGCCAGGTCGAAGCAGACGGCGGGCGCGGCGCGAATTAAAGTGGCGAGGATGATTTGGGGCATGGCGAAAGTCGGGTTTCTCCTTGCGAAAACGCCGCCAACTAAACTCTCCGAGATATGAATGTTTCTCCGCTCGCTGGCGTTGATGTTGGCGGCACCTTTACCGATTTCGTCGTTTTCGAGAATGGCCAATGGCGCATCGGCAAACGCCTGTCCACGCCCGACGATCAATCGCGCGCCATCGCCGACGGTCTGAATACCATGAGCTATCGCGGCGCTCTGGTTCACGGCTCGACCGTCGCGACCAACGCTTTGCTCGAACGAAGCGGCGCGCGCGCGGCCTTAATCACAACGGCAGGTTTCGCCGACATTTTGGAAATCGGGCGCCAGAACCGGCCCGTTTTATACGATTTGTCACCGCAAAAAATCGAGCCGCTCATCCCGCGCGATTTGCGTTTTGAAGTCGCCGAACGATTGGACGCGCACGGCCAAACCATAACGCCGCTCGACGAAGATGACGCCCGCGCCATCGCCGTCAAGTTGCGCGAGTTGAAGGTGGAAAGCGTGGCGATTGTGTTGCTTTGGGCGTTTCTCAATCCCATCCACGAACAACGCGTGGCCGAGATAATCCGCGATGAACTGCCCGCGATTGCGCTGACGTTGGGCAGCGAACTTTCGCCCGAAGCGCGCGAATACGAGCGCACTTCGACCTGCGCCATCAACGCTTATCTGGCGCCGCCGGTCGCCAAATATCTCGGCAATCTCAAAGCGCGTTTACCCGATTCGCACATCCGCGTTCTGGCTTCGAGCGGCGGCGCGCTCGACATCGAAACCGCCTCAACGCAGGCCGCGCGATTGGTGTTGTCTGGCCCCGCCGGTGGCGTCGTCGGCGCGCGTTTCGTGGCGGCGCGCGCCCATGTCGAGCAGATTTTGACCTTCGATATGGGCGGCACTTCGACCGATGTCGCGCTGCTCGATGGCGCTTTGCCGCGCAGTTCGGAAGGCGAAATCGGCGGTCTGCCCTTGCGTCTGCCAAGTCTGGATATTCACACCGTCGGCGCGGGCGGCGGCAGCCTGGCGCGCGTTGATGAAGGCGGCGCTTTGCGCGTCGGGCCGCAGTCGGCGGGTTCGCGGCCTGGGCCCGCGTGCTACGGTTTGGGCGGCACGCAACCGACGGTTTCCGATGCCAATCTGGTATTGGGCCGTCTCGATACGGGGCGATTTCTGGGCGGCGAACAAACGCTCGACATCGCGGCGGCGCGCGCGGCGCTACAACCGTTGGCGGAGGCGTTGGGTGGCACCGTCGAAGCGGCGGCGCTGGGCGTCATTCGCGTGGCGAACGCGCACATGGAGCGGGCGTTGCGGCGCGTTTCGACGGCGCGCGGCATCGATCCGCGTCCGTTTGCGCTGTTGCCGTTTGGCGGCGCCGGGCCGCTTCACGCGGCGGAGTTGGCGCAGTTGATGGGAATAAATCGCGTTCTGGTGCCGCGTTTCCCCGGCGTTTTGTCGGCGTTGGGCATGCTCGTCGCCGATGAAACCCGCGACGACTCGCGCGCGCTATTGCGTTCGTTCGATGAACTTTGCGCTCCCGAAGTCAACGCATTGATTGACGAAATGCGCGCGGGTTTCGCCCTCGACGGCGCGCTCGAAGCGCACATCGAGGCGCGCTATCGCGGGCAGAGCTACGAATTGGCGGTTCCACTCGCGTTACCGGTGACCGGCGACAGTTTGGCGGCGGCGCAGTCAGCGTTTCACGCGCTGCATCAGGCGCGTTACGGTTTGTCGGACGAAGCGCGCGATGTCGAGGCGGTTACGCTGCGCTTGCGCGTGCGGCGCGCGGCACAGTTGCCCGACGAACGCGCCGCAGTGGCCGACGATTATGACGCGACGACGACGGATTATAAAACGGTGAGGTTTGCCGATGGCGATTTGCCAACGGCATTGTTCGAGCGCGACGAGTTAAAGCCCGGCGCGCGTTTTAGCGGGCCGAGCCTGGTGTTTCAGTTCGACACGACGATTGTGGTGCCGCCCGCTTGGTCGGCGCGCGTGGATGGTTGGGAAAATTTGTGGCTGGAACGAAAGTGAGAAAAGCGAAGGTTGCGGATATTTTTCCTGGAGCATCAATTAAAAGTGCAATCGGCGGTGCCGCTCGAATCGTAAAAACGCGGACTGCCTTCGGCGCGAGTCTTGGCGTCGCGCGCGGTTGCGCCTCCGGCGTCGTCGGCGCCGTCGCCCGCGGGAAAGCGCGCGAACGGGATGAATTTGACGTGACCGTCGGCGTAAAGCAGGTTGCCGCCGCCGTTATGAACCTGCGTTAATTGATCGGAAGAAGTCTTCGCGATGGCGGGGTCTTTGGGCACCCAAAAAAATCCGTCGGCGGGGTAGGCTTCGTCCACCAGCAAAACGACTTCGGTCGGGCTTTGCACGCTGAACTCGGCGTTTTTGGAAAGCGTCAATTCATGGTGTAAGAGAGCCCGGTGCTATCGGCGTCGCGGGCCGAGGGACAACGATAAATCTGCTCGTTTTTGGTGTAAGGATAAATCGCGCCATCCTTAATGTTGACGCGATTGGTGCCGCGCGGCTTGTAATCTTCGACTTTGGTGAACAAGGCCAACGAACCCGCCTGGCCCTCGGTGCCCGCGACCCAATGCCCTTTACCGGGCGCCCAGTCCTGATAATTGCCCGCCTTGGGATAACGCTCATCGTAATCCTGGAGATATTGCAGAAAGCCCAGTCCCAACTGTTTCATGTTGGACGAACAAGCACTACGCCGCGCGTTTTCGCGCGCGCGGGCAAAGGCCGGAAACAGCATCGCCGCCAGAATGCCGATAATGGCGATGACGACGAGCAACTCGATAAGGGTGAACGCGGCCCGCGCGTTTTCGGATGAGCGATTGAGCATAAAAAATCCCCGCGAAAATTGCGTTTCGCGGGGAGTAGACAACGGGAGCAATGTCAAGTTTCTGTAGATTTATGACGGCGCGAATGAGAGTGAAAAGGCGGCAAAAAACCCCGCGAATTTTGAGGAGTTCCCGGGGCATGAGCAATCAAAATCGGAGTAAGTTGCCGCAGCTTTATCAATGAGTAATGGGCGGTGCTGGAGGTGCAGCCGTTGTAGGCGCTGAACAAGCATCTACGCCGGCCAGAGGTATGCCAGGGCCAGCATTTTGAAACGCCACCAGACTCGATCCGCCAAGGCTGCCAAAGGCTCGGTCGTGGAAGCGCGGTGAGCCGGTCAGTTTAGATTTGTTGGCCAAACCTTCGGGCGTGTAATCGAGTGGAAACTTTTCATTTGGAAAGAACTTGACGTGACCGTCGGCAAACAACAAGTTGCCACCGCCGTTATGAGCATCTTGCAACGAATCAGTCGAACATTTGCCATCTGCGGTGCAAATATCGGTCGAGTAAAAGAAACCATCAGTTGGATAAAGCTCATCAACAAGCAAAACAATGTCGCCGGGCGAGCGCACTCGGGTTGAACTCAGACCGGACAAAGCACAGTTCATGCTATAAGAAAGCTGTGTTTCATCGCGAAATTCATTGGAGGGACAGAGGTAAACTGCCGTTGACTTCACATAGGGAAAGAGTGCCCCCGCACCTACATCCGCCTTAGCTATAGCTGCAGGTTTAGGTTGGGAATTCGCAGGTGCTGGCGAATAAGAGGTCGGCCATGTAAGGGTAACCAGATTTGAACCTGCCGTGCCCGCAACCCAATGCCCATAACCCTTTTGCCACGCCTGATAATTCGCCGCCAACGGATATTTCCCCCGCGAATCCTGCGCGTATTGCTGAAACGCCAAACCCAACTGTTTCATGTTGGACAGACACGCGGTTCTGCGTCCGTTTTCGCGGGCGCGGCTAAACACGGGGAACGCGATTGCGCTCAGGATGCCGATGATGGCGATGACGACCAAAATTTCGATCAACGTAAAGGCGCGACGCGGCGCGAATGAATTTTTCATGAGAGAGACCTATGACTAAAAATCGGTTGCTTAGAGTTTACCCGCCCCGCCAAAATTTCAAACCCCAAACGCAAAGTTTTCACCCGCCACGCCAAACTCGCGCCCGCGCCTTTAGCGCGTCCAACACTTCATCCGGCACGCCCACGCCGCCGTTGACCTGCCCCAACTTCACCGTCGGCTTCGTCGTCCCGTGAAAATCGCTGCCGCCCGTGCCCAACAAATTATATTTCTTGGCCATCGCATTCGTCCACTCGATTTCGGGCACGGTGTAGGCGCCGTAATGCACTTCCAAACCGTCCAATCCCCACTCGACCCACTGTTTTAACAACGCCTCGCCGCTCTCAAAATCGAGGAGCGCCGAACGCTCCGAGGGCGCGCGCGTTGGGTGCGCCCAAATCGCCACGCCGCCCGCCCCATGAATCAGGTCAACCGCGTCGGCGGGATGCAACGTTTGCTTGCTCGCATACGCCGGGCCGCCCTCTTTGAGCAAGGTATCGAAAGCGTTTTGCACGCTGCTGACCGCGCCCTTTTCCATCAAAGCCGTCGCAATATGCGGACGCCCAATTTGCGCGTCCGGCCCGGCGATTTCGCGCACGCGCTCCATGGTGACAGCGTGGCCCAGCCGGTTCAAATTCTCGATGATGACATGATTGCGATTGGCACGCTCGCGTTGCAGTTCGGAAAGGGCCGCGCCCAACGCGCTGTCGCGCTCGAAGTAGTAGCCCAGCAGATGAAACTTCTCGCCTTCGCCGCTCACCGAGAGTTCAATGCCGGGCACGACTTCAACGCCCAACTCCTCGCCCGTGCGCAGGGCTTCGTCCCAGCCACCGTAGGTATCGTGATCGGTGACGGCGATGGCGGTCAAATTCAGTTCGGCGGCGTGTTGGACGAGTTCGGTCGGCGAAAACGAGCCGTCCGAAGCGGTGGTGTGCGAGTGGAGGTCGATCATGGAGGAAAGTATGACGTTTCGCGGCGTGCGTTACGTTTTAACCCCCTCTGGGCTTCGCCCATCTCCCCCTTCGTAAAGGGGAGAGGCGGCATGACCTGTCTACATAAGCCGCCAGTTTTCTCGCGGTAGTGCCGACTGTAACAGCGCCTCTCCCCTTTACGAAGGGGGAGATGTCGGAACGACAGAGGGGGTTTGATGCGTCTCACCTCCGATCAATCCCCGCTCGCGCAAATAATCCATTATTCGCTTTAACGAAACTTCCACCCCTTCGCTGTCCGAATGCGCCACGATTTCGGCGTTAGCGGGCGCTTCATACGGATCGGAGACGCCGGTAAAATTGGGGATCTCGCCCGCCATCGCCTTTTTATATAAACCCTTCACGTCGCGCCGCGCCAACTCATCGAGCGAACACTCGGTATAAACCTCGACGAACGCGACATCGTGCGATTCGACCAGAGCACGCACTTCGTCGCGCACGCTTTTAAACGGCGAAATCGCCGCGCTGATCGCGATGACGCCGTTGCGCGCCAGCAAATCGCACACGAAGCCGATGCGTCGCACGTTGATGTCGCGGTCTTCGCGGTTAAAGCTCAAGCCCGCGCTGAGGTTGGTGCGCACGACGTCGCCGTCCAAGCGTTCGATGCGATAGCCGCGCTCGCGAAACTCGCGTTCGAGCGCCTCGGACAACGTGCTCTTGCCCGAACCCGAAAGGCCGGTGAACCATAAAACAAAACCCTGATGCATGACAGGTTTCAGGATACAGGGTTCAGGAGGAATGCGAAAAATACGCGTTGCAAATCGCGATTTCAACGCCACAAACCTGACACCCGACACCTGACACCTGTATCCTTGTAACCCGTGCCCCTCCCCTTTACCAAAGGCATCCCGCCCGCCGCGCGCGGCGCGGCGGCGGATCCCGATTCGTTGCAGGCCTCGCCGCTCGAAGCTGGCCCGCAATTGCCCGACCATCCGCCCAAGCCGCCCGAAACGTTGGGCGAAAAACTCTCCGACGCTCTGGCGCTTTTTCTGTCGGCGGTTTTGTCGCCCTACATCGTCATTCCCGTGGGCACGCTTTATCTGGTGTGGGCGCGCTCGCGCGCCAACCCCGAACTGTTCTGGCCCTGGTTGGGCGTCTCGCTCTTTTTCTCGACGATTTTGCCGGTTTTGTTCATTATGTATGGCATTTGGCGCGGCACCATCACCGATATTCACGTCATGGAGCGCACGCAGCGCGGCGGGCCATTCGTCGTCGCCATCATCGGCAGTCTGGTCGCCGCCATCGCGCTGCACTGGATGGGCGCGCCGCGCAGCGTGTGGGCCTTGAGCGCGATTCTGGCCGTCAACGGCGTGGCGATGCTGTTTATCACCAACTACACCAAAATCTCGATTCACGTCGCCGTCCTGTCGGCGACGGTTTTGGGCGCCTCGATTCTGGAACCGATGATCCATCCGCTCACGTTGGTGTGGCTGATTCCCGCCCTGATGTGGGGCCGTTGGCGACGAGGCCGTCACACCTGGGCGCAGGGTATCATGGGTTGCGTGGTGGCGTGCCTGTTGACGGCGGGCACCATCGCCTCGATTGGTCTGGTGCAACGGTTGTATCAATATGTCGAACGGATGATTTGAGTGGAGCTCAGGCTTTGAATATGCCGGACATTTACCTCATCGGCGGGCCCAACGGCGCCAGCAAAACCACGACGGCGCTGCGCGTGTTTCCGGCGCTGGGCGTCGCCAATTTCGTTAACGCCGATCTGATCGCGCAGGGATTATCGCCGCTCGATGTCGCCAAAGCCGCGCGCGCGGCAGGTCGCGTCATGCTGGGCGAAATGGAAGCGCATCTGCGGCGCGGCGACGATTTCGCCTTGGAATCCACGTTGGCGTCGCGCGGGCCCGCGCCGTTTATCGAGCGCTGCTAAAGACGCGGGTTATCGGTTCACGCTGATTTATGTCTGGCTCGATAGCGCCGATTTAGCAATTGCGCGCGTGGCAAAACGCGTGGCGAGCGGCGGGCACGATATTCTCAAACCGACAATTCGGCGGCGTTATGAGCGCGGGCGAGCGAACTTTTTCGAGTTATATTTGCCGTTGGCAGATCGTTGGTCGGTCTGGGACAATTCTGGCAGTTATACCAAGTCCGGCTTCTGAGTTCATGAACCGCGCGCGTAAGCAAGCGGGCCGTTGTAATTGCGAGAACAGTTCAACGTTGCCCTGAGCGTTA
>JAABUN010003434.1_pt1 | contig 24568 bp, 20 predicted proteins | sample 5559311 | NCBI WGS metagenome assembly JAABUN01 (sample SAMN10711877, study PRJNA513370) | rock metagenome | isolation source: Antarctica rocks | place: Antarctica: Victoria Land, Siegfried Peak sud
GACGCCGCGCTCGCCCGCCTCAACGATGCCGCGCGGCGGAGCCACTCCGGCGCCCGCGCCGATGCCTACGACGCCGCGGAGGACTACCTGCGCGCCTCGCTCGGGCGGGGGAGCGACCTCGGCCTCGAGCCTCCCCAGCTGCTCGACTGGTTCTACCTGACCGACCGCTTCGCTCACCGCTCCGGCCTCGCCGCCGACTCCGGCCGCGTCAACCCCTTCGCGGGTGCCCCCTTCATCCGCGCGGCCTTCTCGCTGAGCCCGGAGGAGCAGCTCGAGACAGCCCTCCACCGGGAGGCGATCGCCCGGCTCGTCCCGGCGTGGCGGGACGTTCCCTTCTTCGTCAAGGCGAAGCCTGCCGGCCGGCGCCGGCTCTCGCTGCGCTCATGGCGAGGGCCGGGGGCTCCGGCCGACAAGCGGTCCTTGATCTGGGAGGGCCGCGACGGCGAGCTGCTGAACCGCCTGATCGACGAGGGCGGCGCCTGGAGCCGGCTCTACGACCCCGACCGCGTTCACGAGCTGCTCGCCGAGGTGCGGCGCGGCGAGCAGAACGCGCATTATCAGGACGTCTTCGAGGGTCTCGTCTATCGCGAGGCGTTCTCCGCGCATCTCGACCTGCTCGCCGCGGGAGCGACGCGGGAACCCGACCGGCGGGACCTGGATGAGATCGAGCTGCACGGACCGCCACCGGCGCAATAGAGGGAAGTCGCCCGTCGCCGGGTACCATTGAGCAGGCAAGAGGCAGTCGCGTGCCGTCGTTCGCTCGGCCCCCGGCCTCGCCTCATCACCATCAGCCCGGACCCGTCATGAACGAACGAGCAGGTTCAGGGGTGACGCCTCGAGCAACCGACGGCGCGCCGTCCATCGTCTTCGTCGGCGGTACCGGACGCAGCGGAACGCACGTCGTGGCCCGGTTGCTCGGCCGCCACTCCCACTTCGAGAACATCACCAACGAGGTGCGCTTCCACGTCGATCCCGGCGGGTTTCCCGACCTGCTGGCCGGCCGGACCACCCCTGAGCGCTTCGTCAGCCGCCTGCGCGGGCGCTGGTACCGCGGCGTCGCGCTGCAGCGGGCGAGCCTGCGGGGCCTGCACCGTTTCGTGGACCGGCCGGCTCTCGACGCCGCGGCCGATCGCTTCCTCGCCGCCTACCCGGCCGATCCCGAGGTTGCCTGCCGGGAGCTCTTCCTGGAGCTCCTCGCGCCGATCGCCACCGACGCGGGCAAGCCGGGGCTGATCGAGCAGAGCTGCGACACGATCGCCGAGGCGCCGACGCTGCTGCGGCTCTTTCCCGAGGCCCGCTTCATCCACGTGCTCCGCGACGGCCGCGACACCGCCGCCTCGCGGGTGGCCCAGGCCCGCTGGCTGGCGCGGCCGCGGACGCTCCTGCAGGGCCTTCGATGGTGGGACGAGCGGATGCGTAGGATCGACGCCGGGATGCGCGAGGTCCCCGACGATCAGTCGATCGCGATCAGCCTCGATGAGCTCATCGACCTGCGCCGGCGCAACACCTATCAGCGCCTGCTGCGCTTCCTCGACCTGAAGCAGGATCAGAACATGCTCGGCTTCTTTCGCCGTCAGGTCAACAGCGGAGCGGGGAACGTCGGCCGCTGGCAGCGGCGGGCGGGGGATGAGCGCCAGGAGCAGATCGACGCGGCATACCGCGAGATCCTCGCCGGGTTCGAGCGGGACCGGGTCCACGGCATCAGGTTGCTCAAGCGCGTCTTCGAGTCCAGGAACGGCGGCCAGTGAGCCCCGGCGGCAACGGCAACGGGGGCAAGCTTCCCGCCCGCGGCAGCGGCGCTGCCCTGGGCGAGAAGGTCCTGCGGCTGTCCTCGATCCACACCGCCGGGTTGTTCGTCAACCACGCGCTGACCCTGATCAGCGCGGTGGTCGTCGCGATCTTCCTCGGACCCTCTGAGTTCGGCACCTACGGCCTGTTGCTCTTCGCCGCCGGGATGCTCAGCTTCTTCTTCAACCTGGGCTCCAAGCAGGGGACCCTGAAGCGGGTCTTCGGCGGTGGCGACGACGACGATGAGGACGAGGATGAGGATGAGGATGTCGCCGACTCCCGCCAGCGGGCGCTCGGCACCGGGATCGTCCTCACGGTCCTGATCTCGATCGCCGGCACCGCGCTGTTCGTCGTCTTCGCCGACTCGATCGCGAGCTTCCTGCTCAAGGGGACCAACGATCGCGGTCTGATCGTCTGGGCGGGCCTGGCCGGGGGCTTCGGCGCGATCGTCCGGCTCGGGTCTCTCGCGATCTGGATGGAGCACCGACCCCTCCCCTACGTGGTGATCGAGAGCCTCCGGCCCGCCCTCGCCCTCGTGATCGCCGTCCCGCTGCTCGCGACCGGCGCCGGGGTGGTGGCGGCGATCGCCGCCTACGCGATCGGCTCGGCCGTCGCCGCCCTGGCGACGCTACTCCTGCTCCGGCGGAGCCTCGAGCTCTGCTTCATGCCCCGCGAGGCGCTGACGATCATGCAGCGGGGCGCGAGGCGGATCCCGATCGTCGCCTCGATGTGGACGGTCGGCTACATGGACCTCTTCCTGCTCTCCCGCTACGTCCCCAACTCCGACCTCGGCGTCTATCACCTGGCCTCGAAGGCGGGGTTCGCCGTCGCGTTCCTCCCCGCCGGATATCGCAAGGCGCTGCGGCCGCTGCGCAAGACGCCTGCCTTCAGCGCCGTCGAGGACGAGTACGGGGCCGGGACGACGCGCGGCATCCAGCTCGGCTACTTCCTCCTGATGCTGACCGGGGTCCTGCTGGCGATCACGCTCTTCGCGCGGGCGCTGGGGCGCATCTCCCCGGACGGGTACGGCGACGCCGCCGAGCTGATCCCCCTCCTGGCCGCCGGGCTCGTCGCGCCGACCGTCTACCGGATGCTCTCGAAGACGGCCAAGTTCAAGGAGAAGTCCCGCTACTTCATCGGCGGTGCCGTCCTCGCTGCGCTGACCTTCGTCGGGACCTGCCTGCTCTTGATCCCGCCGCTCGGGATCTGGGCCCCGCCGATCGCGATGATGGTCGCCTTCTCGATCCCGAGCCTGGCGATCATGATCAAGGGCCAGAGGGGCCGCAGCCCCGCCGACCTGCCGACCCGCTCCTTCGCGATCGCGGCGTCGAGCGCGATTGCGATCGGCGCCGCCTACTACCTGATCGAGCCCACCAACGCCTTCCTCCAGGTGGGCCTCGCGGTCCTCGGCATGGTGATCTGGATGGCGCTGCTGCCGATCAGCGGCGCGATCCCCAGCTACCACCGGGGGCCGCTGCGCGAGATGGTGCGGGGCCTGGTCGGCCGCCGCGAGGCGAGCTTCGACGAATCCGCGGTGATCGGATCGCTCAACCGGCGCCAGCGCCAGGCGGCGCGGCTGGCGATCGCCGAGGGCAAGCCGCTGAAGCGGGTCGCGCGCAAGCTCAACCGCGAGGAGGACGAGATCGCGAGGCAGCTCGTCCGGACCCTGCGCCGCTTCGCCGCCGACGGCTCCATGCACTCCGCCAAGCGGACTAAGCAGGACGCGGCGATCGGCCGCTACCTGTTCGCCGGGATCACCCCGGCAGACCGCAATGCCTACGGCAAGGAGCTGATGAAGTCGGGACGGGTCGATCCGGGCGACCTGCGCGAGCTCGAGGCGATCGCCGAGGAGCTGCGGGGAAGCTCCGAGGAGTGGGAGGGGAAGGCAAGCTCGCCCGCCTCGGGCTGAGTCAGGCCTGCGAGCCGGGGCCGGCGGCGGCGGGCGCGCCCTCGGCGTATCCGAGCTCCGTCAGCATCTCGCCGCCGACCTCCTCGAAGGCCTCGACATGATCGGCCTCGAGCCGCTCCCGCCAGACCCCGATCGCCCCCAGCTCGGCGCGGATCGTGGCCGCCTCCGGCGGGTCGGCCATCCCGGCGTCGAACGGCAGCTCGATGAACTCGCAGACGCGGCGAAGGGCGCTCGCGGGGTCCTCGACGAGATCCTCGTAGCGCACCTCGAGGTAGTGCTCCATCAAGTGCTCCTGCAGGCGGGCGGAGCGGACCTTCTTCATCCACCGCTGCGCGGTCGTGATAGCCGTGCCGATGTCGATCTCGCCCGGGCGCGCCGCCAGCGTGTCGCGGCCGTCGCGGATCACGTGGACGAAGCGGGCCTCGCTGAGGGCGCGCTGGATCCGGCGCTCCCGCTTCAGGTAGGCGGGGGACTCGTCACCCCAGCGGCTCGTGCCCGCCGACTCGGCGGCCGTGGCGTAGAAGGCTCGCAGGACCGGCGCGGCCTTGAGCTCCTCGAGCGCGGCGAGGCGCCGGCGCAGCTCGTCCTCGTCGACGCCGTGGTCGGAGAGGGGGCGGGCTGCGACCATCGTCCTGATCACGCGCTCGACGGTCATCGGCTGGGAGCGGATCATCTCGGCGAGCTTCGGGGCGAACCCGGTTTCCCTCAACATCGTCAGGTCGGGATGGGCGGCGAGCATCGCGCCCAGCAGCGAGGTCCCGGAGCGGGAGGCGCCGATCACGAACGGCGCCGGCGGGCGGGCGTCGGCGGCGGGCGGCTCGGCACCGCTCGCGCGACGGGCGGCCCCGGCGGCGGCGCGGCGCACCGCACGCGGCAGGCGCGGGCCGCGGCGCGGCTCGTGGACCTCGCCCTCGTCGGCGGCGGAGTCGACCTCGTAGCCGAGCTCGGCGAGCAGGTCCCCCGCGAGCTGCTCGAAGGCGGCCCGGTCCTCCGCCGGCATGCGCTGCCGCCAGGTACCGATCATCGCCGGGTTCGGCGGCTCGAAGGTCTTCGCGTGGCTGGCGAGCCGCTTCTCGGCCGACTGAGCCTCGCCCTTGGCGCGGGGGAGCTCTCGCGCCTTCTCGCGCAGCCGCTCCTCGGCGCGCTCGTGATAGCCCAGCATGACGGGGTCGAAGTCGAGCTCGACGAACTCGCAGATCCGCCGCAGCTCGCGCTCGGTGTGGAGCACGAGGTCCTCGAACTTCACCTCCAGGTAGAAGCCGAGGTGCGACTGCTGGGAGCGACCGCGCAGCACGCGGCTGCGCCACTTCTCCGCCGCCGCCTCGATCGTCTGCGGTCCCCACGGCTGCTTCAGCACCGACAGGGCGACGTCGCGGCCGTCGCGGATCAGGTGGATGAAGCGCGCCTCGGGAAGGTACTTCTGGATCTCGCGCATGCCCTTGACGTAACCCGGGGTCTTGTCGCCCCAGCGCTCGGGCTTGCCCTGCTTCTCCCCGTAGAGGTGGAAGAACGCGCGCACGGCGGCGGGGCCGGTGAGCGGATCGGTCCGCGCCCAGCGGGCGGCGAGCTCGTCCGGCTCGATCTGGAAGTCGCCCCAGCGGCGGTGGCTCGTGAGCAGCTCGAGCATCCGCTCGGGGCTCGCGCCGTGCTTCTCGCGGGCGGCGATCAGCTCCGGGATGAAGTGGGTCTCGGAAGGGATCGCGAGCTGCGGATGCGCGTCGAGCATCAGGCGCAGCAGCGTCGTGCCCGACCGCGTCGCCCCGACGACGAAGGGGGCGGGGGGAGGGGCGGCGGCGGCGGCGCGGATCGCCCCGCGCCGAGTGCGCCACCCGGTCACCGAGCGGACCATCTCGCGGCGGAGCTTCACGCGCCCACCCGCGCCGCTGACGCGATCAGCGAGTCGTAGTCGGCCACCGTCCGCTCCCACGAGAGCTCCGCGCGGGACGCTCTCGCTCCGGCGGCGAGGCGCTCGCGTTCGGCGGGGTCCCCCATCCGCTCGATGGCGGCGGTCAGCGCGGCGACGTCGGGCTTCATCGAGGGGATGCCCGAGGGCGCCTCCTCGTCCTGGAGGTCGGGGACGAGGATGCCGTTGACGCCGTCCCGGACGACTTCGTTCATCGGCGGGCTGTCGTTGGTGATCTGCGGCATCCCGAAAGCGACGGCCTCGTAGAGGAAGAGCCCGAGGCCCTCCCAGCGGCTCGGCCCGAGGCAGACGTCGCAGCCGGCGAACAGGCGCAGGTGCTCCTCGGTCGGCATGTCGTCGATGACGAGCTCGATCCGCGGATCCTCCTTCGCCGCGCGCTCGAGGTAGTTCATGCGCCGCTCGAGCTGCGCCTTGAAGATCAGCCTGAGGTTGTCGCCCTTCGCCGCCATGAACGCCTCGACCACCTCCTTGTGAGGCTTGCGGGGCCCCAGCAGCGCCCCCGGGAAGTAGAAGCGGACGAGGTCCAGATCACTGCCGGGCAGATCCTCCGCTTCGCGTCCGGTCTGCCCGGACCGTTGGGTGCTGCGGGACGGGAAGTCCTGAGCTTGGTTTGCCGCGTCCATGAGCTCTGGGTGGAGCCCCCACTGCACGTACGGGCTCTCGATCCCCAGCTCGGCGTAGCGCGCCTGCTCGCAGCGCGTCATCGAGTAGAGGACGTCGTAGGCCTCCTTCGCCGGGGCGGCGTCCTCGGGCGAGAACATCTCCCAGACGAACCTGCCGACGGTGCGGACCCCCGAGCGCCGCAGCTGGGCGATCTCGGCGTGCTGGTAGCAGTTGTCCCAGTGCACGACCTCGATCTCGTTGTCGGCGATCCAGCTCTCGTACTCCGCCACCGTCACTTCCCAGTCCTCCGCCTCGGTGACCCCGGGCTGATCCCAGACCCCGGTGCGGTCGACGTGGGCCGCCATCGGGCCCTTGTCCTTCGTCGGGCGGGCGAGGATGAAGGTCTCGTGCCCGCGCGCGTCGAGGGCATCGCGGACGTAGCGAGAGACGAACGCCTGCCCGCGGTTGAACCATTTGGTTACCAGGCCTACGCGCATCTGGAATGTCCCAAGGCACCGGCGGTTGGCGTTGCTGCGCCAAGGGAGGAGCACGCTCGCAGCGCTCGCTTAAGCCCTCGGCTTGGCCGGCTGGACCCAAGGCATCGGCGGCTGGTGTTGCTGCGCCAAGGGAGGAGCACGCTCGCTGCGCTCGCTTCAGCACCTGGTGTCCCTCGCCAGGCCACCAGCGGTGGCCTGCCGAGGGACGCTAGGAGCTGTCTGCTGTCAGCTGTCAGCTGTCAGCTGCTCGCTTCCCTACCCGAAGCTCTGCGCTAGGCGCTCCAGCCCCGCGCGGTCGCGCGACGGCGGGCCGTGGCCGGCGAGCAACAGGCTCGGCTCGAGCTCGGCGAGCTTGCGGATCGAGCGGCGGTTCTTCTCGGCGTCGAGCGAGAAGGCATCGGGGGGTTCGCGGATTCCAGGCACCGTCGTCACCAGGCTCATCGTGTTGACGACGTCGCCGCAGATCGCGACCCGGTCGGAGTCGCGGAAGAGGATCACCTCGCTCGGCGCATGGCCCGGTGCGTGGATCACGCGAAAGCCGGCGACGTCGTCCCCCTCGGCGATGACCCGCTTGACCGGATGGGACGGCCCCTCCCAGACCCGCTTGATCACCTTGTTCAGCGGGTTGTCGGGGTGGCTGCTCGCGATTGGCACCCGCCCCTCCATCTCGTCGACGCCGTCGGCATGGCAGGCGAGCGGGATGCCGCGCGCCTCGCAGACCTCGCGCGCGGCCCCCTGATGGTCGGGGTGGACATGGGTGAGGGCGAGGAGCGAGAGCGGGCGGTCGATCACCTGCCGGAGGATGCGCCTGCCCGCTCGCCGGGTGGCGGCATCGATCAGCACGTCGCCGACGAGGTAGACGTTGATCGCGTTCGGCGGCAGGCCGCGGAGCTGCCAGACGTCGGGTGCCAGCTCCCTCATGAGGCCAGCCGCCCGCCGACGAACTGAACGAGGCCGGAGACTCGCTGGTGGACGTCGCGGAAGCCGCGCGACTGCAGGGCGGCCACGATCTCGTCCTGCTCGAAGACGCGCATGCCGCTCGTCCGCTCGATCACCGGCTTCAGCGGGGGAAGCGTGATCTGCCGCCTGACCGAGGTCATGATCGCGACCCTGCCTCCGGGCGCCAGGACGCGGCTCATGTCGCTCAGGGCGGCAAAGGGGTCGGCGAACAGGTGCAGCGCAGCGAAGCAGCAGACCGCGTCGAAGGACCGGGCGGCGAACGGAAGGGCGGTGGCGTCCCCGCGCACGAGGCAGACGTTCGAGGCTCCCCCGCGCTCGAGGTCGCGCGCGCCGCGCGCGAGCATCGTCGGCGAGGAGTCGATGCCCACGGCCAGCCCCTCCGCGCCGATCGCGCGGCCGAAGGAGCGCGTGAAGTTGCCGGGCCCGCAGGCGACGTCGAGGACGGAGTGGCCGGAGGAGAGGCCGAGCAGAAGGCGCGCGATCCGCATCTCCTCGTCCATGCCCGGCCCGGTGAGGCCCTTGAAGACGCGACCGAGCGCGGGCCGCCACCAGCGTTCGTAGACGAGCGGCACCGCCCGGGTCAGCATCAGGTCCTGCGTGGCGCCGGTGCTCCGCGGCGGGGCCTCGTCGGCGAGCAGGTCCAGGTAGCCGCCCGGCGATGAGGAGCGCGCCCGCTCCCGCGCCTCCGGGAGGAGGAGCTCGATCGTGCGCTCCCGCGCCGTCGTCTCCTCCACCATGGCGCTCACGCTCAGCGCTCGCGCCGCGCCGGTCCGGCGCCGCGCGGCTCGCCGCTGTGGCGGGCGAGCTCGGTCAACCGCACGATCTGCCGCTCGCCCTCGAGCCGGGCGGGGTCCTGAGGGGGAAGCCGCTCGATCAGCGCCGCGATCCGGTTGCGGATCTGCAGCGCGAAGTGGGGAGTCGAGGGCCCGGCCAGCGCCCGCACGTCCTCGACGCTCGGACGTCGGCGAGGGTCGAGGCGGTCGGCCCGCTCAGCTTCGCTCATCGCCTCTCCAGCCGCCCATCGGACGCCAGCCTAACCGGCTCCGCCGTTGCGATCGGACTTCGGCGCCCTGCCCTGCGCGCCCGCGCTTCTCTCGGCCTCGGGGGTTCCGGGGTCGGGTCCGAAGCTCGGCCCGGAGGTGTCGCCGCTGACCGGCACGAGCTTCGTCAGCTCGTCGGCCTGAGCCTGGAAGGCGACCGAGATCGCCCGCGAGTTGCCGAGCAGCCAGATGTGGTTGTAGACCGCCCGCGAGGGATCGTCGACGAACCCCGGCTCGGTGTCGAGCAGGAAGCCGCGCAGCGCGTCCGGCACGGCCTCGGCGTCGTCGGTGACCAGCAGCGGCCCCGGCTTGCCGCCGGCGGAGAGGGGCGCCGCGGCCGCGGCATCGGCCGGTCGCTCCGCGTTGGCGATCACGAATCCATGACCGGGATCGTTGATGTTCCAGCCGAAGGTGCCGTCGGTGAAGCGGGCGAACTCGATCGCGCTCTCGACCGGATCGTCGGCGCCGATTCGCGTGGGCTTCGCGCCCTTGCGCTCGATCTTCCGCAGGGCCTTGGCGGAGATCGCCGATTCCGGCCCGAGGGCGTAGATGGACGCCTTCGGGTGGCGCTCGATCACCGCCAACGTCGCGTCGGGCACCTCGTCGCCGTCGACGAAGAGGATCGGGTCCCCGGAGCGGGCGGCCCAGGCCGCGGCCGGCATCGAGAAGGCAGCATCCGCCTCGGCGGAGGAGACGACGAGCAGGTGGTCGGGGTCCTCCCTGCCCCCGAGCTTCCCGCGCTCGCGGTCGAGCCGGTTGGCGATCTCGGCCGGGTCGGCTCCCTCGATCTCCAGGGGCTCGACGCCGTCGGGCGCGCTGACTCCCCCGACGACGATCACCTGCGCCCCGTCCTCGGCTTCGAGGCCGCTGGGGGAGAGGGCGGTGAGGGCGTCGGCGGTGACCTCCGGCACCGCCTTCTCGGTGGACAGCAGCAGCGGCGCCGCGACCGGCTCGGCGGTCAGGGGGGCTGCCGCGAGGCCGGCCTGCCAAGAGTCCGCGGGAGCGAGGATCGCCGCCTGGGGCCCGTCGACGCCCCCCACCGAGGGGTAGGAGGCGAGCGCGACCCCGGCCGCGTCTTCGCTCGGGTCGGCACCCCCGACACGCGTCGTGTTGCGGGTCGCGAAGGCAGGGAAGCCGATCCGCTCGGCGGCGCTCGCCTCGGCATCGGGCTGGGGCTCGTCGGGGGCGGGCACCTCCTCCACGATCACCTGCGGCGCCGCGGCCGGCCGGGACCTGACCTTCCCCTCCGGCTCGTCGAAGACCAGGTAGCCGACGCCGAACCCGATCGCCCCGACTGCCCCGACGGCGATGAGGGCGAGAAACCACCGGCCACGGGAGCGGGTCGACGTCGACTCGTCGCCGGAGCGGCGCAGGCGAGGAAGCGAGGGCATCGGCGGCAGTCTTGCGCAAGCGCGCGGACGGAGGGAGGCCCGGGGTGGCGGCGCCGAGCGACCGTTCCCGCCCCGCCACGGGGGTAAAGTGGCTGACTGACCAGTCAATCAACGGCCGAGTCCCGACCGGCTCCGGGCCGTTGCGCTCCCAAACGGAGGCTCATCCGCATGAACTTCGCCCTCAACGACGAGCAGCTCGAGTGGAAGCAGCGCTGCCGCGACTTCGCCCGCGACGTGATCCGTCCGGCCGCGCCGATCCACGACGCCGATGAGAGCGTCCCCTGGGAGGTCATGAAGGCGGCCCGCGCCGCGGGCCTCAGCGGCCTGGAGGCGATCGAGCGAACCGGCTCCGACCCGGAGGGCCAGCTCGGCCCGATCTACGCCGAGGAGCTTCACTGGGGCTGCGCCGGGATCGCTCTGGCGATCTCCGGCTCCGCGCTTGCCGCCGCCGGCCTCGCCGCCTCCGGCACGCCCGAGCAGATCGGCCGCTGGGTTCCGGAGTGCCTGGGGGTCGGCGACGAGCTGCGGCTCGGCGCCTATGCGGTCACCGAGCCGCAGGCGGGCTCCGACGTCAAGAGCCTCCGCACGACCGCGAGGCGCGACGGCGACGAATGGGTCCTCAACGGGACGAAGGTCTTCATCACCAACGGCGGGATCGCCGACGTCAACGTCGTCGTCGCCACCGTCGACCCCGAGCTCGGACATCGCGGGCAAGCCTCGTTCGTCGTCCCCAAGGACACGCCCGGGTTGCGGATGGGCAAGAAGGAGACGAAGATCGGCATCCGCGCCTCCCAGACGGCGGAGCTCGTCTTCGAGGACTGCCGGATCCCGGTGGACTACCTGCTCGGCGGCATCGACAAGCTCGAGCGCAAGCTCGAGCGGGCCCGCTCGGGGGAGAGCAGCGGCCGCGCGTCCAACGCGCTGGCGACCTTCGAGCTGACCCGCCCGATGGTCGGCGCCTCAGCCCTAGGGATCGCGCAGGCCGCCTACGAGTGGACCCTCGAGCACTTCCTCGACGGCGCCGAGATCGGGGACCCGATCGAGGAGCTCCTCGACGAGAGTTCGACCGCGGGACGGCCGGCGATCGAGCGCCAGCACGTCCAGCAGGTGCTCGCGGACGTCGCGACCGAGATCGAGGGGGCGCGCCTGCTCGTGCAGCGCGCGTCCTGGATGGGCCGCAACGGGATTCCCCTCTCGGCCGGGCAGGGCTCGATGTCGAAGCTGAAGGGCGGGGACGTCGCGATGTGGGCGACCACGCGCCTGATGGACGTGGTCGGCCCCGCCGCCTGGAGCTCGCCCCTGGAGAAGTGGTTCCGGGACGCCAAGATCTACCAGCTCTTCGAGGGGACGGCCCAGGTTCAGCGGCTCGTCATCTCGCGGATGCAGGCGGCCGAGTTCCGCGAGCGCCTCGAAGGCGCCCGCGCCGCACTGGCGAGCGCCGAGGGAGGGGCCTTCGCCGACGGGGCGGAGCCAGCGCCCGAGCCCGCCCTGGCAACGGCCTGAGACCGATCGTCTCGCCGTTCGGGCTGCGCTGGGGCCAGGGCTCGATCCCAGGAATCGGGGAGGCCGGCTAAAGCGAAATCGCCCATCCGCCGATGGGAGGCTGCCCGTGGCGGCCCCCGAATCGCCGCCCGTGGCGCTCACCGTGAGCGACCTCCGCACCTACATCACCGGGATCGGCTCGAGCGGCGCCGTGCTCGGCGCGGTGATCGTGGCCTTCGTGACGCTCGCGGGGCTCGTCGCCTTCAACGGCATGCCCGGTGCGGGCGAGGACGAGGCGCCCAGCGGCGCAGACGTGTTCGTGCGCGCGGAGGCGCCCAGCCCCGCAGCCGCCGAGCCCAAGGCCCGCCGCGACGGATCCGGCAAGCGGCAGCCCCGAAAGGCCTCCCCCTCCGGCCCCCGCCCCGCTCGCCCCTCGGCTCGCCGCCCGTCGGGCCGCGGTGGCTCACCCAGCGGCGCCGGGCAGGCTCCGTCCGGGATCGCACGGCCCGACCGCCCGTCGTCTCCGGGCTCCCCGCCGCCGCCCTCTCCTCCGCCCGCGCCGAAGCCCCCGCCCGCTTCGAAGCCCCCGCCGTCGCCCAAGCCGCCGCCCTCGAACGGAGGCGGGCCGGTCGAGGACATCGTCGACGGGGTCGACGACACGGTCAGCGCCACCACCGGCGTCGACCCCGGCCTCGGCGCGGCGACCAAGCCCATCACCGGCGCGGTCGACAGGGCGCTCGACCAAATCCTGCCGCGGGCGGAAGCCCGGCTGGAGAGCGCGCTGCCCGGCGCGACGGGCGCCCTCGCCGGCGGCTAGCCCGGCGCGGTTCGCCCCGGGCTCGGACGCCGAGCGAGGGCGCGCCCCAGCCAGCGCAGGGCCATGCCCTGAAGCTCCGGGTCATGCTGGACGGAGCGGTGGTGGCCGCCGGGGAGGATGACGAGGCGGCTCGGCTCGCCGGCCCGCGCGTAGAGCTCCTCCGACCACGCGTAGGGCACCCGCTCGTCGCCCTGCGCGTGCAGCAGGATCAGGGGCTTGGGCTCGACGTCGGCGACCGCGGAGCGGAGGTCGTGCTCGGAGAGCCAGGCGTCGAGCCCCTCGATGTCGGCGCGCATCTCGAGGGAGCCGTCGCGCAGCCCGCGGCGTAGCCCCTGCTCCGAGGCCGGGCAGACCGCGATCGCCCCTGCGATCCGCCGCTCGGTGGCCGCGGCGTGGATCGCCAGGTACCCGCCCATGCTCGATCCGCGGACGCAGACGCGAGCAGCATCGACGCCGTCGCGCGAGGCGATCAACCCCGCCATCCGCCCGACGTCGCCGAGCGCCGCGGGGGACATCGGCTCGCTGCTCTCGCCGTGGCCGCGCTGGTCATAGGAGACGGCGGCCCAGCCGTTGCCGGCGCAGGCACGGCCGAAGTCGGCGTGGCTCTCCTTGCTCGATCCGGCTCCGTGGAGGATCACCATCGCCGGCCACGGGGGCTCGGTCCGGGGGATCCAGAGCCAGAAGGCGCGGCCCTCGTGCGTTCCGCGATCGTCGGGGGCCTGGGGGGTCGGCAGCCGCACGGGAGCGACCAGGGTAGATGAGGTCCGCCGAGGGGCGGGAGCGCATGCGGCCCGGCGCTGTGAGAATGGCCCGATGAGGATCCCGACCCCAGCCAGCCCCCCGCGGGCACCCGGCGATCCCGTGGCCGCCTCCCCGGTCTACCCGCTCGGGAGCGCGGTCAACGCGGCCGGACACCTCGAGATCGGCGGCTGCGACACCGTCGAGCTCGCGCGCGAGTTCGGCACTCCCGCCTACGTCTATGCGCCCGACGACATCCGCGCCCGCGCCCGCTCCTACCTCGACGCCTTCGTCGCCCGCGGCGTCGAGCACGAGGTCCTCTTCGCAAGCAAGGCCGCTCCGATCACCGCCGTCCTCCGGATCCTCCGGGAGGAGGGCCTGGGCGTCGACGTCGCCTCGGGCGGCGAGCTCCACACCGCGCTGCTCGCCGGGTTCGACCCCGGCAACATCTACATGCACGGCAACAACAAGTCGGCGGCGGAGCTCGCGTTCGCCTTCGAGCGCGGGGTGGGCTTCATCGTCGTCGACTCCCTCGACGAGATCGCTCGCGCCGACGCGCTGCTCGACCGCCACCAGGACGTTCTCATCCGCCTCACCCCGGGGATCAAGCCCTCGACCCACTCCTACGTGCAGACCGGCCAGCTCGACTCGAAGTTCGGCTTCGGGCTCGCCGAGGGGCAGGCCGCGCGAGGCGTCGAGGCGATCCGCTCCTCCCGGCACTTGCGCCTCGCGGGCTTCCACGCCCACATCGGCTCGCAGATCTTCGAGCTCGAGCCCTACGTCCGCGCGATCGAGGCGCTGGCGGACTTCGCCGCCGACCTCGAGCCGCGGATCCTCAACGTCGGCGGCGGGCTGGGCATCGCCTACCAGCATGGCGACGAGCCGCCCTCGGTCGCCTCCTACGTCGACGTCAAGGTGGACGGCATCGAGCGGCTCTTCGATCCCCTGCCGAGGATCCTGATCGAGCCCGGACGCTCTCTCGTGGGCAACGCCGGAATCACCCTCTACAGCGTCGGCACGGTCAAGCAGATTCCCGGCGTTCGCACCTATGTGGCGGTGGACGGCGGCATGTCCGACAACCTTCGCCCGATGCTCTACGGCTCGCGCTACGAGGCGCTGATCGCCGACCGCGCCGGCGAAGCTCCGGACCGCGCAGCCACGATCGCCGGCAAGCACTGCGAGTCGGGGGACATCCTGATCGAGGACGTCCTGCTCGCCGACCCGAGCCCCGGAGACGTGCTCGCCACCCCTGCCACGGGCGCCTACGGCCACGCGATGGCCAACAACTACAACGGGATCCCCCGTCCCCCCGTCGTGTTCTGCTCGGGTGGAGACGCCCGCGTCGTGGTTCGCCGGGAGGACTACGCGGACCTCACCGATCGCGACGTGGCGGATGCCTAGCCCCGCCCGGATCGGCCTGCTCGGCCGGGGGACCGTGGGCGGCGCCTTCCACGATCTCGTCCGCGAGCGCGCCGGCGCGGTCGCCGCTGCATCGGGACGGTCTCCGGAGATCACGGGCGTCCTGCGGCGCGACGAGGGCGACTTCGACGAGATCCTCGCCGGCTCCGAGCTGATCGTTGAGCTGATCGGCGGCCTCGAGCCCGCCCGCGAGTACGTCCTTGCGGCGCTGCGGGCCGGCAAGCCGGTCGTCACCGCGAACAAGCAGCTCGTCGCCCGCCACGGGGACGAGCTCTTCGCCGCCGCCCGCGACGCCGGCGTGCAGCTTCGCTTCGAGGCGGCCGTCGCCGGCGCCGTCCCGGTCATCCGCGTCGTCCAGGAGAGCCTCGGGACGATCGCGATCGAGCGGATCTCGGGGATCGTCAACGGGACCACCAACTTCATCCTCAGCGAGATGGCGTCCACCGGCGCCTCCTACGCCGATGCGCTCGGGCGGGCGCAGGAGCTCGGCTACGCGGAAGCCGACCCCAGCGATGACGTGAACGGCGCCGACGCCGCGGCGAAGATGGCGATCCTCGCCCGGCTCGCCTTCCACACCCCGGTCAGCCTCGACGACGTCACCTACGAGGGGATCACCGAGATCCGCCCCGACGACATCGCCTACGCGCGCGAGCTCGGCCTCTCGCTGAAGCTGCTCGGGATCGCCGAGCGGCGCGGTGAGGGGATCAGCGTGCGCGTCTTTCCCTGCTTCCTCTACCGCGGCCATCCGCTGGCGCCGATCGAGGGATCGTTCAACGCGGTCACCGTGGAGGCTCCCGCGATCACGGAGATCACGATCTCGGGCCCCGGAGCGGGGGGGCTCGAGACCGCCTCCGCGGTGCTCTCCGACGTCGTCTCGATCCTCGCCGGGGAGGCGCCGGTGCACCTTCCGGGCAGGCGGCTCGAGGTCGCCGGCGATCTCGACTCATCCTTCTACCTCCACCTCGAGGTGGCCGACCGCCCCGGGGTGCTCGCCGCGATCGCGGAGGTCCTCGGCCGCAACGGGATCTCGGTCAAGAGCGTCGTGCAGCGCGGCAGCGGCTCCGACGCGCGGCTCGTGATGGTCACCCACCGCGCCCCCGAGTCGGCCTTCTACGCCGCCCACCGCGAGATCTCGCAGCTCGACTTCATGCGCGCCGCCCCGCGGGCGATCAGGGTGGTCGAGGAGGAGTTCGTATGAGCGGACGGGAGGCGGCATGGCGGGGCTGATCGAGCGCTACCGGGAGCGGTTGCCGATCGGCGCCGATGAGCCCGTCGTCACCCTCGACGAGGGCTCGACCCCCCTGATCGAGGCGCCGGTGATCTCCGAGCGCGTCGGCGCCCGCGTCCTGCTCAAGATCGAGGGGGCGAACCCGACTGGCTCGTTCAAGGACCGGGGGATGACGGTCGCCGTCTCGCGCGCGGTCGCCGACGGGGCGGAGGCCGTGATCTGCGCCTCGACCGGCAACACCGCCGCGAGCGCCGCCGCCTATGCGGCGCGGGCGGGCCTGCGCGGCGCGGTGATCGTCCCCGAGGGCAAGATCGCGATCGGCAAGCTCGCCCAGGCCCTGATGCACGGCGCGCGGGTGGTGGCCCTGCGGGGGAACTTCGACGACGCGCTGAGGATCGTGCGCCAGCTTGCGGAAAAGCACCCGATCGAGCTGGTCAACTCGGTCAACCCGTTTCGGATCGAGGGTCAGAAGACCGCCGCCTTCGAGGTCTGCGACGAGCTCGGCGGGCCCCCCGACGCCCTGGCCATCCCGGTCGGCAACGCCGGCAACGTGACGGCCTGGCGTCGCGGCTTCGACGAGTACGGCACGGCGCCAATCCTCTACGGCTTCCAGGCCGAGGGGGCGGCGCCGCTCGTGCACGGCCATCCGGTCGCCGAGCCCGAGACGGTCGCCTCGGCGATCCGGATCGGCAACCCGGCGCGCTGGGAAGAGGCGATGGAGGCCTTCACCTCCTCCCGGGGCAGGATCGCCGCCGTCAGCGACGAGCAGATCCTCTCCGCCTACCGCCTGCTCGCCGCCGGCGAAGGCGTCTTCTGCGAGCTGGCCTCGGCTGCCTCGGTGGCCGGGCTGCTGGCGCACGGCCTGCCGCTCTCCTCCGAGGGCCCAGCGCCCGAGACCGTCGTCTGCGTGCTCACCGGGCACGGCCTCAAGGATCCGGACACGGCGCTCGGCAAGGCGCCGGCCGTCGTCGGGTGCGAACCGGAGCTCGCCGCGGTCGAGCGGCTCGTCTTCGCCGACTGATGCAGTCGTCGCGGGCGGTTCGTTGCGGGCCCGGTCAAGGCGCGCGCGCCGCTCGCCGATAACGGGGACGCTCGCCAGGACGCTGGCGCGGTGCACGGGATGGCTCGATCGAGGACAGCAGCGGAGGCCGGGGGGGCGCGATGCCACGGCGCCGGCTGCCGCTGCGGCGCCCTCCCGCGACGGGCCTGGGCCGATGACCGTCGTGATCGTGCTGCGGTCCTGCTCTTGGGGTCGACGGCGGCAGGGCTGGCGGGCATGGCGAGGCAGCGCGCCCGGATCAACCGCTACGCGAGCCTGCTCGAGCAGCTTCCGAGCACGACCGTCGTCGTCTTCGACCACGACCTGCGAATCGAGGAGATCCGCGGCTCCGAGGCTCGTGGCGTGGAGCGGGGGAGCCTCCTCGGGCGACGCATCGACGAGGTGGTGCCCCCCGATGCCGCCGCGGTCCTGATCGCGAACTACCGTGCCGCGCTGGCCGGCGAGGAGCGCTCGTTCGAGTTTCGCTCGCCGGCGAACGAGCGGCTGCTCTGGATCCGGGCGGCGCCCCGGATCGAGGACGGTCAGATCGTCGGCGGGATGGCGATCACCCAGGACATCAGCGAGCAGCGGCGCGCGGAGCGCCAGGGCGCCGCTGAGGCGGACCGGCGCCAGCTGATCCTCGAGGCGATGAACGAGGCGTACGTGGCGACGGACGAGTCCGGCACGGTGACCGGCTGGAACCGCGCCGCCGAGCAGACGTTCGGCTACACGGCCGAGGAGGCGATCGGCCAGTCCGTCGCCGAGCTGATCATCCCGCCATCCGAGCATGCCGATCTGCGCGCGCTGCTCGAGCGACGCCTGCCGGGCCAACCCGCCGAGGGCCGCTTCGACCTGCGGGTGGAGCGAGGCGCGGTGCATCGCGACGGGCACCACTTCACGGTCGAGCTGGCCGCCACCCTGATCGAGATCGACGGGGCGACGACCCTGCAGTCGCTGATGCACGACATCAGCGACCGTAAGGTCGCCGAGTCGGAGCTGCGCCGTCACGCGGCCGACGTCGAGGCCCTCGCCGACGCCGTCGGGTAGCTCGCCCGCAGCACCGTCATCCGCGACGCCCGGCTCGTGATCTGCCGCGCCGCCGCGCGCATCGCGGGAGCCTCGGTGGCGCTGCTCTTCGAGCCCGATCCCACGGGGACCGGCCTGCGGCTCACCGCCTCCGAGGGCGTCGACCTCGACGGCGAGCTCCTCCCCTTCACGGAGCGCTCCGGTGCGGTCGCCGCCTTCAGCTCCTGCGAGCCGCTGTTCGTCAGCGACGTCGACGGGCATCCCGCGGTGGCTCAGTCCATGGTTCGCGCGACCGGCGCCGCCTCCGCGCTGTGGCATCCGGTCCAGGACGATCGCGCCGCGGTCGGGGTGATCGCCGTGGTCTGGACGGAGGCCATCGAAGAGCTGCCGGAGCGGGTCGCGCGCATCATGAGCGTGATCTCCGCCGAGGCTGCGGTGGCGATCGAGCGCGCCGCCCTGCTCGACCGCCTCGAGCGGATGGCCCGGACCGACGACCTGACCGGGCTGACGAACCGGTGCGCCTGGGACCTCGAGCTCGCCCGCGAGCTCACCCGCGCCGGCCGCGAGGAGGCTCCGCTGGCGATCGCGATGGTGGACCTCGATCGCTTCAAGGACTACAACGACCGGCTCGGCCACCAAGCCGGGGACCGGTTGCTGAAGGAGGCCGCGGGGGCCTGGAGAGGAGTCCTGCGCGAGACCGACCTGCTCGCCCGCTACGGCGGCGAGGAGTTCGCGGTCGCCCTGCCGGGCTGCGACACCGCCGCCGCGAGGCGGCTCGTCGAGCGCCTGCGCGCCGTCACTCCGGCCAACGAGTCGTGCTCGGCGGGGCTCGCCTGCTGGGATGGCCATGAGTCCGCCGACGAGCTGCTTGGCCGCGCCGACGCGGCGCTGTACGAGGCCAAGCAGACGGGGCGCGACCGCACGGTCATCGCCTGAATCGGCACGCTCGCGCGATGCTTCCGGCGCGAACGGCGCACACCCGTGAGCGGCGCGGTGAGAGCGTCAGGCGATGGCCGCTCCCTCGGTGCGACTGCTCGCCTCCCGTGCGACCGGGCTGCTCGCCCCGCCGCTCTGCGTCCTCTGCCGCCGCCCGCTTCCCCGCGCGCCCGCCGGCGTCGGGCTCTGCCCCTCATGCGCCGCCGCGATCGCGCGAGCGCCGGGGCTGGCGCTGCGCGGCGAGGGCATCGATGCCGGCATCGCCGCCCTGCCCTACTCGGGCCCGGGGCGGCGGCTGGTCGCCGCACTCAAGTTCTCCCGCCTGATCGCCGTCGCCGGGCTGGCGGCGGCGCTGATCGAGTCGCGCGCTCCGGCCGATGTGCTCCGCGGCGCGATCGTCCCCGTGCCGCCCGCTCCTCTACGGCATGCCGCGCGGGGGTTCGACCCCGCCGGGGAGCTGGCGCTCGCTCTGGCGGGAGCGACCGGCCTGCCCACCTCCGAGGCGCTGCGGCGACGGGACCTGGGCCACCAGCGCGGCCGCTCCCGGAGCCGGCGGCTGCAGCGCCCGCCCGCGGTCGTCGTCGCCGGACGGGTGCCCAGCGAGGCGCTGCTGATCGACGATGTCACGACCACCGGCGCCACCCTCTCGGCCTGCGCCGCGGCGCTGCGGGGCGCGGGGTGCGGGTGGGTCGGCGCGGTCACGCTCGCGGCGGTACGGGGCGAGGCTCAGGGGTTGCCCGCGGGCACCGGGCGAGCGTAGGATGGACGGGTCGATTTCCCCCACGGACGGAGAGGAGCCATCGTGCAGATCGAGATCGTCGGTCGCGGGTTCGATGTTGACGAGGAGATCCGCGAGCAGGTGCGGAGGCGCTTCGATCGCGTCGGCCCCCAGGTCTCCGAGCACGCTCGCCTCGAGGTCGTGCTGCGGCAGGAGGTCAACCCCTCGATCGCCGAGGGCTGCGTGGCCGAGGCGACCCTGAGGCTGAAGGGGGTGACGCTTCACGCCGAGGAGCGGGCCGCGCAGATGCCGCATTCGATCAAGCTCGTCTCGCTGGACATCCGCCGGCAGGTCAAGCGGCATCGGGAGCTCCGCCGCAAGCGCTCGACCACGCGGCGCCTGGTCGGGCGGATGCGCGGCCGAGAGGCGTGAGGGGAGGCAGGGCCCCGCTCCCCGCTCTACCCTGGACGGCGATGGACGCGGGGGAGCTCGGAGCCGAGACGGTCGCGGTCAGCGGATCGGCGATGGTCGAGCGCCGCCGCCGGGCCCTGGTCGATCTCGACGGGACGGCGATCCTGCTCTTCGACGCCTCGCTGCGGATCCGGGTGGCGACCGGAGGAGGCTTCGTCGACGCCGCCCACGCCCCCGATCGGGCCACGGTCGGGGCGCTGCTCACGGACGCGATCGGCGTCAACGGCGAGAGCGCCGCGGTCGAGCGCGCGGCCCGCCGAGCGCTCTCGGGCCGGGAGGCGCAGATCTCGCTTGGCGAGCAGGGCGGATCGCGCCGCGCGCTTCGGTTCGTGCCGGTGGAGGGGACCATCGAGGGCGGGCGCTCGGCGCTCGTCGCCGTTTCCCAGGGGGGCTCCGACACCGCTGAGGTCGAGGAGCTGCGACTGCGCGCGAGCGATCTCGAGACCCTTGCGAGCGCCGCCCGCGCCCTCGCCCGCAGCACGTACGTGGAGGAGGCTCGGCGCACCGTCTGCGAAGCGGCGGCGGATGTCGCCGACTCCGACCTTGCGGCGCTGCTAGAGCCGCGGGCCGACGGCAGCGCGCTTGTGGTCACCGCCTCCTGCGGCGCCGAGATCGAGGGCCAGTCGGTCCCGCTCGATCTTCCGGGGTCGGCGGCCGCCGCCTTCAGCGGGGCGAAGCCCTCGTTCAGCCCCGATCTCTCACGGCGGAGCCCCGCCTCCGGCTGGCCGCTGCGGCAGGCCGGCGCGCGCGCGGCGGTCTGGCAGCCGGTCCGGCGCGCCGTTGGGGTGCGCGGGGTGATCGCGGTCGGCTGGACGCACGCGATCGAGCAACCGGGGGAGCGGCTGATGGGCTCACTCGAGCTCCTCGCCGGGGAGGCCGCGGTGGCGATCGATCGCGCCGCCGCCCTCGAGCGCCTGACCGGCCTCGCCCGCACCGATCCCCTGACCCAGCTCTCCAACCGGCGCGCCTGGCAGGACGAGCTCTGTCGCGAGCTTGCCCGCGCCGGCCGCAGCGGCCTGGGGCTGTCGATCGGGATGATCGACCTCGACGAGCTCAAGTCCTACAACGACCGGTGGGGGCACGCCGCCGGCGACCGGCTCCTCCTCACCGCCGCCGCCCGCTGGCGCAAGCGCCTGCGGCTCACCGACCTGCTCGCCCGGATCGGTGGCGACGAGTTCGCGCTGACGCTGCCCGGCTGCTCCCTGGCGGAGGCGGTCGCGCTCGGCGACCAGCTCCGCGCCGCGTTGCCGGAGGGTTTGAGCTGCTCGATCGGAATCGCGGAGTGGACCGCCGGCGAGCCCGGTGAGGCGCTGCTCGCGCGAGCCGACGAGGCGCTCTACGCGGCCAAGGAAGCGGGGCGCGACCGCACCTTCTCGCGCGAGCCGCCAAGCCGGCCCTAGCCGGCCGGGGCCGGGCGGGCGGAAGGCGCGCATCGCCCCGCGATGCCGCCGGTCGGCGGCCCGGCGTTCGGTACCCTGAGCGGGATGGCACGGGGACTCATAGACCGCGCGCTGCGGGCGGGGGAGTCGAAGCAGTTTCGCGAGTACGAGAAGCGGGTCGAGGTGATCAACCGCTTCGAGCCCGAGATGGAGCTGCTCGACGACGACGAGGTGCGGGCGCACGCCGACGAGCTGCGCGAGCGCGCCCGCGGCGGCGAGTCGCTCGACGATCTGCTGCCGGAGGCCTTCGCCCTCTGCCGCGAGGCGGGCAAGCGCACGCTCGGGCAGCGCCACTACGACGTGCAGCTGATCGGCGGGATGGTCCTGCACTCCGGCGCGATCGCGGAGATGCGGACGGGCGAGGGCAAGACGCTGACGGCCACCCTGCCGGTCTTCCTCAACACGCTCGCCGGCGACAGCGTCCACCTCGTCACCGTCAACGACTACCTGGCGCGCCGCGACGCCGAGTGGATGACGCCGCTCTACGAGGCGCTCGGGGTCTCGGTCGGCGTCCTGCAGGACACCGACCTCCCCGACCACGGCGATCGTCGTCGCGCCGCCTACGCGGCCGACGTCACCTTCGGGACCAACTCCGAGTTCGGCTTCGACTACCTCCGCGACAACATGGCGCCGACGCTGGAGCGGACCTTCCAGCGCGATCACAAGTTCGCGATCGTCGACGAGGTCGACAACATCCTCATCGACGAGGCGCGAACGCCGCTGATCATCTCCGGCGCCCCCGAGGCGGCCGCCGACCTCTACTACACGTTCGCCCGCATGGCGAAGAGCCTCGAGGGCCGTGAGGCCAAGCCGAAGCTGAAGGCGCTCGGCGAGTCGAAGGACACCTCCGAGGCGGACTACGACTACGAGTACGACGAGAAACACAAGACCGTGGCGCCGACCGAGCGAGGGGTCGCGCAGGCCGAGAAATTCCTCGGCGTCGAGAACCTCTACCTCTCCGAGCACGGGACCCTCGTCAACCACCTCGTCCAGTCGCTCAAGGCGCAGTCGCTGTTCCGGCGCGACAAGGACTACGCGGTCGTCGACGGCCAGGTGATGATCATCGACGAGTTCACGGGCCGGATCCTCGAGGGCCGGCGCTGGTCGGAGGGCCTGCATCAGGCGATCGAGGCCAAGGAGGGGGTGGCGATCCGCGAGGAGAACCAGACGCTCGCGACGATCACGCTCCAGAACTACTTCCGCCTCTACGACAAGCTCAGCGGGATGACCGGCACCGCCCTCACCGAGGCGACCGAGTTCATGAAGATCTACAAGATGCCGGTCGTCGAGATCCCGACCAACCGGGACATGATCCGCGACGACGCCAACGACCAGATCTACAAGACGAAGGACGGCAAGTGGAAGGCGGTCGTCAACGAGATCGCCGAGCGCAACGAGACCGGGCAGCCGATCCTCGTCGGCACCGTTTCGGTCGAGGTCTCAGAGATGCTCTCGGAGCAGTTCAAGCGTCGCGGCATCGACCACGTCGTGCTCAACGCCAAGCCCGAGAACGCCGAGAAGGAGGGCGAGACGGTGGCGCAGGCCGGGCGGATCGGCGCCGTCACGATCGCCACCAACATGGCGGGCCGCGGCGTCGACATCAAGCTCGGCGGGGACCCCGAGATGATGGCGGAGGGCGAGCTCCGCAAGCTTGGCGTTCGATCTCGGGACGACAACTACGAGGAGGAGCTCGGCGCGATGATGCCGGGCCTCAGCGAGCGCTGCAAGGCCGAGGGCGAGAGGGTCAAGGAGCTCGGCGGCCTCTTCATCTGCGGCACCGAGCGCCACGAATCCCGGCGGATCGACAACCAGCTCCGCGGCCGCGCCGGCCGCCAGGGGGACCCGGGAGCGTCCCGCTTCTTCCTCTCCGCGCAGGACGACCTCGTCCGCCTCTTCGCCGGGGATCGGATCTACAAGATCCTCGATCGCCTCGGCCCCGTCGACGAGCAGGGAGAGGAGTACCCGCTCGAGGCGAAGATGCTGAGCAAGCAGATCGAGAACGCGCAGAAGAAGGTCGAGGAGCAGAACTACCTGCAGCGCAAGAACACCCTCGAGTACGACGACGTCATGAACGAGCAGCGGCGCGTCGTCTACAAGTACCGGCGCGAGATCCTCGAGGGCCGCGACATGGGAGACACGGCCCGCGAGCAGGTCGAGGGCGTCGTCTCCCGCAAGGTCGATGAGTACACCCAGTCCGACGTCTTCGAGGAATGGGACCTCGCCGGGCTCGAGAGCCAGCTCGCCACGATCTGGCCCGTCTCCGTCGACCTCTCCGAGCTCGACCCGCAGACCTCGAGCCGCGAGAGCGTCCGCGAACTGCTGATCGAGGACGCCCTCGCCGCCTACGACGAGCGCGAGGACGAGTTCGGCGAGGAGCTGATGCGATCGCTCGAGCGCTACATCCTGCTGCAGATCGTCGACGTGCGGTGGAAGGAGCACCTGCACGAGATGGACTACATGCGGCAGGGCATCCACCTTCGCGGCTTCGCCCAGATCGATCCCCTCGTCGCCTACAAGAACGAGGGCTTCACGATGTTCGAGGCCCTCATGGATTCGATCTGGGAGGAGTACGCGCGCCTGATCTTCCACGTCGACGTCGAGCTGCAGCCGGCCGAGGTCGAGCAGGCCTTCGCTCCCGAGGACGACGTGCCCGCGGACGTCAACTACTCCGGCGGCACCGCGGAGGACCAGCCATCCGCGCTCGGTGAGGCGCGGGCGGCGGCGGGTGGCGTCGCGACGGCGCCGGCGGCTGCGGCTGCGTTGCACGCGGGCAACGGCGCCGCGAACGGCGGGACGAACCAGGCGACGGTGGTCAAGGCCGAGGCGGAGAAAACCGGCCGCAACGAGCCGTGCTGGTGCGGAAGCGGCAAGAAGTTCAAGAAGTGCCACGGCGCCTGACGGCCCGGGAGGGGCCAGCTCTGCGTCATCGCCCGGCTCACGACCCCCTTCGGTCGCGTCGCCGGACTCTTCCTTGATCTGGCCCCTCCCGGCCTCGTCAGGAACCTGAAGCCGTCCGGTAGCCGCCGCGGCCCCGATTGTCCGATTTGAGACGGCATACGTCCGTCAGCGGACGATCGCGCTGGGCGGACGTATCGCCCCGGGCGCCGTGAGCCTCAGGAGCCGCTTTCCGGTTCGCTCGGTTT
>JAABUN010003435.1_pt1 | contig 24557 bp, 15 predicted proteins | sample 5559311 | NCBI WGS metagenome assembly JAABUN01 (sample SAMN10711877, study PRJNA513370) | rock metagenome | isolation source: Antarctica rocks | place: Antarctica: Victoria Land, Siegfried Peak sud
GATCACCGATGTGAGCCGCACGATCGCGCTCACCGGCGATGTCGCGGAGATCATCTGGGCGCTCGGGATGAGCGGCAACGTCATCGCCACCGATACCAGCGTCACCTATCCGCCCGAGGCGCAGAAAGCCCCGAAGATCGGCTACATGCGGACCCTGGCGGCGGAAGGGCTGCTGGCGCAGAAGCCGACCCTGCTGATCGGCGGCGAAAGCGCCGGCCCGCCCGAAGTCTTGGAACAGCTACGCAGCGCCGGGGTGCCGGTAGTGATCATCGCCAGCCCCACCACCTTAGACGCGCCCGGACAGAAGATCCGTGCGGTCGCCGCCGCGTTCGGCGTTCCGGCTGCGGGCGAGCAGTTAGCCAGCACCACGCAAGCCGAGATCGACGCGGCGCTGGCGCTGGCGGCCAAGGCGACGACCCGCCCGCGCGTGATGTTCCTCAATGTGCGCGGGAATCAGGTCCAGCAGATCAGCGGCAAAGGTGCGCCCGCACAGTCGATCATCGAGGCGGCGGGCGGTATCGACGCCGGTACGGCGGCGGGGGTGACCGGCTATAAGTCGATCACCCCCGAGGCGCTGGTGACCGGCCAGCCCGATTTCTATCTCCTCTTCAAGCTCGGCCTGGACTCGGTTGGCGGTATCGATGGCCTGCTGAAGATCCCCGGCATCGATCAGACACCCGCCGGATCGAGTCGCCGGATCCTGAGCTATGAGGATCAATATTTGCTCGGGCTCGGTCCACGTACCGGGCAGATGTTGCGCGAACTTGTGATGGCGCTGCATCCCGAACTGAAATAAGCAGCGAACGACGATGTTGGAGCAGCGGCGCAGCGCAGCATTTGACGATTGACGGAGGGTCTGGATGGCAGCGGTCAATGTCGGCGGTCGGGCGATCGGATCGACACGCGGGCGCTGGAGCCGTATCGGCAGCAGCGGCGGGAGCAAAGCGGCGGTTCTCTTGCCGACGCTGACGGTTTTGCTGATCGCGGCGGCTTTGCTCAGTGTCGGCAGCGGCGCGGTGGCGATCAGTCCGGCACAGGTCGTCGCGATCCTGCTCAGCAAGGTCGGGATCGTGACCGATACAGCCTATTCCGCGCAACAGGCGGCAGTCCTTTGGAATATACGACTGCCGCGTGTGGTGCTGGCGGTGTTGGTCGGCGGCGGGCTGGCGATCTCCGGTGCCGCGCTGCAAGGAATCTTCCGCAATCCGCTGACCGACCCCGGCCTGATCGGTGTGTCGAGCGGTGCGGCGCTCGGCGCGGTCGGCGCGATCATCTTTGGCCTGACCGCTCTCGGCGCATTCGTCCTGCCGATCGCCGCGTTCATCGGCGGCTTGCTCGCCACCCTCTTCGTCTACGGCCTCGCGCGTCACGGCGGGCGTGCGGAGATCGTCACGTTGTTGCTGACCGGGATCGCGGTCAACGCGATCTGCGGCGCGGCGACCGGCTTTCTGATCTTCTACGCCTCTGACGCGCAGTTGCGGAGCATCGTCTTCTGGTCATTCGGCAGCCTCGGCGGTGCGACCTGGCGCGCAACCCTCGCTGTCGCGCCGCTGATCATCGTCGGCACGGTGCTGCTGCCACGTTGGAGTCGGGCGCTGAACCTCCTCTCGCTCGGGGAGCGCGAAGCTCGGCACCTCGGCGTGGAGACGGAGCGGGTGCGTCTGGTGCTGATCGTGTTGACTGCGCTGATCACCGGGGCTGCCGTGGCCGTTTGTGGCACGATCGGCTTCATCGGCCTGATCGTGCCGCATCTGCTACGGCTGATCGCCGGGCCGGATCACCGGACGCTGCTCCCGGCCAGTGCCCTGGGCGGTGCGGTCCTACTGACCCTCGCCGATTTCTTCTCGCGCACAGTCGCCTCGCCGGTCGAAATCCCGATCGGCGTGATCACCGCGCTCGCCGGTGGCCCCTTCTTCCTCTGGCTTCTCTGCCGTACGCGCCGCACGTATGGCGGTTAGGGGTAGAAAAGTACGAACGACGAAGTGCGAAGCACCCTGCGGGCATAAATACGAAGTAAGGTAGCGTGATGCTATTACCTGCTTTGTTGCTCCACCTGAATAGTTCGTACTTCGTCGTTCGTACTTACGCCGGGGGTATCGATGCAGATAGGGTTGGCCGCGCGGGGGGTGGGGGTCAGGATTGGTGAGCGGGCGCTGTTGGAGGATGTCAGCCTCGATATTGCGCCGGGTGAGATCGTGGCGCTGGCCGGACCCAACGGCGCGGGTAAATCGACCCTGCTCCGCGCGCTGGCCGGGGATCTGACGCCGACCAGCGGCGAAGTGCTGCTCGACGGGCGTCCAGTGAACGGTTTCCGGGCGCGCGAGTTGGCCTTGCGGCGGGCGGTGCTGCCGCAGCAAACGATCATGCAGTTCGCCTTCGCCGCGCGTGAGGTCGTGGCGATGGGGCGACACCCGCATATCTCGCGCCGCGACGACTTCGAGCACGACGAGGCGATCATCGCGGCGTCGATGCTCAAAACCGAGACGACCGCCCTGGCCGAGCGCTCGTATCCGTCGTTGTCCGGCGGCGAGCAGAGTCGCATTTCCCTGGCGCGCGTGCTGGCGCAGGAAGCCCCGATCCTCCTGCTCGATGAGCCGACCGCCGCGCTCGATCTGCGCCATCAGCAGGCGGTCCTGGCTATCGCGCGTGAGTTGGCGAGTGGCGGGGCTGCCGTGCTGGCTGTCCTGCACGATCTCAATCTCGCCGCTGCTTATGCCGATCGGGTCGCGTTGCTCTCTGCCGGTCGTTTGGCGGCGGTGGGCCGACCGTGGGACGTGCTGACGGCCGAGATCCTTTCCGCGATCTTCGATCACCCGATTGTCATCGTGCCGCACCCGGCGCGCGACTGTCCGCTGGTAATCCCGCTGCCCCACGAGGCGAAAGCTTCGGGGTCGTTGCACGATTTAGTTGGGTGATGGGCTGACCACTCCCCCGGCCCCTCCCCGACGCGGGAGGGGTGACTCGTTAAGGGGGTGGTGCTTCCTGCAATTAGGTAGATCAGCTCTAGTGGTGGTTCATTCGGTGACTAATGTTCTGCGTGACTTTCGTCCGTGCCGGTGTCGGCTGCGTGCGATCGATCGCTCAGGTCGGCGAGGAGGCCGAGGAGACCGCTGACGAGGGCACCGAGCGCGGCGCAGACGAGTGTTGTCGTCAATATGGCATTCTCGGGAATCGGGAGGAATGCCGGGTGGGGTAATGCGCCGCTCGCGGTGAGCCAGCCGAGGATCGCGCCGATGAGCGTGCCCACAGCGGCGAGCGACCAGACCTGCTCGCCCGGTATTGCGGCGTCATCGAGTGCCTGATTGTGTGTTCTTGGTTGATACCAGCGCCTCATCGGTTGCTCCTCTCAGGCATCCTATTCTGCCCGCATAACGTACAATTTGGCATACCGTACCGAAAGGTGCAACGGGATCGCCTACTCAGGCGCGTACCGCCCCCGCACTCGAACTGCCCGGTTTACGATATCGCTGATTGCGTTTACCCGTAAGATAGGTGATCGAACGAATGCAAGTACGGAATGAATGGGCCTGGCCGCGTGCAGGGTTTCGAGGTCGCACGCGCACCGCGCCATCACGGTGGCTGCTGGCCCTGGTGCTGTCCTTCGGGATCTTCTGTGCGGGTTTTCCTGTAGCGTCAACGGTTCATGCCGCCGTCGAGTCCAACGCACGACCCTCAGAATTGGTCGTGTTGCCCCGTTCGACGGCACAGGCCGCGTCGGTCGCGCAAGAGCTTTCGGTGCGGCACGGTGGCGATGTGCAGACGCAGGAGATCGGCCTTTCCGGGCGTGTGTTGCTGGTGCAGGTACCGGTTGGTCGCGAAGACGAATACAAGGCGAAACTCGCCGCCGACCCCGCCATTGCGGCGGTTGCGCGTAACTACGAGGTCCGGGCCGACGCCGACCCATTGACGCCGAACGATCCCGGTTTCACCCAACAATGGGGCTTGACGGCGATCCGCGCACCCGAGGCGTGGGGCGATGGCGCACGCGCGACTGGCGTGACCGTGGCGGTGATCGACTCCGGGGCCGACTACGGCCATCCCGATCTCGCCGGTTCGCTCCTGGCTGGGTGTTCATTTGTCGTCACGCCGATGGTCTGCGGACCCACCGCCGCCGCTGACGATAACGGCCACGGCACACACGTCGCCGGGACGATCGCCGCGCTGACCAATAACGGTGTCGGCGTCTCCGGCCTCGCCTGGGGGGCGTCGATCCTGCCGCTGAAAGCGCTCAATTCGGGCGGCACCGGGAGTTGGTTCTCGATCGCCGACGCGATCGGTTACGCCACCAATCAGCCGGGCGTGCGCGTGATCAATATGAGCTTGGGGAGCGATCCGAACTTCCCACCCGACTCTAGCGATCGTGCCCTGCTGCAAACGATGGTCGATCGCGCGCGGGCGAAGGGGATTATCGTCGTCGTCGCCTCGGGCAACAGTGGTGCGAACCTCGATGTCACGCCGGTCTATCCCGCGTCGCTGTCCGGCGTGGTCGCCGTGACCGCCGTGGCGCAAGATGGCTCGAAACCATCCTGGGCCAATTACGGCTCGGCGGTCGCCGTGGCCGCCCCCGGTGTCGGGATCTACTCAACCCTCTGCTCTTATAATGCCATGACGCAGAGTTGTCACCATACCTATGGGATGAAAAGCGGCACCTCGATGGCGTCGCCCCATGTGGCCGCGCTCGCCGCCCTGCTCATTGCCCGCACGCCAACGCTGACCCCCGACAGTATCACGGCGACGATGCGGGCCACCGCCGATGATCTCGGAACCCCCGGACCGGATTCAACGTTCGGGGCAGGGCGGATCAATGTCGCGTCCGCGCTGGTCGGGCGGTCACTGATCCTCTCCAGTAGCGGGCCAGGGTCCGCGCGGTCGAATCCCGCCACGAGCGCGGTCGAACCCGGTTCGACCGTCACGTTGACGGCGACGGCGAACACGAACGCGATCTTTACCGGCTGGCTGGTAGATGGTGTTTTCAGTAATTGGGCCTCGCTGTTCACGCTGCGGATGGACGCTAGCCACGTTGTCGTCGCGACCTTCGCGCCGCGCGTCTCCTTCTCCGATCTCCGCGCCGATCAGACCGGCGAGGCGACCGTGCAGCTCGCCTCGCGCGGCATCGTGCGCGGCTATGGCGATGGCACCTATGGCCCGCTGGATACCGTGCTGCGCGCCCAGGTGGCCGGGCTGATCGTGCGGGCGATGGGCTGGGAAAGTGAAAGCTACCCGTCAACCTTCAGCGATCAAGGGGCGGTCGATAACAACCTTTGGACGGCGGTCGGCACCCTCGCCCACTATCAGGTCGCCAAAGGGTACGGCGATAATACTTATCACCCGACTGACGAACTTCTGCATATCCAGGCGATCAGTGTGATCAGCCGCGCGATGGTTGCGCGCGGCTACTGGCCCGAGACGACTGTCGATGACGGCACGATTTATCCCAATGTCCCCGTTTCATCGGGCCACCGCCTCGATCTGCTCACATTCGTCCATAATGCCGGTGCGGTGCCTGACCGCCCGACCAATGGCGCGGCTATCTGGGGCGACTGGGATACCCCGGCGAGTCGGGGCTGGTTCGCCCGCGTCCTCTGGCAGGCGCTTAACGCCACGTTCGGGGTCAATCCCGGTCCGTAGAGCGCGCCTTGCCCTGCCAGCTACCGCGCTGCCGCATCAAGGGGCCAGGAATAGTAGTCGTAGGCCAGCGCTTCGGTGAAGCCACAACTGAGATAGAGCCCGAGAGCATTCCGATTGTCGGTGACGACATCGAGCGAGAACTGTCGCTCACCCTCCGCCCATAACCGTGCGATCGTCCCGGCCAGAAGTGTGCGCCCGATCCCGCGCCCGCGTTCCTCGGGCCGGACGCCGAATGAGCGCAGGTATGTCCCGGATTCTTCTTTGAGCGCCCCCAGACGTCCGAGCGGTATACCATCGCGCTCGATCAGGAAAGACCGCGCCGCGCTGCCCTTAAGCTCATCCTCGCCCCGTTGCCGCGCTTCGTCTTCTTGTATGTCGAATGAGAGGATCGTGATCTGCGTCAGGAACGGCAGATCGCTCGCTTGTGCCTGGCGGACTTGCAGCGCGTTCGTGGGCAACGCTGGCGGTGCGCCCGCCGCGAACTCCAGATGGTATTCGGACAGGCTGAGTGGATGGCCCAGCGCCTCGGCGAAGCCCTTGCCAGTTGCCGAAGCCCGCACATTGACCAGCAGCAGTTCCGTGCAACCGCGTCGCCGGGCCTCGCCGTGTGCTGCGGCGGTGAGGGCGCGACCGATGCCGCGTCGCCGGAAGGCCGGGTGGACAATCGCGGTTACTTCGCCCGAGGGACCGAAACTGTCCAGCGGCGCGTAGCCGACCAACATATCCTCTTCGTACCAGCAGAAGTCGTTCGCTTGCCCTGGCTGGCGGCGTCCCATCATCCCCCAGTTCAGCTTGATCCCCCGCCCGCCGTGCGTTTCGTCCCGTGCCACTACTCCGCGTATGGCGATGAGTTCGGCAACGGAAAGACGTTCCCTGGCGATCAGGCCGTTTAACATCCGGTTGCCTCCTTTGCTTAAGCCCGTCGCGTGCGGGGTACGCGGCGTCGGCCGAGCCGCGCGGCGATGAGCCCGATGATTGTCGCGCCGGTGAGCGCGAGGCCCAGGAAGAATGAGCGGGGGGCGTAGGTCAGGCGCACGTCGTGCGAACCTGCTGGGAGTGCCACGGCGCGGGCCAGATAATTGGCCCGCAGCAGCGGTGCCGCCTGACCGTCAATCGTCGCCACCCAGCCGGGTGCCCAGGAGTTGTTGAGGACCAGGAGCCCGGCACAGGCGCTCGTGGTGGCGATCGTGACCGTATTGGCCGATTGGGCGCTGATCTGCTGTGGCGACCGCTCTACGCCTTCACAGCGCCCATCGGGCGGCAGATCGCGCGGAGTCGTCGCTGTGCCTTGCACGATCTCGGCGAAGTCGGGCTCACGGTCGGTCACGCGCGCCAGTGTCGCTCGCTCGTCGGGCACCGCCTCGATGCGATAGCCGATGTAGGCCACCGCGCGTGCGTCCGGCAGGCGATAGAGCCAGCCATCATCGCCGCGATAGATCGGCTCGACGCGCAGACCCGGCCAGTTAGCCGCGAGCCATTCCGGCGTCACATCGGGCACCGCCGCGAGCAGATTGACCCCCAGCGCTGGCAACAGATCGTAGCGCATCCGGCGGGGGTAATAGTTGAGCACGATCGCATCCTCGATCGGATGGCTCAGGACATAGTCGAGCTCTTCGCCGCGCACGATTCGCCAGATATCGGCTTCGCGCGCCGGCAATAGGCTCTCGTAGCCGCCGACGGTACGCAGACCGAGGCTTTGCGGGATCGAGCCGGCGAACATCGGTGGTGCCCAGATCTCCGGCCCATTGATCGTGCGGATGGCGGCGACGCGCGCTCCCGGCCCCTCAGCCAGGATCCGCTCGACGAGCGGCGTATGCGGATAGAGCGCTTCCGTGGTGCGCGGCTGAAACGGCGGGTTGATCGCGCGGCCATAGCCGATCAGTTGCGCCGCAGTGCCGATTGTCAGGAGGATGCCGAGCGTGGCGATCAGGAGCGTCCGCTGCGGCCAGCGCCGGGTCAGCGCGCGGGCCAGCGTGTCGTAGCCGAGCGCGCCGCCGATCGCCAGCGCCAGCGCCCAGACAAAAAGCATCCGCCCGAGTGGGCGGAAGTAGGCGAGCCCCGGCACGATCGTCGTGCCGAGCCAGGTCAGCGGCGTGCCGAGGAGATAGAGGGCCAGCGCGAGGGCCGTGAGGAGCCACCAGCGCCCCTCGCGGCGCGTGAGGGCGAACGGTGCGAGGATGAGCGGGAGCCAGCCGACGAACCAGAGCCCGCTGTTAAGCGTGCGGTCGGTCACGGCCTGTTCGGGCCAGACGATCGCGCGGAGATCGCCGCGCCCAACACTCCAGAGGCGGATGAAACGCGCGTAGTCGGGTGGGACGCGCGCCATCTGTCCGGCCAGTTCCATCGTTGGCAGGAGTTGTACCGCCCCAAGACCCAGCCCGACCAGTGCGGTCAGAAACGGTAGGGCGACGATCGCCGCGATGGCGTGCAGGCGATTCTGGCGAGGGCTACGCAGTGTCTGCCAGAGCGCGCGGAGGAGCAGCGTGCCGAAATACGCCCCGACCGTGAGCCATGCGACGAGGGTCATCAGGATATTGCTGCCCAGGATCATCAGGCCGAGGGTCACGCCGAGCCAGGCGGCATGGGCTGCCGAGCGACGGATGGCGGCGTCGCGCGCCAGCAGCAGCGCGAGTGGCAGCAGGGCGGTGATCGCCGCGATATGCCCGAGGAGGAGCCAGCCCAGCGTGAAGCTATTGAACATCCAGACCGTCGCACCGAAAAGTGCCGCGCCTTGGCCGACGCCGAGGCGGCGTAGGAAGAAGCGCATCGTCACGCCGCTGAGCCAGACGTGGAGGAGCAGGAAGAGGTCTTGCGCCCAGGAGGCGGCGAAGGCCCGCGTGAGGATGAGGCGCGGTGGGTAGAGTAGGTTCGTCTCGCCGTTGGCGAAGAATGGGTGTCCGCCGAAGCTATAGGGGTCCCAGAGGGGGAGTTCGCCATCGCGCAGCGCTCGCCCGGCAAAAACCATCCACGGATAAAAGGTATCGGCCTGATCACTCTGGGGATACTGGCGCGGCAGCGGCTGCCCTTGCAGATGCCACGGTTCGAGGATCGCCTGTGTGCGCGAGACGGCCGAGAATGCCTGACCACGCACGATCGGCGCGAAGAAGATCAGGGTTGCCCCGAGGAGGAGGAGGATTGCCAGGAGATCGGCACGCCTGCCGGTTCGCCAGGGAGCGAGCACGGCAAAACGGGCGTTGATGGACGATGAGCGACTTTCCGAGCGCAGATCGGGAGGACTTGCGGTTGCCGCTTCTGTTTGTAGCTCGCGTACCGCCACCCTACGACCCCTGCCCGCTGCGGCGCGGGCACGCCGGAAGATGTGGCGCGGGCACCGCTGATTGCCTACCGTGGCGAGAGTGTACCAAATCGCCGCACCCTGTCGCTAACGCGGCGGTTTCTGCCGCGCCCGTAGCAAGCGGGCCTGGAGCCCCCCGAGCGTTTGCCGGGCAGCGGTACGCCAGGGGGCACGTCGCCAGTCGCCGAGCGCGGCATCGCGCGCGGTCAACTGTGCGCCCTGCTCGCGCCAGGCGGCTTCGACCCGTTCGGCATAGGCGCGGCGCTCCTCGGCGGCGGCAACGTTGCTGGCGAGTTCGATCGTCGTATCGGCTAATTGCCGGACCAGATCGGGGACGAAGGCGCGCGGGCTCAGCGGGCCGGGTTGTCGCCGTGTCGGCGCGACGCAGAACGCGGCCAGCGGGGCGATCGTCCGATCCCAGGTGAGCCGTTCTCGCGCCAACCGTTGTGCCGCCCGCCCGCGTTCCGCCAACTGTGTCGGATTATCGAGTGCCGCCGCGAGGGCCGCGGCCAGGGCGTTGTCGTCGGTCGGATCAACGATGAAACCGGCCCCATATTCGCGGATCAGCGGCGAGAGTTCGGCGTAATCGCCGTAGAGCGGCGGTAGCCCCGCGTGCAGGAAATCGACTGTGCGGGTGTTGAAGGCCAGTTCGCGCTCGACCGTGCGCTCGAAGAGATCGAGCGCCAGATCGGCGGAGCGGTAGGCTTCCTGGAGTGCGTCATACGGCAAGATCCCACCGAAAGTGACGCGCGGGTGATCCTGTATCCGCTCGCGCAGCTGCGTGAACCAGTTGGCCCCTTGCGAATGGATCGGGTGCGCCTCGGCGTAGATCAGCAAGCGCCCCCGACCGCGCCGTTCGAGCGCCGCGAGGGCCGCCTCGATCGCCCGTGAAGGGTCTTGCCAGGCGTAGACCATCCCTGCATAGATCAGTTGCGGCTCGTCGTTCGGGGGCGCGAGTGAGGGCAACTGGGGGTCGCAACTGATCGGCACCACCCCCAGGCGTGTCAGGCAATCATCGGGGCTAAAGCCGCCCAGCAGGAGCCACGGCTGGAAATAGGCGCGCTGCCATTCGCCCGCACAGATGACATAATCCGCACGGGTGAGTGCGTCGGTTTTGAGATGCGCGAGCGCGCGGCCTTTCGCCCAGTCCTGGGCCAGGAATTCGAGCAGTAGCGGCCCCGCCAGATCGACCACCAGGGGCACCGGGCAGTGGCGGATTTGCCCGGCCAAGATCCAACTCGACGCGACGACAACCTCCGGCGCGACGCGCCCGATCGCCGCATCGACTTCGGCCCACTCATACGTCAGCGGCAGCGCGGCGGCGCGTGCTGCGGGCGCGATCGGGATTAATTGCTCATCGAGACTGTGACGAGGGAACAGGATAGTGACGGTGTGCCCGGCAGATTCCAGGCCACGCGCCAGCGTCCATGCCCGCAAACCGCCGCCATTGGTCGGCAGGCCGGGGAGGGGGATCGCCGAGTTGGCGAGGACCAGGACGTTGCTCATCGTTCGCTCTGGCGATAGGGTAGGGTGCGTCTGCGCCGACGGTACAAGCCGAGGTTGTGCGTCACTGCGCTTGCCTGCCACGCCCGCGCCCGAATGTCTGTCGCCAAGCCGCGCGCCATGGTGAGCCGCGCCAGGCGGCGTCTGCGGCGTCGCGCGACGCCAGCGCCTCACCGCGTTCCTGCCAGGCCGCTTCGACGTGGCGCGCATAGACTTCACGCTCTTCCGCGAGTGACCGCCAGTGCGCCGCCTCATCATGGGCTGCGGCGAGCGCTGCCGTGTCTGCGGTCTGTGGCGGTTGCAGCGCGGCGAAGTCCAGCGCCTGTGGCTGCCGTTCGCGACGGGTCGGTTCGCGGCACCATCGGGCGAGGGGGGCAACGGTGCGATCCCATGTCAGCAGATCATCTACCAGCCGTCGCGCGTTATTGCGGCGGCGCGCGAGGTTGGCCGGATCATCGAGCGTCGCGCTGACCGCCTGAGTGACTGCTTCGGCATCACTGGGATCAACAATAATCCCGGCATCGTAGCGCCCGATCGGTCCCGCCAACTCCGCATAGTCGCTGTAGAGCGGTGGCAGGCCGCAGCCGAGGTAATCGACGGTGCGGGTGTTGAAGGCCAACTCGCGTTCGGGGTTGCGGGTGAAGAGATCGAAGGCGAGATCGGCCCCGCGATAGATAGCGAGGAGTTCGGTATACGGGCGCAACCGCTCCTCGTGGAGGCGGAGACGCGGCCGCAGCTGGGCCTGTTCGCGCACCCAGTCCAGCCAGCGCACCCCGCGCGAATGCTCCGGGTGGGCATAGAGATAGAGATCCAGGTACCCTGCTTCTCGCCGTTCGAGGGTTGCTAAGGTCGCTTGCAACGGCACCAGCGGGTCTTGCCAGGGGAGCGCTACCCCGGCGAAGAGGATCGATGGCTCATCGTTCTGCGGCGCGTCGATCGCCGCCGACGGCATGGGCGCGGTCGAGATCGGCACCGTCGCGACGCGCGTCGTCAGATCGTCCAGCGCGAACCCCGAAAGGGTCAGCCACGGATAGAAATAGGCCCGTTGTCGCTCCCCGGCGCAGGTGATGAAGTCGGCTGCGGCGAGGCCGCGCGGCTTCAGCGCCGCGAACTCGCGGGCCTTGGACCGGTCCTGGTAGAGGAATTCAAGCAGGATCGGCCCGGCCAGATCGACCGCCAGCGGCACCGGGCAGTCGCCAAGTTGGGCCGCGAGATACCAGCTACAGCAGACGACGACATCGGGCTTATGCTGACGGATCGCCGCGCCAGGGTCGGCCCACGAAAAGGTGTAGGGGCGGGCGGCGGCGATGTCGGCATCGGCCAGTCCCGGCGCGAGGGCATCGAGCGGTTCGCGCGGGAAGACGAGGGTAACTGTCAGACCGGCAGCTTCCAGGCCGCGCGTCAGGGTCCAGCCGCGCAGGCCACCACCGACCGTCGGCAGGCCGGGTAACGGCACCACCTCCGTCGCCATGACCAGCACACGCGGGCTGTTCGCGCTCATCGGGCTCGCTGCTGGCGTCGGTGCATTGTCGCGGCGATGGCGCGGGCCAAGGCTGGTACCTGCGCCCGGAGGCGATTTTTCAGCGGGTTCGCGCGGCGCAGTGCCCGGTCCAACTCTTTGGCGTGGTTCGCGAGGTCGGCGTACGCCCCTTCGAGTTGGGCGACATGCTCTTCGAGGCGCAGCGCATAGGTCTCGGCGTCGTAAAACTGGCGTTCGATACTCTCGCGGTAGGCCGGTGTTGCCTCCAGCAGATCGTCCAGCCGCTCGGCCCACTCGCCGCCGAAGTGCCCCTGTAAGCCCTGCTCCAGCCCCGCGACGAAGTAGTAGTCGAGCGCCGCGCCATAGAAACGGCGCGGGACGCCCGGATTCCGCAGCCCGGCCACCCCGGCCTCGACCGCCAACTCGGGGTGTTTGGTCACGGCGTAGGCCGCCGAACGACCGTTGACGACCTGGCTCCGCAGCATCCCTTCCAGGCGCATCTCGTGGAGGTGGTAAATGATCGCCTCGCGGTCGTAAGTGATCCGAATCCCGGCTTTGTGGAGGCGGTAGCCGAGCTCGATATCCTCGTAGGCGGCGGCGGGGAACCCCTCGTCGAAGCCGCCGACCGCCAGCAGATCGGCGCGCCAGGCCGAGACATTGGCCGTGTAGAAACAGCGGAACGTCGCGTCGGTGGGGTCGGTGATCTGCGCGAAGTTGAAGCGATAGCCGGGTGACAGGTATGCCATGAACGGCGTCACCGTGACATCCGGGTGCCACTCGATGTAGCCGATCGTCGCCACGCCGGGCTTCGTCGAGGCCAGGTGCCGGGCGAGTAATTGCGGATCGGGGACACAGTCGTCATCGGTCAGGACGACGAGGGGAGCGTTTGCCGCATTGATCCCCATGTTGCGTGCGGCGGCCGGCCCCTTCTTCCCCTGGTGCAGGTAGCGGAGTGTGTACGGCGCGGTTGCGGCGAAGGCGCGCACCTGCTCGGGGGTCTCGTCGTCCGAGGCGTCGTCGCAGACCAGCACCTCGAACCGATCGAGGCCGATCGCCTGCTCGCGATACCCTTCTAGCACGCGCCGAATCTGTGCCCAGCGGTTGTGTGTCGGCATCACCACGCTGACCTGTAACGCCATTACCACTCCCTCTGCTCACTCGTCGTGTTGGTTGGCAACTATAGGGAATCATCTCGATGCACGCAAGCGCGCTCAGACGAACCAGCGTGTCAGATCGCGCGCCGTGCGGCGGCGGCGCGCCAGGATTTGCGCCCGCTTCGCGCGGAAGCGGGGGAGTGTGCGGACGAAATCGCCGAGCGCGGCGAGCGAGGTCGACTCGATCGTCAGCAGCCCGGCCAGGATCTTGGCCTGGTAGGGGAGGACGAACGGGAGCGCGCGGAGGAGCGTACCCCATTCCTCGTGCTTGACGAGCAAGGCCCAGCCGTTCTTGACCGAGTGGCGGCGCAGGAAGGCGGACATCACGCGGCGGTCGCGCCCCAGGTGGAAGCTGCGGACGTGGCGACCGCGCGCGGCGGGCTCATACCAGCTCTCCCAGCCGAAGAGTTGCGCCCGCCACGCGATTCATTACCAGCGCGCTGGAGAGAGGGAGCAAGATGATCCAGAGAATACCCAGGAATGCCTGTGCATAACGCGATTGCACGTTGTATTGGACCCAGATCCGTAGCAACCCACTATTCGCCCGGAGACGTCCCAGGTTTGCGCTTAACGATGGCAGCCCTTCATCGCTATGCGCTGCCGCCGGCACCGGAACGATCAGCAGCAGTAGTAGTGCAGCGGCCCCAGCGAAGTAACTCTTTTGTAAGCCGGATTGGAGCGGTAGCAGCACGCTCAGCAGCACCAGCGTCGCGCCGAGGCTGAGGAAAGCCGCTGCCAGGCGATCACGCTGAGAGAGACTGCGGTTGCGCGTCCAGAGTGGAAAGGTGGCGACGTGCCCGATGATCGCACCGAGCGCGATGACGGCGTAGATAGTCGGCCTGAACCAAGTGTAGTTCTCACCGACGAAGTTGCCAATCGGCAAGGTTTGCCGGAAATAGGTGGCGATGACATAGGCGACCATGAGGATTGCCGCGTCGACTGCCGTGTCACGGGCGAGCGCGGCGTGGTCGGTCCGGGCCGGGGTGGTGTCGCGTGGCATGGTGGTGGCGTACCGCAACGTTGCTAAGTCCTCCGCGTGCTCGTGGCCCCCTTAACATTGCGCCCGGCGGGCGACTGGCGGCGAGGGGGAGTATACACGGGATAGTGGTCGGTCAACCATTGGCCCGCTACGCTAAGCGCTTTCGTCGCGCCAGCGTGATTCACACAGTCACCCGTAGACAAACTAGCAGGAGAAGATACCAGTTGAGGTCGGTGTTCGGCGGCAGCGACCTACCGCTACGGCCTTTGCTCTACGCCTCGCGAAGCTGCGGTCGATCCACTCCGCCCCTCCTAATCAACGCCCCTTATCCGGTCATCACCTCGCGCTATGGTTGCGGTGCAACCGTTTGTGCACACGTTGCGTGCGTCTGGTCGGGGCTATGGTGCCTTACGTAGTCAACTCAAGCGCATTTTCCGCCTGGTTATTAGCCGGAACAAAGGCGGCACCATCGCGGTATGGCCGCGACCCGTTCGCCCCCTCGTTCATCTCGTTTCGCGCGTGCTGCATCGGCGTACTGGCCCAGCATCGCCCAGGCATTCCCTTTTCATGTGGCATATCAGCGTGTCCTCCCGGAGTACATGGTAGAGGCGATGAATCTAGATTCGTGACACGGTAGTCTCCGCACGGGACTTTCCGATCCTGGGTTTGATGCTAGCTGGCGACCCTGATCTGTTCCCTGAGGCTAAGCCACTGGGAACGAGAGCCTTCCCTGTAGGCTGGTCATAGGAGGGACGGCAAGATGAAGACGGCACGATTCCCAAAGGAGTAGATCTTTGGCATCGCCAAGCAGGTCGAGGGTAGGCGGAACAGCGCCGATGTCTGCCGCAAGCACGGGATCAGCGCCCCGACCGACCACCGCTGGAAGGGCAAGTATGGCGGGCTGGAGGACGAGAACCGACGCTTGAAGCAATTGGTGGGCAAGGTGACGCTCGATAACGCCGCGCTCAAGGAACGTTATCGCAAAGAAAGGGTAACGCCCGCAGCGCGACGCGTGGCGGTGGCCTACCTCCAGGAGCACCACACCTGTCGCAACGGCGGGCGTGTCTGCTGGCCCGAGCCCCGCAGGCCACAGGCCGGTATCAGTCGCGCCGACTGCTGCATGAGCCGCTGCGCGCGGTTGCGCGAACTCGCCCAGGCACGGCCACACTTCCTGTACCCATGCCCAGCCCTGCCGGTGCGCCGGGAGCAGGGGGCCGTCAACCACGAGCGAGTCTACCGAGTCTACCGGCTCGATGGGTTGGCGGTCCGACGAAGCGGGGGCCATCGACTTCGTGCCGGAGTGCCCGGCTAGTGATCGGCCCTCTCGTATGCTGAATGTCGTGGGCCTCGCCAGCCGCGACTGCGTGGTCATCGAGGTCGACCCCTCACGGGCGCGTGGATCGTGCGCGTACTCGAGCAGCGTTGGACGGTGCATGGTCGGCCGGTCACGATCAGCACGGACACATGGCATGCAGCGCCTGGTGCCCGCTCGCGCTGGTATGTGGCACACCCGGAGTATAACGTCAAGAATGGACGATACTCGCGCGGGAATGCGGCTGCTCTGCGCCGCGTCCGTGTAGCGAGATGTTCCGACCTCGCTGCAGCGGGGCATGTCTGTCGGCAGTGGTGCCCGAATCGACGGAACGGCGTGGGGAAAAATAGTACGCCAGCGCAACGGTAGTCGCGTCGCGTATCTTACCGCGCCACCCGGGACGTGCCGATCCGCGTTGACCCCTATCCGGCGACAATTTCCGAGGCACGCCAAGGTGGGCGGTGCCAGTCGAACGCACACGGGGCACCGATCTGGCGGTGAGGAGGATCATCGGTGCCTCCGCTCTCCCCTGAAACGATAGGACCACTCGCTCGCCGACCGGGAATACCGCTGCGGTGCGAGGCAGCCGGGCAGGGCGGACGTAGTCCCACCCTGCGGTGACCGGCCGATCTCACAGCGTCTCAGTCCTCCCCCGGGCTCGATCCGCCGCCCGGTGCGATAGCGTTGATGTGTCCCTGCCACACCTCGTCATCAGTTGATGGCTCTCCCGGTCATCTGGTGATGGGCGGTGCCCTATACTCCGGGCCATGTCGGGGCCCGCGCTCGACGAGGCGTTGTGGGGGGAGGGGCCATTGGCGAAGACGCTCGTGCCAGATGCCGCGGTATTGCACCTCGACGAGCTGTTCGCCGAGGGCGACATCGTCACGCTCGTCGTGACGGCCACCAGCGCAACCGCCTGCTGCCCGGTCTGCGGCCAGTGCTCTACCCGCGTGCATAGCCGCTACAACCGGGCGGTGGCCGACCTCCCCTGGCAAGGGCTGGCCGTCCGCATCCACCTCCAGACGCGCCGCTGGTTCTGCCCCACACCATCCTGCGAGCGACGGATCTTCGCGGAGCGTCTGCCCGCGGTCGTCGCGCCCTATGCTCGTCGCACCCGCCGCCTCGCGGGGGTCGTGGAGGCGATCGCCTTGGCCCTCGGCGGCGAGGGTGGCGCACGGCTCCTGGATACCTTGGGGGTCTGCGCCAGCCCCGATGCGCTCCTGCATGCTCTCCGCACGACGCCGCTGCCAGCGGTGCCATCCCCGCGCGTCCTCGGGATCGACGACTGGGCGTGGCGGCGCGGGCGGCGCTTCGGCACGATATTGGTGGACCTGGAGCGGCACCGCGTGGTCGATCTCCTGCCCGATCGCTCGGCGGATGCGGTCGCCGACTGGCTCGCCCGGCACCCCGGTGTCGAGATTGTCAGCCGCGGCCGCGGGGGCCTCTACGCCGACGGGGCCGCGCGCGGCGCGCCGGAGGCCACGCAGGTGGCGGATCGTTGGCACCTGCTCAACAATCTCGGCGCGGCCCTCGAGCGCTTCCTGCTGCACAAGCGGGAGGCGATCCGCGACGCCGCCACGGCGGATGCGGACACGACCCCGGCACCCGATCCGCCCGCGGCCGCGCCGCGAGCGCCGGACCCGCAGCCCTGGCAGGCGCGGGCCGAGATGGCGGGGCGCCAGCGCCACGAGGCGCAGGTCGCCCAGTACGAGGCGATCGGCACCCTCCGCGCCCACGGTGCCGACATCGCCGACATCGCCCGCACGGTGGGCGTGAGCCGAGAGACGGTCTACCGCTACCTCCGTCTCCCGGGGCCGCCGGCACGGATGCGGCTGCCGCGGCGCGGGACGGCACTCGATCCGCACCTGCCGTATCTCCTGGAGCGCGGGCTGGCGGGCTGCCACAATGGCAAGCGGCTCTGGCGCGAGATCCGGGAGCGGGGGTACACCAACTCGTATGCCAATGTCGCGCGCGTAGTCGCCCGCTGGCGACGCGAGGCGCGAGGCGAGCAGGTCCAGCCCGGCGCCACACCCGCAGCAGCGACCGGCCCGCCGACCCCTCGGCAGGTCGCCGGGCTGATGCTGGGTCGCCCGGAGCGGTTGTCAGCCGCCGCGCAGGAATATCTCGCGGCATTATGCGCCCGCGACGAGGCGATCGCTGCGGCCCATGTACTGACGCGGGAGTTCACGGCCATCATGCGCGAGCGGCGCGGCGACCAGCTCGATGCCTGGCTGCGCAGCGCCGGTGCGGGGGCGGTCGCCGAATTACGCCGCTTCGCGGCGGGACTGGAGACGGACCGGGCCGCGGTGCAGGCCGGGCTGACGCTGCCCTGGAGTAATGGGCAAGTCGAAGGGCAAATCCACCGACTCAAGCTGGTCAAGCGCACGATGTACGGTCGCGCGGGCTTCGACCTGCTCCGTCGCCGTGTCATGCGTGCGGCCTGAGCCGGACTGCGGTGAGCTGTCAATTGCCGCGCCATCCCTACCGCCGTAGCGGCACGGGGTTGCCAAACTGCCCGCCCTGAGCGCCACATCGGTGGACACGCGCACGACCATGCAGGCGGGGCTGCGCTCCTGTTTTCGGTGCCTACGGCTGGCCAGCACAGACGGCACCGACCAACACCGCCGCACGCGAGCGATCCTAGGCTGTCAAGCTGGTCAGCTTCCCCCACGGTGTCCATCACCAGATGATCGGGAGACCCCAGTTGATTGACACATATCGCTCCTGAGCATGGCAGGATTATTGTCAATGCGAGCGATGGGTTCGGTATCAGCGTTCGTATGAGTCCAGGTCCGCGCTCCGATTTCCTGCCAACTTAACGCTCCGTATGTGTCAAGCTGGCTTTGACGAGGTGTAACCCTGCGTGCGTGCGTCGGTATACCGTCGGCACTTCCCGGTCGCCACCTCTCCCCGTTCTGCATCACGGCGATGTGCCCCGGCGCGTTAACGAGGGGCTCGGGAATCGGAAATGTCTGGTCACCCCCATGAGCGATTATGTGGCCAATGCGCGGTTCGATCGCTTACTCACTCTCGCGCGGGGTCGTCCCCAAACCGCGATCGCTTGGGTCGGTAATCCGCCGCGTCACGGTGTTCCAGACACGCCGTGACGGTATCCGCACTCGTCTGGCGGTGGCGACGTTATGTCCTGATCGTGGTAGCGCACCCGCATGCGGGGGGTAACGGTGGCGCCGGGATCGCCCCGCCCATCGGTGGCAGCAAGGCCCTTGTGCAAGATTATCCTCGATCGCCGTCACTGTCCGCTGTGAGCGCGGCGCGGTACAATTTCCTTGGGTGGTCCGGCACACAACGGCGACTCGCACCGAGGAGGAGGCCATGACCTGGCGTCTGCTAGTGGCGGCGGCGGCCGCGACGAACAACCCGCTCGTCACGCTCATCACCGACGACTCGCCGACCCCGGGTTCGCTCGCCCGCCGTCGCGCCATCCACCCGACGCTCGACGCCATCCTCGGTGGCACCCCGCTCACGGATGACCGCCTTGACGAACTCCGTCGAGGCTGGTGCCTGGAGTTTACGCGATTCCAGAGTTGGCAGATATACGTGGAGGCGCTGCACGAAGACGGCGCGACGCTGCGGGACCTGCGCGCCGCCCTCTACGGCGACGCCACCCGGTACCGCCCCGATCTGATGACGCCGCCAGCGGATCCCGAGGATCGGCTCGTGTGGGAGGTCGAGCGCACCCACACGCTGCGCCTGGCGGCGATCCTGGGGCAGATCGCCCGCTGCGGGCGGCAGTTGCCCGAAACCATCTACACCAATGACATCTACAATCTCGCCTACAGCGTCCCCTGGCGGCCCGAGCGCCCGCGGAACGAGGACGATGCCCGGGCCCTCGAGGCCCTCCGGGAGCGCGTGCGCCAGGCAGGCACGACGCGCGAGACGGGGGCGACCCTCGCGGAGCGGGTCCGGTATGACGCCATGGCGGAAGCGGTCGTCCTTGTCCTCGGGACCTACGACCAGCCCGTGACCCACCGCTTCGGGTCGCGCCGGGGGGACAAGAAGGAGCGGATCGATCCCGCCAAGCTGCTCTGGTACGATCGCTGGGCGTGGTTCGAGCAGTCGGTGCGGCGCGCGACGCTCGCCGTCCTCCTCGAGCGACCATACCCCACGCCCTATGGGGCCGGCAGCGCGACATCACGCGCCTTCGACCCGCAGACGACGCCGGACGAACTGTGGGTTGCGGATGATACCGTTGCCGAGGCCGGCGGTACCACACCGGATAGGTCGTTCGTGCAACTCATGCTCGATATCGATGACGAGCGGCTGCGCGCGGTCGTCGACGCCCTGAACGCGCGTGAGCGGGCGGTTGTCGCGGCCACTGCCGCCGGGTACTCGACCAGGGAGACGGCCGCCTTGCTGGGGGAATCCGGCGTCTGGGTCGGCGCGACGCCCAGGGCGATCGATACCTGTCGACACCGGCTCCGCGCGAAGGCACGCCGTGCCTTGGGTGAGCCGAACACGGGTGGAGGGCCGCCCATGGGGAACGGCTGAGCTGTCCGGGTCCGTGGCCGTGGCAGATTGTGCAGTCGGGGCTCCCGAGACCGCCCTGCTATCCCCAGGGCCGGCATCACGACGGGGTTCGCCCCGGTCCCGCGCAGCGCTCGGGAGCGGGGCCGATCCGGTGACACCACCGGGCGGGACATCCAGCGTTCCGCCGCATCGACAATCGCTCCCCGCTCTTCTTCCCTGCCGTCAAGCAGCACCCGTACGGGTATTGCTCTTCCCTACCCCCGACCCGGCTTCGTCGGCGCTCCTCGGCCGCCGCCCGGGGACCGTGCCGTCGCAGCTCGCCCTGTTTCCGTTCGCCGGTATCCGATAGCGCGTTCGCGTTGGCAGAGAGCGTCGGCTATCCAGCGGTGTAAGAACGTTGCGGGGCAAATCGCCTGTAAGGTAAACCCTTCATCCGATATGCCCCCGGATGTGAATCACCGGCGCGAAGTGGGCGCAGTTCCGGTGATCGATCACCGGTACACAGCGATGCGGGAGGAGCGATGTTCGAGGATTGTGCGTCTGTCGACAACGACATAGGTCGTGGGTTATACGCCCAGCACCCGAGGAATACTTCGGCGGCGGGCCCCCTGGCACACCGACGCGAGCGCCCCCGAGCCGCACGTGGTGGTGTGCCGCATCGCGCGGGCGCTACTGGTGGCGAGCGTGGTGATCGGGCCGGAGGGCACCTGCGGCCATCGCTACGACCGTGCCGCTTCGCCGGGGGATTGGCGGGCCTGGACCGGCTCGATGCCCTCCGGATGAAGTGCTCGGCCCACCCCCGCCGTGCGGCACCGTCGGCGTTGACTTGGTCAACCATCGCCCTCATGCCCGGACTCCCATCGCGAACTCCCCCTGAACATTCCCCGCCCCATCCCTCGATCACAACCCCGAGAGCAGGAGGATATGATGGCCTCACTCGTTGGTTCTGCCTCGGTGCGGATACCCGCCGTCACCGAGATCGTCGCGCCGCGCATCAACGACGCCCTCCCGGGCACCGACACCAACATGATCGACGCGCTCGGCCTGGTCGGCGACGAGCGGGTGGCGTTAGAGATCGCCCTGGACGACCGGTCCTGCCGCTTCCTCGCCCGCGCCGGGGACGACGCCTTGCGATCGCACCTCGAGCGGCAACTCGGCGTGGCTTATCCCCTCGCCGGGCTGCGCCGGGTCGACCCGGCGGCCGATCCGGCCCGGATGCGACCGGGGGAGTCCCTCCGGATGGCCGTGCTCACGCTGGCGGCCCCCGCCTATCTGCCGCTGCGGACCTTCGGGTTCGCCGACACCGGCCCGGCTTCCCGGGCCGATCCGCTCCGCGGCCTCATCGGGGCCGCCGCCGGCCTGCCGCCCGGGTGGCGTGCCCTCCTCCAGGTGGTGCTCGCGCCCGCCCCGCGCGGCTGGGCCGACGGCATCGGCCGCCGCCTGGACGCGGAGGCCCGCGCCGACACGCGCCCGTCGGGCCGTGGATACGGCGGGTCGTACGGCCAGGGAGCCTCCTCGCCTAACCTCGTCATTTTCATCGTCGTCGCGGTCATGGCGCTCGCCGCCTGGCGTGAGCTGCAGCGGATGTGGGACGACGGTGAGCGCCTGCAACTCGTCGCCGGTGGCGCGTTGCTCCTGCTCGTCGCGGTCGCCGGTATCGCCCTGGCGATCGGGATCGCCCGGCGGCGGGCCGTGCCCGTCGGCGACCCCGCCCTGATCAGGCAGAAGATCGGCCGCACCGCCTACGCCGTCGAGGTGCGGCTCGTCGTCTTCGCGCCGACCGGCAGCCCCCGCGATGCGGCGGAAGTGCGCCTCGCGCAGCTCGCGCGTGCCTACGCGCAGTACAACCGCCCGGACGGCAATCGGCTCGCGCCCTGCCCGTTCGACGCCGGGCGGGTAGCCCGGGAGCGGGGCGTCCACTCGCTGGCACCCCTCACCCGGCGCACGCGGCGCGCGATCGTGACGGCCCCGGAGGTCGCGGGCTTGTGGCATCTGCCGCCGGTCGCGGCGGAGATCCCCCTGCTCGAGCAGACCGGGGCACGCCCGCGCGCCCCGCGCCCGGAGGCCGTCTCCCAGGGGTGCCTGATCGGCTATCACGAGCATCAGGCTCGCCGACTCCCGGTCCGCGTCTCCGACGAGGCGCTCGACCACCACGCGATCCTCGTCGCGGCGACCCGCGCGGGCAAGTCCTCGCTCATGCTCGTCCTGGCCCGGTACCTGATGGAGCGGCACCCTCGCCGGGGCACGCTCGTGCTGATCGACCCGCAGCGGCAACTGGCGCGCGCCGCGCTCGGCCTGGTGCCGCCGGGGCGCCAGGGCGACGTCGTCGCGATCGACCTCGCCGACACGGCCCGCCCGGTCGGCCTCAACTTCCTCGACACCGCACTCGGCTGGACGCGCGACGCGGCGACCGAGCGGGTCCTGGCCCTCTTCCGCCGCCAGTGGCCCACCTCCTTCGGCCCGCGCATGGAGGATCTCTTCGCGTTCGGGCTGGCGACCCTCTACGCGGCCAACGAGGCGGTCTGCCGGTGGCCGGACGGCCGGGTCAGATCGGCGGGGCGCGGCGAGCAGTACACCATCCTCGATCTCGTCCCGCTCTACACCTACCCGGTGTTCCGCAACGCGCTGCTCGCCACCCTGCGCGACCCCGACGTCGTCGCCTGGTGGGAGGATTACGCGACCCCGCTGCGGCAGCAGGATCTGCTGACGTGGGTGAACCCGGTGCTGAACAAGGTGAATGCGTTCGGGCGTTCGATCGTGGGGCGCGCGCTGGTCGGGCAGCCGCGCGCGACGATCGACCCGCGCACCTGGCTCGACCGCGACCGCATCGTGATCGTGAGCGGGGCGCAGGGGGAGTCCGGTGCCGAGATCACCGCCCTCGTGGGCGCGGCGCTCTTCAACATCCTGACGGAGACCCTGGCCGAGCGCGAAATGGGGGAAGTCGGGGACTATCCCCCCGTGACGATCGTCGCCGACGAGTTCCAGGCACTGCCGGGGGCCGACTTCGAGCGCGTGCTCGCGCAGCAGGGCAAGTTCGGCGCGCGCCTCGTGCTCGCCACCCAGACGCTCGCGGGGCTCGAGCGCTACGGCTCCGCCGAACGCCCGCGCAATCTGCGGGCGGCGATCTTCGCGAACGCCTACAGCCACTTCATCTACCACTGCAGCGCGGAGGACGCGCACTTCCTGATGCACGAACTCGGGGGCGCGGGGGTCGTCGATGTGGAGGATCTGGTCGGCCTCGCGAAGTACCACTGCTACTGTCGCCTGCCGCACGACGGGGTACGACCACCGGCCTTCCTGGTTCGCCTGCTGCCGCCACCGCCGAGCGATCGTGACCGGGCGGTAGCGCTCGCACGCGAGTCTGCCGTTGCCTGGGGACGGCCCCGCGCGCAAGTCGAGGAGGATCGCGACCGGGCGCGGGCACGCGTCACGCGCATGCGGACGAGCGGCACACCCGGCGCCGCCGACACGGCCCCGGGCGGGGCTGCTGTCGCGGCGCCGAGCGGCCGTGTCGGGGCCGACGAGCCCGGCGTGCGGCCCCCGGTGCCACCCACGGTGGGCTATCGGGCGCGACCCAGAGGGGCCAATGTCTTCGCGCAGGGCGAGGCGACCGACCGTGCCGGGCGTGCGGCCAAAGCCCCTGGCGGCGCGGATAACTCGCGGCGCGGCACGGGGCGGCGGGAGGGGGAGGGAATATGACGACTATCCCCGATCCAACGGACGCACGGGCGTCAGGGGGGCCTACGGGCGCGCTCACGCCCGCCGAGCGGGAGACGCTCCGACTCGTCGCGCTGCTGCCGCTGGTCGGTGCCGCGACGATCTCCCGGCTGAGCGGGCTGCGCGAGATCGACAGCGCGAACCGGTTGCTCGCCGCGCTCGAGCGTCAGGGGCTCGTCGCGCTTGTCCGGCCACCGACGGAGCGCGGCCGCCCGGCGCGCCTGTGGTATCCGACGGCGGCCGGGCCGGCGCTGCTCGCCGTCGACGCGGAGCACCGACCGAGGAACCCATCGGTCGCGCGGCGGTTGGGCCAACGGCGGCTGTGCCGCCTGCTCGCCACCCTCCCGCTCGTGGAGGCGCTGCACCAGGTGGTCGGCGCGGTCGCCGCAGTGCCGACCCTCATCGGCGTCGACCCGCCCCCCGGCGCTCGTCCCACCCTCCTCGACTGGTGGCAGCCCTGGCGTGGGATCTACTATCCCGTCAGGGACCGGCGCGGACGGGCCGCGGGCATCGCACTGCACGGTGCCGCCGATCTCGCCTGGGGCAACTGCGCACGCGCGCGGATCCTGCTCCACGCCGACCTCGGCACGTTACCATTCGGCGCCTGGGCTGTGGTGCTCGCGGGGGTCCTCGACTATCGGGACGCCCGGCGGCCCTCGCCGCGGGGCTACCACGATCCGACGCGCGATCCCCTCCCGGCTCCGCCGCCGCTGATCGTGGTCACGGAGGATGCGGGTCGCCAGGATGAGTGGCTGCGGGCCCTCCGTCTGGGTGCGCACGAACGCGGTCACCAACCCGAGGACTACGCCATCGGCGTCCACACTCGGTCGACGCTCGACACGCTGGTCGCCAGGGCTGACCCGGCGACCCCCCCGACCGTCCGGCGAGCCGCGGGCTGGGGAATGGGCTTGCGTCGATTCTGTGGACACCGAGATACTGGAGACGGAAGTCTCAGGAAAGGAGTCCATGATGGCCAAGACCCATCCGCCCTACCTCCCGGC
>JAABUN010003436.1_pt1 | contig 24541 bp, 27 predicted proteins | sample 5559311 | NCBI WGS metagenome assembly JAABUN01 (sample SAMN10711877, study PRJNA513370) | rock metagenome | isolation source: Antarctica rocks | place: Antarctica: Victoria Land, Siegfried Peak sud
CACCGAGACTGGCGCCAGGCACATCGGCGACGGGCGTCACCTGAACCCATTCTTGAAGGGCTTGCCGTTTGGCCTGACCGGTGCGCAAGAGCGTGTGGTCGCCGAAGTATTGGAGGACATGCGGCTTGAAAAACCGATGCGGAGACTTGTTCAGGGAGACGTTGGCAGTGGGAAGACGGTCGTCGCGGTGGCTGGGCTACTTTCTGCGGTCGAATCGGGTGGACAGGGAGCGTTGATGGCTCCGACGGAGGTTCTGGCCGAACAGCATTATCTATCAGTCTCCGGAGCTCTTGAGGGGCTGCCGGTGAAGGTTGTATTGTTGACCGGGTCTCAGGGGGCAGTCGAGCGGCGGGAGGTTCTGGCGGCTGTGGCTGCGGGGGATGCGGACATCGTAATCGGTACTCACGCCCTGATCCAGAAGGGCGTTGAGTTTCGGGATCTCTCGCTCGTGGTCGTCGATGAGCAACACCGCTTCGGTGTCGGCCAGCGTCTGACCTTCAAGCAGAAAGGCACCACCCCGGACACGCTCGTCATGACCGCCACCCCGATACCCCGCACACTCTCCCTGACGCTCTACGGAGACCTTGAGGTCTCGATCATCGACGAACTCCCACCGGGGCGAAAACCGGTCCAGACGAGCATCGTTGAGGTACCGGAACGTTCGGAGGCGTACGAGGCCGTGCGCGATGAACTGAAAGACGGGCGACAGGCGTTCGTGATCTGCCCCTTGATCGAGGAATCCGAAGCTCTGGAAGACGTGCGGGCTGCCGAAGATTTGTTCGACGAGTTGGAGACGGAAGTCTATCCCGAATGGCGTGTTGGCTTGTTGCACGGTCGGATGAAAGCTGAGGAGAAGCGAGCGGTGATGGGGTCGTTTCGAGTCGGTGAGATAGATGTCCTTGTGGCGACGGTCGTGGTTGAAGTCGGGGTGGACGTTCCGAACGCCAGCGCGATCATCATCGAGGGCGCGGAACGGTTTGGACTCTCGCAGCTTCATCAGCTTCGCGGGCGAGTATGCCGAGGTCTTCATCCGCCTACGTGCTACCTGATCGGGGCTCCAAAAACCGACGATGCCCGCAGCCGACTGGAAGCTTTGGTCGAACATCAAGACGGCTTCAAACTCTCCGAAGTCGACTTGCGTATTCGGGGCGAAGGCACGCTTTTCGGAAACCGTCAGAGCGGTATGCGTGACTTGAAAGTTGCGAGCCTTCTGCGGGATATCGAGGTGCTGGTAGAAGCGCGGCGCGAGGCGTTCGATCTCGTCGCCGCAGACCCGACGTTAAAGCGTCCCGACCACCGCCCATTGCGACGTGAGATCCGGGAGCAACTCGGCGCGGACGTCGAGTGGCTCTTTCGGGAATGAGTTGACCGGATGCGCGTAATTGCGGGATCAGCTCGCGGAGTGAGGCTGGGCGCTGTGCCGCCAGGGGTTCGTCCGACGACCGACCGCGTTCGCGAGAGCCTGTTCAATTCTTTAGGTCAGTTCTTTGATGGTGGAGATGTCTTGGATCTCTATTCCGGAACGGGAACTTTGGGGATCGAGGCTCTCAGTCGCGGCTTCGAGCGAGCTGTATTTATCGAGAAAGACGCGCGGGCGGTCGCTGCAATCCGGGAGAACTTGCGGAAGACAAAGCTAGCGGATCGGGCAGAAGTCTTGAGGATGGATGCTGAGCGGGGGTTGGAGGTTTTGGACGGACGCAGTCAACAATTCAATTTGATATTCCTCGATCCTCCATATAGAATCGCGCCCGCGCAAGTGGCGAGTATGTTTTCGCGGTTGCGTTCGCGGCTCGTCCCGGACGGGAGGGTTGTATACGAGAGTGGGGATATACCACTAAAAGATTCGAGAGGAGTCAGCCGTCGCTATGGCAGGACGGTCGTTACTGTTTTTGAGAGAGGCGAGCTTACATTGAACATAGCCGTATGTCCCGGAAGCTTTGATCCGGTGACAGAAGGACACCTGGATATCATCCGGCGTGCAGCGTCTCTCTTCGAACATGTAGTTGTCGCCGTCGGGGGGAACCCGCGCAAGCACCCAAAGCTTCCCGCCGCTGAGCGCGGTCGCCTCATCGAAAAAGTTACCGAGGATCTCGACAACGTCTCCGTGGAAGTAATGCGCGGGCTCCTGGTCGATTTCGCCCGTGAGCAGGGTGCTAAGGCAGTCATAAAAGGTCTGCGAGCCGTCTCGGATTTCGAGTCCGAGTTCGAGCAGGCGCAACTCAACCATACCTTGTATCCTGAGCTCGAGACCGTGTTCATCATGGCGGAGGCCAAGCACAGTTTCCTGTCGTCCAGCGCGGTGCGGGAGATAGCGTTGTTTGGAGGCGAGGTGCGCGGGCTGGTGCCGGAGGGCATACTCGAGACCGTGCGGGAGATATATTCGAGAGAAGACGGTAAGATACGGAAGTTAGACGACAAAGGGTAGGTAAGAGGATGGACGTACTGGTTCTAATAGATAGGTTGGAGGAGTTGGTGGAGGAAGCTCGTAGCTTCCCCGGCTTCGGCAACACGGCGATGGTCGACCGCGACGCAGCGTTCGACGTTATAGACCAGATGCGTCAGACCATCCCCGAGGAGTTGAAACAGGCGCGTTGGATCGTCAAGGAACGCCAGGCGATGCTCGACGAAGCCCGCAGCGAGTCTGATCGCATCATCCGGGGCGCGCAGGAAGAGGCCGAGAAGATCACCTCCGAAGAAGAAGTCCTCAAGCGGGCCGAGAAGCGGTCCGCCGAGATCATGGAGGACTCCCGCCGCCGCGAGCGCGAGATCCGTCTAGGGGCCGAAGACTATGCCGACGAAGTCCTGGCGAACCTCGAAGACAACCTCAGTAGGCTCCTGGAAGCCGTCCAAAAAGGACGTTCCAGGTTGCAAGGCGGCCAGGAAGAGTAAAATAGGCGCATGAACCAGAAGACACCCCTGCGACGACCCGGCGCGGAGGTAGGAGACCGGCACGAGATCTCGACGACTTTCGACCTCGACCCCTTCGATCTCTACGGGCGTCACCACGAAGTCGAAAAGGCCGAAGCCCAGATCTCCGTAACCAAAGTCTCGGAGGGTCTGCATCTGGACATGGACTTCGCCGCAACTCTACGGACGACATGCGACAGGACGCTGGAGCCAACGCTTCTGGAGTTGCGGTTTGGAGACACGGATCTACTAACCAGTCCCAACGACAGCGAGCTTGCGGTCGAGGACTGGGAGATGGACGTGGCGGATTGCGCGCTCCGGGCGTTGTTGAGCGAGGTGCCGATGCAAGTCTTCAGTCCCGGCAGTGTTCCGGTGAAGGCCGACTCGGAGGAAGAAGAAGTGGACCCGCGTTGGCGGGGGCTCGACGGGCTGTTCGCCTCGGGCTTTTAAGAGACGTATCATTCACAGGAGGTAAGAGATGGCCGTACCAAAGAAAAAGACTTCGCAAGCCCGCCGGGATCAGCGCCGGGCTCATCACGCGATGAAGAACCTCACCCTGACAGCTTGCCCAACTTGCGGTTCGCCGCGGTTGCCGCATCGGGTCTGTCCAGAGTGCGGCAGCTACAAGGGCCGCACGGTAGTAGCCGTGGAGGCAACCGAATAACCGGACTTTAGTCCTTGAAGATCGCGGTCGACGCCCTCGGTGGCGACCATGCCCCAGGCGAAATTACCGCCGGTACGATAGAGGCCGCCCATTTCCTGCCCCAAGACGAGTTCTTGCTGGTGGGAGACTCTGCGTCGATAGAAAACGCGCTCGGGTCGTCACCCCCGCCAAACGTCTCTTTGCGCGAGGCCGAGGGCGTTATCGGCATGACCGAAGACCCCGCCGTAGCTCTGAAAACTCGCCCTCAAACCAGCGTGAGTGTCGCCGCCACCGCTGTGCGCGAGGGCGATGCCGATGCTTTCTTCTCCGCTGGAAACACTGGAGCTACAGTCGCGGCGGCTTTGTTGAGGGTCGGTCGTTTGAAGGGCTGTCGGAGGCCCGGCATCGCCACTGTGCTGCCGTTTCTGTCGCCGGTGGTTTTGATAGATGCTGGTGCAACGGTTCATTGCCGACCGCAGGATCTTCTGAATTTCGCTATTCTAGGGAGTGTGTTCTCCCGGAGATACTTTGGCCTGGAGGAGGCGCGTGTCGGTTTGATCAACGTTGGCGAAGAGCCTGGCAAGGGGAATGATCTGACAAAGGAAGCTTATAGTCTGCTCCAGAACGAGAACGCCATAAAATTCGTCGGCAATATCGAGGGTCGAGATATATCTTCCGGCACCGCAGACGTGCTGGTGACCGACGGTTTTACCGGCAACGTGGTTCTAAAGACCGCTGAAGGCGTTGCGCGGGAGATGCTCGGGATGGTCCGCTCTGCCATGACCGGAAGCACACTGAATAAACTCGCCGCCGCGAAACTCCGCCCGCAGCTACGGGAAGTAAGGGACCAAGTCGACCCCGAAAATACCGGCGGCTCCTTCTTACTCGGCGTGCGCGGCTCGGTCATGATAGGACACGGCAACTCCGAGGCTCGCGGCGTGACAAACGCCCTTCTCGGTATCTCCAAAACTGGAGCGGGCCTCACTGGAGAGCTGGAAAACATCCTAGCTGGAGACACGAAGTGAACGGCCCTGCGGTCGGTAAGATAGCGGGGGTCGGACGTGCACTAGGCAGCCGCGTAGTAACGAACTACGACTTGGCGGAAGTTCTAGACACGACCCACGAATGGGTCATGGATCGAACCGGCATTGCGGAACGTCACTTCATCGGCGAGGGCGAGAACTGCGTCACGCTAGCCATAGACGCGGCGAAAGCCGCCCTTGAGCACGCGGGCGTAACGGGCGAGGCTATCGACTTGATCGTCTGCGCGACCTCCACTTCTCCGGAATCAATGCCGTCCGTGGCGTGTCTCATCGGAGAGGCCATTGGAGCGCCAGGAGTTGGTGCGATGGACGTGGCCGCCGCCTGCGCCGGTTACACCTACGCCGCCTCGGTCGCAAGCTCCATGCTCGCTAGTGGCATCGCCAACCGAGTTCTGCTCATAGGCGCTGATGCCATGACCGAGATAGTCGACCCGGACGAACGCTCCACCGCCGTCCTCTTCGCTGACGGAGCGGGCGCTGTAGTCCTAGAACGGGGCGATGGGGAATCAGGGTTCGTGGATCATCTCCTCGGAGCGGACGGACGCATGGCTCCTTACGGACGCGCCGGACATCCCTCTGAAGACCACAAACTAAGCCAAAACGGTCGCGAAGTCTTCAAATTCGCGGTCAAAGTGCTGCCCGAAATGGTCGAGAAACTCGTCGCAAGAAACGGCATCAGCCTCGACGAAGTCCAGTACATCATCCCACACCAAGCAAATGCACGCATAATACAAGCAGCGGCGAGGAAATTGGCGGTGCCGGACGGATGCATCGTGACGAACGTTGGGCGGTTTGGGAATACGTCGGCGGCTAGCATCCCGATCTCCTACCCGGATATTTACGATGATTTCGAGCCGGGTCGGTATGTGATCACGGTTGGGTTCGGGTTTGGATTGACGTGGGCTGCGAACTTGTACAGGATCTAGGGGAGGCGTCAACGTGGAGATCAGGCGAGCGATTGTATTCCCCGGCCAGGGAAGCGTCGGAGGGGAAGTATCGGGGGATGTAGCGGAGGCTGTGAGCCGTCAGATCGGGGACGGGGAGACACCATACCAACTCTCAGTGTTCGCCAGTTCCGTGAGTTTGTTGAACGAATTGCGCGAGGCTGGTGTAGCCCCGGATGTTGTTGCGGGTCATTCGCTAGGCGAGTACGCGGCGGCGTATGCGACTGGGAGTCTTGGTCTAGGAGATGCCGTATGGCTTGTGGCGGAGCGGGATCGCCTGATGAACGAAGCATCCGTGCGGAACAAAGGTGGGATGGTAGCCCTGATCGGGGCTGACCCGAGAGAAATATCCGTGGCAATCGACCAGTTCCCCGAGGAAGAAGGCATAGTAGTACCGGCGAACTTCAACACGCCGCGACAGACCGTGATCTCCGGCGAGGTAGAAGCTATGGAGGCCATTGCCGAGCAGGTCGGAGGGCGAAAGGTGAAGCTGAAGGTTGCGGGCGCGTTCCATTCTCCACTGATGTTGGAGGCATCGTTGGCCCTTGAGGAATTGTTGAACGAAGTCGAGGTTCGAGACCCCGAGATTCCTATGATCTCGGCGACTGACGGCGCGGTGTTGGCGAAGGCCGACGACGTTCGGCTCGCTTTGCGGGAGCAGATGCTCTCGCCGGTGCGGTGGGTAGCCGTGGTGGAGCGGTTCCTGGATCTCGGGGTCGAGGAGATCTTCGAGGCCGGGGCCGACGGAACGCTCACGAGGATGTTGCGGGACTTCAAGGAGAAAAGTCTTACCGGACGGACAGCGAAAGAGGTGATCGGTTGAAACTGCCACTCGGAGCCGTCGAGATACGAGAGTTGATCCCGCACCGCTACCCGTTCTTGCTCGTGGATAGGGTCGAGGAGTTAGAGCCCGGCGTTCGAGCCGTTGGGATAAAGAACGTCACCCAGAACGAGCCGTTCTTCGAGGGGCATTTTCCAGAATATCCCGTGATGCCGGGGGTTTTGATCGTCGAGGCGATGGCCCAGGTTGGGGCGGTGGGTGTGATGGCTGTCGAAGAGTATCAGCAGAAGCTAGCGCTCTTCGCCGGGATAGACGGAGTCCGGTTTCGGCGGCAAGTCGTACCGGGTGACATGCTTCGCATGGAGGTCGAAATCTCACGTTTGAAGGGTCAGATCGGGCGCGGGAAAGGCCGAGCGACGGTGAACGGCGAACGAGTATGCGAGGCTGACCTCATGTTCGCCTTCGCGGACAAGGAGCAGGCATGATCGAAGCCGGAAGAGTAGCCGTCGTTACGGGTGGTGGACGAGGCATCGGTCGCGCCATCGCGGTGCGTTTGGCGAAAGAAGGTGCGAACATCGCGATCTCATACCGATCCAACGATGCCGCAGCCGAAGCGACCGCCGAGTCCGTCCGGGCCGAAGGCGCCAAGTGCGAATTGTTCAAAGGCGACGTGGCCTCACCGGAAGATGTCGAATCGCTCGTCAAAGGAACCCAGGAAGCGTTTGGGCGGCTGGATATCCTGGTCAATAATGCAGGCACCACGCGAGACAACCTGATGTTGCGGATGAAAGAAGAGGAGTTCGACGAGGTTATCCAGACCAACCTCAAGGGGACTTATCTGTGTACGCGGGCGGTTCTGCGGGGGATGGTTCGGGCTCGGTGGGGTCGTATCGTCAATGTGTCGTCGGTGGTTGGTATATCGGGGAACGCTGGCCAGGCCAATTATGCTGCGTCCAAGGCTGGGATCATCGGTCTGACGAAGAGTGTTGCGCGGGAGGTCGCGGCGCGAGGTATTACAGTGAATGCTGTGGCGCCAGGGTACGTCGAGACCGAGTTGACGGGTGGATTGTCCGATGAGATCAAGGGCCAGATTCGGTCTCAGGTTCCTGCGGGACGTTTCGGTGAGCCGGAAGACGTGTCGGAGGCCGTCGCGTTTCTGGTTGGTGAGGGTGCAGGGTACGTCACGGGACAGACTTTGACCGTCGACGGCGGGATGGTTATGCAGTAGTTGAAATTGCGCTACACTACGCGCTATCTTCGGTGGAGGATAGATAAGAACCTGCGCCGAAAGTGGAGGGCTAAGAGAGGAGAGATAGTATGACGCGAGACGAGGTACTGACGAAGATACAGGAGATAGCCGCCGACAGGCTCGGGGTAGACGAGAGTGATGTCGTCCCGGAGGCATCGTTCCGAGAGGATCTCGAAGCGGACTCCCTGGATCTCGTAGAGCTCATCATGGAGCTCGAAGAGCAGTTCGGAATGGAGATCCCGGACGAAGAAGCCGAGAAGATCACGACCGTCGAAGAGGCCGTTAATTACGTGCAGGAGAACCAGGCGGCGTGACGGAAGGCCGTTCAGAGGGTAGGGGTCGCGCTGTAATAACCGGTACGGGAGCGGTTACGCCGCTCGGTACCGGCACCGAGGCGTTCTGGGACGCGGCGCTCCACGGAAAGAGCGGGATCGGAGACATTACGCTCTTCGACTCGTCGCCCTTCCCGTCGCACATAGCGGGCGAATGTTCGGACTTCGACCCGACGGACTTCATGACCAAAAAGACATCCCGGCGCATGGACCGCTACGCTCAACTCGGGATCGCCGCCGGTCTGGAAGCCGCCGAAAATGCGGGTCTATCAGATGTTTTGCAGAACAACGCGGAGCGCGTCGCCATCGTCGTTGGCAGCGGCATCGGTGGTCTGACTACCTGGGAGCGCGAGTACGCGGTTCTTCAGGAGCGCGGTCCGGGACGGGTTAGCCCGTTCCTGATCCCGATGATGGTCCCGAACATGGCCGCTGGTCAACTCGCGATCATGCTTGGCGCGAAGGGACCGTCGCAATGTCCGGTCCTCGCCTGCGCCACGGGTGGCGAAGCCATCGCAGAGGGACTGGAACTCATCAGAACGGGCGACGCCGACGTGGTGATAGCTGGTTCTTGTGAAGCCCCGATCACACCACTCAGCATGGCTGGATTTTGCGCCATCCGCGCAATATCGACCCGAAACAAAGAACCTCAAAAGGCGAGCCGCCCGTTCGACGCGGGCCGCGATGGTTTTGTAATGGCCGAAGGCGCTGGGGCGGTAGTCCTGGAAAGCGTCGAGCACGCCGAGCGGCGCGGGGCCACCCCCATAGCCGCTGTAGCGGGGTACGCTCGAACGACAGACGCTTACCACGTCACGGCCCCCGATGCCGAAGGCCGGGGAGTCGAGCGGGCGATGCTTCTGGCCTTGAAGGACTCCGGTCTCGCGGCTGAGGATATTGGTCATGTCAACGCCCACGCGACCTCTACGCCAACGGGTGACGGGCCTGAAACGAAAGCCATCTCACGGCTCGTGCCTCATGCGGCGGTCTCCGCCACGAAGTCCATGATGGGACACTCCTTTGGAGCCGTTGGCTCGATCGAGGGGATAATGTGCGCGTTGGCGATAAACCAGAAAGTATTGCCGCCGACGATCAACCTGGAAACCATCGCTGACGACTGCGAGAAGCTGGATTACGTAGCCGGAGAAGCTCGGGAAGCACCGGGTCTCAAGGCTGCGTTCTCCAACTCAATGGGCTTTGGCGGGCATAATTTGGTGGTAGCGTTTACGGAAGTAGAATAGAATTATCACGAGATGTCTATAAGAGACCTCATACTGATCCTACCTGAGCCGTTAAGGCGGCGATCACTCACGCATCCGAGCGTTGCCGATCCGTATGAATCGAACGGTCGGTTGGAATTTCTGGGCGATTCCGTTTTGAATAACAGGGTTGCGGAGTTGGTGTTTCACGGGTATCCGGAGCTTTTGGAAGGGGATCTCACGCGCATCCGGGCTCATCTGGTTCGAAAATCGTTTCTGTCAAGCGTTGGCCGGGGTGAAGGGATCGAGGAGATCATCGAGACTTCGGTCATAAACGACTCTGTCATCGCGGATACCGTCGAAGCCATAATCGGGGCGGCTTACTTGATCGACAAGGATCTCGTCTTCGAGACCATCGACGCGATCTTCAACCCCGCCGAGATCGACACCGACGAACTCCGGGACTGGAAGACTCTTCTCCAGGAAACCTTGCAAGCGGATGGATTGCGCCCGATATACCGCGTCCTAGCAAAACACGGTCCGCCACACCTACCGAGTTTCACCTCAGCCGTCTCAGTCGATGGCGACGAAGTGGCAACCGGCGAAGGAAGCTCTATCAAAGATAGCGAGCAAACCGCCGCCCGAGCCGCCCTGGAAATCCTCGGCATCCGCCCCGTACCACGCTCGCACGTCGAAGTTCACGTCGGCGCATAACAAACTTACAAAGAGACATAGCAACTGACGTTTTCCTGACTGGCTGTTATAGAACCGAGAAATCCGTAGAATGACGCATTGATGGTTCTGTCGGCTGTTTACATCAAAGGATTCAAGACTTTCGCTCGACCGGTTCGGATGCCGCTCGAAGGTGGGGTCACGGCTATTGTCGGGCCGAACGGCTCCGGGAAGAGCAACGTCACGGATGCGGTCTTATTCGCGCTCGGGGAGCAGAGCGCGGGAGTTCTGAGGGCGGGGTCGATGAACGATTTGATCTTCTCTGGCTCCGATTCCCTGCCTGCGGCAGCCGCTGCCGAAGTTACTCTGGTCTTCGATAACGAATCTGGCGACATTTCCCTGCCGTATGAGGAAGTCTCAGTGACGCGCCGAATCTCGCGTGAGGGAGAGACGGAGTACCGGATCAACGGTGCTCGCAGCCGTCTCTCAGACGTACGGGCGGTCGCCGGGGAAGCGGGCCTCGGGCGGCACAGCATACTGCGGCAGGGCTCCGTGGACGCCATCGTCTCTGGCGGAGCGGGCGCGTGTCGTCTGGCTCTTGAGGAGGCCGCTGGTCTCGGTGTCTATCGCCGCCGTCGACTGTCCGCTAGCCGTCGCCTGGATAAGGCCGAGACGCAACTGGAGCAGAGCCGTCGGCTGGAGGCCGAGTTGGAAGACCAGCTTCGGCGTGTTGAGCGTGAAGCTGTCGCGGCGCGTGAATATCGGGAGATCGAAGGTCGGTATAGAACGGTTTCGTTGGCGTGTCTGTACCGGACCGCGACCAAAGGACTCGACGAGCGACGAGCGCGGCTGCGGGAGATGGAATCGCGAATCAAGGGGTTGTCGGAGCGGGAGGAGGCTTTGAAACGCGAAGAGGCTAACCTCGAACCGCGCTTACGAGAGTTCGACTCGCAGCTCGCAGGGCTGGACCGAAACCGCGAAGCTATGGAGGATCTGGCGGAGGATCTGCGTGCCGAGTCCCTACGCGCCGACCGGAACGCTATGCGCCTCGAATCCATCGGTAACGCGAGGCGGGATCCCCTCACAGCAATACGACGGTTGGAAGGAGATATCGACCGCGTCAAAGCCGCCTTAACCGAACTAGAAGATCAATGGGTTCACGCCGAAATTTCATGTAACGAAGCTCGACAGGCCTCTGAAACCGCTCGAGGAGAGCTTTCGGAACGTCGCCGGGATCATGCAAAAGCCGAAGAGGCCCAGCGTAGCCTTTCGCGCAACCTCGAACAACTTCGAGACCGCCTCCCAAGACTGCAAGTTGACGACAACAACTACGCGCTGGACGAACATGCGTTCGAGCGTATAGGCGATCTCGGTGATTCACTATCTTCCGTTCCACATTCGACCGTAGCGGACGATGCCAATGGCTTGCGTGCGCGGACGCGGGAGTTGGCGGATGTGGGCGCGAGGGTCGCGACCGGGATCCAACGCCGCCAGGGTGCTCTGGAGGCTGCGATCGGACGAGTGGAGTCCCGTTTGCGGGCTCTGGATGCTCGGGAAGGAACCGTTGCGGGTACTAGGCTGTATGAGGTTCTGAGACCTCTGGAGGGCTATGGCGAGGCCGTGGAGGCCGCACTCGGAGACCTGGGAGCTGGTCTTCTAGCGACGGATCTCAAGGAGGGAATTGGTTGGCTACAAGCCGGAGAGACCGACGTAATCCGCCTGGATACTCTCGAACCGGGAACCACCAAGACCACTAATGGAAAACCCCTGATCGACTGCGTGGAAATCCTCGACGACCGATATCAAGAAGGGATAAAGAACCTACTCTCAGACTTTCACGTAACCGAATCCCCCGAAGAGCATGCCTTTGAAAATGGCCAAGTCGCCGTTACTTCGGACGGCCTGCGCGTAACGCGCACTACCGTCAGCCGTCGCGCCATTTCCGGTGAATTCGCCCGCGAAGCCCACCACGAAAAGACCCGACAACTGCTTCACGATCTCGAAGAAGAGCCGAGGTTCCTGCTCGCTGGCGCAGACCAGGATATCTCCGAAAGTACGCAGGACTTGGCCGAAACGGAAGCGCGTATTTCCACCGCTGCGACAATCGCATCCCGTACCGCAAGGGTGCGTGAGACCCTGCGTCGAGAGTGCGAGCGCCGCTTGAATGTCGCCAGAGGTGCCCAGAAGAGACATCACGAACGACTCTCTGAATTGGAGCTGGTGGAAGCGGAGATCTCCACTTCCGCCGCCGCCCTGGCTGAAGCTAAAGATGCACAGGACACGACACGCGCTGCGCTGGAAGAGTCCTCCCAGGCTGCCGAGAGTGTTGAGGAAGACCTGCGGGAACGAGAAAGTGTACGCGCTCGTCTGCGTCCGGCTCTGGAAGCGGGACGCTCCCGTCACGCGAGGCTGACCCGCGAGCTAGAGCGCCTGAAGCAAAACTATCGTCCCGACCACGCAAGCCCAGTGCTCCTGACTCCACGGGCGGTTGAAGTATCGTCCGCGCTAGCTCTTGTTCTCAGGGAACGCCGCTCGGGTTTGCGTCGCTCGCGTGAGGAAGTTTCTGAAGCTCAGCGTGGCTACGCTGGTCGTCGCTCGGAACTCAGCCGCAATGCTGTCGAGTTGGCCGGAGAGATCGCCACAGCCAGAGCCGAACACCGGCGGGACACCGAAGACCTCGAACGAGCCGAACGCGCCTCTGAAGAAGCCGCCGCCGAGATCGGGGCTGAGTGGAGCGCGGATCTGCGCACCGCCCAAAAAGCCGCCGATGACAACCCAACCGCCTCGGAGAAGGAACGCCGCTCCCTGGCCCGCAAACTTCACGCCTTCGGCGACGTGAACCTGCTCTCGCTCTCCCAGGAATCCGACCTTCGCGACCGCTTCGAGTTCGTCTCCGTACAACGCGCAGACGCTGAAGAAGCTGCCTCGGAGATCGGCCGCATAATACAAAACGTGGATCGAGAGATAGAGACGAGCTTCACGCAGACTTTCGGACGGGTCCGAGAAGCGTTCGGGTCGATGGTTCCGAAGATGTTACGTGGAGCTTCCGGGTCTCTGGAGTTGTCTGAGGACGGCGTGGAGATCGGGCTGAAGCTTGGTCGCAAGGGATGGCGGACGCTGAAAGTTCTCTCTGGCGGGGAGCGGGCTTTGCTCGCACTGTCGTTCCTGTTCAGTATCTTCCTGAGTCAACGGGAAGCGTCTCAGGGCGCGTTCTGTGTACTGGATGAGGCCGAGGCGGCCCTCGACGATCTCAACCTGGCCCGATTTATTGACGTGGTAGACTCCTACAGGTCCAGCGGTCAATTTCTGCTGGTAACTCACCAGAAACGTACGATGGCAGCGGCGGACGTTCTTTACGGGGTCACTCAGGATGCCACCGGAGCCACGGTTGTAGTATCGAAACGCACACTCAAGGATTAAGGACACTCGCGGATGGCTCGTTCATGGCGCAACTTTTTTCGGCTCAGCAAAGGAGCCGACAGCAACGTAAAACAAGAGGAAATCTCGGAAAACATCCAGGATTCAGAAGACCCGCCCGTCGGAACCGAGACTGCCGAAGACCTCGACCTCGCAACGGAGAACCCACTTGAAGAAGATGTACCGATAGCGGAGGAACCCGTCGCGGTAGAGGAATTCGTGGTAGAGGAACGGCCCGATGGAGCGGTGTCCGAGAACACGCCCGTCATCGAACCGCCCATCGAGGAGATCCTCAAAGAGATCGAAGAGGAACCGCCGGTCGAAGTCACCGAAGACGAAGCGGTGGACGAACCGGACGGGTCGGAGCGTTCGGGGTGGTTTGGTCGGTTGCGTCAAGGAATGCAGCGGAGCCGGGAGTCGTTCGCAGGTCAGTTGAACGCGGCGTTCGCCGAATTTCGGGACGTAGAGGACGAAGAGTTCTGGGAGCGGGTCGAGGAGATCCTGATCACATCGGATGTCGGGGTAGCTACTACATCTAAGTTGGTGACGCGGCTGGAACAGGAAGCCTTGGAGAAGAACATTACCGATGGCGGACAACTGCGGAAACTCCTTTTGGAGAACGCGGTCCAGATGCTAGAGAAGCCCATCGAGCTGGATCTCGCGCACAAGCCTGCGGTCGTGCTGATGGTCGGAGTGAACGGCACCGGCAAGACTACGACAATCGGTAAACTCGTACGGTTCCTTCCCGGACGGGTCATGTTGGCAGCGGGGGATACGTTCCGGGCGGCGGCTATCGAGCAGCTACAGACCTGGGGCGAGCGAGGTGGCGTTCCAGTTGTCTCGCGGGAGCGGGGAGCGGACTCCGCAGCGGTCGCCCACGATGCTATCCAGCAGGCGCGAGTAGCTGGTTCGGACATCTTGATAATAGATACGGCGGGACGGTTGCACACAAAGATGAACTTGATGGCGGAGCTAGAGAAAATTCGTCGAACCATCGAGCGTTTGCAGCCGGGTGCGCCGCACGAGGTTCTCTTGACCATCGACGCGACTACCGGGCAGAATGGGTTGCGTCAGGCCAAGATGTTTACAGAGGCCACGGGGGTCACGGGGATCGTGTTGACCAAGCTAGACGGGACGGCTAGGGGTGGGATCGCACTCGCCATAGCAGATGAGATAGGAGTGCCGATCAAGTTGATCTCGGTCGGCGAAAAGGCGGAGGACTTGCATCCATTCGAAGCGCGAGAGTTCGCGCAGGCATTATTCGGGGAGCTCTGATATGTTCGATTCACTGGGAGACAGACTAAACGCGGCCCTTGACGGTGTCCGAGGCTCGGGCAACCTCACCGAAGATCAAGTAAAGAAAGTGACCCGTGAGATACGCCTGGCTCTCCTCGAAGCGGACGTGAATTTCGCCGTCGTGAAGGAGTTCGTGGGCAATGTGCGCGAACGAGCGACGGGCGCGGAGGTCTCGAAGGCACTCTCTCCGGGACAGCAGATCGTCAAGATCGTCAACGAAGAACTGACGACGTTGATGGGCGGAACCGCGCACAAGCTCGCCTTCGCCTCTAAACCTCCGACGGTCGTAATGCTCGCCGGACTGAACGGACACGGAAAGACGACCTCCGCCGGGAAACTCGCGCTCTTCGTCCGCAAACTCGGCAAGAACCCGTACATGGTCGCCTGTGACACATACCGACCGGCGGCCATCGAGCAGCTCCAGCAGCTAGGCCGTGAGTTGAGCGTGCCGGTCTACACCGAAGGGACCGAACCAAAGCCCGAGGAGATCGCCGAGCGTGGCGTAAAAGCCGCCCGTGACGCGGGACACGACTTCGTCATAGTCGATACCGCCGGTCGTCAAGTCCTAGATATGGACCTGATGGAAGAGATAAAGCGCGTCCGTAAAGCCGTCAAGCCTCACTCCGTCTTGCTGGTGCTAGACGTGGTCACCGGACAGAACGCCGTGGACGTAGCGAAAGCCTTCCAGGAATACACCGACTACGACGGCATGGTCCTAACCAAGCTCGACGGCGATGCGCGTGGTGGAGCGGCGTTGTCCGTGGTCTCGGTGACCGGAAAGCCCGTCAAGTTCGCCTCCGAGGGCGAGAAGATGAGCGAGTTCGACTACTTCTACCCGGACAGAATGGCCGGTCGAATCCTGGGGATGGGCGACGTTCTCACGCTCATCGAGAAAGCCGAGCAGACCGTCGACAAGGACGAGGCCGAGGCTCAGAGCAAGAAGCTCATGGCCGGTAAGTTCACGTTCGAGGACTTTCTAAAGCAGATGCAGATGATAAAGAAGATGGGTCCGATATCGAGTCTTATGGGTATGATCCCCGGTCTAAACAAGCAGCTTCAGGGGGCTACTATAGACGACAATGTCTTGAAGCATGTCGAGGCCATGATAACCTCCATGACGGCTCAAGAGCGTAGAAATCCCAAGTTGTTGCAGAACCCCGGTCGGGCGCGTAGGATAGCGCGTGGTTCAGGAACGACGCAGCAGGACGTTCAGAAGCTCGTCAAGCAGTTTGGCGAGATGCAGAAGATGATGAAACAGATGGGCCGGGGCGGAAAAATGCCGCGCATACCCGGAATGCAGGGACGACGGTAGAGAGAAAGCACGAGAGGTGGAAACATGGCGGTAAAGATCAGGCTGACAAGGCGAGGCTCCAATAAGGCGCCATTCTACAGAATAGTGGTGGCCGACTCCCGCAGCCCGCGCGACGGCAAGTACATCGAACGGGTTGGCAGCTACGACCCGCTGAAGGAGCCCTCCGAGATCCACGTGGATGAAGAGAAGGCGAAAGCCTGGCTCGACAAGGGCGCGCAGCCCACGACCCAAGTCCGCAAGATACTCAAGATCTCCGGCGTTCTCTAGGAGTATTCACCGTGGAGAAACTTCAAGATGTCCTCACCCTGTTGGCTCGCTCGCTCGTTGATGAACCCGACGCGGTGGAGGTCACCGGGACTGAGGACGGCTCGAAAGTGGATCTCCAACTAAAGGTCGCCCCGGACGATGTAGGCCGGATCATCGGTCGACAAGGGCGTACCATCAAGGCGATCCGAACGGTCGTGAAAGCGGCCTCCGTGAAAGCTGGAAAACGCACCAACGTGGAGATACTGGACTAACCACCATGACGAACCTCTCCGACCCGATCGTGGTCGGAACAATCGTCGGCGCTCACGGCTTCCGGGGAACTTTCCGAGTCCGCTCGGAAGGCCGTCATCTCCGGGAAGGCCTGACCCTAACCGTCGCCGGAATCCCACGTCGCGTCACAAAAGTTCGCGAAACTCCAAAAGGATGGCTCGTGGATCTCGAAGGAATTCGCCGCAGAGCGGAAGTCGAAGCATTGCGAGGCGAGGAATTCGTCATGGATCGCTCCGAATTAGACGACCCAGAACCAGACGAGTTCTACGTAGCTGACCTAGTTGGCCTGACAGCGCTAGATGACTCCGGCGGAAAACTCGGTGTCGTGACTGCCACGATTCCATCAGCGGCCCACGAGACCCTAACTATCGACGCTGGCGGCTCGAATCTCTACGTTCCGTTCACCCTGGAGCATGTGCCGGAAGTACGCATGGACGAGCGAGAGATCGTCGTGCGCCCGCCGGAAGAGTAGCTTTTGAAGGGTGTCGACGTATTCTGCGTCTTCCCGCAGGCTGTGAATGCGATGCTTGGCGTTGGGGTCGTCGGACGGGCGATAGAGCGTGGGACGGTGGATCTTCGCACCTTCGATCTCCGTGAGTACGCACCCGGCGGCAGGATAGACGATGCGCCCTTTGGCGGCGGCGCGGGCATGGTCGTTCGCGTAGACGCGGTTGCGCGAGCACTTGAAGCCGTCTACGGGATGCCTGCGGCTAAAGTCCGAGAGGAGCGTCGCGTCATACTCACGGAGCCCGGTGGACGCCGACTGACGCAGGGGTATTCGCGAGAGTTGGCTGATGGGCGAGACATCATTGTGATCTGCGGTCGGTATGGCGGAGTTGACGAACGAATCTTCACCGAACTTGCTACGGAAGCTGTTTCGCTGGGGGATTTCGTGTTGTCGGGGGGTGAGATCGTGGCTGCTGCGCTGGTCGATTGCGTGGTTCGGTTGCGTGATGGCGTGCTCGGCAATGCGGAGAGCCTGGTGGGAGAATCGTTCGAGAAAGAGGGTGGGATCGGGCCTCCCGTCTACACGCGACCGGCTGAATGGGATGGGAAGGAAGTGCCGGGCGTGCTATTATCCGGTAATCATGCGGAGATACGCGCTTGGCGCGAGACCGAGTCTCGGGCGAGGACGCGGCAAAGAGCGGCGGATGTTCGCCGTGATGAGGATTCCGTAACATCCCGGCGAGAGGAGAACGAACATGATAACCAGTGAGACTTTGCAGCAGAGCGCGGCCTTCCGTCCTGGCGACACGGTACGGGTGCAGTACCGCGTCATCGAGGGCAGCCGCGAACGAATACAGAATTTCGAGGGCTTGTGTATCTCTCGCAAGGGCAGCGGCATCGGCGAGACGTTCGTCGTCCGAAAAAACTCCTTCGGCGTAGCGGTCGAGCGTATCTTCCCGCTCCACTCGCCGAAGATCGCGCAGATAGACGTGGTCTCCCGTGGCGCCGTTCGCCGCGCGAAGCTCTACTACATCCGCGAGAAGGTCGGTCGTAAGGCCCGCGTCAAGAAGGCTAAGTAACACCTGAAGAACCGCGTTGCTCCCGGTCCAACACTCTACGCCTTCGACACGGCGTGGACTCTGGACCGGTCAGTACCTCTAGCTGGAACCGATGAGGCTGGGCGCGGCGCTCTGGCTGGCCCTCTGGTCGCCGCCTCAGTCATTCTCGATGGCGACACCATCCAAGATCTGAACGACTCTAAAACTCTGAACGTGCCGGTACGCGAGCGTCTGCTCTCTAGTGTCTTGGAGAACGCGCTTGCTGTCTCGGTGGTCTCGTTGCCAGCCTGGTGGATCGATGAGAACGGAGTCGGGGTCGCGAATCGGCGGGCTCTGTCTACCTCGCTCTCTCTGTTGTCCGCGCATTGGGGATGCGCTCTGGCCGACGGCAACCTGAAGTTGTCGGCGGAGATCACCTGTCTGCCACGGGCGGATTCCCGGAGCGCTGCGGTCGCGGCAGGTAGTGTGGTGGCGAAGGTTCTCCGAGACTATGCTATGAGTCGTCTCGCGGTAGAGCATGGCGGGTATGGGTTCGAGCGGAACCGGGGGTACGGAACTCTGGAGCATCGTCAGGCGATTCTTGAAATGGGAGCTTGCCGGGTGCACCGTCTGAGTTATGCGGGTGTGGGGAGGCCAGGAGACGTTGGGGAACCAGCGTAAGGGGAATCGGGGGGAGGATGTCGCTCTGCGGTATCTGCTTTCGAGAGGATTCCAGCTCGTGGAGCGAAACTATCGGACGCGCTACGGGGAGGTGGATCTCGTACTGCGTCAGACCAGTACGCTGGTCTTCGTGGAGGTCAAGTGGCGTTCGAACCTTGACTACGGGTCCCCCGTGGAAGCGGTAGACCAACGAAAACAGCAAGCGATACGAAGCATGGCCGAACAGTATCTCGCCGAAAAGGAACCCGAATACGAGGAGATAAGGTTCGATGTCGTGGGGATACTCGGAGGAACTGGGCATACAGACATAGAGCACGTGAAGGATGCATTCTAGCCAGATTTTGATTTAGGATCGAATGTAGCGTACTGCTGTTGTACACTTACGTTTCGTGTGGCGGGAAGGCCACTCAGGAGAATCATGTATTTGCAGGGAACCTATAGGGACGTGGTGACGTAAGTAATGTCGGTCTGCCGGGCGCGAAGCCTGACTCTACAGGGCATTGACGCCCTGCCGGTAGAGGTCGAGGTGGATGTAAGCTCGGGACTGCCGGGTTTTGCCATTGTCGGGCTGCCGGATGCTGCGGTTCAAGAAGCCCGCGAGCGGGTGCGAGTAGCGATATCGAACTCCGGCTACAAGTTTCCGACCAAAAAAGTTATCGTCAACCTTGCTCCCGCGAATCTTCGCAAGGAAGGTGCCGCTTTTGACCTCCCGATAGCCCTAGCTGTCTTGGCGGTGTCGGGTGTGTTGCCAACAGAGAGGTTGGAGGACACCGGAGTCGTAGGAGAGCTATCGCTGGATGGCGGCTTGAGGAAAATTCGAGGCGCCTTGTCGATGGCCGAAGGTGCCCGACGAGAAGGTATAAAGTCGTTGATTCTGCCACAGGGCAACGCAAACGAAGCTGCCGCCATCGACGGAGTAAGTGTCTTCGGTGTAACGTCCCTGCGCGAGGCGGTAGAATTTTTCGATAGCAAGGCGCGGATACCGGCTGCTGAACACTCGTTCAATGGTAACGAGGAAGAGAGTGATGAGTCGGGTGATTTCGAGGATGTATCGGGTCAGGGTTATGCCAAGCGGGCATTGGAGGTAGCGGCGGCAGGTGGGCATAACGTAATTATGAGTGGGCCGCCGGGATCCGGAAAAACCATGCTAGCCAGGCGATTGCCGGGCATACTGCCTCCGCTAACCATCGAGGAGAGCATCGCCGTCACGAAGGTCCACAGCGCGGCAGGCCAGGGTGGTGGTTCCCTGGTGCATAGGCGACCTTTCAGGGCTCCGCACCATACGATATCCACCTCCGGATTGGCCGGTGGTGGGAGCAATCCGCGTCCCGGAGAGGTCTCATTGGCCCACCACGGCGTGTTGTTTCTCGATGAATTCCCGGAGTTCAGCCGGACAACGCTTGAGGTTTTGCGGCAACCGCTAGAAGACGGACAAGTCACCATATCCAGGGTCGCTGGAACGTTGAGTTATCCGGCGCGAGTTACGTTGGTGTGTTCGATGAATCCGTGTCCGTGTGGATACGCTGGGGATCGGCGTCACAAATGTCGATGTTCGGCGGGTCAGATCGAACGCTATCAGAGTCGTATCTCGGGTCCGCTTTTGGACCGTTTGGATCTCTTCGTAGACGTTCCACGCTTGACTCGCGATGAACTCCGCGATGGCGGACGGGCCGAGCCGTCATCGGCAATCAGAGAGAGAGTCGAGGCGGCCCGTGAGACTCAGATCAGTCGTCAGGGAGTCCCAAACTCCGCGCTCGCTGGAAAGGCTCTGAGAAACGCCTGTCCGTTAAGTGGCGACGCAGAGTCATTGTTTGCCACGGCCATTGATCGGATGGGGTTATCGGGGCGAGCTCATGATCGCATCCTGCGGGTGGCTAGAACTGTAGCGGATCTCTCGAATGCGGTCGATCTGGCCGTCGAGCATCTCGCGGAGGCTCTGAACTACAGGAGATCGAAGCTAGTTGAGCGATAAGGCGCGTTCGGCGTACCTCTTCCTCTCGCTGCTGCAAGCTCGCGTGGGGGCTAGCTTGATCTCGCGCCTGGGAGACATCCCGCCGGAGGAAGTGCTTGACTCAACAGGATCTCATCTCGCTTCGAAGGTGAAGATGACCACCAAAGCCGCACGGGAGTTCGACGACTTGAAGCGCAGCTTCGATGCTGCACACATCGAAGCTCGCTTGAACGAACGCGGTATTACCGTCTCTACACTGTCCGACGAGGAGTATCCAGCTTCCTTGAAAGAGATAACGGATCCTCCGCCTGCGTTGTTTGTGGATGGAGAGTTGCCGGTTGGTCCGGCGGTCGCGCTCGTCGGTTCGCGAAAGGCTACTGTGACTGGTAACGACACGGCTCGGCGGCTCGGTCAGGCCTTGGCTGAGCGGAGTGTACCGGTAGTTAGTGGCCTAGCCCTCGGTATCGACGCTGCCGCGCTTGAGGGGGCTGCATCTGTGAATGGTCCGACGGTTGGGGTTTTAGGATGCGGTATAGATGTAGTTTATCCAAAGATCAATCGAGGGCTCTTCGGTGAAGTTCGCGATGGCGGGGCTCTGGTCTCCGAGTATTATCTTGGTGAAGCACCGTTGGCTTGGCGGTTTCCGGCGCGTAACAGGATCATCGCTGGGCTAAGTGACTATGTCGTTGTTGTGGAGGCTGCCGAGAAGAGTGGAGCTTTGATCACGGCTCGCCATGCTCTCGACTCGGGGCGGGACGTATGGGCGGTACCGGGTCCAATGAGCGCAGAGGAGTGCCGAGGCTCCAACCGGATGCTCGCTGATGGCGCGGGTGTCATCTGGGAGATCGAAGAATTCGTGGAGATGGTCGCGCCTGACAACAAACGAGCTACTGATGACTTCGATCCACCGCAAATCGAGATCCCGGTCGGCCTTCCAGAGAGCGAGGCGTCTGTGTTGGCGGGTATCGGTTTCGAGCCCACGCCATCGGATGTGGTCGCCGGTCGCAGCGGACTCTCGATGCGAGAGCTTCTACCGGCTTTGACGTTGTTGGAGTTGAAAGGATACGTGAGTCGTGACTCGGCGGGGTCGTTCGTGAGAAGGTCCGGCTAGTGGGCGTTCCAACTCTTGGGCGTTTGTGGCCACAGTATCTCAAGCTGCGCTACGAGATGGACGCGGGACAGGACATCGACGGTCAGCGTCGGGAGGAGATCGAGCGGCGAGCTGGTCAGATGCGGGACCGACTCGTTGTCAACTACTCGCCGCTGGTCAAATACGTTGCCGGTCGCATTGGGGCTCGGTCAACGGGAACTGTGGATCACGAAGACATGATCTCCTGGGGCGTGCTGGGATTGCTGGATGCTATCGAGACCTTTAGGCCGGATCGCGGCGCCAAGTTCGAGTCTTACGCGATCTCGAAGATACGATGGGCTATCCTGGATGAATTGCGCAAGGAGGACTGGGTGCCACGCCGCGTTCGCCTGCGAGCCCAGGAGATGGAGCGTAGTCGCGAGAAACTAACGCAACTCCTACGCCGACCGCCGACGAAGGAGGAGATTTCCACGGAGATCGGTATCGGAGCGGATGAGTACCAGGCTTTCCTGGACCAGTATTCACGTGCGAAAGTCGGCTCGCTTGAAGCTCGGCTAGAAGCCGATGGCACCTTTGGAGGTGAATTCCATGCAATGATCCAGGATCGAGCCACACCCTCGCCCGACACCGCCGCCGAGCAGGTAGAACTACGCGAGCATCTAGTCCGGGCGATAGGAGATCTTGAAGAGCAGGAGAAGCTCGTAGCCACCCTGTATTTTTACGATGGTCTGACGCTAAAAGAGATCGGGAGCGCCATGAAACTTTCCGAAGGTCGAATCTCTCAGGTATTGCGGCGAGCGCTCTCTAAGCTGCGCGGGCTTGTCTCCGAGGATCTGGTGATCTCCCAGAGGCTTGAGACCGGCTCCTAGTGTGCTAACATCTTCCAAGTTTTGACCACTAACGTTCGCTAAAGGGCCATTGAGCCCAGGTGGTGGTCCGTCAACTGTTGATGGATTGCGAAGCGCGGACGAAAAAGTACCAACCACCTGAAAGAGAGAGGATAGTTTTGGAGAGTACGGTAGAGAAGGTAGGCGTTCGCGAGCTTCTGGAGGCCGGTGTCCACTTTGGTCATCAGGCCAAGCGCTGGAACCCACGGATGAAGAAGTATATCTTCGCCGAGCGGGCCGGGGTCCACATCATTGATCTTGACCAGACTCTGACGTTGCTTAGAGAAGCCCAGAAACTGGTGCGCAGCGTCGCTGAATCAGGCCGCGAAGTGTTGTTTGTAGGCACGAAGAAACAGGCGCAACTGACACTCGCGGAGCAGGCCATGCGTTCCGGCCAGCCCTACGTGGCAGAGCGGTACATCGGCGGCATGCTAACGAACTTCCAGACGATCAAACCGCGCATCGAGTACTTCAAAGGTCTCGTGACGAGCGTCGAAGAGACCCCGGAGGAAGCTCGTACCGGGCGCGATTGGTTCGCCTTGAACCGCGAGTACCAGAAGCTACGCCGCAATTTCGCGGGTCTCACGGAGATGGAGCGCCTACCAGGTGCTGTGTTTATCGTGGACCCCAAGCGCGAGGAGTTGCTCGTCAAGGAGGCCAACCGGCTAAAGATTCCGGTCGTGGCCCTTACGGATACGAACTGCGACCCGGAGGTTGTGGATTATGTTATCCCGGGCAACGACGACGCGATACGGGCGATCAACCTGATCTCGCGCCTGATGGCGAACGCTGTCCTCGAAGGCAGCGGTGCCGACGAAGTCCCTGCGGATGACCGTCCCGTGCCACCCGTAGTCGAGGAAGCGCGTCTAGCCGAGGAAGCACTCTCCCAGAGCGCGACCGACGCCGCCGAATCCGCCGAAGTAACCACCAATGGTTCCGCTGACCCGGCTGCCGAGGCTCCCGCCGCTGAAGAGCCCGCTGCCGAAGAAGCCACGCCGGAGCCAGCCGAAGAGCCGGTAGCTGAAGAAGCTGCGCCGGAAGAAGCTGCGCCGGAAGAACCCGCTCAAGCGGAGGTTGTTGACGAAGTAGAGGAGTCCACCGACACGGGGGCTGACCAAGAGACTGAGGAGAAGTAGCGAAGTTGGCTAGTACTATAGAGAAGATCAAGCAGCTCCGCGAGGAGACAGCCGCCGGGATGATGGATGTGAAACGCGCTCTCGAAGAGTCGAGCGGCGATGTGGAGAACGCTCGCAAGGTTCTTCGTGAACGCGGTCAGGCTATCGCGGCCAAGAAGAGCAGCCGGGAGACCGGCGAGGGCCTAGTGGATGCTTACGTCCACTTCAACGGTCGGGTCGGAGTGCTCGTGGAGATCAACTGCGAGACGGACTTCGTTGCCCGGACGCCGGAGTTCAAGGAGTTCGCGCACAATGTGGCCTTGCAGGTCGCTTCGGCGAGTCCGCAGCCTTTGGCAGTATTGCCGGAGGATATTCCCGAGAACGAGCTGGCCGAGGAGCGGAGCGTTGCGGAGAAGCAGGCCGCTGAGATGGGTAAACCAGAGAACATAACGCAAAAGATCGTCGAGGGACGGTTGGACAAGTGGATCGCCGAGCGGGCTCTCGTGCGTCAGGCTTACGTCAAGGATCCGGACAAGACCATCGGGGATTTGCTCCAAGACACAATCCAGAAACTGGGCGAGAATATCGTCATCCGGCGTTTCGTGCGCTACGAGCTCTAGGGAGACAGTCGTGGAGGACACCGCTTCGGCGAGCAACGGATCCAGAGGCCAGAACGAACTCGGTCCTCTAAAACGAGTCGTTCTAAAGCTCTCTGGCGAAAGCCTCGGTGGACCCGACAATATTGGCATAGATCCGAAGAGCCTCCAACTCACCGTCACCCAGATCCTCGAAGCGGTGGAAGCCGGAGTGGAACTCGCCATCGTGGTCGGGGGAGGAAACATTTTCCGGGGTTCGCAAGTCGCTGATGAGCTTGGCATCGAGAGTGCTACGGCGGACTACATGGCGATGCTCGGGACGGTTATCAACGCGTTGGCATTGCAGGCGGCGTTGGAGCAGCGCGGTATGGAGACGAGGGTCCAGTCCGCCATCGACATCCAAGAAGTAGC
>JAABUN010003437.1_pt1 | contig 24533 bp, 31 predicted proteins | sample 5559311 | NCBI WGS metagenome assembly JAABUN01 (sample SAMN10711877, study PRJNA513370) | rock metagenome | isolation source: Antarctica rocks | place: Antarctica: Victoria Land, Siegfried Peak sud
CGACGAACATCTAGCCGGCAGGTTTCCAGCGCGCCGGGCGCTTCTCGGCGAAGGATGCGAGCCCTTCCCGGCCTTCGCCCGATTGCCGCTTGGCCGCGTGAGACTCGATCAGCGCCTCGAAGGTTGCCGCCTGGGTCGTGGCGAGCGCCCCTTTCAGCGTGATGGCCTTCGTCTCGGCGATCGCCTGTGGGCCATTCTCGAGCAACTGCCCCACGATGCGCTCTCCGGCAGCTTGCAGCTCATCCAGGGGTACGACCTCGTGCGCCAGACCGATGCGCCTTGCCTCTTCGGCGCCAAAGCGTTCGCCGGTTAGCGCGTAGCGGCGCACCTGCCGCACGCCGATCGCGTCGTTGAGCTGCGGGATGATGATCGCGGCCGTCAGGCCCCAGCGGACTTCCGCGATCGAGAAGAGGGCGTTGTCGGCCGCGATGACGATGTCGCACGCGGCCACGATGCCGGTGCCGCCCCCGAAGCAGCCTCCCTGGACGAGAGCGACGGTCGGCACGGCCACAATGTTGAGGAGCCGGACGACATCCGCCGTGGCGCGCGAGACACGAAGGTTTTCCGCTGCATCCTGACCCCGAACCTGATTGATCCATTTGAGGTCGGCACCGGCCTGGAAGTGCCGTCCGCGACCCGAGAGGACAACGGCCCGTAGATCGTCGACGTCTTCGAGCGCTTTCAGCGCGTCCAGGACCCCATCGATCAGGGAGCCGTCATAGGCATTGTTCACCTCCGGGCGATTGAACACCACGCTTGCAACGCCGCGCTCGTCGATCGACCACAGGACAGGTCTGGCTTCCGAACGCGACATCATTTGTCATCCTCCGACGCTTCCAATGCAGCGAATAGGGGATCTCCGCCAGTCGGCTGGCTGTCTTTCAACCAGCGTCAACATCTCCTGTGGCCGTGCGACCTTCGGTCGTCCGCTCTTGGTCGGAGAGTAGGGCTGATCTCGCTCGACTGTTCTGCGGAAGAGAGTGTGTGTGGTCTCGGGAAGGGACACCAGGTCACTCACGAGCACGAATCCGGTCGTCAAGCTCCTCCAGCAGGAGGGCTTGCGACGCGGGCTCACTCAGCAAGCTGTGGCAGATCGGCTCGAAACGCCGCAATCGTTCGTGGCCAAGTACGAAGGCGGCGAGCGCAGGCTGGACGTGATCGAGTTCATCGCGGTCGCCAAGGCGCTCGAAGCCGATCCGGAGGAACTCTTCCGTCAAATCCTGCGTGAGCAGGCTCAACCGATCCGAAGAGGACGTAAAACAGCGATGGTCAAGTGATCCTCAGCCGGGTCGCCGAAACACCACCTGCGAGCCTTCGGATGCCACATGCGTGAACCAGGCCGGCAAAGCAGCGCATGCCGACTCTGTCGACCCACGTCGGAGATAGCTTCAGGTCGGCGATCACGTCTGAAGGTGGCCGATTTTGAGACTTCCACGACGTCAGCTTTCGGGCAGGGTGCCGTCGCGGAGGTGGTTGGAATGGGCGTGGCGTAGTCTCCGGGGTGTTGCCGACGCTCCAGTGGATGGTTTTGTCACCGCCCTACACACCTCCGTAGAGCTGGTTGAGGATCGCGTCTTTTGGGAGGGTGCTTCCCTTGCGAAGGGCCAGCAGCTCGAGGAGCTGGTACTCCTTCGCGGTCAGGTGGACGGGATTACCGGCAATTGTGGCTCCCTGCTCACCCAGGTTGATGCTGATCACAGCAGGAGATCGTCTGTTCCGCGTGCCCCGCGGACCGCTGCACGATGGCGTGGATACGGGCGACGAGCTCGTCCTTATGGAAGGGTTTGGCAGGTAGTCGTCGGCTCCAAGGCCGAGCCCCTTCACCTTCTCCTCGGTCCTGCAAGGCCTGAGAGGATGAGGACGGGCGTTCTCCCTTTGAGAGCCGCAGCTTCCGCAGCACGTCGTAACCGGGCATGTCGGGCAGGTTCAGGTCGAGGAGAACGATGTCGTACGCATAGACTTTGCCGAGATCATGCCCCCTTCGCCAAGATCCGTGACGTAGAGGTTGAAGCCCTCCGACTTGAGCATCAGCTCGGTGCTGCCCGCGACAGCGACATCGTCGTCGACCAGCAGCACTTTCATCGACGTTCCCCCGAGTTCCTTTAGCTTCGGTCGGCGCCGTTAACCTCGCGTTATCCATCCTCGAAAACCGGAGAGCAGGCGCGAAATCCGCTCGGGGTCAGATTGACTGGTGCGTGGCCGATCAGGCGGTGCGACCGGCCTGTGGAAACAGCGTGCGCGAGCGATCCCTTGGAGTCCGTCCCGGAACTCATAACGCCCTTGCGAGGCGTCTGACGAGGATCATGACGGAGGCAGCGTAGAGGAAGGCTCTGGCGGAGGCGAGCGTCGCCTCCGGGTCCTTCCAGAGTCGGCGGTTTCGGCACGGTTCGCCTTCGACCTGCTGGTAAGAACCTTACCAACGCAAGCCCAAGCTTCATTAACAAACCTTAACTATCCACGAGCCCGGAGACGGGTAAAAGTAGGTGAAGGGGCGATTTCTAGATGCAGGCAATTAGATGAACAGGAACCTCCTTCTCGGCGGACTCACAGCTTTGACGATGGGCGGTGCGCTCGCGACCTCTTCGGTTCCGGCCGAGGCCCATTGGTCTGGGTACGGCTATGGTTATGGCGGGTATCAAGGAGTATATTACGCCTATCCGCGCTACTACCGGCCGTATTACAGGAGAGTCGGCTTCGCGCCGCGACCTTATTTCTATCGGCCGCTTTATCGACGCGCCTATTACGGCGGCGGTTGGCGCCGGGGTTATGGCTACGGCTGGAGCCGGCGCTACTGGTGATCTGACGCTCGACAGAGTCTTTGCAGCCACCCGCCGCTCCGGACCATGCCGGGTGGCGGTTTTATTTTGCCAAAAGAACTGTTCTCTAAGGAACCGGCCTCGTATCACCGGGTGTTCAGCTTGTAACCTCTAATCCGAGGGCCTGCGCCGAATGGGCTGCCATCGCCTGACGGCCACTTGAGGCGGGGCACGTTAAGCCGTCCCTCAGATCCGGGCGCCGGCTCTCCTTGGAGGCCTGCCGACATGAGAGGTCCGAGCGATGTGGTTGCTCTGCCGTATCCTTGCGGTGTTGCCTTTCCTAATCGTTCCCTCAGCAGGAGGCTTCGCCCAGGGCCTGACCCCAGATGTTACCGTCGCGCGGGCGGATTGGGCTGCCATCGCGGATTGCCTACGGGAGAGGCCAGCGGCGCGGAATTGCCGGCCCGGCACCAGAATCTCTTGTTCTGGGGTGTTCATGTCCTCGGCGCCGCCCGCGAGGAACGCCTGTTCGGGCCCTTGCTGAGGCTTCTTGGTCGTCCCGACGAGGAGCTCGACGTCCTCCTCGGAGAGGCACTGACGGAGACGCTGCCCAAAATCCTGGCCGGCACGCTCGACGGCGATGCGGCGTCCCTTCATGCCGCCATCGCCGACCCGGCGATCGATGAAATCGCCCGAATGCCGCTCTTCGGCGTGCTCGCCTTCCTGACCTGGGAAGGCCGGATCGACAGGGCGGCGACCCACGATTTCCTGATCCGCTTCGACGAGAGCCGCACCATCCGGGCCGGTGAAGCCGGCGGGCATGGCTGGGAGACCGCGATCGCCCTGCTCGGGTTCCGGGACCTCGCCGGGCGCGTGAAAGCGGCCTATGCGGATGCCCGGTTGCTTGGCGACCTCGCGGATTACGACTGGTTCGAGGAGGCGTTGTCGCAAGCCGAGGCTGCGCCGCACCACCCGGCGCGGTTCGAGGCGGAAGGCCTCGGCTATATTGAGGATCCCGTGCCGGAGCTCGAGGCGCTTCTCGCTCTCACAGAAGGTGATGAGGAGGCTTCAGCCGAGGAACCGATCCGCAACCCCCTCCGCGACGTTGGCCGCAACGACCTCTGCCCCTGCGGGTCCGGGAAGAAGTTCAAGAAGTGCTGCCTCGCGGCGTGACGCCGACCGTCCCGCTCAGCGGGTTCGTTTCATCCCAGCCGTACCGGAGGGTCTCGAAGCGCATCCCCATCGCGTCCACCATCAGAAGCCGCCCGACGAGACCCTCGCCGAAACCGACCACCTCACGGATCACCTCCATGGCCATGAGCGAGCCCATCACGCCCGCCAGCGCCCCGAGGACGCCTGCCTCGGCGCAGGTCGGGATAGCGCCCGCCGGCGGCGGCTCGGGGAAGAGGCAGCGGTAGGTCGGGTTCGGCCGGCCGTCCGGCCCGCTCTCATGCGCCCGGATCGTGGTGAGCGAGCCGTCGAACGGCCCGAGCGCGGCCGTGACCAGGACCTTGCCTTCGTGGAAGCAGGCGTCCGACACGTTATAGCGGGTGTCGAAATTGTCGGAGCCGTCCGCCACGACCTCGTAGCCCGCCAGGAGCTCGCGTGCGTTCCGGGCGGTCAGCCGGGCCCGATGCGGCACGAAACTCACATGAGGATTCAGGCGCTCCACGGCGTCGCGGGCGCTCTCGACCTTGGCCCGGCCGAGATCGGGCGTCCCGTGCAGCACCTGCCGCTGAAGATTCGAGAGCGAGACCGTGTCGTCGTCGACGACGCCGATCGTCCCGATCCCGGCCGCCGCCAGATACTGGATCAGCGGCGAGCCGAGCCCGCCGGCCCCGATCACCAGCACGCGCGCCCGGGCGAGCTTCGCCTGCCCGGGGCCGCCGACATCGCGTAAAACGATATGGCGCGCGTAGCGTTCGACCTCGTTAGTGGTAAGGGCCATGCCCGTGGTCAGCATCCCGCTCGGCTCGGCAGCTTCGCGGCGATCGGCGCCAACCTGCCGGAACGTTGGCGACCGCGGAGGGACTCGAACCCCCAACCTTCGCGTTCGAAGCGCGACGCTCTATCCATTGAGCTACGCAGTCGTGCCGATCGTCCGGCATTGTCTAGGATGAGGACCCCGGCCGCGCAAGCAGGTTCCCGATGCCGCCGCGGCGCCCGGGAACGGGCTGCGCGCGAGTGTTGCGGCCCCTTCCTACCCCCTTCGTCGTGTTGACTTGGCGGCTGGCCCCGTGCTGCATAGCGGAGGGCAACCGACGGGAATTCGGGCCTGCGGGAACAGTCGGAAACGTCAGCTGAATGTCGGATGATATCATCCTGTCGACGCGCGGGTTGGGTAAGGACTTCAAAGGCTTCACGGCCGTGGGCGAAGTCGAGCTCAAGGTCAGGCGCGGGTCGATCCACGCGTTGATCGGACCGAACGGGGCCGGCAAGACGACCTGCTTCAATCTCCTGACCAAGTTCCTGCAACCCAGCCGCGGGTCGATCGAGTACAAGGGTCGGGACATCACCCGGATGAAGCCCGCGGACGTGGCGCGGCTTGGGCTCGTGCGCTCCTTCCAGATTTCGGCCGTGTTCGGGCACATGAGCGTGCTTGAGAATGTCCGCATCGCGCTGCACAGGCGGCTGCGCGGCGACGGCTTTGATTTCTGGCGTTCGGAGAGGGTCCTGAAGAGCCTGAACGACGAGGCGATGAAGCTCATCGAAGCCGTGGGGCTGACTCCCTTCGCCTCGAACCTCGCGGTCGAGCTCTCGTACGGCCGCAAGCGCGCTCTGGAGATCGCGACGACGCTGGCGCTCGAGCCCGAGATGCTGCTCCTCGACGAGCCCATGGCCGGGATGGCGCATGAGGACGTCGAGCGGACCTCGGCCCTGATCCGCCGGATCTCGGCCAACCGGACCATCCTGATGGTGGAGCACAACCTCTCGGTCGTGGCCTCCCTGTCCGACCGCATCACCGTCCTGGCGCGCGGCAACGTCCTCGCGGAGGGCGACTACGCGGCTGTGTCGAAGGATCCGCGCGTGATCGAGGCCTATATCGGGGCCGGACATGCGTGAGGCCGCCCTCGCGGCCGCTCCGCGATCTGCTACAGGCGCCGGAGCCGCGCCGCTCCTCTCCATTCGCGACCTGGAAGCGTGGTACGGCGAGAGCCACGTCCTTCACGGCGTGACCTTCGACGTCCGCCCGGGCGAGGTCGTCACGCTGCTCGGCCGAAACGGCGCCGGCAAGACCACCACGCTGAAATCCATCATCGGCATCATGGGGAAGCGGACCGGCTCGATCCGCTATGACGGCGTCGAGACCATCGCGATGCCGTCGCGGCTGATCGCCCGACTCGGCATGGGCTATGTGCCGGAGGAGCGCGGCATCTTCGCGAGCTTGTCCGTGATCGAGAACCTGACCCTGCCGCCTCAGATCAAGCCGGGCGGGCTTTCGACCGAACAAATCTACGACCTTTTCCCGAACCTCAAGGAGCGGTCGGGCAGCCAGGGCACGAAGCTCTCCGGCGGCGAGCAACAGATGCTCGCCATCGGCCGCATCCTGCGAACCGGCGCCAAGCTCCTCCTCCTGGACGAGCCGACGGAGGGCCTCGCGCCGGTGATCGTGCAGCAGATCGGCCGTACCATCGAGCGGCTGAAGGGAGAGGGATTTACCATCGTGCTGGTCGAGCAGAATTTCCGCTTCGCCCAGACGGTCGCCGACCGGCATTATGTGGTCGAGCAGGGACGGATCATCGACATGATCCCGAACGCAGAGCTCGACGCAAACTTGGAAAAGCTGCACCGCTACCTCGGCGTCTGACCGAGGGTAACAGAGAGGAACGAAGGCCATGAACATGAAGGGATTGCTGTTCGCGACCGCGCTCGGCGCGCTCGCGGCGGGAACGGCCGAGGCCCAGGTTTCGGTGAAGATCGGAGTGATGAACGACCGCTCCGGCCTCTATGCCGACCTTGCCGGCGAAGGCTCGGCCACCGCGGCCCGCATGGCGGTCGAGGACTTCAAGGCGGCCGACAAGGGCATCAAGGTCGAAGTCGTCGCTGCCGACCACCAGAACAAGCCGGACGTCGGCTCCAGCATCGCCCGTCAGTGGTACGATCAGGACGGGGTCGACGTGATCGCGGACGTGCCAACCTCTTCGGTCGCGCTGGCCGTGAACCAGATCACACGCGACAAGAACAGGATTTTCCTGGCGTCCGGGCCGGCGTCGTCCGACATCACGGGCCCGCAATGCTCGCCGAATACGGTCCACTGGACCTACGACACCGTGATGCTCGGCAACGGCACCGGCGGCGCCATGACCAAGCAGGGCGGCGACACCTGGTTCTTCCTTACCGCTGATTACGCCTTCGGACACGCGCTCGAGCGCGACACGACCGCGGTCGTGCAGAAAAACGGCGGCAAGGTGATCGGCGCTATCAAGACTCCCTTCCCCGGCCAGGACTTCTCGTCCTTCCTCCTTCAGGCCCAGGCTTCGAAGGCCAAGGTGATCGGCCTCGCCAATGCGGGCGGCGACACCATCAACTCGATCAAGCAGGCGGGCGAGTTCGGCATCACGCAGGCTGGCCAGAAGCTCGCCGGGCTCCTCGTGTTCGCCAGCGACGTGAAGGCGCTCGGCCTCAAGACGGCGCAAGGCCTGGTTCTCACGGAATCGTTCTACTGGGACTTGAACGACGGGACGCGCGAATTCTCCAAGCGCTTCGCGCCCCGGAATGGGGGCAAGCAGCCGACCATGGTTCAGGCCGGCGTCTACGCGTCCGTGCTGCACTACCTCAAGGCGGTGGACGCGGCGAAGAGCAAGGATCCGGCCGTGGTGATGGCCAAGATGAAGGAGATGCCGACGGACGACCCGCTCTTCGGCAAGGGCACGGTCCGGGCGGACGGCCGCAAGATGCACGACGCCTACCTGTTCGAGGTCAAGAAGCCGGAGGAGTCGAAGGGCGAGTGGGACCTCTACAAGCTTCTCGCCACCATCCCGGCCGAGCAGGCCTTCCGGCCGATGGCCGATGGCAAGTGCTCGCTCGTCGGCAAGAGCTGACGGGCGGTCCGTCATCCTGGGGCGCGCGGCGTGACGCGAACCCCGGGGTGATGGTTTGATTTCGAAGAGACACGCTGCATGTCCACGATCTTCGGCATTCCGTCCGCCGCGCTATTCGGTCAGCTCCTGCTCGGGCTGATCAACGGCTCGTTCTACGCGATACTGAGCCTCGGGCTCGCGGTGATCTTCGGGCTGCTCAACATCATCAACTTCACGCATGGCGCCCAGTACATGATGGGCGCGTTCGTCTCATGGATGTTGCTGAACTATGCGGGCGTGAATTACTGGTGGGCGCTGCTCCTGGCCCCGCTCGCGGTCGGCATCTTCGGCGTCATCCTGGACCGGAACTTCATCAAGCCGATGAACGACAACAACCGGTTGCGCAGCCTGGTCATGATCGGCTCGGCCGGCATCTTCATGCTAGTCGTCACTTATCTCTTCACGTCCAATGCCGGGCCGGCCCTCGTCGGCGATACGGGCATGAACACAACCGTCGCTTTCGCGCTCGCGGCCGCCTTCGGGGTCGCGGCCGCCATGCTCTGGGACGTGTTCGGGCCGAAATTCATGGCGCTGGCGGGCGAGCATGTGGACCACCTGTTCGGGCTCTTGCTGACATTCGGGCTGGCCCTGATCATCCAGGGGCTGTTCCGCAACCAGTATGGGGTGTCGGGGCTCCCCTACAGCATCCCGCCGCAGCTGTCGGGCGGCCAGAATCTCGGCTTCATGTTCTTGCCGAACTATCGCGGCTGGGTCGTGGTCGCCTCGCTCGCCGTGTGCCTCCTGACCTGGTTCGTGATCGAGAAGACGAAACTCGGCGCTTATCTCCGGGCCGCGACCGAGAACCCGACGCTGGTCCAGGCCTTCGGCATCAACGTGCCGCTGCTCATCACGGTGACCTACGGGTTCGGGGTGGCGCTCGCCGCGTTTGCGGGCGTGCTCGCGGCGCCGATCTACTCGGTCAACCCGAACATGGGCGCCGATCTGATCATCGTGGTGTTCGCCGTAGTGGTGATCGGGGGAATGGGATCGATCCTCGGCTCCATCATCACGGGCTTCGGCCTTGGGCTCGTCGAAGGCCTGACCAAGGTGTTCTACCCCGAAGCTTCTGCGACGGTGATCTTCGTCATCATGGTGCTGGTGCTTCTCGTGAAGCCGGCCGGTCTGTTCGGGAGGGCCGCCTGATGGCCAACGGCATCATCGCGGCGGACGCGGACGCGGCCAACCTGCCCGGATCGAACGCACCGGCCGAAATCCTTCAGGCCGACCCGCGGGCGACGGCGGCGCTCCACCGCAACATCTTCATCGGCCTGATCCTGGTGCTCCTGGTCGCGCCCTTCCTGCTCTACCCGGTCTTCCTCATGAAGATCCTGTGCTTCGCGCTTTTCGCGAGCGCCTTCAATCTCCTGCTCGGCTATGGCGGGCTGCTCTCCTTCGGGCATGCTGCCTATTTCGGGATGGCGAGCTATGTCGCGGCTTATTCGGCAAAGGTGTGGGGCTTCTCGCCAGAACTGGCCATCGTGTCGGGAACGCTCGTCGGAACGGCTCTCGGCGCCATATTCGGGGCGCTCGCGATCCGGCGCCAGGGCATTTACTTCGCGATGATCACGCTGGCGCTTGCCCAGATGATCTACTTCTTCTCCGTGCAGGCGAAGTTCACGGGCGGCGAGGATGGCATCCAGGCGGTCCCGCGCGGACACCTGTTCGGGTTCCTGAACCTGGCGAACGACCTCACGCTCTACTTCGTTGTGGCCGCCATCTTCCTGTTCGGGCTTCTCGCCATCTACCGCATCATCCACTCGCCCTTCGGGCAGGTGATGAAGGCGATCCGGGACAACGAGCCTCGAGCGATCTCGCTCGGCTACCGGGTCAATCAGTACAAGCTCACGCTCTTCGTGCTGTCGACCGGGCTGGCGGGTCTCGCGGGCGCCACCAAGGCGATCGTGTTCCAGCTCGCCTCATTGACCGACGTGCACTGGTCGATGTCGGGAGAGGTCGTGCTGATGACGCTCGTCGGCGGGCTGGGCACCGTCTTCGGGCCCATGATCGGGGCCGCCGTGATCGTCGCGATGGAGAACTACCTCGCGACCCTCGGCGCCTGGGTGCTCGTCGTCCAGGGCGTGATCTTCGTCGCCTGCGTGCTCTTGTTCCGCGAGGGGATCGTCGGGCTGTTCGTTCGCAGGCTGAAACAGCCGCTCTGACAATCCGGCCTCTGGACCGCGCTTCGCGGCTCCTCGGCGGAAGCCTGAATGACAACCGCCCCGGCTTAGGGCCGAGGGAGGGCCGAAGCCCGGCCGAGCTGGCCTACTTCTTGCCGAAGCTCATGTTGCCGAAGCGTGAGTTGAAGCGCGACAGCCGGCCGCCGCGATCGAGCAATTGTTGGTGCCCGCCGGTCCAGGCCGGATGCGTGTTCGGGTCAATGTCAAGGTTCAGCGTGTCGCCGTCCTTCCCCATCGTGGAGCGAGTCGTGAATTTCGTCCCGTCCGTCATCACTACGTTGATGAAGTGGTAATCGGGATGGACAGTGGCGCCCTTCTCGCGCTTCTCGACCTTGATCGCCTTTTGATTGTTCTCGGCCATCGTCGCCTCACACTCGCGAGCGGCATCGACCGGGCAGCCATCCCGGAAGCGACCAACCGCCTTGGTATCTCGGAAGGCGGCGCTATAACGCAGCCGTCCGGACGTGACAAGCAAGAGACGCGCGTCCCGCGTCCGGACCAACTCCCCCGCGCCATCAACGGCGTGCTCTCCCTATGTGATATCATGCCGGCCCCTTCGCCCGATCGCTCGCGCGCCTCGCTCCGCTCACTTAAGCCGCTCGTCTCTTACGGACTCCGCTACAGGGGCCGTATCGCGGCCGCCGTCGCAGCCCTGACGGCGGCGTCGGCCGCCACCTTGGCTTTGCCGGTGGCTGCACGGAGGGTCATCGACCACGGCTTCTCGGAGGGCAGCGGCCAGCTGATCGATGCCTATTTCGGCGTGCTCGTGGCCGTTGTGGCCGCGATCGCGGTCGCGAGCGCCTTGCGGTTCTACCTGGTCGTGACGCTCGGAGAGCGGATCGTCGCCGACCTCCGCGCTGCGGTGTTCGAGCGCTTGACCTCGCTCGACCCGGCCTTCTTCGACGCCGCTCGCTCAGGCGAGCTCGTCTCGCGGCTGACCGCGGACACGACCCAGGTGAAAACCGCCTTCGGGGTCGCGGTCTCGATGGCGCTGCGCAACGTCGCGCTGTTCGGGGGCGCCCTCGCCATGATGGTCGTGACAAGTCCCAAGCTGTCGGGCCTCGTCATCGCGGCGATCCCGCTGATTGTGCTGCCGCTCGTGATCTCGGGACGCGCCGTGCAGCGGCGGTCCCGAGCCGCGCAGGACCGGCTCGCGGACGCGTCTGCCTTCGCGGCCGAGGCCGTCGGCGCCATCCGGACCATGCAGGCCTTCGGCATGGAGCGGATGACGGCGTCACGGTTCGCCGAGGCCGCCGAGGGGGCCTTCCGGGCAGCCCGCGAGTCCTCCAGAGCGCGCGCCCTCCTGACTGGCGCCGTGATCTTCCTCGTCTCGTCCAGCGTCGTGGGCGTGCTCTGGTGGGGGGCGCAGGACGTGCTCGCGGGCCAGATGTCGGCCGGACGCCTGTCCCAGTTCGTACTCTACGCCGTGTTCGCCGCGAGCTCGCTCGGCCAGCTCTCGGAGGTGTACGGGGAATTGTCCGCCGCCGCCGGCGCGGCCGAGCGCCTTGGCGAGATCCTGAGTTCCAAGGCTTTCATCACCCCGCCGAAGCGCCCGCGAGACTTGCCGGAACCGGCGCTCGGCACCATCGCGTTCGAGCGGGTCAGGTTCAGCTACCCGGCCCGGTCGACGCAATCGCTCGAGGATGTCTCGTTCTCGGTTCGGCCGGGCGAACGTGTGGCGCTGGTCGGGCCCTCTGGGGCGGGAAAAAGCACAGTGTTTCAGCTCCTCCTGCGCTTCTACGACCCCCAGGACGGTCTCATTCTGGTCGACGGGGTCCCGCTTTCCGAGCTCGATCCCGCAGCGCTTCGTCGTCGGATCGCGCTCGTGCCTCAGGAGCCCACCATCTTCATGGGGACCGTGTCCGACAACATCCGCTACGGACGGCCGGACGCCACGGAAGGCGAGGTGCGGCACGCCGCGGAGGCCGCGGCCGCGCACCGCTTCATCTCAGACCTCCCGGACGGCTACCGAACCGCCCTCGGGGAACGCGGCGTGACGCTGTCGGGAGGTCAGCGCCAGCGACTCGCGATCGCCCGCGCCGTCCTGAAGGATGCCCCGATCCTGCTCCTCGACGAGGCGACGTCAGCGCTCGACGCGGAAAGCGAGCAAGCCGTGCAAACGGCGCTCGAGGGGCTGCTGGCGAACCGCACCAGCCTCGTCATCGCGCATCGGCTGTCCACGGTCCGATCCGCCGACCGTATTCTCGTTCTCGACGCCGGTCAGATCGTGGAGGAAGGAACGCACGACGCGCTGGTGCGTCGCGACGGCCTTTACGCCCGTCTCGCGGCGTTGCAGCTCGACACCAGACCGAAAGCGTCGAGCAACGCCGCCGCATAACTGCCGGAGCGGTCAGGCCGCGGGCTGGGCCGCGGCCTTGTCGGCGACGAGGCCCTTCTCGGCGAGGAGCTGCTGCAACTCGCCCGCCTGGAACATCTCGCGCGTGATGTCGCAGCCGCCGACGAACTCTCCCTTCACGTAGAGCTGCGGGATGGTCGGCCAGTTGGAATAGGCCTTGATGCCGTCCCGTATGGCGGCATCCTCGAGCACGTTCACGCCCTTATAGGGCACGCCGAGATAGCCGAGGATCTGCACGACTTGGCCCGAGAACCCGCATTGGGGGAATTGCGGCGTGCCCTTCATGAACAGGACGACGTCGTTCGACTTCACCTCGTTGTCGATGAGGGCCTGAGCTTCGGTCATGATTGATCTCCAGTCGGTCCGTCGAGCGGCTTGGGCTGATGTAGGCGTTGCAAAGCGTCCTCGAAAGAGAGCATCCCCGTTACGATCTCATCAAGGGAAAACGGACATGTTGCCGGCACGCCCGGCCGAGGCGACACATTATAAGCGGTCAACTCGCGCGATGATTTCTTGAAGGCGTCCTGCCACAGGGTCTCGAGACTGAGCTTCTGCCGCATGGAGGGCACGTAGCGCTTTCGCGCTTGCTGCAGAAAGCCGTCTGTTTCGACGCTCCATGCAACACGAGACAGAGATCCGTAATCGGAATAGGCCTTCAGGATATGTGTGAGGGCCTGTTCGATCAGGCTCTCAACGGCATTGAACTCGCTCCGACCCACGCTCTCGATCTCCTCGATCACGTTGTGCCAGTCGACTGCGTTCGTCAGGTCTGGACGGGTTCGGGCAAGCGAACGCAGAGCCGCGGCTTGCTGCTCGGACCAGGTGAGGATGTCGTCGTCGTAGAGGGTCGCGCTCGCCATGGGCCCCGCCGCCGTCTCGATGCTCAATCCTGAGCAACCACCGTGGTGAGAGCAAGCGCGTGGAGGACGCCGCCCATCCGGCCCTGGAGGGCGCCGTAAACCAGCTGATGCTGCTGCACGCGGCTCTTGCCGCGGAAGCTCGCTGATGTGACAGTTGCGGCGTAGTGGTCGCCGTCGCCCGCGAGGTCGCGAATCTCGACGGTTGCGTCGGGCAAGGCGCCCTTGATCATTCGCTCGATCTCGCCCGCATCCATCGCCATCGTCGGATTCCTCTCAGGCCGTCTCGGCCCGCTCCGTCTCGAACCGCCCGCCCATATAATCCGGAAGCCAGCTTTCGTGAGCCTGCTTCAGATCCGCAATCGCGACCGGCTCCTCGCCCGGGAGCGCAAGGCCGGAACTGCCCGTCATGCCAAGATACCAGTTCGGCACTCCGGCTTCGGTCGCCTCGCGACGCAGGTCGAACATCGCCTCGCTTCCGCAGGTCAGGATGTAGCGCGCCCCGTCCTCGCCGAACAGGAACCCGTGCAAGGGAACCGTCGAGGGCATGTCGCGAGCCTGAAGCGCGATCCCGATCCCGCCCGCCATCGCCATCTCGGCGAGCGCCACCGCAAGGCCCCCGTCCGACGCGTCGTGGACCGTGTCCGTCCGGCCGTCGCGGATCAGCGCTCGCACGAAATCCCCGTTCCGGCGCTCGGCCGCGAGGTCCACCGGCGGTGGGGCGCCCTCCTCCCGGCCACATACGTCGCGCAGGTAGAGCGATTGCCCCAGCCATCCCGCCGTCGACCCGAGGACGAGGACAGCTTCGCCCTCGCGCTTGAACGCGATCGTGGCCCTGACCGCGATATCGGGCACGAGGCCCACGCCGCCGATCGTCGGGGTCGGCAGGATGCCGCGGCCGTTCGTCTCGTTATAAAGGGACACGTTGCCGGATACGACCGGGAAGTCGAGCGCCCGACAGGCCTCGCCGATACCCCGGATGCAGCCAACGAGCTGGCCCATCGTGTCAGGGCGCTCGGGATTGCCGAAATTGAGGTTGTCGGTCAGCGCAAGCGGCTGTCCTCCGACGGCGGTGATGTTGCGCCACGCCTCCACCACCGCCTGCTTGCCGCCTTCGAGCGGGTCGGCCTCGCAATAGCGGGGCGTCGCATCCACCGTGAGCACCAAACCCTTCGGGCCGTCCTCGACCCGCACGATGGCCGCATCCCCGCCCGGACCCCCGACGGTGTTGCCGCCGATCAGGTGATCGTACTGCTCCCAAACCCACCTTTTCGAGCACAGATCCGGTGATCCGATGAGCCGCATCAGCGCGTCCCCGTGCGAAATGGGCGGCTCTATGGCTTCGGGCGCAATGACGGGTTCGAAGCTGTTCGCGAGATGCGGCCGGTCGTAGAGGGGTGCCAAGTCGCCGAGTTCCTTGATCGGCAGGTCCGCAACCGTTTCTCCGCCATGCCGCACGACGAAGCGCAGCGTGTCGGTGGTCTTCCCGATGACCGCGAAGTCGAGACCCCATTTGCGGAAGATCGCGGAGGCTTCCTCCTCCTTCCCGGGATCGAGCACCATGAGCATGCGCTCCTGGCTCTCGGACAGCATCATCTCGTAGGCGCTCATGCCGGCCTCGCGGGTCGGCACCGCGTCGAGGTCGAGCTCGATGCCGAGATCTCCCTTGGCGCCCATCTCGACGGCCGAGCAGGTCAGCCCGGCCGCGCCCATGTCCTGAATCGCGACGACGGCGCCCGATCGCATCAGCTCGAGACAGGCCTCGAGCAGCAGCTTCTCCGCGAAGGGGTCGCCGACCTGCACGGTCGGACGCTTCTCGGCGGAGGCGTCGTCGAACGCGGCCGACGCCATCGTGGCACCGTGGATGCCGTCACGGCCCGTCTTCGAGCCGAGATAGACGATCGGGTTCCCGACCCCCGTCGCCTTGGCGTAGAAGATCGCGTCCGCAGGGGCGAGGCCGACCGCCATCGCGTTGACCAGGATGTTGCCGTCGTAGCGCGTGTGGAACCCGACCGAGCCGCCCACCGTCGGCACCCCGAACGAGTTGCCGTAGCCGCCGATGCCGGCGACGACGCCGCCCACGAGATGGCGCGTCCTCGGGTGATCGGGAGACCCGAAGCGGAGCGAGTTCAAGGCCGCGATCGGCCGCGCCCCCATCGTGAACACGTCCCGCAGGATGCCTCCCACTCCGGTCGCAGCGCCCTGGTAGGGCTCGATGAAGGAGGGGTGGTTGTGGCTCTCCATCTTGAACACGCAGGCCTGCCCGTCGCCGATATCGATCACGCCGGCATTCTCGCCCGGGCCCTGGATCACCCACGCGGCCTCGGTCGGAAGCGTCTTCAGATGGAGGCGTGACGACTTGTACGAGCAATGCTCGTTCCACATCGCCGACACGATACCGAGCTCGACGAGCGTCGGCTCCCGGCCGATCAGGTCGATGAAGCGGCTGTACTCGGCCTCGGTCAGCCCGTGCTGCCGGACAAGGTCCGGACCGATCGTGACAGTGCTCGCAACCATGAACCCTCGGAGGCCGGGACAGGGCGGGCCTTACCGAGTCGGGCCCCCCGACGCAACGCGACCCGCATCTGTCCCGATCCGGGACGACCCGACCTGGCACGCCGCTCGCGCCTTGAGCCCCGCTGGCGGACCAAAGTCCCGGGGAGGCTCAGATGCAGGTGCTCAAGCGTTTCAAGGCGGATCAGAGCGGAACGACGGCGGTGATCTTCGGCCTCGCGTTCCTGCCGCTCGTCGGCATGGTGGGTGGCGCCGTCGACTACAGCCGGGCGGCCGCCCAGCAGACGAAGCTGCAGCGGGCGGTGGACGCCGTCGCTTTCGCGCTCGTCCGCGAGCCGAAGACCGCGACCGCCGCCGATATCCAGGCGCGGGCGTCGAAGCTCTTCGAGACGCTTTACCCGGCCGCCGACCCGGTCAGCCCCGCGACCGTGACCGCGACGCGCGTCGGCAAGGTGATCGAGGTCTCGTCGAACACGGCCGTCCGGAACGCCTTCGTTCAGGTGCTGGGATTGCCGCGGACGCAGGTGGCCGCGTCCGCCAAGTCGACCTTCGGGTCGAAGATCGAGGTCGCGCTCGTGCTGGACAACACGGGCTCCATGGACGACCTGATCAGCGGCAAGCGCAAGATCGACGAGCTGAAGAGCTCGGCGAGCCAGCTCCTGACCGACCTCAGGGCGCTAGCGGACGAGCCAGACACCGTGAAGGTGTCGATCGTGCCCTTCGATACCGAGGTCCGCCTGGATGCCTCGGCGTCTCGCAACAAGGACTGGTTCCGCTGGAGCAATCCGTCGGATCGGCTGAGCTGGACCGGCTACGTCTACGATCGCTGGAACGGCTACGCCTCGACGGACGGCGCGCCCGATCTCGCCGTGAAGGACTCGCTCTACCCGGCCCCGCGCGACACCGAGTACCGGACGAACAAGGACCTGATGGAGCTCTCGACGGGCGACCTCGCCCCCATGCGTCCGCTGACCTCGCTCTACGCCAAGCCTGCTTATGACGACCTCCAGGGCGTGGTCGGCGCCAATGAAGCCGCGCGGCTACACCAACATCGCGCTCGGCACGATGTGGGGTCTCGCCACCCTGACGGCTTCCGAGCCGTTCACCGAAGCCGCCCCGGCCACGACCCCTAACGTCAAGAAGTTCATGATGATCCTGACCGACGGCGATAACACGATGAGCCACGTCAATGGCGCCCTCACGTCAAATGTCGGCACCATCGACGCGCAGACCCGGACGGCCTGCGGGCTCGTGAAGTCAAACGGCGTCGAGCTGTTCACGGTGAGGCTGCTGAAGGGCAACGCTGCGCTGCTCAAGAGCTGCGCGAGCGACTCGAACCACTACTTCGACGTTCAGGACGCGGCCCAGCTGAAGACCGCCTTTCAGGCCTTCCTGGACGCGGTCCGTGGCACGCGCCTGACGAACTGAGGGCTAGCCGCCTGCCGCCTTGCGCATGGCGGCCGCGCCCGCCTTCAGGAACGCCGTGTCGTTGCCGATCGTGACGAGGTCGTAGCCGCGGCGGGCGAAATCGGCAGCACGCTCGCCGGTCGGCGCGAAGATGCCGGCGAGGCGCTTCGCGGCCCGGGCCCGGGCGAGCGCGTGGTCGATGGCGCGGTTCACCTCGGCGCCCATGGGATCGAGAGCGGCCCCGTTCGACAGCCCGATCGAAAGATCGGACGGCCCGATGAAGATCGCATCGATCCCGTCCACGGCCAGGATGTCGTCGATGCGGTCGAGCGCCTCGCGAGTCTCGATCATGGCGAAGCTCATCGTGAAGGCGTTGGCGCCGGCGAAGTAATCCGGCGGGGTGCGGCCGGTCAGCGCCAAGGCGGCGAGCGGCCCCCAGCTGCGGCCGCCCTGGGGCGGGAACTTGATGGAGGCCGCGAAGGCGCGCGCGTCCTCGACGGTGTTGACCATCGGGGCGATGATGCCCGACGCGCCCGCATCGACAAGTCGGGACGCGGTCCCGAAATCGCCCACCGGGATACGGGGCATGCAGGGCTTCCCGGCCGCGGCCACGAGGGGGATCGCCCGGACCGCGTTCAGGTAGTCGATCGAGCCGTGCTGCATGTCGAGCACGACGCAATCGTAGCCCGGCTCGCGGGCGAGAAGCCCCGCGATCGCCGGCTCCGGGATGCCGCACCAGGCGCTGAAGACCGTCTTTCCGGCCCGCAGGCCGGCAGCGAGTTGCTCGACTGACGATGTCATCCGGCGGTTCCCTCCTTCGCGCGGTCGCCCCTGGCGATCCGTCTCTCTCTCGTCAGCGAAGACCCCCGGCTGTCAAGCCGGGCGCGTGCTCCTTCAGCGAAGACTCCCGGCTGTCAAGCCGGGAGTGGGTCAGCGGCTCCCCTGGATCTCCTCAATCGCCTTCGCCATGAGGTCGTTCATCTTGGCCCGGATCGATGACTCGCTCACGTCGAGGCCGGCCGCATCGAGGTCGGCCTTGACCTTACGCAGCACGTCACCATCGCCGGCTTCCTCGAAATCGGCCATCACCACCGATTTTGCGTAAGCGTCCGCCTCGGGCCCCGATCGCCCGAGCTGCTCTGCCGCCCAGATTCCGAGCGCCTTGTTACGTCTCGCGTTCGCCTTGAAACGGAGCTCCTCGTCATGGGCGAACTTGTTCTCGTAGGCGTCGCGCCGGTCGTCGAACTGGGCCATGGATGCGTGTTCCTCCTCGGCCGGGTTGCAGCCGTGCCAAGCCGATATGTGATTACGGCCAAGGTTTTGCCAAGGCCGCCTTCGCGGTCAGAGAGCCTTGGACAAGCCGCTCTCGACCCCCATAGGTGTTGAGAAGCTCCTCCCATCGTTGTGCGACCCGGCCCGATCGTTTAGGTTCCGCGGCGGCGGCCGGTTCGAACACGCGCCCGCGCCCGCACAAGCCGCGGACCACGTCACTCAAGGAGCCCCGGCGCCCATGGATTTCCTCAAACCACGGTACACACCCATGAACCGCCGCCGTCGCATCTACGAGGGCAAGGCGAAGGTCCTCTACGAAGGTCCTGAGCCGGGCACGCTGATCCAGCACTTCAAGGACGACGCGACCGCGTTCAACGCCAAGAAGCACGAGGTCATCGACGGCAAGGGCGTCCTCAACAATCGCATCTCGGAATACATTTTCCAGCACCTGAACGATATCGGGGTTCCGACCCACTTCATCCGTCGGCTGAACATGCGCGAGCAGCTCATCCGCGAGGTCGAGATCATTCCGCTGGAGGTGGTGGTCAGGAACGTGGCCGCGGGATCGCTCGCGACCCGGCTCGGGCTCGAGGAGGGCACCCAGCTGCCGCGCTCGATCATCGAGTTCTACTACAAGAACGACGCGCTGAACGATCCCATGGTCTCGGAGGAGCACGTCACGGCCTTCGGCTGGGCGACCCCGCAGGAGATCGACGACATCATGGCGCTGGCCATCCGGGTCAACGACTTCCTGTCCGGCGTCTTCCTCGGCGTCGGCATCCGGCTCGTCGACTTCAAGATGGAAACCGGCCGTCTCTGGGAAGGCGACATGATGCGGATCGTCGTGGCGGACGAGATCTCGCCCGATTCGTGCCGCCTCTGGGACATCAAGAGCCAGGACAAGCTCGACAAGGACCGTTTCCGGCGGGATCTTGGGGGATTGATCGAGGCCTATTCCGAGGTGGCTCGACGGCTTGGCATCCTGGGCGAGAACGAGAAGGTTCAGTCCGGCGGACCCCGTCTCGTCCAGTAGGCGGACGGGCCAGCGCGCGAATAACAGAGGCCCCGCCTCGCGCTGGGCGCCCGCCAGGAAGCGGCAGGCGGTTCGGATGTTCTCGGGAGAGCCATGCAGGCCGCATCGCCGAGTGATGTCGCGTTCGACCCCGCCGCTCATGGCTGGACCCACGAGCCCGAGGACGGTTTTCTCGGTCTCGTCGGGCCAATCTGGATGCGGCGCGACGCGACCGGGACGCGGTTCGGCTTCGTGGCCGACCGGCGGCACGCGAACCTGCTCGGAGTCGTCCAGGGCGGAATGATGATGACGTTCGCGGATCGTGGCCTCGGAATGCTAGCCTGGGAGGCCGCAGACGGACGCCCATCCGTAACCCTCTCCTTCGACATGCAGTTTATGGGCCCTGGCCGGATCGGCACCTTCATTGAACTCTCGGGAGAGGCCGTCAGGCGGACGGCAAGTTTCGTCTTCATGCGCGGGCTCGTGACCAGCGGGGCGGATGCGCTCGCAGTCTGTCAAGGCTCCTGGAAAGTCCGGTTCGATCCGCCAGCTCGGGCCGTCTGAGGCATGGCTCGAAAGGCTCCGGCCAACGGGCCTCGGAAGGCCGCGGCCCGACTCTTCGCGGGGCTCCTCCTCTCGATCGCGGGTGGTTGCATCGATCTCGGCGGGGTAATGGATGTGGCGTTCCCGGCGGCGGTGCCCGGGCTCAGGTCCGATCAGCCCTGGTTCTCGCTTCCGATCCGATCCTGGCTGGTCGGGGGCGGGATCGAAGTGCGAGCCATTTCCGCCTGCACCGCGCCCAGCTGCGAAGCACAATCGGCCGTGGCCGTCTTCGCGGCGCAAGGACGGGACGGGGCCGAGCTCGCCCGCATCCTCGACGACCCCGCGAGACTCGCTCGCCAGCTGCTGGCAGACCCGTCCCCCATGAGCCCTCGGGGCCGGGAACGCGGGGCGGGAAAGCCTCTCCGAAGCCGCGGGACCGCGACGGTCGAGCCCCGGCGCGAGGGTGCCCTGTCGGGATTCTCCATCCGCCTCGCTCGCACCGACGGTTCGCATCCGGCTTTCGGCTATGTCCTCGCGGCCCGGCGTCCCACCATGATCGCGCTCGTCCTCGTAGTATCCACGAGCGAGGACACGGCCCGGCGAGTCGCACTCGACGTTGCTCCGCATCTCGGCTGAGCCAACGCGATTTGGGACAACATCTTGCGCCCGATACCTCGAAGCGGATATGACGAGCCGTCGCGCCGCAATAGCTCAGCTGGTAGAGCACCTCATTCGTAATGAGGGGGTCGGGGGTTCGAATCCCTCTTGCGGCACCACCTAACTCACTGCACCGCCTTCCAAATTTCCGAAGGTACCCTCCCCACAAGGGGAGAGTTTGACACTTTCAGCCAGCCGGTTTGACAACCTTCGTTCGCCGTCTGTTCAGTTCGATGTCGAATCCGTGGGCCACATCGCGCATCTTCGGGGCGAGGTCAGCCCCTTTCGCGTAATGGCGTGCCATGTCCGTTGTGCGCTGCCCGAGCGCATCAGCGATTGTTCGTTCGTCGTGCCCCATCTCCCGAAGGATGACAGCCACGGTGTGTCGTAAGCCGTAGAGTGTCAGCCCTGGCTGCACTTCCCCGGTTTTTTCTAGCCGGAGCCGGATGGGTCGCCACGAGGCCCGAAAGCCGCTGAGTGTCCAGGGACGGCCATTCGAGTTGGCACAGAGCGTCATGGCATCATGCTTAGGAGCCTCTGCTAAAATCTCGGCGAGGACCTCGGGAACGGGCCAGAACACCGGCTCGCCCGACTTTGACCGTTGCGTTGCAACCGCGCCGTCGCGATAGAACGGTCTGGGTAGTGTGAGGGTGTCCTTCGGGCCGAGACCGGTGAACATCATGATCGCCAGAGCCGGCCGAATGTGATCCGGAACAGCGGCCAACACAGCCTCACGTTCCTGATCGGACCAGGGGCGGTTTGGATCGGGCAGGTCTCGTCGACGCCGGAGACCCTTGATGCCGTCAGCAGGGTTGTCTCGAAGGTAGCCACGCTCCGCTCCCCAAGCGAGGACAAGGGAGATTACTGCCTTCACCTGATTTGCAAATGCTCGCCCGCGCTGGGCAGCCTGGTCCCGCACTTTGACGATGTACGGGCGGTCAAAGCGAGCGAGAGGGACGTTGCCCAGCGGGCGTAGGTAATTCAGCACACTCTGATAGTTCTCCTGCGTTCGGCCGGCGAGATCACGAAAAGCCGCGCTGGCGCGATAGTCTCGAACGAGAAGGTCGAAGGTGCCCGGCTTCGCAGCGGCCGGCTTGAGCAGGTCGGCGATCCGTTGGCATTCGGCGAAGAAGGCTTCGGAGCCAAGCGGACAAGCCTTCAGGTCAACGGCCGTCCGGGTCTTCCGATGATAGCAGCGGAGACGGCCGTGCCTGTCCTTGAAGATCTGAAAGCCTTTGACGCGAACGACCGTCACGAAAGCCGAGCCAGGGCCGCATCGGCCTCGTCATGGGTCGGACCGGTCTTCAGTCCATCAATCCAGTCGTCGAGATCGCGAATGTCATAGAGGATGTCGCCGTTGGACATCACCAGCGGCGGGACGGGGCACTCGTTCGCAAATGCGCGAGAGGATCGGCAACAATATTCAGCAGCGTCTCCTTTCGTCATAAGACGAACAGGCTTCACCACGAATGCCGCCTGAAACTTACTCATCTCCGTGCCCAGTTCATCGACAAGCCGTATTCAGTATAGTTATCAGTTACAGCATGGCGAAGGCAGGATCAAAGGGCCCGTTGTGCAGTCTTAAACTCGCCTGTCACGAGGAAGGCGGCACACCCGGCGGGTCTAACGCACGTTTACGTAAGGCGCTGTCGACCTGCTCGAACGTGATTTCGGGATCGATGACCTGAGCAACTGCGCATACGAAGCGCGGTCCGGGCTCTTTGAACTCCTTCAAAGTGCCGGACGTATTGTCGGGGTCAGGGGTGCGATGGAGACTTTTCGGGAATCGTTTTCCCGAAAGCTGACGCCAGAGCTTGGCAAGCTGATTTGCCACCATCTTCACATCGTCTCTCGGGCGTTCGGCCGTGTCCGCGCTTACCTGCGCCGTGTCCACGCAAGCCTCCGCGAAGCGCGCGAGGAGCTTCTCAATACTCGGCCTAGTTCCTCTGCCGGTGTCCCACAGATTAAGGTCCAAGCGCCCACGCACTCTTATACTGAGGTTCTAACTCAGGTCCCTATCCGTCCGGATCTCGTTAAGGAGCGACTCGGCTGCTTTGTGTATACGGAGCGCGCGTGTCCGGTAGGCATCTGCGGGCGGTAAAGCCCGATGAGCGCGACGGCCAAGATACTCATCCGCAACGTGGACGAGGCTTCCCCTGAGCCACTCGGCCGAGCCCTCAAGATCCAAAGACCGGTCCCTGATGTTGCGGATATGCGCCTCCGCTTTGGCTCCGAGCCGCTCCGCATCGGGCGTCGGCGCAATGGACCGTTTGGTCAGAAACCAATCAGGTCGGCCATCATCTTTCCGCATAATCCATCTCCTTCGGACACTGGCGCTGCACTGTTGTCCGGTCGAGACCGAACAGCCACTTCGGTCGCATCCGGGGGATTTGAGCATCCGACTAATTCGCCGGATAAAAGCGCATGTTAACACGTCACGCCGACGAGACAATCCCATGTAACTGTGTGCCCATTCACACCCGTTAAGGTTGTCAATACTTGCGGTGAAACGGTATATTGCGTTCTCCATCCGAAACTGCGTAGTCATGCTGCGAGCGCGACTTCCTCAGCTCAGAACGGATTGGTACCGGGACGGGCATGAGCAGGTTCAACGCCAGAGAGCTTCGCCGTCGTGCTAAGATGCTTCGCGAATTGCATGCGATATCTGACCCGGAGGGGCGGATAGCAACTCGCATCGCCTGGACACGCCCACTTACGGCTCTTGAAAAGGAGATTGTACCGCAACTGGATGCTCTTCCTTCCTCTCCATTAAGGCCGGCGCAGGGAGGGCGTCGTGGGCTCTGTCATCACAACTGCCACCAAGCGGTCGAGGACAACCCGTCACTCCGCGTTGTTTTAGGGTGGCTTAGATTGTTTGAGGGCGGCACTATCCCTCGCTGCTACGCTCTGCATTCCGTGCTCGCGTGGGGTGGCGAGCTATACGACCCTACACCGCGCATGGGCGGGCTTGACGCAGATCCCTTCGTGCCTGACCCCAAGCTCGTTGCAACCTGGGATGTGCCGCCAAACGGCAACCTGCGCGTAAAGTTTACCCGGCGCGGCTTAGAAATTCCCCTATCGAGCTTGCGAACAGGAGACGGAATATTGTCGGCGAATGGGTGTGGGCCTTCTCTCTCCGTCCAGAAACGGTCAGCCCTGTCCCGCAATACCGAAAGAGCCGCTGAGAGCCGGCGAAAACGATTTCGCGCTCAAAGGGGCTCGACGGCCATCTTGCCTGTCGCGACGTTGGATGTTGGCGGGCGGTCGGCCGAGATCGTCCAATTCCGACAGAGGTAGGACGGGGGACGGTGGGACGGTGGAATTACTAGCGGGCTCAAGGCGGGCGAAGCCTATTGATTCGCACCGACGATTTCGATGCAGTGCCGCATAACTTCTGCGCCGGTCGTGTTCCAAGTCGTGATGCCCCAGCCATAATCACCTGGACCAACCCCTCAGCGAGTTCGGGCAAGGTCAGGCCGAGGCGGATCGCGGCCGCCGCGTGGTTCTTCGCTCCGGTGCTCTGGCCGATCAAGGTGTCCAGCAGCGCGAAAACGAGTTCCTTGGTCTTGAGGTCGAGTGCGCCGCCGTTGTCTCTGTCGCGCATGATGGCGTCGCGCATAAGCCCATAGCCGGCGAACCCTCCCGGCGAATGTTCCGCCAGGAGTTTGAAGTTGTCGGGCACACGTCCGAGGGTGGCCTCGAAACTTGCAAAACCCTTCTGGATCGCGATTTGAGTCAGGTGGTCCTGCGGCATCCTGTATAACTTTCCAACGTTCGTTTCAGTGTCAAACGGCGTCGAAGATTGACCCCGGATCGGCGTGCAATGTTGACCCCTCTGGCTCGCACGACGGGAGTGATCACCCCGGCTGAGCTGGTCGGGGTTGCTCGGCCGGGGTGATCG
>JAABUN010003438.1_pt1 | contig 24533 bp, 24 predicted proteins | sample 5559311 | NCBI WGS metagenome assembly JAABUN01 (sample SAMN10711877, study PRJNA513370) | rock metagenome | isolation source: Antarctica rocks | place: Antarctica: Victoria Land, Siegfried Peak sud
ATACGAACCAACTCTCACCCTTTGGCGCGCTGCCACAGCTCTTCCCACTGCTCCGCCGTCAATTCTTCCAACTCCAAGCCGCGCGCCTTGGCCTCGGCTTCCATTTTCTCGAAACGCGCCACAAATTTGCGATTCACATCGCGCAGCGCCAGTTCGGGATTGATGCCACGCCAGCGCGCCATATTCACCGCGGTAAACAGCAAATCGCCGATCTCTTCGGCGACGCGCGCGGTCGATTCCGCTTGCAAAGCGGCCTCGATTTCGAGCGTTTCCTCGCGCAGTTTGGCGACGACTCCGGCCTCGTCGGGCCATTCGAAACCGACTTTGGCGGCGCGCTTGGAGATTTTGAGCGCCTGGGAAAGCGCCGCAAGGTCAGGCGGAATATCGCCCAGAACCGAGGCGGAAACCTCGCCGCGCGCCGCTTTTTCGCCCAATTTGATCGCGTCCCAGTTTTTCAAGACTTCGGCACTGTTTTCGGCGGTCACATCACCAAAAACGTGAGGATGACGGCGCACCAACTTCTCGCAAATGCCGTTTAGCACCTCATCGAGCGTGAAACGCCCTTCTTCCGCCGCGATTTGAGCGTGAAACAGTGGCTGCAAAATCAGATCGCCGAGTTCCTCGCACAAATTGGCGTCGTCGCGGCTTTCAATCGCCTGTAAAACCTCGGCGCTCTCTTCGATGAGCGAAGCGCGCAAAGTTTCCGACGTTTGCTCCCGATCCCACGGACAGCCGTCCGGCGCGCGCAGTTGGGCCACGATTTGAGTGAGGCGAAGAAAAGAATCCATGTTTAAATTGGGGTGACGGTTGCACTCCCACTGAGACGTGCTTTAAATCACGAAAAAGCCGCCCGACACGCGCCGGGCGGCTTTTCAGGTTTGAAATTACGGTGTCGTAGGCGCAGCATTACCAGTGGGCGCAGCATCGCCAGCGGGCGCAGCATTACCAGTGGGCGCGGCGTTGCCAGTTGCCGCATTATCTGTGGCCGTATTGCCGGTTACGGCGCCCGGCGCGCCGACTTTGGCCTGATAGGGCAGCGCGACTTTGGCGTACGTCGCGTCATCGATTTGAACCGTGCCTGCGGTTCGCAGCCCCTCGATCATTTCGTTGGCCGCGACCTGGTTGATGTAATTGAGCGTGTCGCGCAGCGTCACGTTGGGGTTTTGCGCTTTCACCGATTCGAAAGTGCGCTTCAGCGTCTCGTCGAAAGGCGGGTTCTGCGGGTTTTTGGCGACGGTTTTTTTGGCGACTTCGGCGGCTTTGTAGTCGGCTTCGACATCGGCGCGGACTTTGGCGAAATCGGCTTTGACCGGCGCGGTTTTGTCGGCCACTACGAAGACGGCATAAGCCTGGCCGCCGAAGTTTTGCACCGCAGAAATGCCGCCTTTAGGAAGTTTGTCGATGAGCGGCTTGACTTTATCGGAAATCGGCGGCGGAAAGCGCGAAAGCTGTTCGCTTTCGGTGCTGTTGGCGGCGACCGGATCGGCGGCTTTTTTCTGCTCGGCGACAAGTTGGGCCAAGGTTTTGGTCTTTTTCTTGAGCTGCTCGGCCATCAAATCGGTGCGCGTTTTGGTCGAGGAGAGCAGCATTCCCAGCGTGACTTTGGCGGGCGCATCGTAATAAACGCGATTTTTCTCGAAAAAACTCTTGAGCTGCGCGTCGGTCGCGGTGATGCCCGCCGTCAGCAGTTTTTGCACCGCGAGTTCGCGCTTGATCTGGGTTTTGATGATGGGAAGCCGCAGCCCGCCCGCCGTCACCAACGCGGCGACTTGCGGGTCGCTCGCCTGGCGGCGCGCCAGGTCGGCCTCGACTTCGGACTCGGTCACTTCGAGTTTTTTGGTTTTGAGCGCCTCGAAAATCAGCTGCGTGTCGATCAGAATCGGCAAAGCCTGTTCGCCGCCCTGCGCTTCCAAAAAGCCGGTCAAATCGGCGCGCGTGACTTTGGTCGTGCCCACCGTGGCGAGCGTGTCGCTGCTCGAACCGCTGGTCGCGCCCATAATCCCGCCGCCACTGCTGTTGTTGCCCCTATTGCAGCCCGCCAGCGTCGCGCCCAAAAGAGCGCAGGTCAGGCTCGCAAGAGCGAAGCCCGGTTTAAAAATGTGTTTCATAAAAAAGTTTTGGGGCGAATCATTCGCCCAGAGAATCGTCGGAAATCTCGAAGTTGGCCGAGACGTTTTGCACATCGGCATAGCCTTCGAGCGCATCGAGCAGTTTGAGCATTTTTTTGGCGCTCTCGCCTTCAAGTTCAATCGTTGTGGTCGGCACGAGGGAAACTTCGAGGTCGGAAACCGTGAAACCGGCGCTTTCGAGGGCGATTTGCAGTTCGGAGAGCGCTTCGGGCGCGGCTTGAATCAGAAAATCGTCGTCTTCGCGCTGCACGTCGTCGGCGCCCGCTTCGAGCGCGGCTTCGAACAAAGCATCTTCGCTCACGCCGAGGGCCGCGACGGTGATTTGCCCTTTGCGCTCGAATTGCCACGCAACACTGCCGCTTTCGCCTAAAGAACCGCCGTTTTTGTTGAAAATCGAGCGAATATCGGCGACGGTGCGGTTGCGATTGTCGGTCGCGGCCTCGACCATCACCGCGACACCGTTTGGCCCGTAACCTTCATAGGTCACTTCATCGAAATTGTCCGCGGCGAGGTCGCCGGTGCCTTTTTGAATCGCGCGCTTGATGTTTTCGGCGGGATACGACCCCGCTTTGGCCTTGTCGATGGCCAGGCGAAGGCGCGGATTGGAATCGGGACTGCCGCCGCCCTGTTTGGCAGCCGTGGTGAGTTCGCGCGAGAGTTTCCCGAACAGACTTGCGCGCGCGACATCCGCTTTGCCCTTGTGCAAGCGGATGTTTTTCCATTTGGAATGTCCAGCCATAATTGATGTTTTTGAAAAGCGCGCTCAGTTTAGCGGAATGAACCCGTGAAAAATTCACCGCAGAGGCGCAGAGGCGCCAAGAAATTCAAAAATCTTTGCGCCTTCGCGTCTTTGCGGTGAATTTTTCACGGTTCATCAATCGGCGTTTTCAAACTCAAAGGCACACCGAAATCGGGAAATCCGTTTTCGTCCCAGCCAAAGCGCTGCACCCGCGTCGAGCGGCCCCGAATCGTGAAGCGTTTGGTGGTTTTGGCGTGATAGGCGATCCAATCGTCGCCCTTTACATCCTGAAAAAACGAATTGTGCCCCGGCCCGTAAACGCCATTTGCGTCGTAGCGCGTGAAAACCGGCGTCGGGTGCTGATTCCACACCGCTGGGTTAGCCAAATCGGCGTTCTCGTCGGCCCACAGCATTCCGAGTTTGTAATCGGGCTTGGCGGTGTCGCAAATCGAATAAATTAGGAAGATTTTGCCGTTTCTTTGCAGACAAACCGGGCCTTCGCGCACTTCGTCGCAGCCGAAACCGTCGGCCTCGATCATCTGCCGCTCGCCGCGCAGCGTCCACGGGTTTTCCATCGCGCACACGAACAAGCGATGCAGCGGAAACGCCGCCCAGATGCAAAACCGCTCGCCGCGCGCGTTTTCGATAACCGTGGCGTCAATCGCGTAAAACGCGTCCAAACCGTCGGTCAAAAGCTGGGCTTTGAACTCGTAAGGGCCAAGCGGAGAATGAGTTTTCGACTCCAAAACATAGCAGCGGTGATTATCGTTTGACCTGTCGGACGCGGTGTAATAGCAAAGCCATTTTCCGGCGATGAAAAAAAACTCCGGCGCCCACATATGCATAAACCGGCGCGGACTGTCGTCGCGCCACACTTCGATTTCGGGCGCATCTTTGAGTTCGCCCAAAGTTGGCGCGTGGCGCAGCGCGATCTGTTCGCCGCGCGTGACGGCGAGATGATAATTGCCGTCGTGAAAGAACAAAAACGGGTCGGCGCCATCGGGCGCGACGAGAGGATTGAAAAAACTCGACATATTCAGCGCCTCAATCTCTGCAAAATTGCGCCCGACGCTTTGCAGAACGTCCTTAGGTCAAAAAGAACTGCGGACAACTTTTTAATTTTTTTTATCGCCGCAAGAATTCGGGACGGCGCCGCAGAAGTCTCAACAGCGCGAGGCGTGGACTTCGATTGGACTGGCTTGACATTCCTTACCGGTGTTTCAAACCCCCAAAATAGGAAATTTGATATTATCAATTTTGAGGTTTAAAAACGATGATTATCGAACGATATTGGGAAGTGGTGCGTGACGGATTCGCGCAGGGATTGAGCTTTGGCGCGACTTATCTCGGCCAAATCGCGCTGGCTCTGGGGCTTTTGCTGATGACCCTGGTTGTGGCCTGGGCTTTCGGGCGGCGCGAGTGGGATTTCAATTGGAAGCCGACGTTGCGCTGGATCGGTGGTGTCGTGGCGCTGCTTTTGGTGCTGTCGATTGGAGTTCCGGCGCTCCGCGCGACGCGGTTTCTGGCGCAGCGCGAGTTGCGGGCGCGCGAACGGGCGCAGGCGACGGTCAATCCCTCGCCTGATGCGCCGCCTGTCGTTCAAACCGGCCCGGCGGTGGCGTCGCTCCGCGAGCGGACTTACGCTTCGACCCTGGCGCTGCCGCCGACGTTTTTAGGTCGTTTGGGCGCCGAGGGCTTGAATGTGCTGGCGCCGTATCTGAGCGATCCTTCGGCGGCCAACGTGGTTCGCCTCAAAAACAGCTTCAAAAAGAGCGGACGCAGCGCCGTATTTTCGCGGCAGGTCACGGTTTTGGAAGAAGAACCGCTGACTTTCACCGCTTCGAGCGCCAAAGTTTCGTTTTCGCGCTTGCCGGGCCGCGCTTTCGAGTCTGCGTTCGAAGCGCGCTACGCCTGGAAGAACAGTTCGCCGCGCCCGCGACTGGTGCATTTTCTGTTTTCTCTGCCCCAGGCTGGGACGGTGCGCGACCTGCAAGTGGAAGTCGGAAAACAGGCGCTCGGCGAGGCCAAAACCGGCGATGTGGCAGCCCAGGAGCCGGGCGAAGAGGCCGCGCCGCGCGATCCCAACACGTATGAATGGAAGCAAACCATGGCGCCGGGCGAAGTGCGCGAAGCGAAGGTTTCTTACCGCGTGACCGGCGCGCGCACCTGGAGTTATGACGTGGGTTCGACGCGGCGGCGCGTCGAAACGTTTTCGCTCGATGCCGACACCGGCGGCGAGATTCGTTTCGCGCGCGGGTCACTGCAACCGTCCTCGGTGCAGGGCCAAAGCTTGAATTGGAGCCTGGCCAACGTGGTGACCGGACAAAGTTTGTCGCTGGTTTTCCCGTCCGACCGCGAAGGCGACCAACTTTTGATTCAGGCTTTCACGGCGCTACCGCTGTGTCTGCTGCTTTTCGCTGCCGGCGTCGCGGCGCTGGGATGGGGCACAAATAGCGCGCCTTCGCCGCTCCAATTGGCCGCCGCCAGCGCGATTTTCGCGGCGGGTTTGTGCGGCGCTTCGGTTCAAACCGCGCTGCCAGCGCTGATTTTGCTGCTGCTCGCGCCTTTGGCCGGAGCGGTTGCCGCGTGCGCCCTTTTAGGCCGCCGTTTCGCGTTCATCGCCGTCCCCATCGCGCTGTTGCCCGCCACGTTTTTGTCGCCCCATCACACCGGATTGTGGGTGATGGCGCTCTTTGGCTCGGCGGGCGCTGTGATAACGATATGGGTCAAAACGACCATGAAACTCAAATTCTAAAACCAAAATGGCGGCGCGATTTCGCCAGACGGCACCTCCAAAGCCCGCAGCTTGACCCTGATCTTTGCTCAAGGTGGGGCGGGTTTCTTCAAGTTCAGCGCGCGAAACGCTGCTTTAAGTGTTTGCGCGTTGCGCCTCAGGAAATCGGCGCCATAGTTTTCCACTTGCACCGCTTGGTCGATGATATTTTCAATGTCTTTAGCCGTTTCTTCAACTAAAAGGCGAGCTAAACGCATCATCACGAACTGATTGATGATCTCTTCTCGTATCGCAACACCAGATGCGTTTTCCCAACCGGGAAGGCGCTGTTCATTCTCATCTTCGTAGCGGGTTTCCCAACCATCGGCTCCATCGCGGCTCCAAAGATGAAGGCTTTCGCCATCACTCCAAATGTAATCGTCGCCCCGAAAATAAGCCATTGTATTTCTCCGTAAGTTAAAAAGGGCAGCGACTTTCGTCGCTGCCCTTCTTATTTTCCAACTTTAAATCACACCGCGCACGCCCACGATCTTAGCCCGACTAATTCGGATTTTGAAAGCGGCGCAGCAGTTCGTTTTCGAGTTGCAGCGCCAGTTTTTCGCGCTCACTTTTCTCCTCTTGGCGCACGTGATGGAGTTCCTGAATCAGCATTTGCACCGCGACCGTGAGTTGCTGCACTTCCTTTTGCAAGTCCTTGATGTCGGAACTGTTTTTCTGCGTTTTTTCGTGGAGAAAGAAGATGGATTTCAGCGCATCCGAGAGCGTTTTCCACATTTAAAGCGGCGCTCCCAGCGACGCGAAAATATCCGCGAGACGGCGCTGCGTGTCTTCGCGCAAGACGCGCGTTTCCTCTTGCTCGGCGACGATTTGTTGCTGCACAACGCCGATTTGAATCATCAGGCGTTGCGCTTCCGAGCGGTAAAAGTCGTCGTCCTGAGCCGATTCGACGGGAAGGGATTCGTTCATAAAATGGCCTCCAATAAGAAAGGGAAAGCGACCAAAGCCGCTTTCCCTCTCCATTTTAAATCAACTTAAATCACGCCGCGCACGCCCGCGAGCTTCTCTCTCGCGCCCGCACGAATCGGCTTGAGCGTCACCACGTTTTCCGGCTCGTAGTCGAGCAACTTCAGCCAATCTTCCACGTTGTCCGACTTGGGGAAAATCTCGTTTTCCTTGAATTCGGCGTCGATGGCGGATTTCAAATCCTCGAAACTGAGGCCTTCCATGCTCGATTTCACGTCAATAGAACGCTTGATGACGAAATCTTTGGCGCGTTCGACAATGCTTTCAATCAAAGCGCCCGACAAAAGGTCTTTATAATAGAGCGTTTCGACGCCACCGGCTTTGGTGTAGACCTCCAAAAACTCAGTTTCCGCCGTTTTGCGGAAAACGTGATTGTTGGCCTGTTCCGCGAGCGCCAAACGCGCTTTCTCGACATCGCCGTCGTGCTCTTTGACCAAATTCGGGTCATACGGCAGAGAATCGTTGAGATAAATCCCGAAAATCTGCTTACCGCTCGCTTTGTCGGGGCGACGGACTTTGACTTTGCGGTCGATGCGGCCCGGACGCAAAATCGCCGGGTCGATGTAGTCGGGACGGTTGCTGGTCAGCATCACCACCACGTTTTGCATCGCAATCAGACCGTCCATTTCCGCCGCGAACTGAGGCACGAGGGTGTTGTTGATGTTGCCCATGCGTCCACTCGAACGTGTCCGCAAAAGCGCTTCGGCTTCGTCGATGAAGATGAAAACGAGATGCCCTTCTTTGGATTTTTCGCGCGCGGCGGCGAAGATTTCGCGGACTTGCCGCTCCGATTCGCCAAGCCACATATTGAGGATTTGCGGGCCGTTGATGAGCATAAAATACTCTTTCAAATTCTGCCCGGTGCGCTCGTTGTAGGCTTTGGTGAGGTTATAGGCCGTCGCTTTGCCGATCAGGGTTTTGCCGCAGCCGGGAGGCCCGTAAAGCAAAATGCCCTTGAGCGGCTTTTTGCCGAAACGCTCGAACAATTCGGGATACAAAAGCGGCAATTCGATGGCGTCTTTGATGAGCGTGATAGCTTCTTCCTGCCCGCCGACTTTTTCCCACGGCAAAACCGGCACTTCGTCCAAAAAGTAGTCGCGCGAGTCGTTGCCCTCGAAAGTTTCGAGCGCGACCTTGAAAAACGGCTCCATCCGCACTTCATCGCCGGTTTTGAGGTCGGCCATGAGCAGTTTTTCGCCGCGCCGCACGATGCGGCCCTGCAAACCCTGCGGATCGGACGAAACGCGCAACCTTCCGTCGTCCATCACTTCGGAAACCTTGGCGACCGGGCCGTTGGTGGCTGGCCCCATATCGCCGACAATCGCGTAACCTTCGTTGATTTTGACCTGAGTGCCAATTTCAAAACACGGCGCGTCCAGATTCGGGTCGATTTGCACCACGAATTCCTGATCGCCAACCGCAATCAGCGCGGTTTCGCCCTCGTTTTCGGGCTGAATTTTGCGTTTGGTGCGCTCTTCGGGCGGAAGTCCGAGATAAACGCCGAGGCGGTTGGCAGGCTGAGTCAGCTTGTTATAAGCCTCTTCGTATTGGGTAATGACTTCGGCGGCTTCATCAAGTTGCCGCTTGTCGGTTTCGAGTTGGTGACGCAAAAGAAACAGCGTGTTGCGGGTGCGCGCGTCGTCGATTTTGCCGCCGCGCAGCACTTCATCGAGAAGTCCCGCCGCGTCGAGTTGGGTTTCTGGAAAGGAGAAATCGGGGGTGGAATTGTCATCGCTCGACCCCGAAAAGTCATCGGATTCGCTGCGGGAGTTGCGGTTTTTTGCCATGCCTTAAGAGACCATTTAGCGTCAAAGCGCGTTCCCAACGCTATTGATTGCTAACGTTTTGGTGCGCCCCACACGATGTCGTCACTCGCCGTCCAACTTCCCGATGGCAGTTGAAACTGGGCATTTCCGCCGCTCTCGTCCTCGCGATTCGGCCCGACGCTGTAGAGCAAAAAGCCATTTTTCTCGCGGCGATAAACCATCGGTTTTTTGTTGTAAGGATCGAACGGCAACGCGGGTTTCAGTTGTTCAAGTCGGGCCGGATAAGCGCCGTTTTGACCCCGGTAAACGGCCAGAGCGAGCGCGATTTCGCGTTGGAGGCTTCGGACTTCGGCGCGGTCACGATTAATTGAGGCTCTGCTGAAAACCGGCATCCAAAGGCGGGTTAAAATTGCGTATTTCGGCGCGTCTTCCAAGATTTGGTCGTTGAAAAGCGCTTGCGGCGAGAAGGCTGGCGCCGAGGCTGACACAAAATGTTGTTTCCATAGGCGCAGCGTCTGCACCTGATCGAGCTTGGAAACCGGGCGCCACAAGAGAGTCAAAGGGTAAGAGGCCCAAAACGGCGCCGAATCAACGCCGAGATCGGCCAGAAAATTTCCTTTTCGAGTTCGGCGCACCAATTCAAATGCGTCAATGCTCCACACTCTCTCTCCCGTCAGACAGCGTTTAAAAGCCCGGTTCCAGTCCGTTGGGGGCAGCGATTTTTTAAAAGTCTCGGCCTGTGCCAGCGAAATCTGCGTGGTTTGCAAGATCCGCGCGAGCGCTTGATACGCGATGCCATCAACAGCTTGCGCCACCAAAAAACCAATCAAAACCGGTTCGTTCGATAGGTGGTTTGCCATGGCTAACACGGCGCGCACATCGCGCAGCGCGCGGTCAATATCGCCTTTTTGGGCTTCGACTTGAGCTTGCGCGCTCAGCAAACGAGCCAACTCGCGCATTTCGAGATAATGCGGAAACAGTAGACCGCTGGAATTTTTAGTGTTGTAGGCGAGTGGGAAAACGCACTTCGGCATCGCCGCTGCGCGCCGCGCCAAACCAATCGCTTTTTGATTTTTGGCAACCGCCGCTTCAATCCAGCGACCTTGCTGGGCCGACCAGTTGCTTTCGCGGGTGCGGAAACTGCCTTTTTGCTCGTCGGAGAAGAGAATCGAGTCGAAAGCCGCTTTGTAAACCAGCGCCGCGTTTTGCGAATCGGGAACGGCGGGCGGCGCGAGTTCGGAGAATTGCAACGGCTCGCCTTTTTGCCGAATCGCGCTTAACTCCTGGTTGAGTAGGGTGGAAGCGTAGATATTGAGCGCGGAGTGCAGGACAAATCCAATCGCCAGCGACCAAAACGCGAAGCGCCGCGTTTTGCGCCAGACGCGAACGGGAACGCCGAGGATTTTGCGCCGGAAATTGCGGCGTTTTTCGAGGATTTCGGGGGTGAGAGGTTGAATCAACATGATGCGAGTTCGTCGGGACATGGCCTACCATGTCCGTTGGGTCGTGTCGCGCGAGGTTTTCCAAAGACATGGCAGGCGCCGCCCGCAAGCGGGCACCCGGCCCTACGAGATTGAAAGGTCATCCAACGCGTGAGGCCGCCATCAAAAGCGCGAGTTGGCGCGAGCGTTCCTGCCAGCTTTCCATCAGTTCGGCGACAGAAATCGGCGCAAAGGCGCGCGGTGGGTTGTTTCCGGCGATTAACTGCGCGTTTTGGGCGTCGAGGCGCGAAAGCGTCAGCAGTTGCAGCGCGAAAACGGCGGCGAAGGCGAGAGTGATCCCGCGATAGCGAATGTCGCGGCGCTTTTGCTTCGCGGCGGCGCATTTGGCGAGCGTGCGACTTTTGAGCGCAGTCGGCAAAACCGGCGCGTTTTGGCGCATCAAGGTTTCGATTGGAGAAAACTCGGTTTCACTCATCGAAATCCTCCCGGCACCAAGCCCGCAAACGTTCGATGCCGTAGCGATAGCGGCTCATCACCGTGTTGGGCGAAACTTTGACGATGATGGCGATTTCTGCGAAGGTGAGACCTTCCCAAACTTTGAGCGCGATGACTTCGCGCTGTTCGAGCGGCAATTTGGCGAGTAGCGCGGCGAAATCGTGCGGAGATTCCGCGTTTTCGGGCGCCGCGATTTCGAGTTCGCTCACATCTTCCCAGCCGTTTTCGCGTTTGCGACGGCGCAAAATCGAAAACGCTTGATTTCGCGCCGCGCCGAGCAAATACGCCCGCAAATCGCGGATTTTCGAGGCTCTCGTTGTGGCGAGCGCGACGAAAGTCTCTTGCAACGCGTCTTCGGCGTCGGCAGCATCGCCCAGAATCGCGCTCAAAACCCGGAAAAGCGCGGGCGCGTGACGATTGTAAACCAGGGAAAGCGCGTCGTTTTCACCGCTTTCCAGGCGCGCGACGAGTTGCGCGTCGGTGCCCGGCGAAGCGAGCGGCGGCGCGGAAGTTTGGGTTGCGGCAGCGAGATTTTGGACACTTTCGCGGCGCCAGGGCAGGGAAATGGAGGTGACGATGGAAAACTCCTTCACCGCAATAGACGCGGCGGATGGGCGATTTCGTCTAAATCGCGGCGAGAAGTCTCTGGCGGGCTTTACAGGCCGCGCAAATCGTCCCAGAAGCCTTTGTTTTGCGCGGTTTTCCACAAAGTTCGGGTGTGACCAAGCAGATAACTCTTCCGTTTCTGACCGTGCGCCAAAAATTGCGCGACATCGGCGGGCCGTTTTTCCTCTCCGAACACGCGATTGACCACGCTTTGCAGCACCGCGCGATCTTGCATTTCGCCCAGCGTGTCCTGCATCTCAATCAACGTTTTGACAAACGGTTTGATCGGTTTCCCGAAGCCAACCGACAGGGTTTCGAGCGTGTAGCGCACGCGGCGCAGACTTTTTCGCAGTTCGTGCTGCTCTTCTTCCTGCGCGCCTTCATCGAGCGAGTTTTGGTGCGAAAACACCTCGTCGATTCGCAGCGCCAGCACGATATGGGCGGCGTCGCCGAAAGAAATCGCGCTCGATTTCACGGCGGGAATTCCGAGCGCCCAACGCCCGAACTCTTCGCGCAGCCCTTCTTCCCTTTCGGCTTTTTTGAGCGCTTTTTGCATCGGGCCAAACGCCGCGTCGCGCTCGTTTTGCAGCGTTTCGAGCAACTCGGAAAGTCCCGGCGCGCTTTCCATTGCGGCCTTCAACTGTTTTTTGACGTAAGCGCGCACATAATTTTCCAACACGTCGAAATCGCGCACCGCGCCGAGTTTGTCGCCGAGTTTGCCGATGTCGGCCCGCGCGCCGCGAATCTCCAATCGCAGCGCTTTGGAAAGCAAAGGCGCAGATTTGGCGCCTTCGAAATTGCTCATCGCGGTGCGAAGACGGCGCAGATCGACGCGCATATCGTGCAAAGCGTCGGCGTCGCCGTTTCGGGTCGCTGCGGCGTGTTCAAAAGCCGAGTTCCACAGATAGAAAAACAGTTGGGAAGCGCCCTGCGCGGCGCTGTGGTCGGGAAGAATTTGTGCGTCTTGTGCGATGTCTGCCATGGCAGAAAATTTAGCAGCTTAAGCTGCTCTTAATGTTAAGACGACCGAAGGTGTCAATCATTTTTCAAGCGACGCAAATGCGGCAGTAGCGGCGAGTTACCGAACTGCTCGGCGGCGCGCGCTGCGAACCAGGCGAGAAAATCATCGAATCGTGGGCTTCGAATCAGGGCGCCGATTTTGAAACGCGCGATTCGGCCAAAACGGGAAAAGTAGATGGCGACCTCTTCCAATTCGCGGCGCGGCTCCTCTTCGCCAATCGATGCCAATTCGTGCAGGGCGCAGTAACCCAGCAATTGAAAGTGCATGAAAGGCGTGATTTTGGCCTCGCGCACGGTTTTTATTTCAAACAGCGTGTTGGCGGCACAAAAATCGGCATCCGCGCCGCCAACTAACGCCGAAGCTATTCCAAATGTCGGATTGAGCAGGGGCGGAAAAGCGCAATCGAGCGCTTCCTCCCAGCGAAATCGCGCCGGCGAAAGCAGCGCGGTGCAACCCCGTAAATCGGCTTGGTCGGTGGGCGAAACGGCGCTTTGAAAGCTGGGTTTGAAGCTGGGTTTGAAGCCGGGTTTGGCACCGCGAAAAACTTCATCCAACTGCGCCAGATGCAAGCTGGACGCGAGCAAATCGTCGTCGCACGGCGCGCCATTTTGAAAGCGTTCCAAGCGCTCCCAGGCCCGTTCGTAACACGTTTTAGCGGTTTGGAAATCAACCGAATCGTGGAGCCTCGAAAGCCCTGTCGCGGCGATCCATTCGACCGCGAATTTCCGGGGCGCACTCCATTTTTGAAGATGAAAGCGCACGATGTAATCGAAAGCGGTGCCAATCAATTGCGGATTGGAGGAAAGACGTGGCGCCAGTGTGGGCCAGGGAAAGCGTTGCTCCTCGAAAGGAAAAAATTCGGCACATCGCGCTGCGATGCCGGGTGTTTTGAGAAACGATGTGAGACTCATTTCGCTTTAAAAACCTTCGCACCACGCCAAAACCTCGCCAAAACGGTAATTCTCCAGCTTCCCAAACAGCGCGTGGCGCCCGATGCGCGCCTTGGCTTGCGCCGGACTCGATAAACCGCACAAAAAGCGCGCCAGTTGACGCGATTCGCCCAGCGCGGCGGGAAACTGCGCGCGAACTTCGCTCACCTCTTCGCTCGAAATGCTCGATTCGAGCGGCGGCAACTCCTTTTCTGGCGGCATTTTGGCGGCTTTGCCGGTCGCGCAAAACGAGCAGTGGCCGCACGGCGCATCGCGGATTTCGCCGAAATAGCCGACGAGCGCGTTGGTTTGACAGCCTTCCTGCTCGACCAACTCCAAAACGTCTTGAACCCGCGAGATTTCCGCCACTTCGCGCCGCGAAAAACGCTCGACCAGATCATCGACAATCGAATTCACATCTTCGCTTTCGCGGAGGCGATGATAGCGCGAACGCGCGTCGGCGGCGCGCACTTCGGCGGCGCCTTTTTCTTCCAAAAGTTCCATGGCGCGAATCACGTGTTCGCGCTTGACACCGAGGCTTTCAACCGTGAACTCCGGGTCGATTTTATGCCAGGTGCGCCCGACTTTGGCGGTTCCCATCACATCGCGCAGAAAAAGCGCGGCTTTTTCGGAAAATGCCGCATACATGGCCGGCAAATTCGGCAGCGGACGCACTTCGTAGGCCGCGTAAAACGGCGTGCCCTGCTTCAAAACGCCGGTCAGTTCGAGATAAGTCAGCGTGGTTTTCAAGACCAATTGCCGCACGTCGAACCCCTGCGACATCGCGTAACTATTCACCGCGAATTCGTCGCCCTGCGCCAACAAATGCTCGACCAAAGCGTGCAGAGATTCGCGCGTCGGCGTGTCGCCGTAAACGAAATTTTCCAGCGTCGGCACGTCGTCGGGGCACGCCAAAAGTTCGACAATCGAGCTTTGGCCGTCACGTCCGGCGCGCCCGATTTCCTGACTGTAACTTTCCAGTCCTTTGGGCAGATTGAAGTGGTAAACGTAGCGCACATCCGATTTGTCGATGCCCATGCCGAACGCAATCGTGGCGACGACCATGCGCTCGCTCGATTCCATCCACCAATTCTGGATTTCGTTGCGATTTTCCGACTCCAAACCGGCGTGATAAGCGCGCGCTTCGATGCCGTTTTGCGCCAGAAAATCGGCCAGACGCTCCGCCGTTTTTTGCAGTGTGACGTAAATAATGCCGCTACCCGGCGCGCGTTTAAGCAGCCGTGACAGCAATAAATCGCGCCGTTTTTCGTCGCGCGCGGGCGTGAGACACATCTTCAAATTAGGGCGATAAAAGCCGGTATTGACCGAGGCTTGAGGCGGAATTTCAAAGCCGTCGCAGATGCTTTGCGCGACTTGCGGCGTCGCGGTTGCGGTTAAAGCCAGAATGCGCGGCACCTTCAAATCGCGTGCGAATTGGGCGAGTTTGAGGTAATCGGGCCGGAAATTGTGGCCCCATTCCGAAATGCAATGCGCTTCATCGACCGCGAATAGAGAAATGTTGGCGCGCTTCAAATTGTCGAGAAAGCGCTCGTTGTTGAAGCGTTCGGGCGCCACATAAAGCAGTTTGAGAGTTCCGCTTCGCAGTCCATCGCTCACGCCGCGGCTTTCGGATGCGCTCAAACTCGAATCGAGGCGCGCCGCGGGGACGCCTTTGGATTGCAAAAAATCGATTTGGTCTTTCATCAGCGCAATCAGCGGCGAAACCACCAGCGTCGTGCCTTCGAGTGCGAGTGCAGGCAGTTGATAGCACAGCGATTTGCCGCCGCCGGTCGGAAAAACCGCGAGCGCGCGGCCCTGAGTCATCAATTCGTCGATGACTTCGCGCTGACCGGGGCGAAACTCGGCGAAACCGAAGGTTTGGAAGAGAATTTGGGAAATATCCACGCGCGCAGTTTGCCGCAAAAGAGGGCGTTAGCAGGCGTCGTCGATGGAAACGAGTCAGCGCCACGCGCGGAGTAAACTTGAGGACTGAGAGGAGAAAAATCATGACGACTTCAACGGCCCCGCTCGCTTTGAGGGAGCAACTGATGGAAACCGAGGGCAAAGCGGAAATTATCGACGGAAAGGTGGTGGAATTTATGCCGACTGGTGGACTTCCCGGATACGCGGGCGATGAGATTTATGCTTTTCTGCGCGAATACGCGCGGCGCGGTGATTTCGGATGGGCTGTTGGCGACAACAAAGGCTTTTCGTGCGATTTGCCTCATCGCCAGTCATTTTCGCCCGATGCGGCCTTTTATACCGGCCCCGCCCCCGACATGGATTTCTATCCCGAACCGCCGGTTTTCGCCGTCGAGGTGCGCTCCAAAAACGATTATGGCCCCAAAGCCGAGCGCGCCATCCACGCCAAAATCGGCGATTATTTCGCGGCGGGCACGCGCGTGGTGTGGGATGTGGATTTGGAAAGCGACGAAGTGATCGCCAAATACACCGCGCCCGACGCGGTCTATCCGCAGATTTTCCGGCGCGGCGAGCAGGCCAACGCCGAACCCGCCGTTCCCGGCTGGAAACTCAACGTGGACGACTTGTTTCCCCGCGTTGCCAGCGAATGAATCCGCCGCAAGAAAACGAACCACGCCCAGAGGACACCCGTGCAGGTTAAGGCGCATTAAGCGTGCATCAGTTCGCGGAGGCGGACTTTGTTTTCTTGTGGCGAATGGATTCGCTGACAACCAATGTCTTAACACCCTTTACGAACCCTCTAAACGCACAGCCTTCAATCCAAGCGTGCCACCGGAAAACCGATGTGATACGCAAATCACATCGTCTCCGCGCGAAAACTCCCAATGCTCATCGTCCGGGTCTGGGTTGTTCTCTGTGATTGTGCAGAGATTCCCATATTTGCGAATGGCATCCACCGGGCGCCAGCATTCGACACCTTCATGGAGTAGAGCTACATAAATCTTCATCTTTTGCGGATTTCACTATCAAGACAATAAAACCGACGCGCCCCCTGCCGCATCGCACACCCAGGCGCGCGCGTCGCGGGTCGTGGCACTTTTATAAGCCGCGATTTGCTGTTCGATAAAGGTTTCGGCGCGGTTTTTCTCGATTAAAGTGACGGTGCAGCCGCCGAAACCGGCGCCGGTCATGCGGCTGCCCAACACTCCGGCCTGGGTGCGCGCGAAATCGGTGAGAAAATCGAGTTCCGGCGAAGAAACTTCGTATAAAAGCCGCAGTGAGTCGTGCGATTCGTTCATGCGCGCGCCAAATGCGCTTAGATCGCCCTGTTTGAGTTCCGACACCGCGAGTTTGGTGCGCCCGATTTCCTCGACGACGTGGCGCACCCTTTTCAGCACGGTTTCGGGCAAATCGCTGCCGTGCGCCGAAAGTTGCAGCGGCGTGATGTCGCGCAGACTTTGGGCGGGGATTTCCAATTTTTGCAGAATCGCCAGCCCTTCTTCGCACTGGGCGCGGCGCTCGTTGTAGGCGCTTGCGGCGAGTTCGCGCGGCGCGGCAGAATCGGTGACCACGAAAACGTGGTTTTCGAGTTGCAGCGGCACCTGTTCCATTTCGAGCGAGCGGCAATCGAGCAGCAACGCGTGGTTTTGGGCGCACGCGGCGACCGCCATTTGATCCATGATGCCGCAGTTGACGCCAACGAAGACGTTTTCGGCGCGCTGGCACAAAAGGGCGACTTCGGATGGCGTTTTTTGGGCGCCCGCTAAATGCAAAAAGGCGAGCGCGATGGCGACTTCCAGGCTCGCCGACGATGACAGGCCGGACGCAATCGGGATGTTGGAATCGACGACGCCCTCGAAACCATGCAGCGGCACGCCCGCTTCTTGCAGCACAAAAGCGACGGCCTGGGCGTAATCGATCCAGGCGCCGACTTTTTGCAGATTTTGCAGGTCGAATTCGCGCTCCTCGCCAAAAATCGGCGAAAAAAGGCGAACTTTGCCGTCGTCGCGCGGGCGCAGCGCGAGTTCGGTTTGGAGCGGAATCGCCATCGGCAAAACGAAACCGTCGTTGTAATCGACGTGTTCGCCGATGAGATTGACGCGGCCCGGCGAACGAATCACCAAGGCGGGCCGGGATTGAAAACGGCTTTGAAATTGGTCTTGAATAGTCATGGGAAGCGTGCAGTGTGACGCGCGGCGTTTGAGGTCTCAAGCCGCGTTAAAATAAGAATTATGAGCATCACCATCGAAAGCCCGACCGCCGAGGCCGCGCTGGAAGCGCTGCAAAAACTGCCGTCGAACGAAATGGAGCGTTTGAAAGTTCTGCTCAATGGCCAGGTCGAAGGCGAATCCGCAGAAGAAAACGCCTGGCGCGCGGCGTCAATGCTGGCCGCGGCGCGCTTTTTCGATGAGGAGGAGCAAGCGTGACGCCGCTCCGCGCGGGCGATGTGGTGACGGGTTTGTTCGCTGGTTCTGTGGACAACAAAACGCGCCCCGCCGTCGTGGTTTCGAGCGACGTTTATCACGCCCATCGCCCGGACGTGGTGATTTGTTTTCTGACAACGCAAGTCGCTGGCGCAACCGCGCCCACCGATTGCGTTTTGTTCGATTGGCGAGCCGCAAATCTCAGCCAACCCTGCGCCTTTCGCGCTTACTTCGTCACGGTTCGCAAGGTCGAGGTTGATAAAATCGGTCATCTCTCCGACGCCGATTGGAGCGAGGTGCAAGCGCGCCTCAAACTGGCGCTCACTGTTGCCTGAATTCGTTCACGTCCCCTGTTTGAGCGGCAAAAGCAGCGTAAATGTGGTGCCAACGCCGAGTTCGCTTTGCACGGTGACGTGGCCGTGGTGCCTTCGCACCACGTCCGAGACGATGCGCGTGCCGAGACCGGTGCCACCGATTTTGGTGGAAATCGCGTCGTCGGTGAAGAGGCTGGCGCGCACTTCGGGCGTCATGCCGCGGCCATTGTCGATGACTTCGATCAAAAAATTGGAATCCGGGCCGGAAAGCGCGCGGGTTCGCAGCGTCACCAAACCGTCTTCGGGCGTTTCGGTGAGGGCGTTGGTGGCGAGGTTGTAAAGCGCGTTGTAGATCATTTTGCGGTCGAATTCGACATCGGGCAGCGAGGCGTCGAGGTCGCAGCGCAGTTCGACCTGCGCGTCGTGCGCCACCAAACGCAAGGAGTGGGCGACTTCTTCGATGAGCGAATTGAAGTTGGCCTTGACGAAGCGCGGTGCGGCACTGACGCCCTTGACGGCGTCGGCGATTTCTTTGGTGCGGTTTTGCACGCGGTCGGCGGCATCGAGCGCGTTTTGCAAAATCCAGCCGTAATCTTCGCGCGCGATGCTCGTCGCCGCCGCGATTTTGGCGCGCTGGCCGTCGTCCAAAGCCTCGCAAGCGGCATCAAGGCGCAAAAACATCTCGCCGAGCATCGGATCCAGCGTCCACACCCCGGTTTGAATCGGCGTGAGCATATTTTTGATGTCGTGCGAGATGTCGCCGATGAGGTTGACCATGGCGGCTTTGCGCGCGTTTTGTTCCAAGCGCGCCCGGTCGATGGCGATGGCGGCTTGCCCGGCGATGACTTCCAAAACTTCGAGGTCGTAGTGGTCGTAATTGTCGGAAAAGTTGAGGATTTGCATCACGCCGAGCGGCGAGGCGCCGGGCCGTTTGATGGGCACCGTCGCCATGCTCTGCGTCGTGGTTCCGGTCTGGGCATCGACGGCGCCGTTGAAATCGGGCTGCGAAGCGGCGTTGGAAACGATCTCGGACTCGCCGGAACGGAAAACCTTGCCCGAAATGCCCTGCGAAGCCGGAACCGAAAAACCGAGCAGTTGCGCGGCATCTGCGCCCACGACGTAGCGAAAAACCAGACTGTCTTGAGCCGGATCGTGCATCTGGAGTGAACCAGCGCTGGCGCCCACGGTTTCGATGGCGATGGTGAGCGTTTCTTTGATGAGCGCATCGACGCCGCCCTGAGCGAAAACCACGGCAGAAAGGCGCGACATCGCTTCGATCTGGCGTTCGCGGTGGGCGAGCGCTTCCAAAAGTTCGGCTTTGGTGCGAAGGTCGAGGATGGGAGTGAAATCGGACATGGGGAACCGCGAAAATCAGCGGTTAGGCCCGCTGCGGAGAGCAATTCGCGTGCGATGGACTGAGCTTTTGACTGCAATGATGGGCGCCTGAGCAAACTCCCTGAAAGGTCTTTTACCAGGCGTTTATCCGATCTCTCAAGCCTCAATTGATTCGTTGAATGGCACGCTGTTTGGGATTCGGTTTTGGGGTTTATCGGGAGACGGCACGCATCAGCGAGCGCAGCGGACGCGTGGCCCGCCCGCCGAGTCGCTGCGCCACTTCGAGGATTTCCGTGAGGCCCGGAAGCGGGTCGTCGAGGGTCAAAGTGTCGTTGCGCTCGCGGAAAGTGAGGCTATTGACCACGGCATCGCGCAGCACGCGCGCCACCGGACGCGTCGAAAGCGTGGCATCGGCGTGATCGGCGAAAAAGTTGAGCTGCTGCCACTCGAAATCGCGCGACAGGTTGCGGCAGTAAATCCCCTGGCGATAATGGCGGGGAAACCGGGTGCGCCCTTCGACCAGAAACTGAAACAGTGCCAGCGGGAAATTGGCGCCGGCGGCTACGGTGAGGGGCAGTGAACCCCAGAAACGAGCGTTGACTTCGATGAAAATCCAGGCGCCGGTCTGCGGATTGACTTTGAATTCGACCATCGCCACTCCGGTGTAATCGAGGGGCCGCAACAGCTTTAAAGCGGCCTCCAGCAGTTGCGGCGAGAGCGGCACGCTTTTTCGGTAAGACCCCGGCCCGCCCTGCAACGGCTCATGAATGCGGACGTGCTGAAAGGCAAGCAAAACTTCTCCACGCTGCAAAAGAAGCTCGACGCCAACGCCTCTGCCGATGAAATTTTCCTGCACTGCGACCGGGCCGACCGCCAGCATCGGCGGCAGGAGATGGCCCAGTTGCTCGGCATCGTAGGCTTTGCTGACCTTGTGAAACGCGCCGGGACAATCGAGGTCGGACGACCTTTGAGGTTTGAGGACGACCGGAAAATCGAAACTATCGAGGATTTCGCGGCTCTGTTCGACGCTGGTGACCACCAGTTCGCGCGCCGTCGTCACTCCGACATCGCGGGCCAGCGCGGTGCTTTGGAGCTTGTCGAAAAGAAGTCGATAGGCTTTCTCGCTGATGAGATAAACCCGGCCCAACTTCTCCAACTCGGCGCGATGATGCTGGCAGGCCACGGTTTCCGCGTCGGTGCAGGGCAGCACCAGATCGAAGTGTTCCTGTTCCATCAAAGCCGCTACTGCGTCCCTCCAATCATGGTTGCCACTGTGAAAGGGTGGTAGCGTATGGGCTTTGAAAAGGTAGCGCGAGCGCAGACAGATGGTTTCGGGCTGCTGCCAGGCTCCATGCACTTGGATGCCCGCCCGGCCCAGAGAGCGAACGACGCTGAGGAAAATGCGGGAATCATTGCCCAATACCAAAACTTTTTTCATCGATTGTGTCCTTCTCGGCCTCACTTTCGCCGCACAGTCTTGACTCTCGTCGCAGCTGAATTGCGGTTTGCAGCGGCATTTATATTGCCAAACCGGAAATTAGCCGCGCTTTGCGAGCCTATGAAAAAGTAGGCTGAACCCGTCGGGAATCTTCACGATTAAAGCGACTTGATGTCGCGGAGAGACTTCTTAAACCGCTGTTTTGCGAGCCAGTGGCAAATTTGCCCCATAAAGTCCGGTTCGCGTCGTGCAAACCGGCCAAACCTTCCCTTTTCGTGCGACCGGCAAATCCAGCGACCCAGCAAGCGCCATCAACTCGCGGCGCTCCGGCTTGGTCGAACACACACCCTTATGAACGCTGTTGAAATCAAAGAAAACCCCGCGCCACTTGAGACACAAATCGAGACAAAAGTCGCGTCGAAATCTGGGGGGAAAGGCTCATCGCAGATCCTTTCCAACGTGCTGATGAACTGGGTCGCCTTCATGGTGACGCTGCTCACCGGCTTTTTCATGTCGCCGTTTCTGGTGCGCCAGTTGGGGGAATCGGTTTATGGCGTGTGGCTGCTGATCGGCTCGCTGACCGGCTATCTGGGGCTTCTCGATCTGGGCATCACGCCCTCCATCGTCAAATACATCGCCGAACACCGCGAACGCGGCGATCAAGAGGCCATCAACCGTGTCGTGACCGCCGGAATCGCCATTTTTTCGCTGATTGGACTGGTCTCATTGGTCGCCAGCGGCGTGGTGGCGCTTTATTTCAATGATATTTTCCACCTCGCTCCGGCTGTGCTGGCGCCGGGCACGGCGGCCATCGTGGTGCTGCTCACCGGGCTGAACCTGGCGCTGGCGTTTCCCGCCTCGGTTTTCGTGGGCGTGGTTTACGGCTACCAGCGCTACGATGTCAATGCCACCATCAACACCATCGGGATTCCGGTGCGTTGCGGCCTCATCGTGTGGACACTGAGCCACGGCTACGGCCTGGTGACGCTGGCGGTGTTGACCTTGATTTTCGACCTTTCGCGGCTGATTTATCTGACGCGCTGGGCACTTCGCCTCAATCCGGCGCTGCACATTTCGCGCTCGCACCTCAACCGCGCCACGGTGCGTCAATTGGTCAATTACAGCGCCTCGATTTTTCTGATCAAAATCGCCTATCAGATCAACTTCACCGCCGATTCCATCGTGATCGGGATTTACCTTTCGGCGGCGGCGGTCACCGCTTATTTCGTCGCGGCGCGGCTCACGCTCTATCTGCGCCAGTTGGTCGGAGAAATGGTGGGAGTCTTGACGCCGACGATTTCGGGCCTCGACGCTCGACGCGACAATCAGGGCATCCGCGACCTGCTTTCCCTCAGCACCAAATACACGCTGCTGCTCGCTTTGCCGCCCGGAGCGGTGTTTTTGGTGCTGGGCGATGTTTTCATCGCGCTGTGGATGGGGCCGCATTTTCAAAGCAGCGCGCTGTTTTTGCGGATTTTGACCATCGCCATTCTGGTGCATCTCTTCGAAATGCCGATTCAAGTGGTTTTGCGCGGCCTGGGCAAACATCACATCGTGGCGCGCCTGACGCTGTTGCAGGCCGCCACCAATCTGCTGCTCACCTTAATCCTGGCCAGAACGCCGTTGCAACTCACCGGCGTGGCATTGGCGACCGCGATTTCGATGCTTGGATTTGCCGTGTTTGCCATTCCGCTCTATCTGCGCCGCTATCTGGAAATTCCGATTGGCGAGCATCTGCGCCGCGCCGCTTTGCCGGCGCTCGCGGTGCAAATCCCTTTCGTCGGGTTGCTGCTATTGATGCGCGCAACGCTGCCCTCGCCCTCGCTGCTCATCTTTTTCGTTCAACTCGCCGTGCTTTTGATTCCCTACGGCGTGCTGGTCTACCTGTTTTGCATGACCGCCGCCGAGCGACTCACTTTTTTGCGCTTTGCGAGAAAACTCGGCCTCAAGTCGGCGCGCGCGTCCTGATTTGACTTGAGCCGATGTGAAACGAGCGAAGCGCAGGTTTTGTGGGTTAATCGCTTAAAGCCGTAGCAGCACCATTTGCAAAGAGCGGGGCTTGACAGATCAAGGTCAAATCAGCGTTTCGTTGCGCGTGATGCCATTTCAAGAGCGCAATGGCCCTTGAATCAACGGGCATCGCGTCAAATTTCCGATACTGCGGCGCGTGCCGCCTTTTCTGGAAAACCTCGCCCAGCGCGCGCCATTTTTGGAATTTCCGCTTCGCTTGGCGTGGCGATTTGTCGAGCGTTGGAACGCCGATAACTGCGCGCTGGTGGCGGCGGCGCTGGCGTTTTTCGGCTTGCTCTCGGTTTTTCCGCTCGCCCTGGCCGGAGTCGCGGTTCTGGCGCGTTTTCTGAGCGGCAATGCCGCCGCGATGCACGATTTTTCCGCGTTCGCGGCCTCGTTCTTCCCCGGCGCGTCCGGCGCGGGCGTGGCGGCGACCATCGAAAACGCCTTTCATGCCATTGCCAGCGGCCCCAATCCGACCACGACAGGCTTGGTGGCGTTTGGCTCCTTGCTATGGAGCGGGCGCGCCTATTTCGATACGCTCGCCACGGTTCTTAACCGCATCTTTCCCGGCGCCGCGCCGCGCTCGTTTTTGCAGCATCAACTGGTGTTATGGAGCCTGATTTTGGGCAGCGGCGCGCTTTTTGTGCTGTCGTCGGGCGTGACGCTGGCGCTCTCACTCGCGCAAACTCTGGCGCGGCGCATCCCCGGCCTCTTCATCAACCGCGCGCCGCTGTTCTGGGACTGGGGCGGCAAAACCGCCGCACTCGCCCTCACTTTCGCCATGTTCACGCTGCTTTATCGCTTCACGCCCAACCGCCAGACCCCGCCGCGCCGTCGCCCGGTTTTGATCGGCGCCCTGGTCGGCACCCTCGGCTGGGAACTCGCCAAATGGGGTTTTGCGCGCTTTGTGGGCAACGTGACGCGCTACGAAGCGACCTATGGCAGCATCGCCGGCGTGGTCGTCACCATGACGTGGATTTATTTCGCTTCAATGATCGTTTTGGCCGGAGCGCAGGCGGGCGCGACGTGGGAAGAACTCGCTCCGAGAGCCGAACCGGGAGCCAAAAAGTCGTGACCGTTTTCCAAAGCAGCGAGTATCGCGCGGCCTACGCCCAGGTTTTCGGACGCGGCAAGCGGTTTCACGCTCTCGATGTGCCCGGCGCGCAGGTCTGGCTGCAAAGTCGCGGCATCGCGGCGCGGCGCCTCGAAATGTGGGGCACCGGCATCGCCGACCTGGGCGACGCCAACGTCGAAGCCCCCGACGCCGCGCCGATTTTGTGGCGCGAAATCGAAGCCCTGTCGCAAAGTTGTCAGGGCGCGCATCTCGCGCAAATCGCCGCCGATTCGCCGCTCGTCGCGTGCGCGCGCGCCGCCAATTGGACGATTTCGGACGCCGAAACCTGTCCGGTTCTCACTTTTCCGGCGACTTTCGACGAATACGTCAAAAGTCTGGGCAAAAATATGCGCGAGCAGATCAAGCGCTATCCCAAACGCCTCGAAAAGCAGTTCGCCGTCGAATACGAACTCGCCCAGACTCCCGCGCAACTCGAAATCGCCCTCGCCGACCTGTTTCGACTCCACGGCAAACGCTGGCGCGCGCGCGGCCAGACCGGAGTTCTGGGCTTGCCGAGCCGTCAGAAATTCCACCGTCTGGTGTGCCGCAAATTTCTGGAAAACAACTGGCTGCGCCTGTGGACACTGCGCGTCGATGGCCGCGCCGCGTGCGTTTTGCTCTCCTACTTTTGGGGCGAAAAATACTATTTTTTCATCGGCGGTTTCGAGCCGGAACTGATGCGCTGGAGCGTCGGCACCTGCCTGTTTTCTCGCGTTTTTCAAAGCGCCATCGAAGAAGGCGCCCGCGAGTTCGACTTTTTGCGCGGCGCCGAAGAATACAAATACCGTTTCGGCGCCCTCGACCGCCCCTACCAGACTCTGAGCCACTTTTCCCCCACGCCGCGCGGCCACCTGCTCAAACGGCGCATCGGCCTCGAAACCGCGTTCATGGCGCGCATCCACGAGAAATTCGGGGCGAACTGAACGCCTCCAAAGCACGCCCCTTGAGAGACAGTTTGAAAAGCCGGAGCGCGGGTGTCTCGCCCGCACCCGGAGAATTTTGCTCGCATCGGAAAAATGTCAGTGGTCAAATGCGGAGGGAGAACGAACCGCGAGCGTGAGCGACCGGCTGTGCTTGGACGTTCATAAC
>JAABUN010003439.1_pt1 | contig 24521 bp, 17 predicted proteins | sample 5559311 | NCBI WGS metagenome assembly JAABUN01 (sample SAMN10711877, study PRJNA513370) | rock metagenome | isolation source: Antarctica rocks | place: Antarctica: Victoria Land, Siegfried Peak sud
ATTTTTAATCACCAATAGTAAAATCGGTCTTGCAAAGAGCATTTGAGTAAAGCTAAGAAATTGGAAACTGTCACTAACGTTAGCATCGGAATTTATTTTTGGTCGTCTGAAAAAAGGGGAATGGCAGCCAACGTTAAAGTGTTTGCGATGTGGCGGCAATAGAATTACTGTCACCCTGGTTAAAGATATAAAGCTTAATTGAAAAACTACTCTTGAGCCCCGTTCCGTCCGCCGACATATTGCAAACACAATGTTAGCAACTGTTTATTCATTTAGTTTATTCTGTAATAGCATTACTACTTCATCCGAGCTACTTGTCCTGAAATCTACATAACCAATAGTTTCATTTAATCCAGGAATTTCAGTGTCGTCTAATTTTAATGGAAGAATGTACTCCTTGTTTTGACTAAAGGCCCTTGCCTGCGCTGCTTTGCGTTCATGATTAGTCCATTGTTTATCTCTGTAGTTATTTGAAATAACCATTAAACAGAATTTTGCTTTGTTCTTGTAAACGTCATTGAGGTGCTGATATAGATCCTTTCCCCATAGGGTTGCTTTTTCATAAGAATCATAGAAAACCCTTACCCCGTTTTTCTTCAATTTTTCGGCAATGCTTTGCGCTATAGTACGATCTTCACCTGCAAAGGAAATAGCAATATCATATTCGTTAGAAGATTGCTTTTCCGTTTGCACGATCAGATTGGTTATAGTAGAAGATTTTGGAATTTTCCTGTACTTCGCATTCTCGCTCAGTTCTAGTCCTACAAACACAATTTCTTATTTAACTCCAATAACCTATGCTGAAATAGTTCTGGATTGTCTACATACCTGACAGGTTGCATTGCCCTTGAAAGAAAAGTAAGTATATTATTAGAGCATTTATGTTTGTTTTGAAAATAGGCAAAAGCATTAAATAATCGCTTCCATTTGGTCATTGTCGGATCAGTATCTTCTATTAGCGATTCAGCTAGTAAACGACCAATCTCAGTTCCAGTAAGCCCTGTTTCGGTATTAGCTATAACTCTACAAATGTTTTCAATGACTTCGCTAGGAATTGGTGATTGTTTTTCCATGTCTGTTCTTCTAAATGGTTGCTAACGTTAAAGTGTTTATAAAGTGCTGGCTTCTGTGTTACTCCAGTTTGCAAACAACTACAGTCCAAATAAAGATAAATAGTTTAAGTTATATTCTTTCGCCAGCATTGCATAAACATAATGTTGTACGCATGGCATTATGTTTTTCCAAATAGTTTCTGATACCATTTGAGGTTTCTCAATCTTAATATTTCTGCGTGTTGTGTCCGTTGACTGTTCTCAAGTTCTTTAATATGCCTGTCTTTGTTGTTCGCTAATTTTTGAAGATTGTCAAAATTGTTTTTCAAATCCTTGTTATGTTTTTCTTGTTCAGTAAGTTGACTATCTAATTTTTCTTTTACCTTTTCAAGTTCTTTTGTTTTGTCAAGCAAGAGTTTTATTCCACGATTTTGTTCGCCAATTTTTTGTTCTTGTTCTTTAGCGGTCGCTTTTAAATTGAAATTATCTGTAAGCAAAACATCATTTGCATTTTTCACTTCTGCTAAACTTACAGCAAGATTTTTTGAAAGTGTTTTAAATGATGTTAAACGATTTGAAAATGCTACTAAATATCTTTTGAAAACATCTGTTTCAATATCATTTCTAAATTTTATTGCGGTTAACAAATTGTCATACGCTTCGGCAATATCAAATAGCTTTATAGCGTCTCTTGACTTTTTATAGTAGAAGTCTGCTTTTCCCGAATTTAATTCTTCAACTATTAAAGTGCTTGGGGTTTCAGTTTTAGCAAACTCAATAACCTTTTGATTTGTTCTAATTCTTGAACGTGGAATTTGCGTTTTTAAAACAAGTCCACTTAATGTTGTGCAGCGGCTTAATGCAACATAAACCTGCCCATCTTCAAATGCTGAACCTAAATCTGCATAAACTCTTTCAAACGTGAGACCTTGACTTTTGTGAACTGTAATTGACCATGCAAGTCTTAAAGGATATTGCGTGAAGGTTCCAATCACCTTTTCTTCAATTTTTCGTTTTTCTTTATTCCATGTATACTGAATGTTATTCCATGAGGCTTTTTCTACTTGAACTTTTGTAAGGTCAGAAAATTCTACAATAATTTTACTCTCTGTAAGTGATGCAATTTTCCCAATTTTGCCATTAAAATACCTTTTAAATTCTCCTGCATCATTTTTTAAAATCATGATTTGTGCACCTTCTTTTAAATGAAGATTTTCTTCTGTGGGTAACACATAACTTCCTTTACTGTCTTTTGGAAAAGCTCCTGTAATTTCTCCTGAAAAAATTCTTAGCTCCGTTTTCAATTCATCTAATTTAGTTGCGTTGGTTTGATTTACTTTAGCGTTAGTGGTTGAAAGAATAATATGATTGTCTATGCCATTTGAAGAAAAACTTGGATTGTATTTTGCGTTCAAACCGCTAAGCTCAGTGTCGTTGATTGATTTACTCGTATTTTATTTAACAAGTCAATAAACTCTTGCTCTTTTTGTCTGTATATTTTTTTAAGCTCAATGTAAATTGGTTTATTTTCTGTTACGACTTTGGAATTAAAGAAAAAGGGGCTCCTATAATAATCTTTTAAGATTTCCCATTGTTCAAAGTCGGCAATTGGTGGAAGTTGAAAAGTATCCCCGATTAGAATTACCTGAACACCTCCAAAAGGTAGATTTATCTTTTTCCTAAAAACCCGTAGCAGTCTGTCAATGACATCTAAAGTGTCGGAACGAACCATAGAAATTTCATCAATTACCAATAATTCAAGTTGTTCTATAATGATTTTCTTTTCGTCTCTGTATTTGAATGTTGTATAAATAGTAGTGTCGTCTAGGTCGCCAAAATCTTTATTTGTTCTTAACCGTTTATCATTTAGAACAAACGGTCCAAAAGGAAGTTGGAAAAAAGAATGAATTGTTTGCCCACCTGCATTAATTGCAGCAACACCTGTTGGGGCAACAACAACAGTATTTTTTGTAGTTGTCTCTTTGAGATATTTTAAAAATGTAGTTTTGCCTGTTCCTGCTTTTCCTGTCAAATAAACAAGTCTGTCAGTATGCTTTATAAAATCCGAAGCATAATTGAACTCTACATTAGTTTCGTCTAATTCTACATTGTCAATAATTGTCGCCATCAGTTTCTGTTAAAGTAGGGTGTCTGCGTATGCTTGCGTACAACGAGTGCCCGCTTTGCGTCAGGTGGGGCAATTTACGTTCCTCACGCTAGTGCTGCAGCCGAACACTGAACCAAATGTACAAGAAACATACTAACACACAAGCGGACTTTCAGCCGGTGCAGAAGCACAACAGCGACCGATGCCAAAGCTTCAATTTCCTGCCCCACTTGCGCAAAACGGTTTGTTAGCTACAGGGCTGTTTTTCTCACGCTTTTCCCTTTTCGGAAAGTTTTTTATTTACCCTCTCATTATATACCTCAAGTTCACGTACGAAGACTAGGAACTCATACATGTTATCAGCATAAACGGAGAAGTCTGTATTTCTTGTAGGAAAAGTAAATGATTGTGCAACAAGGAAAAAAGTAGAGCTGTGAAGTCTATTTATCAAACGTACATGCTCACTGTCAAGGAAGGGCATGTAATTGAAAATCCTGTCCGTATATGCTCTAACATTTGAAACGGCATTATCGTAAATTAATTGCCCGTAAGTAGCAGGTTGAGGGTTATTGGCGGTACCTAAAAAAACATTTGTACTAATAGCGTTAGGATTAGCTCTATTGCAAAGCTCTTTAAATTGGTCTCGACTAATTGTTCGCTTATCGGAACTTTCAGGGTCCACTCCAGAAGCTGAAATTATTGTATTGTAAACTCCATACGCCCTTCCTATCAAATGGTGTGTCCATTCATAAACTGTATAGTAAATGTTCTTCTTGTCCTTTCTCTCCTTAAGTACAACGACTACATAATAGAAAATATAGCTCGCAATATAAGCAAGGCTTAAGTTAGATAAAACGGCTCCAAGTTCGTCACCCAACCAAATTATCTCTGGTGTTTCATTAAGAACTAGGTCATTCAGAATTACAATTATCACCGAAAGTATCAGCAAATAATTGAGAATGCGTTTTTGGGAAAGCCTCATTCGTAATTCTAGATTTTGTCGGTAATTGCCTTGCAGCTAACGGACCGCAGGTTGGCGAAGTATGGGAAATAGCATTCCTTCTGCCTGCCTTAGCCGTATTTTTTTCTTTACGGCTAAGATATGAAGTCCATTAGAATTACAAATGTATTTAAGGCGATATTCTTCCGCCTATATTTTGCCAACCTGATGTTATAGGTCGTGCTGCCATTCTGCTTGCTGTCCGCTCAACAAAGATTGGCTGCCTGCTTCCTTCTGCTCAACAGAACTTGTTGTACAGTAAGGGAAAGGTGAACAGATATTCTTCTGCCTGGCTTTAGTAAAGATGTGGAGCAACATTGAAAAACTACAAGATTAATTAAACGATATACTGCTCTATACCCCGATGCTGAACTTGCGGCGAACAGAATTACAAAAGCTCAGTAAAGGAAAGGCTCAAAAAAAATACGTTGTCCAAGGATAATAGGGGTATAGAGTTGACTGGAAAACTGAAAATGAATTAGGCGAACTCATGCTGCTGCGTAGAACTCATATAGCTGAGCCCTGTACAATAACAAGAGCAGAAGTTTCAACTAAAGCTAAACAAAGAACAAAAGCCCAATAGAAATCCTCAAGGCAGCATGACTGATAACACGTAAATATAGGCAACTCCATTAAAAAACCAGAATTTGTATTCCTTTGATTATAACAACTATTCCCTTGGCTTTTTTAAATTGTCGTTGCGCCAATAAGATTTTAAATGTTAGGGCGTGGTGACAGAAACAGGTAAAATCTTACCATTAAAAATTTTGTGGCCTGAAAGGGCAAAATCTGCAATAAACTTTCCCATTTCGGCGGCCTCAACTGGTGAACGGTAACCGGGGAAAGCTTTTTCAAGCATTTCTGTTTGAGCAGAGCCTAAAGCCAGGCAATTGATCTTAATATTTCTATCAGCCAGTTCGGGGGCAAGGCATTCGGTTAAGGTATGCAGAGCCGCCTTACTTGCAGAGTAAGCAGCCAAACCAGCAAACTTAACACTCCCTTGAAACCCACCCATACTGCCAATGTTAACGATATGAGCACCTTTTCTCATAAGCGGAAGTAAAAATTGAATCATCTTAACGTGGCCTAATAAGTTAGTTTGCAGCATTTCAACAAAGTCTAATTGTGTTATTTGTTCAAAAGGTTTGTTGATGAGAGTGCCTGCATTATTGATAAGAACATCTACATTTACAAAACAGTTTTCTACAAACGGAACTAAATCAGCAGTATAATCACCATGAACAATATCAAACTTTGAGGTAATTAAATTGCAATCGGGGTTGAGGCCTAGAGCTATTTCTGCAAGTTGTTCTAATTTGTCTTCTGAACGTGCCAAAGCAATAACTGCGTTATCAGTATTGAGAATAAGCTCAAGAACTGCCTCATATCCTACACCGCTGCTTGCACCTGTTATAACTATATTCATATAATTAGAAGATTTGGAAATTAGTATATGAAAAATTGCATACGAAATCTAAACAGCCTGAACAGTTGCAGTTGCTGCCTTTCTCTCCCCGATCTGCTGGCGCCACATTGCGTAATACAATCCTTTTTCTTCAAGCAGTTCAAAATGGCTTCCTGTTTCGGCTACCTTGCCCTTTTCTAAAACATATATCCGGTCTGCATGCATAATAGTGCTTAACCGATGTGCAATAAGTACTGTTATCTGCTCTCTCTCTGAAGAGATTTTTTTAATGGTATTGGTAATAGCTTCTTCGGTAATGCTGTCAAGCGAAGAAGTGGCTTCATCAAATATAAGCAAATGCGGATGGCGCAATAGTGAACGGGCGATGGAGAGCCGTTGTTTCTCTCCCCCGCTTAGCTTTAATCCACCTTCGCCGATGATTGTTTCGAGCCCGTTTTCTGCTCTGCTTATAATATAAGTACAGCTTGCTTTTCTAAGCACATCCCAGAGCTCTTCGTCTGTAGCATTCGGGTTTACAAACAAAAGATTTTCTTTTATAGTTCCGGCAAACAATTGCGTATCCTGTGTTACAAAACCTATTTGTCCCCGAAGTTCATCAAAATCTAAGTCTTCGCCGCTTACACCATTATAATAAATACCTCCCTGTTGTGGTCTATATAAGCCCACAAGTAATTTAACCAAGGTACTTTTTCCGGCTCCGGAAGGGCCAACAAATGCAATGGTTTCACCTTTTTTTACATCAAAGTTTATATCATCGAGAGCTTTGTATTGTGCTGTGTGGTGCTTAAAGCTTAGATTTCTGAATTCAAGTTCGTTTATTCCGCCAACTGACACAGGATGCTCGGGTTTGGGCTCAACTTTCCTTATCATTAAGTTATGGAAGTTATTTATAGATGCTTCTGCTTCGCGATAGCTTACGATTATATTTCCGATTTCCTGCAATGGACCAAATATGAAAAAGCTGTAAAACTGTAAGGCGATCAACTCTCCGGTAGTTAATGTTTGACGATAAATAAGCCATATTAAATTGAATGTAATAACCTGCCTTAGAAAATTTACAAGCGTTCCCTGTATAAAACTCAGGGTTCGGATACTTTTTACTTTACGAAGTTCAAGACCCAGAATTTTATACGTATTGGTATTAAGACGCTTCACTTCCTGCTCGGTAAGGCCAAGGCTTTTAACAAGCTCAATATTGCGAAGGCTTTCGGTAGTTGTACCAGCCAGCATTGTTGTTTCCTTCACAATGTTCTTTTGAATAGTTTTTATTTTTCTGCTCAAAAGATTTGTTACCACCCCTAACACAAGCACCCCGCCAAAATAGACCGGCATAATGCTCCAGTGCTTGCTTGTTGCATAGACAGAAATAAATACAAGGCTAACCAACAAGGCAAACAAAACATTTATAACCAGCCCTATAAATTTTTCGGTATCGGTTCTGACTTTTGTTAAGATAGACAATGTTTCTCCGCTGCGCTGGTCTTCAAAATCCTGGTAAGGAAGACGCATGCTGTGTCGCAGACCATCTGTGAAGATTTTTGCGCCAAATTTTTGTACGATTACATTTACCACATAGTCCTGGAAAGCTTTTGCAATACGGCTAACCATTGCCGTTCCTACAAGCAGGCCAAGAAGCCCTAACACGCCCCGTACAAACTGGTTTTGTGTTCGCGGAAGTGTTTTTTGTGCATCAAAATGGTACGGATGACTGGCAAACTTGTCTATAAGTTTTCCAATTAACATCGGGTCAAACATCGAAAATACCTGGTTAATGGCTGCCAGCAGCAATGCCAGCGCTATCATCCATTTATATGGTTTTAAATATTGCAGTAAAATTTTCATAAGTATAAATAATTAGCAAAAGTCTGATAATTAAAGCTAATAAATTATAAATTGGGTAAAATGACAATGTAAAAACAGTTTTAGACAAAAAGTTTTGAAGAACTTATATTTTAATCAACAAATTGAAAACCCGGGTTTTAAGGATACTTTGACTGATTAGAAGGTCCGGGCAAACGCCATCTTAATTTTTTAAGCTGGAAAAGCTGGTATTTTTATAGAAAACGAACTATCTAACGTTGAATAATCCCGAAAAGGCGATATTATCATTCCTTCGGAGTTTTAAAACAGTACAGATAATTGAGTTTCTATAAAATATCATCCCTATGGGAATAAAAAACTATTGTTTCACCGATTTTTATTTTTGATGCCTTAATGTATTGATTATGAAACAAATGTAAAAGTTCATATTAAGTGCAGCCACTATGTAAAACATTAACGATAAGGTATAATTTGTAAGTGAGAACACTTCTGAAAGCCAAAGGAAACTCTCTCTGCTCTCAGTATTTTCTACAAAACTTATCAATATTTTAAAATATATTGTATTTGAGAAAAAACTTTTACTATGACAAGAGTTCTTCACCAACAGCTTTTTTTGATTTTATAAGAATAAAATAATTGCTAATAAGTTTGGATTTGTTTAGAACTTTTTCTATTTTATAAACTTATTACACTCAACTCACCAAAAAAAGCTATGAAAATTTACAGGTTTTGCTGCACTATTCTTTTTGCCTTTATCTTTTCATGTGCTTTATCAGGATGCTTCCAATACTACTTTAAAGCAAAACCTGTTATTCCGGTTTCTGCTTATCCTGCTGCTGTAGAACAGGCAAAGCAGGAAAACAGGTTTTTTATTTTGCACTCAGGCACAAAAGCATATAATATTACATCCTTGCAGGTAGATCAGGCAAAGCAACAGATGGAACTGGAACTTGGCCAAATTGACTCATTACATACTTTATATGTTACTAAGCCGCAAAGCCGGAGATACAGGGCGGTGAAAGGACAATCACGGGTATTGACTGAAATACATCTTTACCTGAAAGATACGGGTAGTTATTCTCTGAATGAACCTCTTACACTGCCATTTGCCCGGGTTTCCAAAATAGAGTTGTTGCAAAAAGATAAAGTCCGCACTATTACAAACCATGTTTTTAGTACAATAGGATTAACTGCAGGTACCTTTGGTGTTATTATAGCAATTGTCGCCTTAACCAAAAGCTCTTGTCCTTTCGTTAGCGGTTACAACGGCAATGAGTTTAAGTTGCAGGGTGAGATTTATGGCGGCGCTATTTATCCGTCGCTAAAAAGAAATGATTACCTGCCATTGCAGTTAAAGCCTTTGAACGGCAAACTGCAGGTAAAGATCAGTAATGAATTGCAGGAAAGACAATATACCGATTTAGCAGAGCTTTGGAGCATAGAACATAGTCCTGCTATAAGGATTGTTCCTGACGAACAAGGGAACATATATTCAGTATCTGAAGGGATATTACCTTCAACTGCTGCTGCGATGGGTAAAGATGTTTTGATGGAAGTATCTGGTATAGATGAATCTTATTTCTCCTTCAATACGGAACAGGAAAATGGAATAAGCCAATTAGAGGTTACATTTCCCAAACCTGCTGATACAAAAGATGGCAAGCTTATACTTCATCTGAAAAACTCTTATTGGCTCGATTATATTTATGGAGACCTGATCAGCCATATGGGAGGATATTTTAATAAGTGGAGCAAACTGCAAAAGAATAAATCCGCTGAACAACTCATCAGATGGAAAAACGAACAAGCTATACCATTAAGCATAGAAATGAAAACATCAACAGGATGGAAGGTAGTGAAAACTCTTACTACAGTTGGTCCTGTTGCTTACAGGGAAATGGTGATCCCTGTAGATGTAAGTAAGGCAGAAAAAGAGCAAATAACACTGAGATTTTCTTCAGGTTTTATGTTTTGGGAGCTTGATCGTATTGCTATGGATTATACTCCTTCGCTCGCATATGCAATACACAAACTGCAACCCGCAGCAGCAACTGATGAATTGGGTAAAGATGTAAGGAATGTGTTATTAGCAACCGATGAACATTTTCTTGACCAGCCTGTACCCGGTAATGTAGCTACAATAAGTTTTGATGCATTACCCTTGAAAAAAGAGAAGATAACTACTTATATATTACATTCATGCGGCTATTATGAGCATGTAAGATCATTTAAGGTAATGCCCGATGTAAAATTCCTGCAGGCATTTAAAAAACCACAGGCTTTATCAAAGTTTAGTGTGCAGCGTTACCATGAAATAAATTCATCGTTAGCAAAATCAAAATAAACAGCATGCTCAATATAGCAGCCAATATGGTTAAGTCAGCTATTACCACACAGGTAAATGATAACAGAGAGTTAGCCGGTAACTCTTTTAGTAAAAGTAAGATACACCGCACACAGGTAACAGGCATACACAATTTTCTAATATGGCTTGCCATTAAGAGCCGCATATTCTTTTTAGTGCTCTATCAGGTGCGATCTGTGAACAAGGCGGTCAAATACTACCGGCAAATGATTAGTTTAAGAGAAAATGTATGGAGTGGCAACATGAAGAAAATATACAAGGTTGATGGAAAATATTTTTTTAACCAGCACACTCCTGCATGGCCTTCTAAGCAATACGACCAGTTAATTGTGCAGGAAATTAAGAGAAAGGTTTTTGATCAAACTGATCATTCTTCTTCTTTTATCTTTTTTGCTATAACAAGAAAATGTCCATTACAATGTGAACATTGTTTTGAATGGGATAACCTGAACAAGAAAGAAACATTCTCATTGATGGAGTTGAATATGGTAGTGGATCATTTCAAAAAACAGGGAATGCTTCAAATGCATTTGAGCGGCGGTGAGCCGATGCTAAGGGTTCGGGAAATGGTTCAGCTATTGAAGAATCACTCCGGTGATATCGATTTTTGGGTGCTTACGTCCGGTTTTAATTGTACCCGGGAAAACCTTGCACAATTGAAAGAGGCAGGATTAAAAGGTATTGTAGTCAGTATAGATCACCAGGTGCCGGAACTCCATGATGCTTTCAGAAGAAAGCCAGGATCTTTCGGCGCCGCATTGAAAGCGATACAATATGCACAGGAGGTGCGCCTTGCTACAGCTATCAGTGTTTGTGTGACAAAAACATTTTTAGATGGCGGCAATCTTTTGCCTTATGCAGAATTTGCAAAAGACCTGGGAGCAGAGTTTGTTCAGTTGCTCGAACCAAAGAACGTTGGTAATTATAAAGACAAAGATGTATTGCTGGAGGATAAGCATATACAAATGTTGGAAGAGTTTTTTAAAAGCATCAATCATAATAACGCCACCCGCCATTATCCAACCTTTAGTTATCATGGTTATCATCAAAGAAGGGTCGGTTGTTTTGCCGGCAGTCGCAGTATATATATTGATTCAGCAGGCAATGTACACTCCTGCCCGTTTTGTCATACTGCTGCTTACAACATAAAATCGTTTGTTCAGAATAACAACCTTGCAAACTCACCAAAGAAGTTAAATGAATGCCCAAGGTTTAGTAAGGTGGTATAGAAGCTTGCAAAAGGAGAAATTCAGGTAACACTACTCAAAATGCCTTTTACGATAAAAGACATATTTGATAATTGGCTGCAAGAACATTTTTTACTCTTTAAGATCCCCCTATCATACTAACACTCCCGAACCTTTACCAATTCTTTTAATATTTATAGCTTAAGTTTGCATCATTCATATACTCTCTCTTAGCAGGCCCGATAATCTTCCTTCTCCTTTAAAGCTTCATCCGGTCATATGATGAGCAGAATATTTAATCAATCTTCACATACAATTTGGAAGATTGTAATTTATTGTTATAAACATTTATTGAATTGTTGTTCGAAAATTTAAATTTAATTGAGCCTATTTTAAAGGCTCTTAAGACTGAAGGATACACTAATCCTACACCAATACAGGAACAAGCTATTCCTGTAGTATTAGACCGTAAAGACTTATTAGGATGTGCACAAACAGGCACCGGTAAGACTGCAGCTTTCGCTATTCCGATGTTGCAAATATTGCATACGGAAAAGGCGATGCAAAGAGGACCTAAACAAATAAAAGCTTTAATACTTACACCTACCCGTGAACTGGCCATACAAATTGGCGAAAGTTTTATGGCGTATGGCAAACATACCGGCCTTAACCACCTCGTGGTTTTTGGCGGTGTTTCTCAGGTACCCCAGGTCAATGCATTAAGACATGGCATTGACATATTAATTGCTACACCCGGCAGGTTACTTGACCTGGTTAACCAGCGTTACATTAGTCTGCAACACATAAACATGTTTGTGCTTGATGAAGCGGATCGTATGCTTGACATGGGTTTTATTCATGACGTAAACAGGGTAATTGCTATGCTTCCGGCTAAAAGACAAACTTTGTTTTTCTCTGCTACCATGCCTAAAGAGATTGCTAAACTCGCTGATACCATTTTAGATAATCCTGTTACAGTATCGGTAACCCCTGTTTCGTCTACCGCCGAAAAAGTTGAGCAGGCCGTATTTTTTGTTGAGAAAGAAAATAAGCCTTCGTTGTTACTTCATATATTAAACGACAGCACCATAAAGAGTGTTCTTGTTTTTACCCGCACAAAACACGGAGCAGATAAAGTTGCTAAGTTCCTGACCCGTGCGGACATAGATGCGGAGGCAATTCATGGCGAGAAATCGCAAACTGCAAGGCAACGTGCTTTATCGCTTTTTAAAACAGGGCAACTGCGGGTGCTGGTTGCAACCGATATTGCTGCAAGAGGCATTGATGTAGATGCACTTTCACATGTTATCAATTTCGATTTGCCTAATGTGCCTGAAACGTATGTTCATCGCATTGGCCGTACAGGTCGTGCAGGAGCAAGCGGCATTGCATTTTCATTTGTAGATGCTGAAGAGCGTGCATACCTTAAAGACATTAATAAGCTTATCGCACAATCTGTTCCTGTTATTGAGGATCAGCCTTTTCATAGTAAAAACGGAAGGGCTTTAAATAATCATAATACAGCTGCCAGGTTCACCCATCGTTCTTCAGATAGAAATAACCAGGCAAAAGAAAGAACGTGGACAAAAAGAATGCCCGGGAAACTAAAAGCTGCTTTATAATTAAGAGGTGTTTAAACAACATCACTTGCTTTGAATGCGACTTTTGAAGTGTAAGAAGGTATGTGAAGTATCAGGTAAAAATGAGGTAGTAATATTCAAATAAAAGTAATAAAAAGCTTTTGCAATTGCAAAGGCTTTTTTTATATTCAGCTGTTATAAGTGATAAGAAAAACGTTTACTGACTAAACAAAGAAGAATTCACAGAATTGACACCTTTTCCTGAATGTTTGGCACCATGAATTTTACACACAGCACTTTGCCCGGGAGCAGCAAAGATAATAGAACTGACAGAAGCGGGATGAGAAGAACTTTATCATTTGCCTGGTGCTTTGTAGCCTTTTGTTGCATCGTCAATTACTAGCACCCAATCGTTTCCTGTGCCTTTTGTTGGCGATGTAAATTCCATTGCATCTTTTTTTTCTAATATGCCTGCCTGTTGCGTTGCAGCATCTTTTGGGTTAAACCACCAGGCAACCATTTGTTTGGCTAAGTTAGCTGTATTAATCGTGATCATTTTTCCTGCCGGTAAATAGATCATTGCATAACTATTATCTTCGGCACGAAAAGCTTCCATATGTTCACCTTTTTCGCCCTGCCCGGTAATAATGATTGAATTATCAGGAACACGTTTCAACATTGGCCTTGACTCTATCAGCTTTCTTAAATACCCCACCTGGTATGCACCCGGGCGATCCATAGCGTTGATCCAGCCACGATCGGGATAATTAATAGTTTCTTCCCTTGCGCTCATAAACTGCCAGATAGCATGATTACCATAGGTGACACCACAGGCACCTGCAAAAACGGAACGGTAAGTTTGTTTGCGAACATCATAATCACGATAGTAACCATTATCAGGATTCCATTTCGGCCAGGGATTAACAGGGTGGTCTTCATAATTGGGCTCTCCATCTAAAGTTGGTTTGGCAGGGGAGTAGCTTAGATCTCTCTTCACCAAATCCCAACACGGCACATCATGTCCGCCACCATGGCCGGACTGAAACATGTTCATGTTTAACCAAGCTTCATTGTGTATCCATTGTGAAGTAGAGTTTTCGCCACCCGAGGGATGATAAGTAATAATGCACTGATGATTTGTTGCTTCAATGATGCCTCGTGCCATAGCCCGCCAGATGGGCCGCCAGTCGCTGCTGTCATTAACAGCGGGTCTGTCGCCACCCAGTATCCAGATGATGTTTGGTTCTTTTTTATAACGGTTGCCGATCCATTTGCCATAAGTATATGCGTTGATACTGTCAAATACTACCGGCCCTTCACCCCACAGTTTTGTTACTTTATCACCCCAGGTGGGTAATAATCCTATAAATAAATTTCGCTGCCTTGCCATGTGAATGGTGCTGTCAACCACTTTAAAGTATTTGTCGTTTGGTTGTGCAGGATCTGCGTTTTTCAAGGGCACTTCACCATATTGATTCGCTTTACGTATGCCATTAAATTCTGCCAAAGCAACGGCTTGTATTACCGTAAAACCTTTGGCCGCACGATTGTCAAGGTACTCTTTTATTTCATCAAGCTTAAGACGATGAAATAACTCCCAGCCAGTATCTCCCAGCCAGAAAAAAGGCCTGCCATCTGCAAATTGAAGATAGCGTCCATCTTTTGTGATTTGTAAACGACCATGTTTGAATAAGGATTGTGCAGAAACATCTTTAATTAAAACAAAACAAAAAACAAGACAAACAATAAAACGCATCTGATTAAAAATTGAAGCAGGAAGTTAAGGAGTTATCAAATTACATCTGCTATTTTAAAATAAAAACTTCTGCAATACCCAGGTTGTTTGAATGTAAAGGGGCGATGCCTAATGATATTCAGCTTTTCCCTCCTTGTATATTGTCTTAACCAGGATTTATGTGATTTTTGTAATTAGCAGACGTCTATAAATCTTCAAATTGACTCCACGCTCCTTTCACAAGGAGGACAGGCATCTAGTTACTTCAATTTCTTATTGAAAAAATCAACGGTACGCTTCCAGGCAAGTTCTGCAGCAGCTTTGTCATAACGAGGTGTTGTATCGTTATGAAAGCCATGGTTTACATTAGGATAGATATACGCTGTGTATTCTTTGCCATTCTCTTTTAAAGCAGCTTCATATGCAGGCCAACCCTCATTAACACGTGTATCCAGTTCTGCATAATGTAAGAGCAGGGGAGCCTTTATTTTGGTAACATCTTCTTTCGCCGGCTGGCCTCCATAAAATGGTACAGATGCCGACAAGTCTGGGATACGCACTGCCATCAGATTTGCAATCCCCCCACCAAAGCAAAAACCTACAACACCAATTTTACCATTACAGTCTTTGTGGCTTCTCAGATAGTCATAGGCAGCTATAAAATCTTCTGACATTTCATTTTTGTCCCGTTTACTTTGCAGTTCCCGCCCTTGATCATCATTACCCGGATAACCGCCTAATGGAGTTAAAGCATCCGGAGCAATCGAAATAAATCCTGCCAGAGCAGCTCTTCGTGCAACATCTTCAATGTGTGGATTCAAACCCCGGTTTTCATGAACAACTACAATACCTCCGAGTTTATTTTTCCCATCAGCAGGCATTGACAATAACGCTTTGATCGTTCCTCCACCCTTTACAGACTGATAATTGACGTATTCTGATTTTAACCGCGGATCATCTGCTTTAATTTGGATTGCAGCCTGGTAATCCGGCATGAGAAAACTCATAAGGGCTGGTACTGTGAGGCTTCCAACTGCATATATGGATAGTTTTTGCATAAACTCGCGCCTGTTAACCCTGTTGTGGGCATAGTCGTCATAAAGATCAAACACTTCCTGTTTGATGTCTTCTTTTTTTATTTCGTTCATGTTAGTCTGATCTATTTACCTCAAAATTAGGTAATTCTAACTTTGTTTATTACCTATTTTATTCGGTCCTTGTACGGTATTTTGCTCTTGACAAATTCGTTTAAGACATTTTAGTTTTGTTGTTAAAAGTATCAACCCCTTGCAGTGGATAGCATTGTCATTGAAGTTAACTTATTCATTTTGGACCCTTACGTTCCCCCATTATAACAATCTGAAAGATATTCAGAAAGGCGAATATTAGCCTGATTCTTAAAAAGCTACATTTTGGGTTTTTCGTCTTTATTCATCAATTATTTCTCTTCGGATCAAAATTAAATTTTCTCGAAATTTTATTGTAAAAGCAACAGGATAACCGAAGCAATCACACCTGCGATTGTTAATAATACTCCCTTGCTGAAAGGTTTTGTTCCCGGTTTAAACATCCAGAATGCAGAAACAGACATAAAAAAAAGACAGATACCAAAGAGTGTCGTCAAATAGTGCCCGACGTCTTTGCTGGAACTTTTATGCAATTCAGTAAAAGGAATTATCCAGGAATACCACTCTTTTGTAACATAGCTTGCTTTACCTGTTGAAATATTATAAGTGCCCTCTTTGAAAAAGAGTGTATTTTCTGCGGTTTTTGTGACTTTAAAATCTCTTATTCTTAAATTAGGGCCAAGTTGTGCTTCATTTAGACCAGGTGCTATTTGCTTCTCGTTTAAAATTTCGTGTTTTAAAATATCAGTGTCTCTATAAGTTTGTATAAGCCCACTCAGGCTATAGATAATTACAAGCCCGGTAATGAAGAAACCAATTTTGTTATGAAGATAACGCATGTACCATCGAAGGTTTTTCTTTGTGCTATTTGTATTCTGTGTCATGTTTATAATGGATAAGTGTAATCAAAACTATTGTTCTCCATGTTTACCCTTTTACCAATCTGGAAAAATCGTTTAATTTACCTGTATTCTTTTTTGCTCATCTGTTGCCTGGCTTGCCTTAGATTTTGATTGTACGCCAAACCGGTACACAAAAGCGATATTAACAACGCGTGTATCCCTGGCTCTTTCAATTGATGACTGCACATCCTGAAAGTTCTGAATTTCTCTTATAGTTTGCGTATAAAAAATATCTCTTATGTTTAGTTTAAGACTCGCTTTGTTATTTAATAGTTGTTTTGATATGCCTGCAGAAACCTGCCCTATAGGCAGCGAAAGAGCTTGTCCTTCATCGCGGTCTCTGGTAGTATATATGCCTGATAATTCAGCAGACCAACCTTATTGAAAACTGAACTGGTTATTGATGTTGAGCGCCAATGACAGTTGTTGTGCATTGAGCGGATATCCGTTTACTTCACCATTATATTTGTTCTCATAAAGGTTGGCAAAAAAGATACCGGTGTACCACTTGGTGAAAGGAATGGTTGCGCTTTCTGCTATACCCAAATTATATCTTGTACCAATGTTGCCGATACTGCGAATGATTAAAGAATCGTTATGTATGAGTGTTTCATTCATCATATTGTGGATAACGCTATAATTCAAAGTTGTTGTAAACATATTTTTGTACGTATGACTTAATTCTATGTTATTGCTGATCTGTGGTTGCAAATAAGGATTGCCTGCCATTTGCGTATATTTATCAATGTATGAGATAAATGGATTCAATTGCTGGTACGCCGGGCGGTCAATTCTTCTGCCGGCAGATAAAGCAATCTGATTGTTTTCATTCAGTTGATAACTAACAAAAGCGGTCGGAAACAAGCTCGTATAACTACGGCTGAAAGATGAGTCCTGCTGATTGGTGTATGAAGTTTGTTGTCCCTGGTAATTGGTATTTTCTGCCCTTAAACCTCCCTGCACTGTCCAGTCACCAAATTTTTTGTTCAGGTTTATATAAGCTGCATTGATGTTTTCACTGTAGTTAAAGCCATTACTCAGAGAGTCTTGAAGCTTTACCTGATTATCAGCTTCTGTATAGAACAGGGAAGTGTTGTTTGTTTTTACAAGACTTGATTTAAGACCTGTTTCTATTTTAAACTCGTTGCCTAAAGATTGTGCATAATCAAGCCGGGCTGAATAAACATCTATATTTAGCGGAAGAATATTTTTGAGATAAGAGGTTGACTGTAGTTGATTATACGGATCATAGGTTAAACCGTTTACGTTTTGATTGCCTGAGAAGTCGTAATGCAGGTAATCGAAATTTCCGGTGAGGTCTTTTTTACTGCTGTCGAGCGAAGTATGAAAGTTAATGTTCAACGTTCCGTTCTTCCATGTATTATCCGTAGTTCGCGTTGTTTTTTCTATTGAAGTAATGTTACTGTTGCCATCTTTAATATAGGCAGTTGTAAAAGCATCCTGATTTTGTGGAGCTACAAATCCTGTTGCTGCAAAACCAACAGTTGTTTGAGGATTAATAAAATAATCAAGTCCTAGTTTCAAATTATTATTTTGAGATTGATTGATTACTCTGGTAACCTGGTCTAACTCGTAAGACTTCTTCCCGGTCGAGTCCATAAAGTTTCTTTGTACATCTACATTCATGAACCCTTTATTGAGAATATAGCCGTAATTCAGAAAGGTATTGATCCTACCTGTGCGGTAATTAAGCATAATACTGTTATTTACTTTAGGGTACACGCCTTGCCCGTAATTAAGCGTTGCAGAGCCATTGAAACCTTGCGTAATGCTTTTCTTTGTTTTGATATTGATAACACCCGCATTTCCTGCTGCATCATATTTAGCAGAAGGGTTCGTCATAATCTCAATCTGGCTTAATTGATTTGCATTCATATTGCTCAACAAGTTTGCAAGTTCAGCAGCACTTAGATAAGAAGGTTTGCCATCAATCATCACCATTACTTCCGGTTTGCCTTTCAGGCTTATTTTACCGTCTTTATCAACAGATACTCCCGGACTTTTTTCCAGGACTTCTAATGCTGTTGCGCCTACGTTGGTTACCGATGCTTCAACGTTCACCACCATCCGGTCAATCTTTTGTTCTATTAAAGGTTTTTTGGCTGTTACAGTTACCGTGCTGAGTGTCTTTGTGCCTGCCTGTAAAATAATTGCATCAATATCTTTTGTAAGTGATGCCTCGTTTAATTTAAACACTTCTGAATTAAGTTTTGAATAGTTGATCGCTGATGCATTTATATAATAATTTCCGAAAGGAATATTTTGGAAAGAAAACTTTCCGCCTTTATCAGTAACAGAAATCTTAAACATTGAAGAATCTGCTGCTTTCATTAAAGAAATTGTTGCTGCTTCGACCGGTTTCTTTTTATCGTCCACAACACTTCCAGAAATCAAAGTTTGAGGTGTTTGTGCAAAGATTTGAGCTGAGATAATAATTTGTATCAGTAAAGCAGTAAGGGCCTTTTTCATAAATAATTTTTATTTGACAACGCAAACCTATTTTATAGAAAGAGGCAAATTTTTCAAATGATGTGAACAATGGAAAGTTTGCTGTGAACTTGAAAAGTTTTATGGAGTTTAAAACTGCCAAACCCACAAAAGCATACACAAGGCACATAAACCCCGACACAACCCTAACCTTACAAAAGAGCATGCTTTTTGCCAACACATCAGGAACGCACCTGCTTCATAAAACACACAGTACATAGTTTGACATGGTAAGACGAAAGGCGAACGTAATACATTGGGTTTGCCAAAATGGGAGCAGACGGAAGCGGTGTTTCAATTTTTTGAAGTGTACCTTTTTAAAAAACTCCTTTGCAGTAAGAAAAAGAAATAAAGTACTATTCATTTTACTCATTTCCCAATTTATTAAAAGAGTAGTTTTAAGTTACAATAAAACCCTCTCAAATTAGCAGTCAAAAGGGTAGCAACATGCAGTCGGTGAAGAAAACAAACTTCAACAGATGAAAAATATTGCGGACAATTGAGTTGATAATAATAACTATAGAAATAGTTTATGTGCATTATTAGTGAAGGCTTTGGAGGTCGTTTACATTTATCTGTACAGATCTAACTTTAGAGAGAGGCACGAAGGCACAACTTGAGGTTTGGCATTTACGGCTTAACCCATCCCTTAACAAGTATCGAGACAAGACCGTTTTCCTTAAAAACTTACATTGGCGAACGAACAACTTAAAGGCGTCCAACTGCCGTCGAAGAAGCACTCCAGCTAACAAAGAAGGCTTCGTTCGCACGCAGTGCCAACGATGTTGATTATTTAGCCTTTGCATGTTCTTCACCTGCATATATAGAGGAGCAAGATGATATTGGGGAAGAGCACCATCGGCAGAATGACAAGCTGATTTTTGTATGATAAACCGAATTATTTTCTTTCAAAAATTCATTGTTGTTTTTGTTAAACACTTCTTGAATATAGATGCTATTTGCATTTTGATGGATCTGACTTTATATAATAAGACTTATAATTCCTCGATTTTGGGTCCATACATCCTTCAAGATTCAATAGCTCTACTTTTCTAAAATCAACAGGCTGTCCTTCGCTTTGAAGCGCAATAAAACCTTCTGACAGTAGTTTTCCATCCTGTTTTATTGCCGGATCATAATTGTTAGCCACGCCTCCGCCAATTTGAGGCTTCGAATACTGTAATACTGTATCTCCGTTTATAATGTGTGTTACCAGCGAATCTCCGAGTACAATTAATTCTGCCTTAATCCATTCATTAACAGGATATGTTTTTGAACTGGATTCAATACAGTGGCGGGGATCTATCTTTCCTTTATACACTACATCCGTTCCCGGCGAACACATATTGCCGGTTGGACGAGGTTTTCCATCATCAAGGCCTGAAAGCAATTGAAATTCTACCGAGATAGGCCAATCCTGTTCTTTCAGGATTGTTTTCGGATCTTGTGAATGAAACATTACTCCACTATTTCTAATTGTATAGGAAGGCGCATCCTTTCTCCATTCACCTGTAATACGATACTCAAACTTTAAATGATAATATGAAAAAGGTTGTTTATAATACAAATGCCCATATTGCTGATTAAATGTATCATACTTATCATACCGTACTTTTATTATTCCATCCTCAACCCTAAAAGTGTTGGCCGTGTCTTCTCCAACCTCATGATGATGTATTTTTACAACCCAATCTTTAATATCCTTTCCGTTAAAAAGCTGCATCCACTCCTGTGTGCCTGTATTTTTCTGTGCCGTAACACAACCGGTGTAAGAGGTACTCATTACAATTATGAGAATGCATGCGAAATATGATTTGAAAATAACTTGTCTCATTTTAATAGTTTGATAAGTTTAAGCGAAACCAGCGTTTTTGTTCAACTTTTGAATGTATGGTTTATTATGCAACTATTCTGCTTTTTTTATTTTCAACTTTCTTTTTTATAGTTTACACCATATACGCCCAAATATAGAGTAGATGTACCAGGACCGCCCACACAAGTCAAAAATATTATTTGCGTGAGTTGAGGAAAATATTAGTCTTATTCTCAACATATACTTTTTCTGCTACCAATACAATAATTAATTTAGTATTACCAAAACTAAAATTATAATTATGCGTCGTTGCAGTCACACTATTTTGAGCTTTACTTCCGCTAACAAAAAGTGTAAGTGCTATGGCAATTGATAAAAAATATTTCATTAAGATTCCCATTATATTAGATGTACTATCTTCCACCAAAATGTATTCTTCAAGTTATAGTTTATTTTGCCCGCAATTTTATTATCCCAACCTTCGAGGTTTTTACCAATCGAGTAAAAAATCGAGTAAAAAGTAAAGTAACTGAAAATCAGATAGTTAAATAAGATTTAGTAATCCAATCCGGGATCACGGAATAAGGATTACAGCTATTACAATAAAAATATTTGATCATGCTATTTGACTTAATCTGGATATTTGTTCAATACTTCCTCTTAAAGTCAAGAAATGATCTTAACGGTTTGTTTTAAATTCTGAATATTCTACATTTAATTTTTTTTTATGTTGGATAATGGTCGGCAACCTTATCATATAAGTTTTTGGTTTCATGATGCATGTTTCGTTCAATCCTTCTTATGTTGGATAATGGTCGGTAACTTTGTTTGCTCACGGTTTTACAGTTTTAAATTTAGCGAGTTTCAATCCTTCTTATGTTGGATAATGGTCGGTAACTTTTTCTACGTTCCATTTACTGCAACTTCCAGTCAAGTTTCAATCCTTCTTATGTTGGATAATGGTCGGTAACGCAATCCATCGATCTGAATCATCTGAGTATATCTCAGTTTCAATCCTTCTTATGTTGGATAATGGTCGGTAACTTTTTAAAAGTGTATGCTATTACTTTGTGGGCATCCAGTTTCAATCCTTCTTATGTTGGATAATGGTCGGTAACTGCGAATATCCTCATAAGATAGAAGGATTGTATCAGTAGTTTCAATCCTTCTTATGTTGGATAATGGTCGGTAACAATAAACTACGATAAGATTTTAGACTGCTTTACTAAGTTTCAATCCTTCTTATGTTGGATAATGGTCGGTAACTGACACCCGCCCGCTACAGCCGGGACACCCTATCGTAGTTTCAATCCTTCTTATGTTGGATAATGGTCGGTAACTTGTGCAAGACAGAAATCAGAATATGCTGGCCGCTGGGTTTCAATCCTTCTTATGTTGGATAATGGTCGGTAACTTGTGCAAGACAGAAATCAGAATATGCTGGCCGCTGGGTTTCAATCCTTCTTATGTTGGATAATGGTCGGTAACTTGGGGGAGAAATTTACCTAAATGTATATTGTTAGGGTTTCAATCCTTCTTATGTTGGATAATGGTCGGTAACATGTATATGGCTCACTGCCTATGCCGCCAAAAGGGGGTTTCAATCCTTCTTATGTTGGATAATGGTCGGTAACAAAATCCGGAACTATCTCTCACCCAAACTATATTCCCGTTTCAATCCTTCTTATGTTGGATAATGGTCGGTAACAGCAACTTACTTGTGTTTATGGAAAAGTTCTTTCGCTGTTTCAATCCTTCTTATGTTGGATAATGGTCGGTAACCTTTTTTTTATTTCCTACCTTTCTTTATATCATCACGTTTCAATCCTTCTTATGTTGGATAATGGTCGGTAACAACGCAAAAAAAACCGTTACTGAGAATAACGACTTTGTTTCAATCCTTCTTATGTTGGATAATGGTCGGTAACTAGAATTGAAGTTTATAAAAAGGCTTTGGAATTATGTTTCAATCCTTCTTATGTTGGATAATGGTCGGTAACAATGAAAATATTTATGACAATCTTTACACAAAGTGGGTTTCAATCCTTCTTATGTTGGATAATGGTCGGTAACTCCAGACGTTCTGTTATTAGCTCCTAAATAAATACCGTTTCAATCCTTCTTATGTTGGATAATGGTCGGTAACCTACACTTCTCTACTGGCGGAAAGTTTCTAATCATGTTTCAATCCTTCTTATGTTGGATAATGGTCGGTAACTTTTGCAAAAAGGTTTTGGTGAATGTATGAGAGTTTGTTTCAATCCTTCTTATGTTGGATAATGGTCGGTAACCTATTCGGTATCTTTGTCGGGTACCGCACCTTTTGAGTTTCAATCCTTCTTATGTTGGATAATGGTCGGTAACGAAATTGGGAGTACGATGATGATGCTGCGACGTTAAGTTTCAATCCTTCTTATGTTGGATAATGGTAGGTAACGACAGTTTGTTCTTTGCTTGGAGATATTCGGTATTGTTTCAATCCTTCTTATGTTGGATAATGGTCGGTAACGCGAAAATGTTACGTTCCTCTTTTTACCCATCTTTCGTTTCAATCCTTCTTATGTTGGATAATGGTCGGTAACAATTACAAAGTCTTGTACATGGTGGGTGAGCTATAATGTTTCAATCCTTCTTATGTTGGATAATGGTCGGTAACGGAGAAGTGGTATGATAACGCTGAATATGTGGCTTATGTTTCAATCCTTCTTATGTTGGATAATGGTCGGTAACACAAATGAAACTGCATGAAGAAGTAGTTGAAAGTACGTTTCAATCCTTCTTATGTTGGATAATGGTCGGTAACATTTTAGTTATTCCATGCGGCTGTAACGCTTTCATAGTTTCAATCCTTCTTATGTTGGATAATGGTCGGTAACAAACCCGGTTAAGCATTACGGAACGTATGAAGAAATAGGTTTCAATCCTTCTTATGTTGGATAATGGTCGGTAACAGCTTGCCGTAGTAGATGTCAACGCCTCCTATGTGAGGTTTCAATCCTTCTTATGTTGGATAATGGTCGGTAACGTTGTGTTGATGATTCTAATAATTCTTTGGGTGCAAAGTTTCAATCCTTCTTATGTTGGATAATGGTCGGTAACTTAGCAATACAGTAAGCGTTGTGAACTACGGATTGGAGTTTCAATCCTTCTTATGTTGGATAATGGTCGGTAACCAGTTTAAAAAAGATTGCCAAAAAGAAATACAGTTGCTGTTTCAATCCTTCTTATGTTGGATAATGGTCGGTAACATTAGATAAAATGTTTTGTAAGCAAACAACTCTTGAGTTTCAATCCTTCTTATGTTGGATAATGGTCGGTAACCTTTGACAATGCGACCGGAGCCGGTTTTTCATTACTGTTTCAATCCTTCTTATGTTGGATAATGGTCGGTAACGCTGCTTTATGCCGCTTTTTGAATTTGAAATACGGAAGTTTCAATCCTTCTTATGTTGGATAATGGTCGGTAACAACTTCGAGATCGCTTGATAACTTGTATATCAGCTCGTTTCAATCCTTCTTATGTTGGATAATGGTCGGTAACAATGGGCTAATCCGGATGAAAACTTATCAATAGTTCCGTTTCAATCCTTCTTATGTTGGATAATGGTCGGTAACAGTTACGTTTAATCCTACTGAGGCTACTCTTTGCAAGGTTTCAATCCTTCTTATGTTGGATAATGGTCGGTAACAAAAAATCAATACTTATAATTGGATTACGTTTGGCAGGTTTCAATCCTTCTTATGTTGGATAATGGTCGGTAACGGCTTGCTTTTACGTTTTTCATTGCTTCGTTTCTTTGGTTTCAATCCTTCTTATGTTGGATAATGGTCGGTAACAAAAAATCAATACTTATAATTGGATTACGTTTGGCAGGTTTCAATCCTTCTTATGTTGGAT
>JAABUN010003440.1_pt1 | contig 24508 bp, 22 predicted proteins | sample 5559311 | NCBI WGS metagenome assembly JAABUN01 (sample SAMN10711877, study PRJNA513370) | rock metagenome | isolation source: Antarctica rocks | place: Antarctica: Victoria Land, Siegfried Peak sud
ACCAATCCGCCTACGACCACCTCGCCGCTCAAGCCCACCTGGCCGCCTGACCACCCCTTCATCGCGAAGGCGACCCGAACCACACACTTGACTCAATAATGACGGCCCCGCCGTCTAAGCCCTCTAAGACCCAGGCAATCGAGCAAGCGAACGCGCCGGAGTGGCTCATCGATCAGGTACGCGCCAGGCGCCGTGGAGAGAACGTCACGTCCCCCCGCGTGCGCGCAGCCCTCATCGCGTGGCGCGATGCTTGCACGACGGTCGCGCGCGCCCAGTCGTGAACGTGGCATGAACACACTGATTACAAACAGGCCCCGCTCACGGCGGCAGATCCGGACGTCCCACCGGGACATGGTTCCCGCGTTGGCGTACACCTCGTTGCTGCCAAGGGTTTGCCCGCAGATCATGGGTCGCCGACTCAGCTCCGGTCGAGTGTGGCCGCTCCCGGGAGACCGCCAAGCGCTCTGACTTGGCAGGGTGGGCCGAATTACGACCGATCCGACTCGCGCGAGTCAGGAGCGCTCAAGGACGACAAGGGCGCGCGTGCGAGAATGCCGACGCGCTCGCTGCCGCGACCATGCCGCCCGCTGCTACCCCAGCCGAGACGAGCGGCACGACGAAGAGGTCGTTTCGGTCAACGAACAGTCCCCCGATGACCGGTCCGATGGCGATTCCGATCTGGAATGCGACTACGTAGACCGCCGACGCGAGGTCGGGTGCCGCGGGTGCCGCGCGGAGTGCTGCGGCCTGCCAGGACACGGCCATGCCGGCGTAACCGAGGGACAGGAGAAGCAAAGCGGCGGGGACAAGGAGGTGGAGCGGGGATTGGGTGACCCCAAGCAGAAGGTAGGCGGTGACACCGAGCAGGCTCTGGACGGTGATGACGGCTCGTGGTGCTCGATCTACCCATCGGCCGCAGACAAGAATTCCTACCAGCCCGACGGAGCCGTACAGCAGCAGGAACAGCGGCTGGTTCCGGCTCGTCACCGGGGAGGTGGTGAGGATGCTGGTGATGTAGGTGTAGGTGGCGAAGTAGGCGGTGACGGTGAGCAGCGTTGTCACGGCGACGCCGCAGACCCGTCGCATCGCCTGGACGTCCCGACCGCGTCGCGGGGCTGGCGGCGCCTCGGCGGGCAGCGGGGGCAACGCGGCATACAAAGCGATCCCGACAGCACCGGCGACGACGGCGACGCCCACCAAGGACAGCCGCCAGCCGACCCAGGTCGAGACCGCGTTCACGACCGGAACCCCAGCAATGAGCGCCAGGGCGTTCCCGGCGAAGACCACACTGGTTGCGGCACCCGCCCTCCCCGCCGGGGCGAGCCGGGAGGCGACTGAGCCGATGATCGACCAGAACAGCCCGTGGGTGGTGGCGATGAGCAGGCGGGCCGCCATCAGCCAGCCGAGTGATGGAGCTAGGGCGGCGAGCCCGTTGCTGACGGCCATGACCAGAACCGCGAAGCTGACCAGAACGCGGCGGTTGACCGTGCGGGTCAGGCGCACCGCGGGAACCGCGGTCACCGCAACCAGCGCCGCGTACACCGTCAGGAGACGACCCACCTGTCCTTCACTGGCACCGAGGTCCGCGACGAGCACTGGCATAGCGCCCACGGGCAACAGCTCAGAGGTGACGAAGACGAACGCCGACGTGGCCAGCAGGCCTAGGCGCCATCTCGATGAGGACCCGACTATTCGCACATGTGTAACGTTACACATAGGATGGCAACTATGACAGTTGTTGCAGCAGACCCGACCCTTGCAGAGCACCTGGACTGGTGGCGGGAGGCGGTGGTGTACCAGATCTACCCGCGCAGCTTCGCCGACGCCTCTGGTGACGGGGTCGGAGACCTCCTGGGCCTGATCCAGCACCTGGACTACTTGGAGTGGCTGGGCGTCGACGCCATCTGGTTGTCGCCGATCTTCCGGTCGCCCATGGCGGACTTCGGCTACGACATCAGCGACCACTGCGACATCGACCCGTTGTTCGGCACATTGCAGGACGCCCAGGACCTGATCGATGAGGCGCACCAACGAGACATCAAGGTCCTCTTCGACGTCGTGCTCGGCCACACCAGCGACCACCATCCCTGGTTTCAACAGTCGCGGTCCAGCCGCGACAACCCGTTCCGCGACTGGTACGTGTGGCGCGACGGCCCTACGCCCCGGAGCTCCGCGGGCAGGCCACCGAACAACTGGGAGGCGGGGTTCCCCCAAGGCGCGGCCGCGTGGACGTTCGACGAGCTGACCGGGCAGTGGTACCTGCACTCCCACCTTCCCGAGCAACCGGACCTCAACTGGGAGAACCCCGAGGTGGCCCAGGCGCAGGAGCAAGTGCTCCGGTTCTGGTGTGATCGCGGCATCGACGGCGTCCGCCTGGACTCCATCAACCGCCTAGGCAAGGACCCCGCCCTCCGCGACAACGTCGACGGCGAGCCGCTCCGGCAACAGGACTGGCCGTCGCTGCACCCGCGCTTGCAGCAGGTGCGTCGCGTGCTGGAGGAGTACCCCGGACGAGTGGCCGTCGGGGAGGTGTACCTGTTCGACCAGCGGCAGCTCGTCCCCTACCTCGCTGAGGATGAACTGCACCTCGCCCACAACTTCGTCTTCGCCCGCAGCACCTTCGGTGCCGCCGACATCGCCGATGTACTCCGCGAGTTCCGCAGCTTGATCCCCGACCCGGCCCGCGCCGCATGGTTCCTCAACAACCACGACGAGCCTCGAACCCGCTCTCGGTTCGACCTCGACGACGGGCGCGGCTTGGCCCGGGCTGAACTGCTCGCCGTACTCCTCCTCACCCTGCCCGGCACAGTGTTCCTCTATCAGGGGGAGGAGCTGGGGCTGGCGGACACACCCGTCCCACCTGCGCTGCAGACCGACCGCAACCACCGCGATCCACAACGCACACCCATGCCGTGGCTGCCACCCGCGACCGCCGGCGAAGGCGCCGGGTTCAGCACCACACGGCCATGGCTGCCCGTCGGACCCGACGCCGACCAGATCAACGTAGACACCCAACAGGGGAACCTTGATTCCACCCTGTACCTGTACCGGAGGCTGCTCAAGCTTCGCCGCGACACCCAGGCAGGCGGCCCCCAAAGCATCGAGCCGGTTGAGTCCGACGTACTCGTCCTGCGCCAGCAGATCCGCACCGGCAGCCGCGTCGTCGTGCTGAACTTCGCCGACGCCCCTCGCTCCATCCCGCTGGACACCGACGGCGGTCCAGCCCATCACCTGCTGCTCTCAACCGACCGCCGGCGGACCGAGCTCGACACCGGTGTCGCGCAGCTGCACGTCGGGCCGCTGGAAGGGCTGATCCTGCAGGTCGACCGAGAACCTCGCTAACGTGGCGGTCATGTCCGGCCCGGCGCGACCCAGCGTGACCCTGCGCGACGTCGCGGTACGCGCCGGGCTGTCGGTGATGACCGCTTCCTACACCTTCTCCCAGCCTCAGCGGGTGTCAGCGGCCTCCCGGGATCGCGTTCTAGCGGCGGCGCGCGAACTCGGCTATCAGCCCAACGCCGCCGCCAAGTCGCTGCGCACCGGCAAGGCCAACGCCGTCGGGGTGGTGTTCAGCGAGAACCTCGCGTACGCGTTCCGGGACCCCCAAGCCGCGCAGTTCCTGGCCGGCGTCGCCGACATCTGCACCGAACACGGGCTTGGGTTGACCATGCTGCCTACCTCGGGAGGTCGAGAGGACCCAACGGTGATCGCCTCCGCCCCCGTCGACGGCTTCGTGTTCTGGACCACCACCGCCGACGACCCCACCCTCGCCGCCGCCGCCCGCACCGGAAAGCCCGTCGCCATTCAAGGCGGCCCTTCCGTTCCGGGTGCGGAATGCATCGGGATCGACGACAACCAGGCCGCCCAAGCGGTCGCCAGACTCGCCCTTCATGGCAGTCATCGTCCCCTCATTCTCAGCTTTCCCCTCAGCCCAGATCGCGTCCCGAGTGTGACGACGGGCATCGACCCCGACACGGCCACCTTCCCTGTCACCCGTAACCGACTGCTGGGATACCGGATCGCGGTCACCCAGGCTGGGCTGAGCTGGCCTGACACCACCACCGCCGTCCTCAGCCACAACGACCGCACGGAGGCAAGCGAGACCGCCCGCGATCTGCTGGCCGGCCATCCGAACAGATACGACACGGCGATCTGCATGAGCGACGAGATTGCTGCAGGAGTCCTCGCCGCCGCTCAGCAGTTGAACATCGCCGTGCCGCAGACCCTGGCCGTCACCGGATACGACAACGGACCCGACGCGGAAACCCTGCAGCTCACCACCGTCGATCAGGATCTTTACCGACAGGGGCGGACCAGCGCCCAGGCCGCGATGAATCTTCGACCAGCACCGGCAATGCCATCACGGTGGCGGGTCTGCCCTCGAGCAACTACGCGTCCCGGAGGCGACACCGGAGGCTGACCACTTCCTTACCGCACTGGCTTGCCAACCCAAGGGGGCATGGACCGTTCCGAAAGCCGACGGGCTACCGGGACCGTCGTCCACACTGAGCCAGCGACGGAACTTGTCTCGACGCAGTACCGCGGCCAGCTCGGCCATCAGCTGCGGTGAGAGCACCAGCTGCCAGCGGCGCTTTCCTGCCCAAGGTTCTCGGGGCCATCGTCATCATCGTCCTCACCGCAGCCATCGCGCAGCGGTCAAAGGCCGATCCAGAACACCCTCGGTGGGCAGTCCCACGGCAACCCGGTCGACATAACGACGCCGGTCGAACCCAGTCCGCAAAAGAATCCGCAGCCTGCCCGTCAAGGATCCGCCGCAGCCAACGCTGGCCAGCGTTATCGTTGCAGGTCACAGCCCTTGACCGTTCATCGTCATCGGTGTTCGGCCCTGCGAGGGTCGTTCCGGGTGAACGAACCCGAGAACGGAATGAGGGTCCCGCGTCCACGAACCCGGGGCCAACCACCGCGTGATCGCTGACTCAGCAAGATCTTGAGAACGTGTATCCCATGTGGGCAAGTTTCCCCTGGGAACTCGCCCGCTCACGTCTCCTGGTGCCCCGTTTCCGCGTTCCCGCGTCTCTTGGCCCAACTGCATGCCACGTTCACTTGAGAACCAGCAGGCAGATAGCCGTCGCGGCGACGGGTTGCACGTAAGTTGCACGAGATGACTCGCACCGCACCCTCGCGGGTCAGCCCTCTAGATCGTGGTGCCCCCGGCAGGATTCGAACCTGCGCCACCGCCTCCGGAGGGCGGTGCTCTATCCCCTGAGCTACGGGGGCCGGTACCCGTCCAGGACGTCGCTGGCCGGGTGTCAGCCGTTCACATGTGCGTGGCGAGATTAGCAGCCTAGGGTGGCCTTCATGGAACCGGCCAGCGCTGCCGCGCCCCCTCGGGCGGCAGACCGACCGGCCTGGGTGCTCGTCTGTGACGACACCGAGTCGATCCGGCTGCTCCTGCGGATCAACCTCGAGCTCGCCGGCTTCGCGGTGGTCGAGACGACCGACGGGGAGGCGGCCCTGGCCGCGCTTCGGGCCGCGGGCGACGAGCTGCCCAGCGTCGTCGTCCTCGACGCCCAGATGCTCCCTCGGGACGGCTGGTGGGCGATCGCCCAGATCCGCCGTGCGCCGCGGCTCACGCACCTGCCCGTCGTCATGGTCACCGCGGCGCTGCAGCAGCAGGAGCGGGCCCGCGCGAGCGGCGCCGGCCTCGACGCCTTCGTGTGCAAGCCCTTCGACCCTGATGCCCTCGTGGAGCTCGTCGCGGCCTTCGCCGCCGAGGGCCGTCACCTCGCGAGCCCGCACCGCCCGTAGGCTCGTTCTCCATGCGCGCACACGAGGCCGGAGCACTGCACGCCGACGGTTACGGGCACCCGTCGTGGCTGGCGCTGCCGGCGGACGTCAACGCGCTCGTGCCCTCCCTGTGGGCGAGCTCCGTGGGCCGCGGAAGTGATGGTGTCCTCACCGTCGGCGGGATGAGCGTCCGCGACCTGGCACGCGAGTTCGGCACCCCGGCATACGTTCTCGACGAGGAGGACTTCCGCGCCCGCGCGCGGACGTTCCGCGACACCTACGCCGAGGTCTTCGACGACCTCTCCGGGGGTGCCGACGTCTACTACGCGGGCAAGGCGTTCCTCTGCACGGAGGTCGCCCGCTGGGTACGGGACGAGGGCCTCGGGCTCGACGTCTGCTCCGGCGGCGAGCTCGCCGTTGCACGACGCGCCGGTATGCCGGGTGAGCGGATCGGCTTCCACGGCAACAACAAGTCGGTCGCCGAGCTGGAGGGCGCGGTCTCCTACGGGGTCGGCCGGATCGTCGTCGACTCCTTCGAGGAGGTCGAGCGGCTTGCCGACGTGGCGCAGCGGCTGGGCACCCCCGCGCGGGTGATGGTCAGGGTCACCGTCGGGGTGGAGGCGCACACGCACGAGTTCATCGCGACGGCGCACGAGGACCAGAAGTTCGGCTTCTCGCTGAGCGGGGGAGCGGCCGCGGAGGCAGTCCGGCGGGTGCTGGCCCACGCCCCGCACCTCCAGCTGCTCGGGCTGCACAGCCACATCGGGTCCCAGATCTTCGACACGGCCGGGTTCGAGGTCTCGGCCCGGCGCGTCCTCGGCCTGCACGCCGACGTGGCCCGCGAGCACGGGGTCGAGCTGCCCGAGCTGGACCTCGGAGGCGGCTTCGGCATCGCCTACACGACCGAGCACGACCCCCTGCCGCCGAAGAACCTCGCGGCGGGGATGGCGGAGATCGTCGAGCGGGAGTGCCGGGCGAGCGGCGTTGCGGTGCCACGGGTCTCGATCGAGCCGGGTCGAGCCATCGCCGGACCGAGCACGTTCACGCTCTATGAGGTCGGCACCGTGAAGCCGGTCCGGCTCGACGGCGGCGCCTCCCGTGCCTACGTCTCCGTCGACGGCGGCATGAGCGACAACATCCGCACCGCGCTCTACGACGCCAGCTACTCGTGCACCCTCGCCAGCCGGGCGAGCACCGCCGGGCCGGCGCTTGTCCGTGTCGTCGGGAAGCACTGCGAGAGCGGGGACATCGTCGTGATGGACGAGTTCCTGCCCGCCGACGTCGGCCCCGGCGACCTGCTCGCCGTCCCGGGCACCGGCGCCTACTGCCGGTCCCTGTCGAGCCAGTACAACCACACGCCCCGTCCGCCGGTCGTGGCCGTCCGCGACGGGGAGGCGCGGGTCATCGTGCGCCGGGAGACCGTCGAGGACCTCCTCGCCCTCGATGTGCCGTGACTTGGGGCCGAGGAGTGGGCCGGTGGCCTCGGCGTTGCCCCCGCTCGACGGGAGATCTGCGGGGATGCGTCCGGATCGCGGAACGATCGCCGTTCAGCAAGCGGACAGACGGCAGGATCTCCACGTGACTGACAACTCGAGCGCGACCGCCCGGCTCGACGCGGGGCCCGCCTTGCGGGTCGCCCTTCTCGGCTGCGGGGTCGTCGGGTCGGCCGTGGCGCGCCTGCTCACCCAGCACAGCAGCGACCTCGCGGCCCGGGTTGGCCGGCCGCTTGACATCGTCGGCATCGCCGTGCGCCGCCCCGGGCGGGACCGCAGCGACACGGGTGTGGCGCCCGAGCTGTTCACGACCGACGCCCAGGAGCTCGTCACCCGGGCGGACGTCGTCATCGAGGTGATCGGTGGCATCGAACCCGCCCGCTCGCTGATCCTGCGCGCCATGGCGCATGGCGCCTCCGTCGTCACGGCCAACAAGTCGCTTCTTGCGGAGGACGGGCCGACCCTGTATGCCGAGGCGCAGGACCGCGGCGTGGACCTCTACTACGAGGCCGCGGTCGCCGGAGCGATCCCCCTGCTGCGTCCGCTGCGCGAGTCCCTCGCCGGCGACGACGTGCGCAAGGTGCTCGGCATCGTCAACGGGACGACGAACTACGTCCTCGACAAGATGGACACGACCGGCGCCGGCTTCCACGACGCGGTCGAGCAGGCGCAGGCGCTCGGTTACGCCGAAGCCGACCCGACGGCGGACGTGGAGGGCTTCGACGCCGCCGCCAAGGCGGCCATCCTCGCGTCGCTGGCGTTCCACACGCGGGTCTCGGGCAAGGACGTGCACCGCGAGGGCATCACCGAGGTGACGGCTGCTGACGTCCATGCGGCCCGCGAGATGGACTGTGTCGTCAAGCTGCTCGCGATCTGTGAGCGGGTCGACGTCGTCGGTGTTGACGGGACGAGCGCCTCGGGGGTCTCGGTCCGGGTGCACCCGGCGATGATCCCCCGCTCGCACCCGCTGGCCGGCGTCCGGGACGCGTTCAACGCGGTCTTCGTCGAGGCGGATGCGGCCGGTCAGCTGATGTTCTACGGCAAAGGCGCCGGCGGCGACCCGACCGCCTCGGCCATCCTCGGCGACGTCGTCGCCGTCGCCCGGCACCACATCGACGGCGGACGGGGGCCGGGCGAGAGCACCTACGCCGACCTGCCGATCTTCACGATGGGCCAGGCCCAGACGAGATACCACATCAGCCTCGACGTCGCGGACCGTCCCGGTGTCCTCGCCCAGGTCGCCGCCGCGTTCGCCGACCAGCATGTCTCCATCGAGACCGTGCGCCAGCAGGTCCTCGCGGATCACGGGAGAACGGGGACCGAGGTGGATGGCGGGGCGAGCCTCGTCGTCGTCACGCACACGGCGTCCGACGCCGCCCTCTCCGCCACGGTCGAGGCGCTGGCCGCCCTGCCCATCGTCCGGGCGGTTCGTTCGGTCATGCGCGTGGAAGGGGGGTGACATGGCCCACCAGTGGCGCGGCGTGATCCGCGAGTATGCCGACCGGTTGCCGAGTCTCGTCGGCTCACCGGTCGTCACCCTCCTCGAGGGTGGCACCCCGCTCATCCCGGCAGAGCACCTGTCGAGCCTCGTCGGTGCCGACGTCTGGCTCAAGTTCGAGGGGCTCAACCCGACCGGCTCCTTCAAGGACCGTGGGATGACGACGGCGATCTCCGTGGCCGCCGGGCGCGGAGCCAAGGCGGTCATCTGCGCTTCCACCGGCAACACCAGCGCGTCAGCGGCTGCCTATGCGACCAAGGCCGGGATGGCCTGTGGCGTCCTCGTGCCCGAGGGCAAGATCGCCTTGAGCAAGCTGAGCCAGGCCATCGCCCACGGAGCGACGCTCCTCCAGGTCGACGGCAACTTCGACGACTGCCTCACCCTGGCCCGCAAGGTCGCCGAGTCCTATCCCGTCGAGCTGGTCAACTCGGTCAACCCCGAACGGATCGAGGGGCAGAAGACCGCGGCCTTCGAAGTCGTCGACGCCCTCGGTGACGCGCCGGACATCCACTGCCTGCCGGTCGGGAACGCCGGCAACATCACCGCCTACTGGCGCGGCTACGGTCAGTACCACACCGACTCGGAGATGCCCGGTCCCGCCACCCACCTGCCGCGGATGTGGGGGTTCCAGGCCGAGGGCGCGGCTCCGATCGTCAGGGGCCACCCGATCGACCACCCGGAGACGATTGCGACGGCCATCCGGATCGGCAACCCGGCCTCGTGGAAGCAGGCCGAGGCTGCGCGGGACGGGTCGGGCGGCCGGATCGATGCGGTGAGCGACGAGCAGATCCTCAGCGCACACCGGATCCTCTCGGCCCGCGAGGGCGTGTTCGTCGAGCCCGGGTCGGCCGCCTCGGTCGCCGGGCTTCTCGCATCGCACGAGGCAGGTCTCGTGCCCGCCGGGGCCCGGATCGTCTGCACGGTCACCGGGCACGGTCTGAAGGACCCGCAGTGGGCCCTCAAGCAGGCCGACGGGTCCGAGGTCGTGCCGGTCAAGGTGCCGGTCGACGCCTTCACCGCGGCCACCGCCCTCGGCCTCGAGGGCTGACGTCGGTGGCCGCCGTGCCGGTGGGTGCCGCGGTGCGCGTGCGGGTCCCGGCGAGCAGCGCCAACCTCGGACCCGGCTTCGACTCGATCGGTCTGGCCCTCGGTCTCTGGGACCACTACGAGGTGCTCGTCACGGCGAGCGAGGGCCTGCGGATCAGCGTCGGGGGCGAAGGGGCCGCCGACGTGCCGAGGGACGAGTCACACCTCGTGCACCGGTCGATCGTCAGGGGCTTCGCGCAGCTGGGGCTGGCCCTCCCGACGTGCCTCGACCTGTTGGCGTGCAACGGCATCCCGCACGGTCGCGGGCTGGGATCATCCGCCTCGGCGATCGTGGCCGGGGTCGCTGCGGCACACGCGCTGGCATCAGTCGGGGCGCACGGCGACCTGGCGGTCGGGGCTTGCGTGCCCATCGACCTCGGCCTCGTCAACGACCTCTCCAGCGAGCTCGAGGGGCATCCGGACAACGCCTCGGCGAGTGTCTACGGGGGGATGACCGTCTCCTGGACGGTCGATCCCGGGCAGCCCGAGGCCGGCCGCACGGCCACTGCGCCGATCGAGACCCACCCGGACGTCACGGCAGTGGTGCTCGTCCCGGCGAGCCAGCTCGCGACCCATCATGCCCGCTCGATCCTGCCCAGCACGATCCCGCACCGCGACGCGGCGCGGAACGCCGGTCGCTCGGCCCTGCTCATCGAGGCGGTCACCCGGCGGCCCGCCCTCTTGCTGCCGGCCACTCGTGAATGGCTCCACCAGGAGGCCCGACGAGCCTCCTTTCCCGAGTCGATGGCGGTTGTCGATGCCCTTCGTGCCACGGGCCACGCGGCCGTCATCTCGGGGGCAGGACCGAGCATCCTCGTGCTCAGCACCCGCGAGCGGGCTGCCGACGTCGTGGTGCCGAGGGGGCTGGCCGGCGTCGGGGAGTGGCAGCGGCTGGAGCCCGGCATACCGACGGGGGGCGTCGAGGTGACCCGCAGCTGAAGGGGGTCACGATCGGGAGTCGGTGGAACAGGGGTTGCACCATGGGTGTTACATTGAGGCTGCACCGCACAGCGGGGCCGAGTTCTCTGGCCGGCAGCGTGCGGAGTGCACCACGACCGGCGATGTCACTCGCCCAGCAGATGCGCATCGGCGCGTCCAGGACGTGGCAACGCAAGAGGTCAGGCCCGAAACCTGGCCAAGCACCCGGTTGTCGGCACCCCAGAAGAGGGCCGCACCGCTGACGAGGGGGAAGGATCCTTCGTGACAGACACCACCGCCATCGCCGGCCCGGCACCAGCCGGATCGACCGGCAGGGCCGCCGCACGCAGCGGGCTCACCGCGCTGAACGTCCCCCAGCTCAAGGGACTGGCCTCCGGTCTCGGGATCACCGGGGCCACGAAGATGCGCAAGGACGACCTCGTCGCTGCCATCACGGCCCGCCAGTCCGGTGGCGCCGGCCCGACGACCGAGCGTCCGGCGCCCCGGCGCGCTCGACGGTCGGAGTCACCTGCGGGGCACGAACCGTCGACCCCCTCCACCGCCGCCGACCCGTCCACGCAGACGGGCTCGACGGACCCGACGCACGTGGCGCGCGTCTCCCCTGACCGTGTCGAGCGCACAGGACGCACGCCGCGAGGGCGCGCCGAGACCCAGACCACCGCCACCTCCGGGGAGCAGGCTTCGCCGAGCAGCGACAGGACCGACAGCCGTGCGGCTCGCGAGCAGCAGGAGGACCGGACCCAGGACAGGAACCACCAGGACCGCGAGCAGCAGCACGGCCGGACCCAGGACCTGAACCAGCACGGCCGCGACCAGCAGGGCCGCGAGCAGCGCGAGCAGCAGGACCGGAACCAGCCGGACCGCGACAGCCAGGACCGCGACCGCCGGGACCGGAACGGGTGGCCACACCCCGCCCAGAACCGCCAGCAGGGCCAGAGCCCCCAGACCGGCATCGACCGGACCCAGAACGGCACCCAGAACGGCACCCAGAACGGCACTGAGCCGTCGCTGCGCCGGAGCGACGGGCAGGAGGGCGACCGGAGCCAGGGCGCCGGCGGCAACCAGGCGAACCGCTTCGACGACGACGACGGCGACGGGCGTGGCGGGCGCCGCCGCAACCGGCAGCGCAGCCGCGACCGCAAGCGCACCGGGCGCCCGACCGGCGCGGACGGCCAGGACGACGAGCCCGAGCTGCAGGTCAACGACGACGACGTGCTGGTCCCCGTGGCCGGCATCCTCGACGTCCTCGACAACTACGCCTTCGTCCGGACGTCGGGCTACCTGCCCGGTCCGAACGACGTCTACGTGCCGCTCGGCGTCGTCAAGAGCAACGGCCTGCGCAAGGGTGACGCCGTCACCGGCGCGGTCAAGGCGCTGCGCGACGGGGAGCAGCCGCAGGGCCACGGCGCCAACCGCCAGAAGTTCAACGCCCTCGTGCGCCTCGACTCCATCAACGGGCAGACGGGGGAGCAGTCCCGGGCCAGGGCGGAGTTCGGCAAGCTGACGCCGCTCTACCCCCAGGAGCGGCTGCACCTCGAGACCGACCCCAGCATCCTCACGACGCGGATCATCGACCTCATCGCGCCGATCGGCAAGGGTCAGCGCGGGCTGATCGTCGCCCCCTCCAAGGCCGGCAAGACGATGGTCATGCAGGCGATCGCGAACGCCATCACCGCGAACAACCCCGAGTGCCACCTCATGGTCGTCCTCGTCGACGAGCGGCCCGAAGAGGTCACCGACATGCAGCGGGCCGTCAAGGGCGAGGTCATCTCCTCGACGTTCGACCGCCCGGCCGACGACCACACCACCGTCGCCGAGCTGGCCATCGAGCGGGCGAAGCGCCTCGTCGAGATGGGGCATGACGTCGTGGTCCTGCTCGACTCCATCACCAAGCTGGGCCGGGCCTACAACCTCTCGGCGCCCGCGTCCGGCCGCATCCTCTCCGGTGGCGTCGACAGCGCGGCGCTTTACCCGCCGAAGAGGTTCTTCGGCGCCGCGCGCAACATCGAGAACGGTGGCTCGCTGACCATCCTCGCCACGGCGCTCGTCGAGACCGGCTCGCGGATGGACGAGGTGATCTTCGAGGAGTTCAAGGGCACCGGCAACATGGAGCTGCGCCTCTCGCGGGACCTCGCCAACCGGAGGATCTTCCCCGCCGTCGACGTCAACGCCTCGAGCACCCGGCGCGAGGAGATCCTTCTCGGCGCCGAGGAGCTCAAGATCATGTGGAAGCTGCGCCGCGTGCTTGCCGCCCTGGACTCCCAGCAGGGCATCGAGCTGCTCCTCGACCGGCTCAAGAAGACCAGGAGCAACGTCGAGTTCCTCCGCCAGGTCCAGATGACCGCGTCGAGCCGGCTCGACGGCGGAGACGACTGAGCGCTCACCGGATGCGCGACGGCGGTCACCCCGGGTGCGGGTGGCCGCCCTCGTCCTCCCGTATGCCGGGTTGGACCCGACGCCGGGTGCTGACCTCCTGACCGGGTTCAGATCTGCCGCGCGGCGACGGGATGCTCGCGCAGCCGCCGGCACCGTCGGGCTCGACCAGCCAAGCCCTGGAGCCAGGTCGCAGCGTCACTGCCTCGTGGAGGGTGGTGCCGACGTAGTGGAGCCCCACGCCGTCCTCGCTCGCGTAACCGGCATCGAGCGCCCCCGCCGCGACGAGGTCGCGATAGGTCGTCCGTCGCGGCTGGTCCTCGACGTCGTCGTGGACGCCGTTGCTGTACGGGAGCAGCCCGATCCCGTCGGTGAAGGGGTCGAGCGAGTCGCCGTAGGAGTCGGTCGGACCGCCGGTGTGCCAGCACAGGCTGCCGGCGCTGGCACCGGCCAGCACCACACCGGCCTCCCAGCACTCGCGGAGGATCGCCGGGAGGCCGTGAGCACGCCAGACCGCCATCAGGTTGACGACGCTGCCGCCCTCGACGAGGAGGAGGTCCTGGGCCAGCAGGTGGGCGCGCACGTCGGGGACGCTCGGCTGGGTGAAGAGGGTGAGGACTGAGAGGTCGACGTCGGGGAGCTCGTCGGCGAACGCGGCTGCCTTGGACTCCACGGCCACGGGGGAGTCGCCGACCGCGGTGGGGACGTAACAGACGCGCTGTCCGCCGGCCGTGCCGGTCAGTGACAGGGCGTGCCGCGTGAGGTCGGTGTTGGTCCGGGTGTCGTCCCGTGCGACGAGCATCCCGGAGAAGGCGAAGATCTGCCGTCGGTCAGCCATGGTCGAGGATCATCGCAGGCCAAGGGCGGGAAACATCGAGTAGCCGAACGTCGTGATCTGCGCGAGCCTGCTCATGGTGGTGCCTCCTGGGATCAGTCTGTCCGAAGGTGAAACGGCCGAGGCGACGGAAGCTCATCGGTCCAGCGATGAGGTTCTGCGAAGGCATGGTCTCGGAATGCCGGGGGTGCTGAGCACGTTCAACGATACGTGCCCCTCTCTGGCACACTTGTTCGTCGGACCGGTTCACGGCGCCCAGGGATCCTGCACCACACCGCGTGCAGTCCCGCCGACCCGGATCGACTCGACCCTAGGAGAGCACCTTGAAGCACGACCTTCACCCCGAGTACGTGGAGACCCAGGTCACCTGCACCTGTGGCAACATGTTCACCACCCGCAGCACCGCGACGTCCGGCAAGATCAACGCCGATGTCTGCTCGCAGTGCCACCCCTTCTACACCGGCAAGCAGAAGATCCTCGACACCGGTGGCCGCGTGGCCCGGTTCGAGGCTCGCTACGGCAAGAAGGCTGCAGCTACGACCAAGTAGCTCTCCCGCACGCCGGTCCCATGGCAGTTTCGCCTGTCGTGGGACCGGCGTTCGTGTCTGTCTGCCCGGCCTTCCCCGCTCCACCCAGAGGACATCCCATGCTCGAGTCCGCGCAGGCCCTGGTCGACGAGTACGCCGACCTGGAGCGCCAGCTCGCCGACCCCCGGCTGCACAGCGGCGGCGGCGACAACGCCAAGGTCTCCGCGCTGACGAAGAGGTATGCCGCGCTGGCCCCGACCGTCGCGGCATACCAGGCCGTCGTCGCCGCGAGGGGCGACCTGGCCGCCGCCCGCGAGCTGGCCACCGAGGACGAGTCGTTCGTGCGGGAGCTGCCCTCCCTCGAGGCCGCAGTGCAGGGAGCCGAGGAGAAGCTGCGCACGCTGCTCATCCCGCGCGACCCCGACGACGACCGCGACGTCATCCTCGAGGTCAAGGCCGGGGAAGGTGGCGAGGAGTCGGCCCTCTTCGCCGGCGACCTGCTCCGGATGTACGCCCGCTACGCCGAGAAGCGCGGCTGGACGGCCGAGGTCATCGACGCGACGGAGTCCGACCTCGGCGGCTACAAGGAGGCCCGGCTCTCGATCAAGGCCAAGAAGGCGGCGCAGCCCGGCGAGGCCCCCTGGGCCCTGCTCAAGTTCGAGGGCGGGGTGCACCGCGTCCAGCGCGTGCCGGTCACCGAGAGCCAGGGCCGGATCCACACCTCGGCGGCGGGCGTCCTCGTCATGCCGGAGGTCGAGGAGGCGGAGGACATCGTCGACTTCGGCCCGCACGACCTGCGGATCGACGTGTACCGCAGCTCCGGCCCCGGCGGCCAGAGCGTCAACACGACCGACTCCGCCGTGCGGATCACCCACCTGCCGACGGGTGTCGTCGTCTCCTGCCAGAACGAGAAGTCGCAGCTGCAGAACAAGGAGTCCGCGCTGCGGGTGCTGCGTGCTCGGCTGCACGCGATGGCCCGCGAGCAGGCGGACGCAGAGGCCTCGGCTGCCCGCCGCAGCCAGGTCCGCACCGTCGACCGCAGCGAGCGGATCCGCACCTACAACTTCCCGGAGAACCGGATCAGCGACCACCGCACGGGCTACAAGGCCCACAACCTCGACACCGTCCTCGGTGGTGAGCTCGAGGCGGTCGTGCAGTCGTGCGTCGAGGCCGACGAACGCAGCCGGATGTCGCTGTTGTCGGACGGCACGGCGACCCCGGCCGCGTCATGACGGAGCTGCGGGTCGCGGTCAGGCGGGCGACGATGACGCTCGCCGAGGCCGGTGTCGCGTCCGCTCCGGTCGACGCCCTGCACCTCGCGGCTCACCTGCTCGGGGAGGACGTCTCCGAGGTGCGCCGGCTCATGGTCCTCGGCGGCATCGAGACCCCTGCCGGCTACGACGACCTCGTGGCCGAGCGCGCCACCCGCGTCCCGCTCCAGCACCTCACCGGCAAGGCCTGGTTCCGCCGGCTCGAGCTGCACGTCGGCCCCGGCGTCTTCACCCCGCGCCCGGAGACCGAGCTGCTCGTCGACCTCGCCCTGCGGGCGCTCGTCGGCCGCGACGCGCCCCTCGTCGTCGACCTCGCCACCGGATCGGGCGCCATCGCTCTCAGCATCAAGCACGAGCACCCCAGTGCCATGGTGTATGCCGTGGAGCTCAGCGAGCTGGCCCACGGCTGGGCCGCGGCCAACCGAGACCGGCTCGGGCTCGAGGTGACCATCGAGCAGGGGGACGCCTGCACGGCATACCCGCACCTCATGGGGCAGGTGGACGTCGTCACCTGCAACCCGCCCTACATCCCCGTCGGGCAGGTGCCGGTCGACCCCGAGGTGCGCGACCACGACCCGGAGATCGCGCTCTACGGCGGCAGCGCGGACGGGCTGGGCATCCCCCTGGCGATGGCCGCGCATGCCGCCGAGCTCCTCCGGCTGGAAGGAGCGCTCGTCATGGAGCACGCGGACACGCAGGGTGCCTCCCTGCCGACCGCGCTGCAGGCCACCGGCGCCTGGACGAGCGTCGTCGACCACGCCGACCTCGTCGGCAAGCCGCGCTGCCTGGTCGCCGTCCGCAGCTGATCAGCCCGACCAGCTCGACCACTCTCATCGAGGGTCCAGGGTGCAGGCATAGGGTTTGCGCCATGAGCGAGGTCTTCGACTGCACCACACCCGAGGGCCTTGCGGCGGGGCTGGAGGCGGCCGCCCAGGCGGTCCGCGCCGGCAAGGTCGTGGTCCTGCCCACCGACACCGTCTACGGCATCGGCGCCGACGCCTTCAACGCCGACGCGGTGACCGCCCTCCTTGCCGCCAAGGGGCGTGGTCGCGACATGCCGCCCCCGGTGCTGGTGCCCAACCTGCGCACCGTCGACGGGCTGGCGCGCGAGGTCCCCGACTACGTCCGCTCCCTCATCGGCGCGTTCTGGCCCGGCCCCCTCACCCTCGTCGTCAAGTCGCAGCCGTCCCTGTCGTGGGACCTCGGCGAGACCAACGGCACCGTCGCGCTCCGGATGCCCGACAACGAGATCGCCCTGAGCCTGCTCGGCGACGTGGGGCCGATGGCGGTGACGAGCGCCAACTACACCGGCTCACCGGCTGCCCGGACCGTGGCCGAGGCCCAGGGCCAGCTCGGTGCGGCGGTCGCGGTCTATCTCGACGCCGGGCCCGCGACGGGCACCGCGGCGTCGACGATGCTCGACTGCACGACGCCCGTCGCGGTCACTCTCCGCGAGGGTGCCCTCGCCCGCAGCGACATCGACGGGGCGCTCGTGGCGGCAGCCGAGGCGGCCCGGGCCGCACGGCTGGCCGAGGAGAAACGGGCCGCCGCGGAGGGACGGGCGCCGAGGGGCCCGCGTGCGGTCCGGAAGCCCGGTCCGCGACCCGCTCCCAACGCGCCGGCGCGTCGTGGGGGCCGCGTGGCGGGGCAGCGCCGCCGACCTCAGCCATAGCGCCAGGCTCTAGAGTTGACGGGTCGACCCCTGTGGCAGCGCAGCGACCTCCGACCCTCGACCTCGTGGAGCAGCACATGAGCACCGACCCGTCCTTCTACGGCTCCGACTTCGACGCCCTCTCCTCGTTCGACCCGGATATCGCCGGTGTCCTGCTCTCGGAGCTCGACCGGATCCGCGGGGGCCTGCAGCTCATCGCCAGCGAGAACATGTCCTCGCCGGAGGTGCTCACCGCCCTGGGGTCCACGCTGTCGAACAAGTATGCCGAGGGCTATCCCGGCCGCCGCTACTACGGCGGCTGCTCCGAGGTCGACAAGGCCGAGCGGCTCGCCATCGACCGCTGCACGTCGCTCTTCGAGGCCGACCACGCCAACGTCCAGCCGCACTCCGGCGCGAGCGCGAACCAGGCGGTCTACGGCGCGTTTCTGAAGCCGGGCGAGACGATCCTCGCGATGTCCCTGCCGCACGGCGGCCACCTCACCCACGGCACGAAGGTCTCCTTCTCCGGCAAGTGGTTCAACGCCGTGCACTACGGCGTCGACAAGGAGAGCGAGAACATCGACTACGACCAGGTGGCCGCGCTCGCCCGCGAGCACCGGCCGAAGGTCATCTGCGCCGGCGGCAGCGCCATCCCGCGGCTCATCGACTTCGAGTTCTTCCGCAACCTCGCCGACGAGGTCGGTGCGATCTTCTGGGTCGACGCCGCCCACTTCATCGGCCTGGTGGCCGGCAAGGTGATCCCCAGCCCGGTGCCGTGGGCTGACGTCGTCACCTTCACCACCCACAAGGTGCTCCGCGGTCCGCGATCCGGAGCGCTCGTCTGCAAGCAGGAGCACGCCGCCGTGCTGGACAAGGCGGTCTTCCCGATGATGCAGGGCGGTCCGCAGATGCACACCATCGCGGCGAAGGCGGTGAACTTCAAGGAGTGCGGGACACCTGAATATGCAGCGTATGCCGCGCGCGTGGTAGCGAACGCCCAGCAGCTCGCGCAGAGCCTGGGGGAGTACGGCATCCGCCCGACGACGGGCGGCACGGACACCCACCTGTCGCTGCATGACCTGCAGGGGGTGGGGGTGACCGGCGCCGACGCCGAGATCCGGGCCGACGCGGCGGGGATCGTCCTGAACAAGAACGCCATCCCGTTCGACCCCCAGAAGCCCAACGTCGCGTCCGGCATCCGGGTCGGCACCCCGTGTGTCACGACCCAGGGCATGGGGACCGACGAGATGGCCACGATCGCCGAGCTGATCAACACCGCGGTGACCAAGGGTGACGCCGACCCGGAGCACCCCGTCTCGAAGCAGGTGCACGCCGAGGTGACGGACCTCGTGACCCGCTTCCCGGCATACCCCCGTCCCTGACCGTCGAGAACATGGTCCACGCCGGGGGCCCCCCGTGAGGGAGTACTTCCTCATCTTCATCGTCGCCGCGGCGATCACCTACCTGTCGACGCCGCTGGTGCGGGCCCTTGCCGTCGTCACCGGCGCCTTCACCCCCGTGCGGGAGCGCGACGTCCACAGCACGCCCATCCCGCGGCTCGGGGGGGTGGCGATCTTCCTCGGCTTCGCGGCCGCCGCGCTGGTCGCCCGACAGCTGCCCTATCTCAAGCTCGTCTACAACAGCGGCCAGATCACCGGCGTCCTCATGGGCGCCGCGATCGTCTGTCTCGTCGGCGCCATCGACGACATCCACGAGCTCGACTGGATGACCAAGCTTGCCGGCCAGGTGCTCGCCGCAGGGGTGATGGCCTACAAGGGGGTCCAGCTGCTGGCGATCCCGTTCTTCGGGACGAGCACCGTGCTGCCGACGCCCGCCCTCGTGGCGGTCACCGTGGTCATCGTCCTCGCGACGGCCAACGCCGTGAACTTCATCGACGGCCTGGACGGGCTCGCCGCCGGCGTCGTCGGGATCGCCGCCGTCTCCTTCTTCATGTACTCCTACCTCGTCTCCAAGACCTACAACCCGCCCAACGTGTTCTCCAACGCCACGTTCATCACGGCCGCCGTCCTCGGGTGCTGTGTCGGCTTCCTCCCGCACAACTTCCACCCCGCGCGGCTGTTCATGGGGGACTCCGGTGCCCTCCTGCTCGGGCTGCTGCTGGCCTCCGCGACGATCTCGATCACCGGCAACGTCGACCCCAGCGACTTCACCGGGGGAGCCGTCAGTGCGGCGTTGCTGCCGATCGCCGTGCCGCTGGCCGTCCTCAGCCTGCCGTTTCTCGACATGGTCCTGGCCGTCGGGCGCCGTACCCTCGCCGGGCAGCGGCCCTGGCACGCGGACGCCAAGCACCTGCACCACCGGATGCTGAAGATCGGCCACGGCCACCGCACCGCGGTGCTCATCCTTTATCTGTGGGCCGCGCTGCTCTCCCTCGGCACCGTCTCCTTCGCCTTCATCGAGGGCTGGCAGGCCTCGGCCGTCATCGCCGGGTGCATCGCGGTGGCCGCGGTCCTGACCGTCTGGCTGCCCAGGTGGAGTTCGGCCCGACGCTTGTGATACCTTTCACAAGCGCGGAGCAGGAGCACACTGAAGGTCTCTGAGGCTGCGCTGGGCTCCGTGCAGAGACGCAATCGCCGAGCGACAGATGACGCCCACAGGAGGAGTGTTGACGTCCCACCAGGTGCCCGCGGGTTCGGACGGTGGTGCGCCCTTCGCCGCCATGCTCCGAACGGCCTTCCTGCCCAGCGTGCTCTGCGGCGTGGCCGCCGTCGTCGTCTTCTGGGTGAGCAAGGGCGCCTCGAGCGGTCTCGCCGCTCTCGGCGGCGTGCTCGTCGCGGTGATCTTCTTCGCGGCCGGGCTGATCGTCATGAAGCGGGTCGTCAACGACAATCCGCTGAGTTTGGTGGCCGCCGCGCTGGCGGTCTTCCTCGGACAGGTGATCTTTCTCGGCGTGGTCATCCTGTCACTCGCCCGGGCCAGCTGGCTCGACGGCGTGGCCTTCGGCATCGCCATCCTCGTGGTCGCCCTTGCCTGGCAGGTGTTTCAGGTGGTCGCCTTCGTCAAGAGGCGGACGCCGGTGTACGACTCGTCCACCCTCCAAGGTGGCAGCCCAGGTGCGCCCGGGTCGGGGGAGTGACATGCTGCACCGAGGAGCTACTCATGGCCGATGCAGCACCGAACCAACCCGAACCGTCCGAGCCGTCGAAGTCACTCGGACCACTCGGGCCGCAGCGCGCCGGTGGCCGGGTCCCGGACCCCGACGCGGGACACCGGCGGCTCGAGGAGTCGGCCATGTGGAACGCCGTCGCCTACCTCATCTCGGGTCCCGTGGTTTTCGGTGGGATCGGTTGGGTGCTCGACCACTTGCTGAACACCGGATTCCTCGTGGTCCTGGGGCTGCTCGGGGGCATGTCCATGTCGCTCTACCTTGTCTGGTTCCGGTACGGTACACAGCAGAAGTGAGGCCTGCGCGTGCGCCGAGCGCGGATCTCATGCGCCCGGGACGGACTCACATCGGGCCGCCCGTTGACGACTGTTCGACGCATCAACCCTTTGACGACCGCTCGACGCATCACATGGAGGAGACGCTGTGAGCCCGTCTGTGCTCGCCACGTTCGCCAGCGCGCCTGCCGACAACGGCGGCGGGTACGAGGCGCCGACGCCGCAGGAGTTCTACCAGCCGCTCATCGGTGACGGCCCGTTCGCGCTGACTCGTCCGTCGGTGGTCATCATGCTGTCCGTCGCGCTGATCGCGTGGTGGCTGCTCGCCACCACGCGACGTGCTGCCGTGGTGCCGAGCAAGAGCCAGTGGGTGACCGAGAGCGTCTACAGCTTCATCCGCAACGGCGTGGCGCGGGACATCATCGGCAGCAAGGACTTCCTGCGCTTCGTGCCCCTGTTGTTCTCCCTGTTCGTGCTCATCCTCGTCAACAACCTGTTCGGCATCATCCCCCCGATCCAGTTCGCGACGATGGGCCGAGTGGCGTTCCCGATCGCCCTGACCCTGATCGTCTTCGTCATCTACCACGCCCTCGGCATCAAGAGGCTCGGCGTGGGCGGCTACTTCAAGTCCCTGGTCCCCGGGGGTCTGCCGGGATGGATCGTGCCGTTCATCTTCGTGCTCGAGGTCTTCACCTTCTTCGTCACCCGCCCGCTGACACTGGCCCTGCGGCTGTTCGGCAACATGTTCGCCGGCCACATGCTCCTCCTCCTCTTCATCACCGGTGGCGAGTACATGTTCCAGGGCGGGCTCGGCCTGAAGGTCGCCGGGGCCGGGTCCTTCGTCCTCGCCTTCGTCATGACCGTCTTCGAGGCCCTGATCCAGTTCCTGCAGGCCTACATCTTCACGCTGCTGGCAGCCACCTACATCGCCGGCGCGCTCGTCGACGAGCACTGACGCCTCTTCCGCGTTTCACGCATCCGAACAACCAGCCTTCGCACGACCGAACAACCACTACGAACCCCAGCCTTCGGGCCGGCGCCGTGCCGGTCCGGACACCAGAACGAAAGAGGACATCGTGAACGGGACCATCAACATCGGCGGAAACATTGCCATCATCGGCTACGGCCTTTCCGCCATCGGCCCCGGCGTGGGGATCGGCCTGATCTTCGCCGCCTACATCAACGGCGTCGCTCGCCAGCCCGAGGCGCGGGGCCAGCTGCAGGCCATCGCCATCCTGGGCTTCGCGCTCGCCGAGGCGCTGGCCATCTTCGGGCTCGTGCTCGCGTTCGTGTTCCGGAGCGCCTGACCAGCTCGACCCTCGACCCACCCGGCACAACGCGTGAGGAGATTCCCGTGCAGGTCCATGCAGGCGTCACGTCCGTGATCGGCCTCGCCACCGCCGAGGCGGACCGGCTCCCCGTCCTGCCCCACTGGGGCGAGCTGATCTTCGGGTTCATCGCGATCGCCATCCTCTACGCCATCGTGCAGAGGAAGGTCGTGCCCAACCTCGAGAAGGCGTTTGCCGCGCGCACCGCGGCCATCGAGGGCGGGATCAACAAGGCCGAGGAGGCCCAGGCCCAGGCCCAGGCGGCTCTCGAGCAGTACAACGCCCAGCTTCAGGAGGCGCGCACCGAGGCCTCGGGGATCCGCGAGGACGCCAAGGCGCAGGGCGCGCTGATCATCGCCGAGCTGCGCGAGAAGGCCAACGCCGAGTCGGCCCGGATCACCGAGAACGCCCACAAGCAGATCGAGGCGGAGCGCCAGCAGGCGATCGTCCAGCTGCGCGGTGAGGTCGGCCGTCTGTCGACCGACCTGGCCAGCCGGATCGTCGGCGAGTCGCTGCACGACGAGACCCGTCAGAAGGGCATCGTGGAGCGCTTCCTCGCCGAGCTCGAGGCGGGAGAGGTCCAGCCGCAGAAGGTCGCCGTGGGCGACTCCTCCCGGGCCGCGCCGGTGCAGGACGCCTGATGCAGGGTTCATCCCGGGCTGCGGCGGTCGCCGGTCAGCAGGCTTTCCGCACGGCCCTCGACTCGGGGGTCGACCGGGTGACGCTGGCCGAGGACCTGTTCGGCATCACCGGGGCCATCGACAACAACGCCGCGCTGCGCCGGGCCCTTGCCGACCCGTCGCGGGAGGGGGCCGCGAAGGCCGACCTCGTCGGGCGCCTGTTTGGTGGCAAGGTCAGCGCCGCCGCGGTGGAGCTGCTCAAGGCGCTTGCGGCCCAGCGCTGGGCCACCGAGCGAGACCTTGCGGACACCGTGGAGAGCCTCGCGGTCGAGACCGCGGTCGCCAAGGCGGAGGAGGCCGGACGCGCCGACCAGGTGGAGGACGAGCTATTCCGGTTCGAGCGGATCGTCGCCGGCAACGTCGGGCTGCGGGACGCGCTGACCGACCGGCGCGGCGACGGGCATGACAAGGACGAGGTCGTCAGCACCCTGCTCCAGGGCAAGGCGTCCCCGGAGACGATCCGGCTCGCCCGCCAGGCCGTGCTTGCGCCTCGCGGGCGCCGGTTCGACCGCGTCCTGGAGATCTACCTGGCCATCGCCGGCACCCGCCGGGAGCAGCTCGCGGCCACCGTGACCAGCGCGGTCGACCTCGACGCCACGCAGCGAGGCCGGCTCGTCGCGGCACTGGCCACCTACTACGGCAAGGCGATCCACCTCAACGTGGTCGTCGACCCCGCCGTTCTCGGCGGCATCCGGGTCCAGATCGGTGACGACGTCGTCGACGGGACCGTCCTGCGCAGGCTCGACGTCGCCAAGCGGCATTTCGACGCCTGATCGCGCGCACACTTGTCGGACAACACCACAGCAGCACAGCCCGCCTCGGCTCCTCGACAGGGAGCCGGCAACCGAGGAGAAGACAGCATGACGGAGCTTTCGATCCGTCCGGAGGAGATCCGGGACGCACTCGACCAGTTCGTCCAGTCCTACGAACCCGGGGAGGCCTCACGTGAGGAGGTCGGCCGGGTGACCGACGCCGGCGACGGCATCGCCCACGTCGAGGGCCTGCCCTCCGCGATGACCAACGAGCTGCTCCAGTTCTCCGACGGCACCCTCGGGATCGCCCTGAACCTCGACGTGCACGACATCGGCGTCGTCGTCCTCGGTGACTTCAGCGGCATCGACGAGGGCCAGGAGGTCAAGCGGACGGGCGAGGTCCTGTCGGTCCCCGTCGGGGACAAGTTCCTGGGCCGGGTCATCAACCCGCTGGGCCAGCCGATCGACGGCCGCGGCGAGATCGAGGCGGAGGATCGCCGGGCCCTGGAGATCCAGGCGGCCACCGTGGTGCAGCGCAAGTCCGTGCACGAGCCGCTGCAGACCGGCCTCAAGGCCGTCGACGCGATGACGCCGATCGGTCGCGGCCAGCGCCAGCTCATCATCGGCGACCGACAGACCGGCAAGTCGACGGTGGCCGTGGACACGATCATCAACCAGAAGCGCAACTGGGCGTCGGGCGACCCGCAGCAGCAGGTGCGGTGCATCTACGTCGCGATCGGCCAGAAGGGCTCGACCATCGCCGGCATCAAAGGCACCCTCGAGGAGGCCGGTGCCCTCGAGTACACGACGATCGTCGCCGCCCCGGCGTCAGACGCCGCCGGCTTCAAGTACCTCGCGCCCTACACCGGTTCCGCCATCGGCCAGCACTGGATGTACGCCGGCAAGCACGTCCTCATCGTCTTCG
>JAABUN010003441.1_pt1 | contig 24506 bp, 20 predicted proteins | sample 5559311 | NCBI WGS metagenome assembly JAABUN01 (sample SAMN10711877, study PRJNA513370) | rock metagenome | isolation source: Antarctica rocks | place: Antarctica: Victoria Land, Siegfried Peak sud
GTGATCCCGTGGGGTTCTACGTTTCTGCGGCGCGAGCCTCAGGCGTTGGGGCGCTTGCCGTGGTTCGCGCCCTTCTTCTTGCGGGCGCGGCGCTTGCGGCCAGTCTTGCCCATCTGAGCCTCCCTCATTCGTGTTGCTGTCCGCGCCATTCTCTCACAATCCGACCGAGGCACCGGCCCGGACGGCGTCGGCCCGGAGGCCGACCGCCATCGGGCCGGGGGGCGAGACGATCAATGGATCGGCTTCTGCTCTGCCACCACGGCCTGCACCCCCGGGTCGCCGACATCGGCGAAGTAGTCCGACTGCGAGGTCAGGTCGGAGCCGTTGTGCACCTTCATGGCCCGCAGGATCAGGGTGAGCACCACCAGCACGGCGATGTTGAGGGCCAGAGCGGTGAGACCGATGTAGCCCGCTCGGCCGAGCCCGGGGACCACCGAGAGGGAGTTGCCGAACGGCCGGACGGTGCAGGCGGTGCAGTAGCCGTACGCCGTCACCGTCCCGTAGATCATCCCGACCGCCCAGCCGGCCAGCAGGGCCCAGCGGTGGAACCAGCGGGTGAACAGCCCGAAGACGATGGAGGGGAGGGTCTGCAGGATCCACACCCCGCCCAGGAGCTGGAAGTTCAGCGCGTTCTGCTTGTCCAGCGCCAGCACGAAGATCAGGGCGCCGACCTTGGTGATCAGCGAGACGATCTTCGAGACCTTCGCCTCCTGGGCGTCGGTGGCCGACGGCTTCAGGTAGGCCTTGTAGATGTTGCGGGTGAAGAGGTTGGCGGCGGCGATGGACATGATCGCCGCGGGGACCAGAGCCCCCACCGCAATCGCCCCGAAGGCCACCCCGGTGAACCAGCTCGGGAAGTTGTCCTCGAACAGCTGGGGGATGACGAGCTGGGGGTTGATCTTGCCGTCCAGACCCATCGGGATGGTTCCGGCCTTGATCGCGATGTAGCCGAGCAGGGCCAGCAACCCGAGCAGCAGCGAGTAGGCCGGCAGGATCGCGGCGTTGCGACGGCCGGTGCTGCGGTCCTTGGAGCTGAGGGTCGCGGTCACCGAGTGCGGATACATGAACAGGGCCAGGGCCGAACCGAGGGCCAGCGAGGCGTACGCCCAGTGCTGCAGCGGGCCGGGGATGAACGAACCCGTCGGGACGGCCAGGTTGGCCGCCGACGGGGTGGCCATCTTGGTCTGGGCCGCGTCGAAGATCCCGGCCCAGCCACCGAACTTCATCGGCAGGTAGATGATGGCCACGGCGATCACCAGGTAGATCAGGATGTCCTTGACGAACGCGATCATCGCCGGCGCCCGCAGCCCCGAGGAGTAGGTGTAGGCCGCCAGCACCGCGAAGGCGATCAGCAGCGGCAGGTCCCGGGCGAGGGCGCTCTCACCGCCGATTCCGATCACTTCGAGCACGGCCTGGATGCCCACCAGCTGAAGGGCGATGTAGGGCATCGTGGCCAGGATGCCGGTGATGGCGACCGCGGAGGACAGGCTGCGGGTGCCGTAGCGACCCTGCACGATGTCGGCGGTGGTGATGTAGCCGTGCCGGTGGGCGACCGACCACATCCGGCCCAGGAAGAAGAAGATGATCGGGTAGAGCACGATCGTGTAGGGCACCGCGAAGAAGCCGGAGACCGCTCCGGTGGCCCACATCGCCGCCGGGACGGCGACGAAGGTGTAGGCCGTGTAGAGGTCCCCGCCGAGCAGGAACCAGGTGGTGATGGTGCCGAAGCTCTTACCGCCCAGACCCCACTCGTGCAACGAGTCCAGGTCCTTCGGACGCCGCCACTTCGCGGCCATGAAGCCCATCACGGTGACCACCGCGAAGAGCAGGATCAAGATGACCAGGGCCACCCAGTTGATGCCGCCGTTGGCGCCCATGATCACTCACCGTCCTGTCGGGAGTCGCGGCGCCGGTCGTAGGCGTTTCTCTCCCGCTTGAGCAGGAAGTACGCCAGGCCGCACAGCCCGGCGGCCAGGAACACCCAGAGCAGCTGGTACCAGTAGAAGAAGGGGAACCCGAACAGCCGCGGGTTGACCTGGTCGTAGGTGCTCACCAGCAGCGGCGTCACGACGCCGATCAGCAAGATCACGGCCACGACGTACTTGGTGGGGGTGAGCTTCCAGCGCGGATCGCTGTCCTGTGGATCGTGGGTGCTCAACGGACAGCCCTTTCGGCGGTGGCCACCTCTGCGGGGCCGACTGCGGAGCACGCTACTGCACGGTCGTGGAACGTGGCGGAAGCCGCTCCGGCGCCGGATAAGGTGATCACATGCCCTCGATGTCCGAGCTCATCGTCGAGCACACGGACCTGACCGAAGCCGACCAGCACTGGATCCGGCTGCTCGTGTCGGAGTGGCAGATGTTCGCCGACCTGGCCTTCTCCGACCTCGTGCTGTGGGTCCCGGACCGCGACCCCAACGTCTTCTGGGCGGTGGCGCAGCTGCGGCCGAACACGGGACCGACCGCCCTGTTCGACGACGTGGTGGGCGACTTGATCGCCTATTCGCCCGAGCACCTCGTCTCCGAGGCGTTCATGACCGGTCAGATCACCCGGACCAGCGACGCCAAGCTGCAGGCCGGCATCCCCGTCGACAACCACGCGGTGCCGGTCAAGCTGGGTGACCGGGTGATCGCCGTGGTCGAGCAGCACACCAGTCAGCTCGGTGTCCGCGCCCCCAGCCTGCTGGAGCAGTCCTACCTCAACACCGCCGGCGAGCTGGCCCGGATGATCACCGTCGGCGCGTTCCCGATGCCCGCCGACCTCAACAACCTGGCCTTCAGCCCCCGGGTCGGCGACGGGTTCATCCGGGTCGACGCCGGCGGCAACGTGCTCTACGCCAGCCCCAACGCGCTCAGCGCCTACCGCAGGCTCGGGTTGATCGGCGACCTGGTCGACGAGCACCTACCGTCGCTGACCGCCGAGCTGTTCCCGGTCGGTCCTGGACCGGTCGATGACTCGATCCAGTCCGTGCTCTCGGGTCGGCTGGCCCGCCGTACGGAGCTGGTCTCGGGCGACGCCTACCTGATGATCCGGGTGCTGCCGCTGGTCGACGGCCGCGAGCGGCTCGGCGCCATCGTGCTCTGCCGGGACGTCAGCGACATCCGCAGCAAGGAACGGCAGCTGGTCACCAAGGACGCGACCATCCGCGAGATCCACCACCGGGTCAAGAACAACCTGCAGACCGTGGCCGCGCTGCTGCGGATGCAGGCTCGCCGGATGGAGTCCGCGGAGGCCAAGGTCGCCCTGAACGACGCCATGTCGCGGGTCGCCTCGATCGCCATCGTGCACGAGACGCTCTCCCAGGCCTACGACGAGACGGTCGAGTTCGACCGGGTGGCGGACGGGCTGCTACGGATGGTGGGGGACGTCGCCGCCAGCTGGGGCGGCGTCTCGGCCCGTCGGCAGGGCACCTTCGGGGTGCTCTCCGCCGACATGGCCACGAGCCTGGCCATGGTGGTCACCGAGCTGTGCCAGAACGCGGTCGAGCACGGGCTGGCCGACCGGTCGGGCGAGGTGCGGGTGGTGCCCAGCTTCCACGGGCAGATGCTGCGGGTGGAGATCAGCGACGACGGGCGCGGCCTGCCGCCGGACTTCGACTGGCGGGGCTCTCGCAGCCTCGGGCTGTCCATCGTGAACACCCTGGTGGAGGAGATGGAGGGCCAGTTCGAGCTCGGTCCCCAGCCTGACGGTCCGGGCACCCGGGCCGTGGTGGAGATCCCGCTCTGAGCGGGGACGGTGGTCGATAGACAGCAGAACGCCGGGGGTTGCCCCCCGGCGTCCCTTCATACTGGCTGTGCTGCACTCGACGTGGGGGTTAAGCGGTGCGGATCCGTGCTCGAGCGGCCCGACGCTTCAGCGCCCGCCGCTCGTCTTCACTCAGACCGCCCCATACCCCGTGATCTTGACCTGCTTCGAGCGCCCACTGCAGACAAGCGTCTCTGACGTCGCATCGTCGGCAGACCTGTTTGGCCTCTTCTATCTGCAGAAGAGCCGGGCCGGTGTTCCCGATGGGGAAGAACAGCTCCGGATCTTCGTCCAGACAGGCAGCCTTGTGGCGCCAATCCATCCATACTCCTTACTTGATGCTCTGCGGGTCCAGGTGGTCGGACCCCAGGCATGGAAGAACCCACGAGTCCTCTACACTGAGCAACTCGATGAGGTCCAACACTGTCAAGTATTAACGTCTTATACAAGGCTTTCACACGTTGACTGGCTCACATTCCGATCCTGTTACGCGGGCCTGGCGCCTACAGTGAGCCCGTGAGCCTCCCCCCGTCCTCTCGGAGACCACCCGCCCTCGTCCTGGCCGGTGTCCTGCTGCTGGTCGAAGCCGCCGCTGCGTTCGTCTTCGGGGTCCTGGAGATCGGTCAGATCCGGTCCGTTCGGGCGGTGGTCGGGGTCGGCGTGGCGGTCGTGATGCTCAGCTACGGGGTGCTCCTGGCGGCGGTCGCGCGTGGTGTCCTCCGGGGTCGGCGGTGGAGCAGGGGACCCGCCGTGGCCACCCAGCTGATCCTGCTGCCGATCGCCTGGAGCTTCCGAGCCGCGCCCACGACCACCGTGGCCTGGACCCTGGGGCTGGTGGCGGCCGCCGTACTGGTGGGGTTGCTGCACCCCCGCGCCACCGAGGTCTTCGTCGGACCGAGCGCCGAAAACGACGGCAGCGACGGCCCGAGCGCCTAACCCGGGTTCTGCAGGGCGCCGCTGACCTCGGCGTCGTGGGCGGCCTCCGCTTCGGCCTCCTGCTTGACCCGGGACAGGAAGACCTTCGTACGTTCCTCCTTCGGGTTCAGCAGCACCTCGTAGGGTGGCCCCTCCTCCACCACGACGCCGGCATCCATGAACACCACCCGGTCGGCTACGCCGCGGGCGAAGCCCATCTCGTGGGTGACCACGATCATCGTGGTGCCGCCCTCGGCCAGGTCTCGCATCACCTTGAGCACCTCGCCCACGAGCTCGGGGTCGAGCGCCGAGGTCGGTTCGTCGAAGAGCATCAGCTCCGGCTTCATGGCCAGGGCCCGCGCGATGGCCACCCGCTGCTGCTGGCCGCCGGACAACTGGGCGGGGTAGTAGCGGGCCCGGTCGGCCAAGCCGACCCGCTCCAGCAGCTCCATCGCCTCGGCCTTCACCTCCGCCTTGCGTTGCCCCTTGACCTGGACGGGAGCCTCCATCACATTCTCCAGCGCCGTCATGTGCGGGAAGAGGTTGAAGCGCTGGAAGACCATCCCGATCCGGGAGCGCTGCCGGGCGATGTCGGCGTCGTTGCGCAGGTGCAGCTTGCCGCGGCGCTCCTCGATCCCGATCAGCTCGCCCCCGACCCAGATGCGTCCGCCGGTCAGGGTCTCCATCTGGTTGATCAGCCGGAGGAAGGTGGTCTTGCCCGAACCGCTCGGTCCCAGCAGGCAGACGACCTCACCCGGGTCCACCGTCAGGTCGACACCCTTCAGCACCTCGTTGCTGCCGAAGGCCTTGATCACGTTCACCGCGCGGACCAGGTGTTCGGTCTGCGGGGCTTCGGTCGCCACGGTGCTCACTTCGCGCTGCCGATCGCCAGACCCTTGACCGCGAGGTCCTTGTCGGAGGTCACCTGGACCCCGAAACCCCGGCCGAACCGGCGCTCCAGGTAGGTCTGACCGATCATCAGGACACTCGACGCGATCAGGTAGTAGAGGGTGGCGGCGACCAGCACCGGGAAGGTCTGGTAGGTCCGGTTGCCGATGGCGGTGAGCTGGAAGAACAGCTCGGACCCGACCGGGATGGCCAGCAGCAGCGAGGTGTCCTTGAGCATGGCCACGGTCTCGTTGCCGGTCGGCGGCACGATCACCCGCATCGCCTGGGGCAGCACGACCCGTCGCATGGCCTTCACCCGGCTCATCCCCAGGGCTTGGGCGGCCTCCATCTGACCCTTGTCCACGCTCAGGATCCCGGCCCGGGCGATCTCGGCCATGTACGCCGCCTCCGAGGCGGCAAGGCCGATGATGCCGCCGATCAGGCCGACGAAGATGGCGTTGGCGTCGAGGGTGGCGATCCGCCAGTCCCCGCTGAGGCCCAGCCAGCCGATGATCTTCCAGTCAAACGGGACGCCGATCGCCAGACCCTGCTGGAACAGGATCCCGAGGGCCCCCATCACGGTCAGCAGCACCAGGCGGGGGACCGCCCGGAAGAACCAGGTGTAGAGCCAGGACACCCCTCGCAGGACCGGGTTGTCCGACAGCCGCATCACCGCCAGCAGCACCCCGAGAGCCACCCCGAGGACCATCGACACGACGGTCACCAGGATGGTGCCCTTCCAGAACCCGGAGATGACCGGGCTCTGGTTCATGGCCTGGAAGACGAACGGCCAGTTGAAGGCGTCGTTGAAGACCAGCAGGTTCGCAAACATCAGGCCCAGCACCGCGATCACGGCGATGGCGACCCAACGCCAGGGGTGCCGTACGGGGGCGGCGTCGATCAGACCCGGCCGCTCGCCGTCAACGGCCGCCACCCGGGTGGCCGCGGTGGTCACGGGTTGACGGCGAAGTCGGTGATGGCTCCCTGCTCGACACCCCACTTGGCCAGGGCGGCCTGGTAGCTGCCGTCGGTGTTGATCTCCTTCAGAGCCTCGGCGAGGGCGTCCGCGAACTCCGTCTCCGCCTTCGGCACGACGTAGCCGTACGGGGCTGCTTCGTAGATGTCCCCGAGGGCCTCGAGCTTGCCGCCGGACCGCTTGACCGCGTACGCGACCACGGGCGAGTCAGCCAGCATGGCGTCGGCTTTGCCGGTGGCGACCGCACTGGTCGCCTCGCTCTGGTTCTTGAAGGACAAGATGTTGATCTTGTCGGCGCCGCACGCCTTCTGCCGCCCCGGCAGGTCGTCGGTCTCCTGCACGGTGCCGGTCTGCACGGCCACGTTCTTGCCGCAGGCGTTATCGGAGTCGACGCCCTTGGGGTTGCCCGGTGCGGTGGCCCACTGGGTGCCGGCGGAGAAGTAGCTCACCATGTTGACCTGCTTCTTTCGGTCGTCGTTGATGGTGAACGAGGAGACCCCGATGTCGTACTTCTGGCCCTGGACTCCGGTGATGATGGAGGCGAAGTCGGCCGGCTGGAACTCCGCCTTGACCCCGAACTTGGCGGCGACCGCGTTGAACACGTCCACGTCGAAGCCCTGCACCGTCTTGCCGTCGCCGGCGAGGAACTCGCTGGGGGCATAGCTGGCGTCGGTGCCGACCTTGATCACTCCGGCGGTCCGGATGTTCTCCGGCAGCTTGGAGGCCAGATCGGCGTTCTGGCTGACCGAGACCGACGGGGCGCTGGAGCCGGCGGGGTCCCCGCTGAGGGAGTCCGAACCGCAGGCACTCAGGCCCAGGGCCGCAACCGAGGCCGCAGCCAGGCCGAACTTGATTCTGACGTTCACAGTCTTCCTCCTTCGACACCGGGTGGCGGGAGACCCGGGTCTGGTGGCGCAGGTCGCGCTCGGTGGTGAAGGTGCGCTTGCACGCACGGATCCAGTGCGGAAGCCCCGGACAACAGTGAGAATCTTTACACGGCGGCCACCCGATGACGGCTCGGAAAAGCCGTTGGAACGAGATTGGAACGCGGCACCGCGGGGCCGGTCAGCTCAACCCGACGACTCAGCCCAACCGGCTCGCGCCGGCGGCGGGTCGGGCCGTGAACCAAGCCGGGGTCGCATACCCGGCGGTGCCGAGGGCGGCGGCCACCGCACTCCCGACCCGGTCGCCGTCACCATCGTCCACCAGGGCGATGATGCAGCCGCCGAAGCCACCACCGGTCATCCGGGCTCCGTACGCGCCGGCGTCCCGGGCCGTCTGCACCGCCAGGTCGACCGACGGCACGGTGATCTCGAAGTCGTCGCGCATGGAGATGTGGGAGGCGTCCAGCAGCGGCGAGATCTCCCGCACCCGACCGGCTCGGAGCAGCTCCGCCGCCGCCAACACCCGGGCGTTCTCGGTGACCACGTGCCGTACGCGGCGGCGCATCACCGGGTCGGGCAGCTGGCCGAGGGCGGCGTCGAGGTCGGTCACGTCCCGCAGCGCGCTCACGCCGAGCAGCTGCGCCGCCCGCTCGCAGCTGGTCCGGCGGTCGGCGTACTCGCTGTCGACCAGGTCGTGCGGGGTCTTGGTGTCCAGCACCAGCAGCTCCAGCCCGGCGGCCGCCAGGTCGAGCGGGACCTGCTCGGCTTCGAAGCTGCGGCAGTCGAAGAACAGGGCGTGCTCCGCGGTGCACAGGGTCGAGGCGGCCTGGTCCATCAGCCCGGTCGGCGCACCCACGAACTCGTTCTCGCAGCGGCGGGCCAGCTTGGCCCGTTCGAGGGGCTCGATCTGCAGACCGGACAGGTCCGCGTACGCGGTCAGCGCGGCACACTCCAGGGCCGCCGACGACGACAACCCGGCACCGGTGGGCACGTCCGAGGTGAGCACGAGGTCGGCACCCCCCACGTGGTGCCCGGCCTCCTCCAAAGCCCAGACCACCCCCGCCACGTACGCCGCCCAGCCCGACATGCCGGGTTCGAGATCGCTGCGGCTGAAGGTCTGGGTCTGGTCCAGGTTGAGCGAGCGGACACTCCAGCGGTCGTCGTCGCGGGGGGCCGCCGCCACCGTCACCGCCTGGGACAGGGCGAAGGGCATCACGAAGCCGTCGTTGTAGTCGGTGTGCTCGCCGATCAGGTTGACCCGACCCGGTGCCGCCCAGACGCCGGCGGGGGAGTGACCGAACCCGTCGGTGAAGGCGCGTACGGCGGTCTCGCGATCGGCGGTGGTCATCCGGAAACTCTAATGGGCACGTTCTAGGCTGCAGACATGCTCGCTGCCTATGCCGTCCGGGCCGACGCCGCCGACCCGCTCCGTGCTCTGATGGTGGGCGAGGTCGACCCACCGGAGACCCCGGACGGCTGGGTCGAGGTCCAGGTCCGGGCCGCCGCCCTCAACCACCACGACCTGTGGTCGCTGCGGGGGGTCGGTCTGCCCGCTGACCGGCTGCCGATGATCTTGGGCTGCGATGCCGCCGGCGTCACCGACGACGGCTCCGAGGTGGTCGTGCACGCGGTGATCAACAACCCGGGTTTCGTCGGCACCGACTCCACCCACGACGGGCGGCGCTCACTGCTGTCGGAGAGGTATCCCGGCACGATCACGGAGCGGGTCCGGGTGCCGGCCGCCAACCTGGTCGCAAAGCCGGCGGAGATCTCCTTCGCCGAGGCCGCCTGCCTGCCGACGGCCTGGTTGACCGCCTACCGGATGCTGTTCACCCAGTCGGGTACCCGACCCGGGGACACGGTGCTCATCCAGGGCTCGGGCGGCGGGGTCGCCACCGCCCTGATCGTGCTGGGGCGCCAGGCCGGCCTGCGCATCTGGGTCACCGCCCGCGACGAGGCCCGCGGGGCGCGCGCGGTCGAGCTCGGCGCCCACCAGGCGTTCGCCGCCGGCGCCCGGCTGCCCGAACGGGTGGACGCGGTGATGGAGTCCGTCGGGGCGGCGACCTGGTCGCACTCGATCAACTCGCTGCGGCCGGGTGGAACCGTCGTGGTCTGCGGCGCCACCTCGGGGGACAACCCGCCCAAGACCGAGCTGACCAAGATCTTCTTCAAGCCGTTGCGGGTGATCGGCTCCACCATGGGCACCCGCGACGAGCTGGCCTCATTGGCCCGGATGGTGGCCACCACCGGCGTACGCCCGCTGGTGGATCGGGTGCTGCCGCTCGCCGACGCGGCCGACGGGTTCGCCGCTCTGGCCGCCGGCGAGATGTTCGGCAAGATCGTCTTCGCGCCCTGACCTGGCGACGCGACGCCTCCGTCGGCTCAGTCCGTTCCGGGTTGGTCGCCGACCTCCAGCACGATGGTGGTCCCCGGCGGAGCGGCCTGGATCAGCCGGAGCTGGGCCAGCGCGGGGTGGTCGTCGAGGAGCTTGGCTGCGTTGGCCATCGGCCGCAGCGCCGCCGTCTCGGCCCGGGCGGTCTCCAGCTGCACCTGGCCCCGCTGCCGTGCGGTCACCAGCTCGATGTCCTTCACCACCACGTGGATCACGTCGATGTCGAGGTCTGTTCACCACCGGCCCCACACCGCCATCGGAGGCAAGCCACCCATCACCCGGTTGACCAACCTGCCTGGGCAGTACACCCAGATCAGTGGGCTTGCGGGTCGGTCGGCAGCGCCCGGGGGAGACGCCAGCCGGGGAACACGTCACTGTACGGGGCTCCGGACGTCATCTGGACCGTTCCGAGCCGCAGAGTGCGGCCACGCTCGCGTCCACGGCGGACGCCTCTATCCATGCGGACCTGTGGGTCCTGCAGGGCCTGAAGAGGGCACTCGGGTACGACACGCAGCACATCCGGGCGACAGTGTTGCCCGGTTCCTGCTGATCCGAGGTGGTCAGCCTAACGGGAGGTGCCGTCGTACGCCGCCCTGTTCCTAGTCCTCGTCGTCGTCGAGCCGGGCCAGCCAGGTAGCCAGACGCTCGACGGGCACCTCGAAGTCCGGGTTGAGGTCGACGAATGTACGCAGCTGGACGGCCAGCCACGCCAGGGTGACTTCCTCCTCACCCCGACGTGTCTCGAGCTCCTCGATGCCCCGATCAGTGAAATACATACTGACTCTTCCTTCCTGCTCGCGCCCGGTCGAGCGCTGAAGATTCGGGCCTTCCTCGGTGGCAACGAAAAGGCGTGCTGCTCCTCGCTCGTCCAGACCGCATCGGCGCCCGACCTACCCGACGCTCGCAGGTGCTAGGCGAAGGCGGCGTCCATCAGGGCACGCTGCTGCGCCTCGTGGACCTTGGCCGAACCGACCGAGGGGGCCGAGGAGCAGGGTCGGGTCACCGGGCTGACGGCCCACTGGCGACCGGGCACCTCGGCGGACAGCGCGTCGCTCAGCTGCAGGGCCATGAACGGCCAGGCCCCCTGGTTGACCGGCTCGTCCTGCACCCAGCGGATGCTGCGGACGTTGTCGAACCGGGCGATCTCGTTGGCGATCTGAGCCCCCGGCAGCGGGTAGAGCTGCTCGACCGCCAGGATGGCGACCTTGCCCTCCAAGCCGTCGGCCTTCCGGCGGGTGACCAGGTCCCAGCGCACCTTGCCGGAGCAGAGGAGCACCGACTCCACCGCCGACGGGTCGGTGACCGTCGGATCGGCGAGGATCGGGCGCCAGGAACCGGTCATGAAGTCCTCCGGCTGCGAGACCGCCAGCTTGTTGCGCAGCATCGACTTGGGGGTCATCACGATCAGCGGCCGGTGCTGCTCGCCCTGGGCCTGGTAGCGCAGCAGGTGGAAGTGGCTCGCCGGGCTGGACGGCTGGGCCACGGTGAACGCGTTCTCCGCCGCCAAGGTCAGGAACCGCTCGATCCGGGCCGAGGAGTGGTCCGGGCCCTGGCCCTCGTAGCCGTGCGGCAGCAGCAGCACCACGCCCGACTTCTGGGTCCACTTGGCCTCACCGGAGGTGATGAACTCGTCGATGATGGTCTGCGCGCCGTTGGCGAAGTCGCCGAACTGGGCCTCCCAGACCACCAGCGCCTGCGGGTGGGCCACAGAGTAGCCGTACTCGAAGCCCATCGCCGCGTACTCGCTGAGCAGCGAGTCGAAGACGTGGAACTTGCCCTGGCCGTCGTCCATGTGCTTCAGCGGCACCCAGGACTCGCCCGTGGTTCGGTCGACCACGGCCGCGAACCGCTGCACGAAGGTGCCGCGGCGGGTGTCCTGACCGGTGAGCCGGATCGTGTGCCCCTCCAGCAGGAGCGAGCCGAGGGCCAGGATCTCCCCGGTCGCCCAGTCGATCGGCCCTTGGGTGATGGCCGCGGCCCGGCGCTGGAGCTGGGGCATCACCTTGGGGTGCACGGTGAAGCCGTCGGGGAAGGTGGTGTGGGCGTCGGAGATCTTCTTGAGCGCCTCCATGCTGATCGCACTGCCCTGGTCGGAGCCGACCTTGGCCGGATAGACCGGCACCCGGTTCAGGTCGACCTCCCGCGCCGGCAGCTCGGGGTCGCGGACCTCCTTGAACACGCTCTCCAGCCGCTGCTGGAACTTCGTCATCACCGCTTCGGCGTCCTCGACGGTGATGTCGCCGCGGCCGATCAGGGCCTCGGTGTAGAGCTTGCGGGTGGACCGCTTCTTCTCGATCAGGTCATACATCTTGGGCTGGGTGAAGCTCGGGTCGTCGCCCTCGTTGTGACCCCGCCGGCGATAGCAGATGATGTCGATGACGACGTCCTTGTGGAACTCCTGGCGGAACGCGAAGGCGAGCCGAGCCACCCGGATGCAGGCCTCCGGGTCGTCGCCGTTGACGTGGAAGATGGGTGCCGCCACCATCCGGGCCACGTCGGTGCAGTAGATCGAGGACCGGGACTCGGTCGGCGAGGTGGTGAAGCCGACCTGGTTGTTCACGATGATGTGGATCGTGCCGCCGGTGCGGTAGCCCCGCAGCTGGGACAGGTTCAGGGTCTCCGCCACCACGCCCTGGCCGGCGAACGCCGCGTCGCCGTGCATCAGCACCGGCAGCACCGGGAACTCGCTGCCCCGGTCGAGGATGTCCTGCTTGGCCCGGGCGATGCCCTCCAGGACCGGGTTGACGGCCTCCAGGTGGCTCGGGTTGGCTGCCACGGACGTCTTGATGGTGGCGCCGCTCAGGGCGGTGAACTTGCCCTCCGAGCCCAGGTGGTACTTGACGTCACCCGAGCCCTGCACCGTACGGGGGTCGATGTTGCCCTCGAACTCCCGGAAGATCTGGGCGTACGACTTGCCGACGATGTTGGCCAGCACGTTCAGCCGGCCGCGGTGCGGCATCCCGATGCAGACCTCCGTCAACCCGGCGTCCGCAGCCTCGTCGCAGACCTCGTCCAGCAGTGCGATGGCCGACTCGCCGCCCTCGAGGCTGAACCGCTTCTGGCCGACGAACTTGGTCTGCAGGAAGGTCTCGAAGATCTCGGACTCGTTGAGCTTGTCCAGGATCCGCAGGTGCTGCTCACGGGGCAGGGACTCGTGCGGCCGCTCGACCCGGTCCTGGATCCACTTGCGCTGGACCGGCTCCGAGATGTGCATGTACTCGATACCGGTGGTCCGGCAGTAGGAGTCGCGGAGGATGCCAAGGATCTTGCGCATCTTCATCAGACCCTGGCCGCCGGCGAACGCGCCCGTCGCGAACTCCCGGTCGAGGTCCCACAGGGTCAGCCCGTGGGTCTGCACGTCCAGGTCGTGGTGGCGGCGCTGCCGGTATTCCAGCGGGTCGGTGTCGGCCATCAGGTGCCCGCGGACCCGGTAGGCGTTGATCATCTCCATAATCCGGGCCTGCTTGGGGATCTGGTCCTCGTGGTCGGTGCTGATGTCCTGGGCCCAGCGGATCGGCTCGTACGGGATCCGCAGGGCGGCGAAGACGTCGTCGTAGAACCCGTCCTCGCCGAGCAGCAGCGCGTGTAGCTGCTGCAGGTACTGACCCGACATGGCCCCCTGGATCACCCGGTGGTCGTAGGTCGAGGTGAGGGTCATCACCTTGGCCACGCTCATGTCGGACAGCCGGTTCGGGTCGGAGCCCTGGAACTCGGGCGGGTACTCCATCGACCCGACCCCGATGATGGTGCCCTGACCCGACATCAGCCGCGGCACGGAGTGGTTGGTCCCGATGGTGCCGGGGTTGGTCAGGGTGATCGTGGTGCCGGCGAAGTCCTCGACGGTCAGCTTGTTGGCCCGGGCCTTCTTGACCATCTGCTCGTACGCCGACCAGAACTGGGCGAAGTCGAGGTTCTCGCAGTTCTTGATGCTCGGCACCAGGAGCTGACGGGTGCCGTCCTCCTTGGGCATGTCGATGGCCAGCCCGAGGTTGATGTGGGCCGGCACCACCATGGTCGGCTTGCCGTCGACCAGCTCGTAGCCGTTGTTCATGGCGGGCACGGTCTTCAGCGCCTGCACCATGGCGAAGCCGATCAGGTGGGTGTAGCTGATCTTGCCGCCGCGGGAACGTCGGAGGTGGTTGTTGATCACCACGCGCTGGTCGATCAGCAGCTTGACCGGGAGCGAACGGACGCTGGTGGCGGTGGGGACGCTCAGTGACAGGTCCATGTTCTTCGCCGTCCGGGCCGGTGCGCCGCGCAGGACGGTCTTGACCGGGGCCTCCAGCGCCACGTCGGGCCGGTTGGACGGGTTGGGCGGGTCGGCGGGGACCCCGCCACGACTACCGGGGGTCGCCGGGCGCCCCTCCTTGTTACCGGTCTGTGCCTCCACGGTGGGCGTACGTCGTGGGGCGCTGGCCGCCGGGGTGGAGGGGGCCGGCGGCGCGGCGGCAGCCGCCTGCGCCGGAGCCGGGGGTGTGGCGGCGGGGGGTGCGGCAGCGGCGACAGGGGCCGGCGGGGCCACGGGCGCGGCCGGGGTGGGGGCGACCGCCGGAGTGCTGGGCGCGCTCGCGGCATTGGCGGCGGGCGCGGTGTAACCGTTGGCCGTGTCGACGCTGCCGGGGGCGCCGTGGTCGGCGAAATAGCTCGCCCAGGAGGGCTCGACCGAGGCGGGGTCGGCCTGGAACTGCTCGTACATCTCCTCGAGCAGCCAGTCGTTGGCTCCGAAATCCGTGTCCTCAGCCGCGGCAGCGGGCTTGGTCGTCGATTGGTCGGGCACGATGGCCACTGGGTCGCCTTCTTCCATACACGTTTCGTCGCGGGCGCAGCGGCCCGCCTTTTCGATCTGCAGGCGCCGATGGCTGTATCCCCACAGACCGGTGTCCAGGCTACCCAAGAAGGCAGACCAGCCGGCGACTGGTCAACCTCTGATGCGGGGTGTCGGCGGTTCTGCCGCGAGTGCGCGCCAGGCCAGCCGGCACACGGCCACAGCAAAAACCACCAGGGCCAGGTTGCGCGCGGCGGTCACCAGGGTGGCCAGCACGAGCATCACGTGACCCTGGAGGCCGAGCAAGCCGTCATACAGCAGCGGGTAGACCAGGTGGGTCAGCAGCGCCAGCACCAGCAGCTGCACCGAGATCCGGTTGACGACCCGCCGCTCGGTCGGTGTCGCCTCCCGGCGCATCAGCAGCAGCGCCGCGGCCGGCCCGCCCAGCCAGAGCAGGTACTGGGGGGACAAGGTCTTGTTGGTCACCGTCATCACGGCCACGATGGCCAGCACGGCCAGGCCGGTGGCGACGGGGGTCGAGCCGCCGGACCGGAAGGCCCGGACGCAGAGGGCGACGATGCTCAGCAGGCCGAGCACCGTGGCCGCGTTGCTCGCCAGCAGCAGCGGATCCACCCCGGGACCGAAGATCTCGTACGCCTGGAAGCGCGAGAAGTCCACCACCCATTGCTTCGGGGCCACGGCGCGGGCGAGCATCAGCGGGGTGGCCCAGATCGACTCGACCTGCAGCCCGCGGCCCGACTGCCAGGTCAGCGGGGACAGCAGCCGCGTCAGGCCACCTGAGACCAGGCTGACCAACGCCAGACCAAAGCCCACCGCGACGAAGGCGAGGCCGGCCGGCCGACGGTCCCGGCGGAAGGACAGGAAGGCCGGGATCAGCAGTGCGGGCCACAGCTTCACCGCTGCGCCCAGGCCGGTCAAGGCCCCGGTCACCCAGGGACGCCGACGGGCGGCCAGCAGGGCGCCGCCCGCCAGCACAGCCGGCAGGATGTCGAACCGGAGATAGGACAGCGGCCCGATCAGCAGCACGTAGACCAGCCAGAAGTTGATCGACTGGTCGTGGCGCCGTCCCGCGGTCCGCCACAGAGCCAGGGTGAACGCGGCGTCGAGCGCCAGCATGAAGACGATGAAGGCGACCAGGTAGCCCACCCGGCTGCCCCCCGTGACCGCGTACGGCAGGGCCAGGATCCAGGTCACCGGGGTGGGGTACTCGTTCAGGGTGCCGGCGAGTCCCACGTCGAAGAGACCGTTGATCTTCTTCCAGTAGTAGTAGACGTCGCCGACCACGAACCGCTCCGCCACCGCGAGCACCAGCAGGATCAGAGCCCGGGTCACCAGCCAGCTGAGGACCACGCTCTGGCCCCCACGCCGAGCCTCGTACCAGCCGAGGAACCGCTGGGGGCTCAGGCGTTGCTGCACTCGACCCTCTCGATCACGTCGCTCCGTCTGGACCGGCCCCGGACTATTGACCAGCACCTGACCACTGACCAGCACCGGACCACTGACCAGCGCCGGGCCATCGGCGCCCCCGGCAGGATTCGAACCTGCGCCACCGCCTCCGGAGGGCGGTGCTCTATCCCCTGAGCTACGGGGGCCTGTCTGCTGTCGACCAGACCTGGAACACGACTGACCCGTGAGGGCCGTGGAGAAATGTACCAGTGCAGCGCCGTGACGCGCACCGCTCCGCGTCCGACCACCCGGGGTGGCAAGCAGGTCCACGGGGTCCGCGGCGCGGTCGACGAGCCTGACTGTCGTACGCGTCTGGCACAGTCTTGGGTTGTGACGCATTCCCATGTGGCCGGTTCGATCCATGCCGATGTCGCCTCCCGGGCGCCCGGGTGGCTGGTCGTGCCCACCGACGTCAACGCCCTGCTGCCCCGGCTGTGGAGTGCCGGCGTGAGCAAGGACGCCGACGGGGTGCTCACCGTGGCGGGGCTGGACGTCCGAGAGATCGCCGAGCAGGTCGGCACCCCGGCGTACGTCGTGGACGAGGCCGATCTGCGGGCCCGGGCGCGCGAGTTCGCCGAGGCCTTCGCGGGCTGGGACGTCTACTACGCCGCCAAGTCGTTCATCTGCACGGCGGTCGCCCGCTGGGTGGCCGAGGAGGGTCTGGGGATCGACGTCTGCACCGGGGGCGAGCTCGCCGTGGTGCAGCGCGCCGGGGTGGATCTGCGCAGGGTCGGCCTGCACGGCAACAACAAGAGCGTGGCGGAGCTCCGCCAGGGCCTGCTGGGTGGTGTGGGGCGGATCATCGTCGACTCCTTCGACGAGATCGGTCGGCTCGGCCGGCTGGCCGCCGAGCTCGGCCTGCGGCCCCGGGTGATGGTCCGGGTGACCACCGGGGTCGAGGCGCACACCCACGAGTACATCGCCACGGCGCACGAGGACCAGAAGTTCGGCTTCTCCATCGCCGGCGGGGACGCGCTGGACGCGCTGCTCGCCTGCCACCAGGACCCGGGCCTGGACCTGATCGGCATCCACTCCCACATCGGCTCGCAGATCTTCGACGCGGAGGGCTTCGAGGTGGCGGCCCGGCGGACCCTGCGGCTGCACGCCGACTTCGCCGCCCGGACCGGGGTCGAGATGGGTGAGCTGGATCTGGGCGGTGGCTTCGGCATCGCCTACACCAGTGCGGACTCGCCCTCGACCCCCGCCGTGCTCGCGGCGGCTCTGCGGACGATCATCGACGCCGAGTGCACCACCCTGGGTATCGCCGTGCCGCACCTGTCGATCGAGCCCGGTCGGGCCATCAGCGGGCCGAGCGCGTTCGCGCTCTACCGGGTCGGCACGGTCAAGACGGTCCAGCTGGACGGGGGAGCGAGCCGGCTCTACGTCGCCGTGGACGGCGGCATGAGCGACAACATCCGGACCGCCCTATACGCCGCGGAATACTCCGCCACCCTCGCCTCCCGGCGCTCCGAGGCCCCACCGGCCCTGTCCCGGGTCGTGGGGCTGCACTGCGAGGGCGGCGACATCCTGGTGCGCGACGAGTTCCTGCCTGCCGACATCGCGGACGAGGATCTCGTCGCTGTGCCGGCCTCGGGGGCGTACAGCCGGTCGATGGCCAGCAACTACAACCACGTACCCCGGCCCCCGGTGGTCGCGGTGCGCGACGGCCGGCTCAGCACCCTGGTCCGTCGGGAGACCGTCGAGGACCTGCTCGCACTCGACGTCGGCTGATCTTGACTGGTGGCGTGCGGTTCGCAGGAGCTGCGGTGATGGGGAACAATAAATCCGCCGCAGCCCCCGGCGACGGCAATAGGTGAGGTCTCCAGTGACAACTGACGTGCAAGCTGAGGTGGCAGACCGACCCGTGCTCGGGCGCACCGACGAGTCCGGTTTCCCGCTGCGGGTGGCCCTGCTCGGGTGCGGCACGGTCGGGTCCGAGGTCGCGCGGTTGATCGTTGAGCAGGCCCCAGACCTGCAGGCCCGGATCGGGCGACCGCTCGAGCTGGTGGGGATCGCCGTCCGACGCCTCAACCGCAGCCGGCCCGGTCTGGACCCCGGATTGTTCACCACCGACGCCGCCTCGCTGGTTGCTCGCGACGACGTGGACCTCGTCATCGAGGTCATCGGGGGGATCGAGCCGGCCCGGGGTCTGATCCTCTCGGCGCTGCAGCACGGGGCGTCCGTGGTGACGGCCAACAAGGCGCTGCTGGCCGAGGACGGTTCGACCCTTTTCGCCGCCGCCGAGCAGGCCAAGGCCGACCTCTATTTCGAGGCGGCGGTCGCCGGGGCCATCCCCATCATCCGACCGTTGCGCGAGTCGCTCGTGGGCGACGAGATCACCTCGGTGATCGGGATCGTCAACGGCACCACGAACTTCATCCTGGACAAGATGGACGCCGAGGGCGCCGGGTTCGCCGAGACCTTGAGCGAGGCCCAGGAGCTGGGCTACGCCGAGGCCGATCCGACGGCCGACGTCGAGGGGTTCGACGCCGCCGCCAAGGCCGCCATCCTGGCCAGCCTCGCCTTCCACACCCGGGTGCGGGGGGCCGACGTCTACCGGGAGGGGATCACCGAGGTCACCTCCGCCGACATCGCCTCGGCGCGCGACATCGGCTGCATCGTCAAGTTGCTGGCCATCTGCCAGCTCTCCGAGACCCCGGGCGAGCGCACCGTCTCCGTCCGGGTGCACCCGGCGATGATCCCGAGGGCCCATCCGCTCGCCAGCGTTGGCGGCGCCTACAACGCCGTCTTCGTGGAGTCCCGGTCCGCCGGCCGGTTGATGTTCTACGGGCCGGGCGCCGGTGGGTCGCCCACCGCCAGCGCGGTCCTGGGCGACTTGGTCACCGTGGCCCGCAACCGGGTGCGGGGCGCGGTCGGACCGGGGGAGTCCAGCTACGCCGCGCGGCCGGTGACCCGGATCGGCAGCGTGATGACCCGCTACCACCTCTCCCTTGAGGTGGCCGACGTGGCCGGGGTGCTGGCCACCATCGCGCAGGTCTTCGCCGAGCACGACGTCTCGATCCAGACCGTACGACAGAATGGTCGCGGCGCCGACGCCCAGCTGGTGATCGTGACCCACCGGGCTCTCGACCAGGCGCTCAGTGCCACGGTGGATGCACTGCGTGGTCTGGACGCCGTCCTGCAGGTCCGAAGCGTGATGAGAGTCGAAGGTGAATGACGTGACCACCGAGTCGCCGACCGCCCCGGTCCGCCCTGAGCTAAGACTGAAGACGCGTCCGGCCCGCGGCTTGATCGCGCGCTACCGCGACTGGCTGCCCCTCGCCGACACCGACCCGGTGGTCACCCTGGGGGAGGGCAGCACGCCGCTCGTCGAAGCGGACGCGCTGTCGGACCTGCTCGGATCCAGCGTCTGGATCAAGGTCGAGGGCGCGAACCCGACCGGCTCCTTCAAGGACCGCGGGATGACTGTGGCCCTCAGTGCCTCGGTCGCATCCGGGGCCGAGGCCGTGGTCTGCGCCTCGACCGGTAACACCTCGGCGTCCGCCGCCGCGTACGCCGCCAAGGCGGGTCTGCTGCCCATCGTGCTGCTGCCCGCCGGGAGGATCGCCACCGGGAAGCTCGCCCAGGCCATCGTGCACGGCGCGAAGGTGGTCCAGGTCGACGGCAACTTCGACGACTGCCTCGACCTCGCCCGGGCCCTGGCGGACCACTATCCCGTGGCCCTGGTCAACTCGGTCAACCCGATGCGGATCGAGGGCCAGAAGACCGCGGCGTTCGAGGTCGTCGACGACCTGGGGGACGCTCCAGACCTGCACGTGATCCCGGTCGGCAACGCCGGCAACATCTCTGCCTACTGGCGGGGATACACCCAGTACGCCCAGGCAGGGGTGGCCACGCACACCCCCCGGATGTGGGGCTTCCAGGCCGCCGGTGCGGCACCGCTCGTGCTGGGGCACCGGGTGATGAACCCCGACACGGTGGCCACGGCCATCCGGATCGGCAACCCGGCCTCCGGCCACCTGGCCCTGGCTGCGCGGGACGAGTCGGGCGGGCTGATCGAGTCGGTCACCGACGACCAGATCCTCGCTGCCCAAGCCTTCCTGGCCAGCCGCGAGGGAATCTTCGTCGAACCGGCCTCGGCCGCCGGGGTCGCCGGGCTCCTGGCCAAGCACGAACGCGGCGAGGTGCCGACGGACGTACGGATCGTCATCACCGTGACCGGTCATGGTCTGAAGGACATCGACACCGCGTTGCAGGGGCGCGGCCCGGTGCAGGCCGAGGTGGTCTCGGCCAAGCTCAACGCCGTCGCGGCCGTCTGCGGTCTGGTCTAGGGGCCGCCGGGTGCACAGCCTCCAGGCCGGGACCGGGGTCCTGGTCGAGGTCGCGGCGTCCAGTGCCAACCTCGGCCCCGGCTTCGACTGCTTCGGGCTCGCGCTGGACTGGCGGGAACAGGTCGAGCTCACGGTGATCGCCGACGGGTACGAGGTCGAGGTCACGGGCGAGGGGGCCGACCGGGTCCCACGGGACAACACCCACCTCATCATCCGATCGGCCCGCACGGGGCTGGCCGACCTGGGCGTCCAGGTGCCCGGCCTGCGGGTCCGTTGCGTCAACACCATCCCGCACGGGCGCGGTCTCGGGTCGTCCTCGGCCGCCATCGTGGCCGGTCTGGCCGGGGCCTGCCAGCTGGCGACCGGCTCGCTGGACCCAGGCTGGTTGCTCCGGCACGGGACCGAGATCGAGGGCCACCCCGACAATGTCGCAGCCGCGATCTACGGCGGCTTCGTGCTGGCGTACGACGGTGCTCAGGGAATCGCGGTGACCGCCGGCCGGGTCGATCCATCGATCGAGGCGGTGGTGCTGGTCCCCGAGGCCCCGGTGTCGACCGCGGCCGCCCGAGGACTGCTCCCGGCCACGGTGCCGCACCGGGAGGCCGCGGCCAACGCGGGCCGGGCGGCTTTGCTGGTGCACGCCCTGGCCGCAGAGCCGGGACTGCTCTTCGAGGCCACCCGGGACTGGCTGCACCAGAGCTACCGCTCCACGGCCATGCCGACCTCGTACGCGCTGGTGCAGCACCTGCGGGGGCGGGGGCTGGCCGCGATGATCAGCGGGGCGGGGCCGACGGTTGCGGTGCTCGGAACGGGAGCCCAGCTGACGGGTTTGGCCGCCGAGGTGCAGGAGGGTTACCGCGCTCGCCGGGTGCGGATCGGCGGGCCGGTCACGGCCCGCACGATCGGCGGGGACAACCGACGCGATTAGAGAGTTGTGCGTGATCTACCGTTTCGGGCGTACCTAGTGTTAGCCTTAAGGGGCCAACAGGTCATCAGACTTAGGGCGGCTCCTTCCCCAGCCAGCGGCAACCAGCCCAGGTGAGCCACCTCAGTAGATCGACCAGGCAGGCGCCTCAGGGGTCAGGCGCAACCGACACGTTCCAGCGAGCTTCGTGTCATCCAGAAACTCAGTAGTTGTCGTCGCCGAGCGACGAAGATCCCATGCAGAACAACCCCGGGTCGGGGTGAAACGCATCCTGACCCTTGGAAGGGTGTCCTCGCGGCGCCCTAACCCTAAGGATCCACATCTTGACAGACATTGCCGAAGTGACGAGCGCCTCCACCGAGCAGAACGGTGGCGCCAGTCGCAAGCGGAAGGGCGCCGGGCTCGACGCCATGGTCCTTCCTGAGCTCAAACAGCTGGCCAGCACCCTGGGACTCAGGGGCACCGGCGCCATGCGCAAGGGCCAGCTCATCGACGCCATCCAGTCCGCGCAGGGCGGGTCCGCCCCGCGGAGTTCTGCCCCGGCGGGTGGCTCTGACGGCGGCGCTGCCCAGGCTCCGAGCCAAGCCACCCGCACCCGGAGCCGGAGCCGGTCGCGCAACAGCGGCAGCCAGGACGGTGGCGCCGCCGCGACCGAGGCGGCGACCGCGCCCACCGGCGGCAACGGGTCCGAATCTGCCCCTACGGAGACCCGCGACGCGGGTACCGAGACCAGGTCGACCGAGACGGCTCGTCATGAGCCGGCGGCGCGTGAGACCGAGGCCCGGTCGACGAGCACCGATGTCGCCAGCGCACTCGACGAGCTGCAGCGGGCGCCCCGGGAGGAGCTGACCCGTCGCGACGAGGGCAGCTCTCGAGCCCGGGACGAGGCCCAGACCGAGACCAGCGCACCGGCGAACCGGGACGCCGGAGACGCCGACTCCGAGAGCGACCGGTCCGACCAGCGCGACGGGCAGAACGAGCGTCGCAACCGTCGTTCCGAGCGCAACGGGGCTGATCGCAACGGGGCTGACCGCAACGGGGCCGACCGCAACGGGGCCGACCGAAACGGTGGCGACCGAAACGGCGCCGACCGCGCTCAGGCCGAGCGCAGCAACGGCGAGCGCAACGGCAACGGCGAACGCAGCAACGGCGACCGGGGCAACCAGGCTCGGGACAACCAGGGCCGTGGGAACCAGAGCCGGGACAATCAGAGCCGCGAGAACCAGAGTCGGGACAACCAGAGCCGGGACACCGGGCCGAACCGGGACGACTACGACGACGACGGCGGGGGTCGCCGCGGTCGGCGGCGCCGCAGCCGGGATCGTCAGGGCCGCCAGGGTCGGACCACGGGTCGCTCCGGCGGTGGCAACGTCGGAATGGACCGCTACGAGGCCGACCCCACCGTGTCCGAGGACGACGTGCTGGTGCCGGCGCGCGGCATCTTGGACGTGCAGGACAACTACGCGTTTATCCGCACCTCGGGCTACCTGCCGGGCCACGAGGACGCGTACGTCTCGCTGTCCATGGTGAAGAAGTTCGGGCTCCGCAAGGGTGACGTGATCACCGGGCAGATCAGGGCCAGCAAGGACGGCGACCGCAAGGAGAAGTTCAACCCGCTGGTCAAGCTGGAGACGGTCAACGGCGGCGACCCCGAGGCGGCCAAGAACCGGGCCGAGTTCGCCAAGCTGACCCCGCTCTATCCGCAGGAGCGGCTCAAGCTCGAGACCGGACCCACGAACCTGGTGGGCCGGATCATCGACCTGGTCGCCCCGGTCGGCAAGGGCCAGCGCGGTCTGATCGTCTCGCCGTCCAAGGCCGGCAAGACGATGATCATGCAGTCCATCGCCAACGCGATCAGCACCAACAACCCCGAGGTCCACCTCATGGTGGTGCTGGTGGACGAGCGGCCCGAGGAGGTCACCGACTTCCAGCGCGCCGTGCAGGGCGAGGTCATCGCTTCCACCTTCGACCGTCCGGCCGACGACCACACCACGGTGGCCGAGCTGGCGATCGAGCGGGCCAAGCGCCTGGTCGAGGCCGGCCGCGACGTCGTCGTGCTGCTCGACGGCATCACCCGGCTGGGTCGGGCGTACAACATCGCGGCTCCCGCCAGCGGACGCATCCTGTCCGGTGGTGTCGATTCGGCCGCTCTCTATCCGCCGAAGAAGTTCTTCGGTGCCGCTCGCAACATCGAGGGCGGCGGCTCGCTCACCATCCTGGCCACGGCCTTGATCGAGACCGGCTCCAAGATGGACGAGGTGATCTTCGAGGAGTTCAAGGGCACCGGCAACATGGAGCTCCGGCTCCGTCGGGAGTTCTCCGAGAAGCGCATCTTCCCGGCCATCGACGTCGATGCCTCCAGCACGCGCCGCGAGGAGCTGTTGATGAGCAAGGACGAGCTGGCCATCGTCTGGAAGCTGCGCCGGGTGCTGTCTGGTCTGGATAATCTGCAGGGTCTGGAGATGCTGCTCGACCGGCTGCGCAAGACGCAGAGCAACCACGAGTTCCTGGCGGCTATCACCAAGACCATCCCGCAGTAACTGTGTTGCCTGTCCTCGCTTCGCTCGGACGCGGACCGCGCTCGTAGCCCCCTACTTCGTCGTCGCGGGCAGACGGAAGAGCGTGTCTGCCCGCTCCTCCTCAGCACGGGGGCGCGCAGTCCGGGTGCCCCACGATGATGCCAACAGTTCGCACAGGCATCTCCGATCCGCACACCGTGCAGGGTGTGCAGATCGGTGGCCGCCCTGCGGTTTCGGGGTTCGGTCCGGGATTGACGCGGCGGGCCGTGGGGATCGAGGTCCCCGGGCGCCAGGCTGGCAGCGCGTCTGGCACCGAGTGGTGCAAGACGCAGCCGAGCAGTTCAGTTCTGGGCGCGATTGTCGCCGAGTGGTGCAAGACGCAGCCCAGCAGCCCGGTTCTGGGCGTGTTTGTCGCCAATCGGTGCGAAACTCGCACGCGAGCGGGGCTGGGGAATGAATGGACCGCCCACCCGGTTACAGCATTTGTCGCCGGCGCAGTCCTGCGGCAAACTACATCCTTGGTGCCGGTTCACGTTCTCAAGCGCAGTCCGCGCGAACGACCCGGTGCACAGATAAAGGGAGACATCATGCAACCGAACATCCACCCCGCCTACGGCGAGACCCAGGTCACCTGCACCTGTGGCAACACGTTCACCACTCGTAGCACCGCCGCGAACGGGGTCATCCGTTCCGAAGTGTGCTCGGCCTGTCACCCGTTCTACACGGGCAAGCAGAAGAT
>JAABUN010003442.1_pt1 | contig 24503 bp, 25 predicted proteins | sample 5559311 | NCBI WGS metagenome assembly JAABUN01 (sample SAMN10711877, study PRJNA513370) | rock metagenome | isolation source: Antarctica rocks | place: Antarctica: Victoria Land, Siegfried Peak sud
CTCCGTGACCAGCCGGACCGCCCCTCATCGGCAGCCCAGCCACCATCCCGGCAACGCCATCCAAACTCTCAGGCTGCATGACCACCAAACTCGGGCTGCGCTCACCCGTTTTTCCTCAGCCTGCTAATGGCCGCGCAGGCGCTCGCCGATGGGTGCCCCGCCGACGCCATCGCGCATAAGTGGCGCTGCTTTCGGGCGATCACGGAAGCCAAGACTCAACTGGGAGTTTTGGACAGGGCTCTCGCTGTGCTCGGGGCGCTCATCAGCTTTCATCCCGAGACGGCCCTCACGGCCGGTTCCGACCTGATCGTGTTTCCCTCGAATCGTGAACTCGGGCTCCGCTCCCATGGTATGACGCCGGCGACCCTGCGGCGTCACCTGAGTGCGCTCGTCGGAGCGGGCCTCGTGATCCGCCGGGACAGCCCGAACGGCAAGCGCTACGCGAGACGGGATGGCGCGGGCGAGGTCGAGATGGCTTTCGGCTTCGACCTCGCGCCGCTCGTCGCGCGGGCTATGGAGTTCGAGAGACTGGCCGAAGAAGCCCGCGCCGATCGCCGCGCTAGCCAGCGCCTGCGAGAACAGATCACCATTCTGCGGCGCGACATCGACAAGACAATCGGGGCGGCCCTCGAAGCTGACCTGGTGGGCCCATGGGAGGACTATGCGGCCATGCTGGCACAACAGCGCGTCCTACCGAGGGCAGCCCATCGCGCAACGCTCGAGACCGTCGCGGGCGAGCTGCGAACTCTCCGGGAGGCTGTGGACAACTCTGTGGAGAGAGTGACCCAGGACCGAACCCGACCCTCAAATATGAGCGCCAATGAATCCCAGACTGAGCGTCACCCACGAAAAGCGGTCCTCGGCGTTGTTGAACAGCCAGCCGAGCTGATCGCGGCGCACCCACTTCTCGAGCCGGGCGACGAGGTCGTCGTCGCCGGCCCGGATGATGGATCCGGAAGTGCTCCTCGCCAACAAGCAACGGTTCATCTCGCTCGACCTGCTATACGCCTTCCCGCCCGATGGCGACACGATGGTGTATCTGCAGGATAACGGACTAACGCGGGCCGAATATGACTGGTTCATGAAGGGAGAGCCGCCCGGCTACCAATTCCTGGGCAACGACTATTACGGCCGCAACGAGCACATCCTGAAACCAAACGGCCAGATGTGCCCGGCCGAGGACGTGATGGGCTGGTACCAGATCACGAAGGAATATTACGAGCGCTACAGGAAGCCCGTCATGCACACCGAAACCAACGTCGCGGATGCCGACGCGGCGCCGACGTGGCTTTGGAAGCAGTGGGTGAACGTGCTGCGGATGCGCAAGGACGGCGTGCCCGTCCTCGGCTTCACCTGGTACTCGCTCATCGACCAGATCGATTGGGACATCGGCCTTGCCGAGAAGCGGGGCACGGTCAATCCGTGCGGGCTCTACGATCTCGATCGCAAGCCCAGGCCCGTGGCGCAGGCCTACCGCGAGTTGCTGCAGGAGTTCGGACAGATCACCATCCTGCCGCACGCGGAGGTCTTCGCCGTGACCGACCAGCCGGCCCGCCTCAAGGTGAAGGTCTGAAGATGGCGCTGGAAGGCGGGCGGCCGTTAACGCGCGTCTGCCTGCACCATTTCGGCGGCTCGGCCCGAACGTGGGACCCGGTTATCGACCGTCTGCGCGCCGAGCTCGACTGCATCGCGCCAGACCTGAGGGGGTTCGGGACCGCGCACGCGTTTGCCGGCCCATACACGGTGGACCGGTATGCCGATGACGTTGCCCACCTCGTCAACCGGCTGGCCGTCGAGCGCTTCGTCCTCGTGGGTCACTCGATGGGCGGCAAGATCGCGCTCGCGCTCGCGGCCCGCCGGCCCGCCGGGCTCGTCTCGCTCGTTTTGCTCGCTCCGTCGCCGCCGACGCCTGAGCCGATGAGCGAGGAGGAACGCTCCGCGACGCTGGCCGGCCATGGCGACCGCGCGGTCGCCATGGCGACGCTCGCCAAGATCACGGCCCGCCCGCTCCCCCCTGCTCTCGCGGACCGCACAACGGACGACATGCGAAGCTCACGGGCTGCTTGGGCGGCCTGGCTGGAGCACGGCAGCCGCGAGGACATCACTGCCGCCGTGGACGGGCTCGGCGTGCCGACGCTCGTGGTCAGCGGAGTCGAGGACAAGGCCATCCTACCCGACGTGCAGGCGGCCGAGACGCTGCCGCGGCTGCGGAACGGCCGGCTCGTGACTGTGACCGGGATCGGTCATCTCCTGCCGCTCGAAGCACCCGACGCCGTGGCTGACCTGATCCGAGGCGTGTGCCGCGGCGTCCACAGCCCGGGCTCGCCCGTGAGGGTGATCCGATAGGTTGTCGCGACATCGTCGGCGGCGACGCCCGCGGGTTCTGCTCAGCAGTCGTTTATAGTTCGCCGCGCCTAGCGAGCTCCGAAATCCGGTCACCTGTTCGGAGAGCGATGGCCTGAATCGTGAGCGACGGATTCACTCCGCCAACCGTCGGGAACACCGATCCGTCGCAGACCCAGAGGTTCGGCACATCCCATGAGCGGCAATCCGCGTCGACAACGCTGGATCCGGGGTCGCTGCCCATGCGGCAAGTCCCGGCAAGGTGACATGTATCGCCGCGCTCCTCCCAGACCTCGCCCGCGCCGGTCAGCTCGAGACTCCGTCGCATCTCGCCAAGCGAGTGGGCGACGAGCCGCCGGTCGTTGTCGCAAAGCGAGTGGGTCACGCGGGCGATCGGAAGTCCATGCCGATCCGTCTCGTCGGCGAGCGTCACCCGGTTTCGCTCCTGCGGCATGTATTCGCCCACGTTCTTGAGGCCGACCTGATGGTTGTACTTCGCCATCTCGTTGAGAAGCGCTTCGCCCCAAAGGCCGAGCTCTCCCGTAAGCGTGGCGGCCCACTGGCCCGGAAGAGGTCCCTGCGCCATCCAGCAGTAACCGCCGAAGAAGTCCTTGCCCTCGTCGTGGTAGTTGAAGTGCTCGGTCATCGAGAGCGAGGGTGGGCCCTTGTAGGACCGGATCTCCTCGTCCATCACGCCCCAGACCGCCTGGTTCGCCTGCACCGTCAGGTACTTGCCGACGAGCCCTGACGAGTTGGCGAGCCCATCCGGAAAGCGCGACGTCGAGGAGAGAAGGAGCAGACGCGGCGTCTCGATCGCGTATCCGGCCACGACGACGTTCCTCGCCCTTTGGAAGCGCCATCGCCCATCGCGGTGGTAGCCGACGCCGGTCGCAAGACCAGCGGCGTTCGTCTCGACGCGCCCAACCATTGCGAGGTCGCGGATTTCCGCCCCGGCCGCCAGCGCGCGTGGAAGCCATGTGACGAGGACGCTCTGCTTGGCGTTCGTCGAGCAGCCGACCGTGCAGAAGCCGCGGTAGACGCACGGATGCGCCAGCCCGCGCGGGGCCGAGAGTGTAGCGAGCGGCGTCTCGCTCCAGGCGTAGCCCTGCGCCTCGCAGCCCCGCGCCAGCACGCGGGCGGCTGCGTTGAGCTCGTGCGCGCGGTAGGGATAGCGCGGCCGCTTCGGGCCCCACGGATAGGTGACCGGGCCCGAGATCTTCAGCGCATCCTCGACCTCGTCGTAGTAGCGCCACATCTCCCGCCAATCGAGCGGCCAGTCGGCGCCGTAACCGAGCAGGCTGTGTGACTTGAACCATTCGGGCCGAAAGCGCAGCGACACCATGGCGAAGTGGACGGTCGAGCCGCCGACGGACTTTCCCGAATTGTTAGCGCCGAGCTCGAGCGGGTCGTCGCCATCCACGATGCGGTCGTCGGTCCAATAGAGCTTTGCCTGCTCGGCCTCGTCGGACGCGAAATCCTCGAGCGGTCGCCAATACGGGCCGGCGTCCAAGGCCACTACCGAAAACCCGGCTTCGGCAAGCCGGCAGGCCAGCGTGCCGCCCCCAGCCCCGGTGCCGACGATCGCAAAGTCGACCTCCTCGTCCTCCCGGTACTCGCGCATCGGCGTCCAGGCGCCGGGGCGGAAGACGTCGGGTGCGCGTCCGTCCCGCGCGCGGGGGCTGTCCAAAGGGTCACCGGACACGGCGGTTCTCCCGTCGCGCCTGTTCTTCGCGGCCGGGCGTCGCCTCGATGGCTTCCCACGGGTCGCGACGATCGAAATCCATCCTTACGTAGCCGCGCGGGCTCGCCGGGCCGCCGAAGCCGAGCTCGCTCCAGGCGGTAGGGTGCGAATAGTACGCGCCGACGATGTCTCGGAGGACACTGAGCCTAAAAAATTCAGCGGGCGGCATGCCCGTCTAAGCCTCGTGGCGGGCCTCGCCCGCCTGGATTAGACGAAGGAGCGCTCCCTGCCGGTCTGGGCCAAGATCGGCGAACCCGACGCCATGGGCCGCTCGCGCTTCCGCGTCGATGGCCACGAGCCCGCGCCGCCAAGCCTCGGCGAGCGGCGGCAGATTGGCGGGCCGAAAGCCATCCGTCTTCCCCAACCGGATTTTACGGTCGACCATCGCGGCGAGCGGGGTCGGTTGTTCGCGGTCCGCCGGCTGCGGGACGATGCGGTCGCAGAGCGCGCCGAGAACGCGCCATTCGGCTTCATCCAGCACCCGGTGATCGTCTCGCTCGATCGCGAGCCGTGCATCGACCATCCGACGGGTCTGCTCATTCCAAGACGGGCCGTCTCGCTTCGCGAGAACGTCGTAGCCCGGGTAGGGGTCGCGTCGCTCAGCCACGTTCGCGCTCCATGAGGGCAAGCGCCGCAAGCCCGGCGAGCGCGAGCCCGGTGAAGGCGGGTGGCGCTGGCAGCGGCGGCCCGTCGACGAGGTTCTGACTCCAATTGCGCCAACCGCCCATCATCCGGCTCACGCCATAGGCATGGAACCCGACGCCCGCGAGCCCAACCACCCAGGTGGCGTGAAGCGCAGCCCGAACGAGCAGGCGGCCCGTGGGCCAGGTTGGCCCGAAAGCCTCGCGGGCGAGCAGCGCCGCCGCGATGGGCGGGATCGTGATCGGCACGAACATTGCCGGATTCTGGAAGGCGCCGCGGAAGTGGAAAAGCCCGGCCTCGGTGGCGGAGCCCGCGATGCCGAAGGCCGCGAAGCCGGCGAGCGCCCGTCCGGCCGGAAGCCCGAGAAGCCGCGGCGGCGTCGCCGGATCGGCATCGCGCAACCGCTCGGCCGCGAAGCCGAGCGCCCCCGCGATCGTGAGGGCAACCGGCGCGCCAAGCGGAGCCGCGTAGAACAGGTTCTGCCACGACAGCCCCCCTTCCCTTTGCCCGACATTCCAGGCGTGGAAACCCGTCCCGACAAGCCCGGCCACGCCCGCGATGCCCATAGCGGCGTCCCGTCCGGCATGGGACTCGCCCCTCCGGCTCGCGAGGCCATGCAGACTCCGCGCCGAGGACCGCCGCTGCGCTTCCCACGGGCGCGTACATCGCTCGGTTGTGGAACATGCCCCGGTAGTGCTCAATCGTTGAGTCGGCGAGGACGCAGGCCGCGAGCGTTCCGGCCGCCCTGTTCAACTGACGCGCGGCTCGTTCGCCGGTGAGTTCGGGCGCGCTCGCCGTTGCGGGCCCCGAGGATGCTTTCCGCCGCGCGGCCAGAACCGCCATCGCGACAACCGCGAGACCAGCCGCGACCGCGAGCGCGACACCGCCGCGCTGCCGTTCGGACAGGATGGTGGATGTCTCACGCGGCCCCATAGCACGCCGCGTCCTGGCGTTTGCCTATGAGCGTACTGGCGAGCGAGCGCCGGATGAGGTCGGCATTGGACGCGTGGGCATAGGTGTGGCCGAGGCCCGTATCTCCGCCCCCATCCACCCTGGCCATGGCGAGCGTGGTTTCGGTCCGTGCGGCGGCGCCGTCGGCCTCGGGCTCATGGGTCGGGACCGTGTAGACCGCCGCCGCCCGCACGGCGCGGATCGGCGCCTCGGCGACCCTCAACTCTTGTCGCCCGGCATGATGGAGCTGAACACCTGCCGAGCGGTATCCATAAGGAGATGGCTCTCGTGAGGTTCGCCCTTGGCCAGCATGGACGTGAAGTTCAGCGCCTGCTGAAGCGTGATGTGCGGGGGCAGAGGCGGGACCTCCGGGTCGGTCTTGACCTCGATGACGACCGGCACCTCGGAGGCGAGCGCCTCGTCCCAGGCGGCCCCGACGCGGTCGGGATCGTCGACATAGATACCCTTGAGCCCAATCAGCTCGGCGAACTTATGATAGGGCACGTTCGGGATCCGCTGCGTTGCCTCGAACTTCACGTCGCCTTCCATGACGCGCTGTTCCCAGGTGACCTGGTTTAGATCCTCGTTGTTCCAGACGCAGCAGATCCAGGTCTTGTTCGACCAGCGGGTCCAGTATTTCGCGACGGTGATGAGTTCCGCCATGTTGTTCATCTGCATGGCCCCATCGCCGACGAGCGCGACGACAGGCCGGTCGGGATGCGCGAACTTCGCCGCGATCGCATAGGGCACCGCTGCCCCCATGGAGGCGAGCCCGCCCGAGAGCGACGCCATCATTCCGCGCCGCATCTTCAGGTCGCGCGCGAACCAGTTGGCGCAGGAGCCGGAATCCGAGGTGACGATCACGCGGTCGGGCAGGCGGGGCGATAATTCCCAAGTAACCCGCTGCGGGTTGACCGGGGTGGCTTTGGCCATCGCGCGGTCTTCCATCACGGTCCACCACGTCGCGACGCCGGCCTCAATGTCGTCTCGCCATGATCGATCCGTCTTTTGCTCGATGAGCGGCAAGAGGAGCCTCAGCGTCTCGGCCGCATCCCCGACGAGGTTCACTTCCATCGGATAGCGCAGGCTCAGCATGCCGGGTTCGATATCGATCTGGACGCCGCGCGCATGCTCCTCCTTCGGCATGAACTCGGAATACGGGAAGCCCGACCCGATCATCAGGAGCGTGTCGCAGCCCATCATCAGATCCCAGGACGGTTTGGTGCCGAGAAGGCCGATCGACCCGGTGACCCAGGGGAGTTCGTCCGGCAAAGCCGCCTTGCCGAGGAGCGCCTTCGCGGCGCCGGCCTGCAGCTTGTCAGCGACCGCGATGACCTCATCGGTCGCGCCGAGCGCGCCCGCACCGACGAGGATGGCGACCTTCGTGCCCGCGTTCAGCGCGTCCGCCGCCCGCTGGAGGTCGACCCCGTAGGGCACGACCTTGGGAGCCGAGTAGCCGACGCCCGAATGGACGGTGCCGTGCTTGCGAGGAGGCTCCTCGTAGGGGAGATCCTGGAGATCGTTCGGGAAGATCAGCGCCGTCACCTTGCGCTCCGCCGTGGCGATGCGGATCGCCCGATCGACGAGATGGCGCGTTTGGGCGGGCGTCGAGGCCTGCTGAACGAAGGCGCCCGCCACGTCCTTGAACATGCTCTGCAGGTCGAGTTCCTGCTGGTAATGGCCCCCGATCGCGGCTCGGGCCTGCTGGCCGACGATCGCCAGAACGGGCATGTGGTCCATGCGGGCGTCGTAGAGGCCGGTGATCAGGTGCGACGCGCCTGGACCCGACGTCGCCAGGCAGACGCCGAGCTTTCCCGTGAACTTCGCGTAGGCGGACGCCATGAAGGCCGCCATTTCCTCGTGCCGGACCTGGACGAACTCGAAACGATCGCCGGTCCGGCTCAGCGCGCCCAGGAGCCCGTTGATCCCGTCGCCGGGATAACCGAACACGGTGTCAACTCCCCACTCCCCGAGGCGCTTCCAGAAGTAATCGCCGACAGTCTGGATCACGAGCAGCCTCCAATGAACGTTCGAACACCCCGGCTTATGGGTATGTTTCAGGCTACATGCCGCTGAACCAATTGTAGCCACGGTCTTCCCAATACCCGCCCGGGTAATTGTTGGTGACCTCCAAGGCCGTGATCCATTTGGGATTCTTGAAGCCGAGCTTCGTCGACGTCCGCAACCGGAGCGGCGCGCCGAACGGTTCGGTCAGTGGCCGACCTGCATACTTCATGGCGAGGATCGTCTGCGGGTGCAGCGCCGTCGGCATGTCGATCGAGGAGACGTAACCGTCGGCGCACCTGAAGGCGACGTACTTAGCGGTGAGATCCGCGCCGACGCGCTCGAGGAATGCCTTCAGGTTCACGCCGGTCCAATGACCGACGTAGTCCCAGCCCTCGACGCAGACGTGACGGATGATGAGGTCCTGCTGCGGCAAGACCGCCAGAAGCGGAACGGTCCAGGACCGCTTATCGGACGCGAGACCGGCGACCTCGAGCTTCCACGTCGCGACATCGACGGGCTTGACCTGTTCGACGTCGTAGAAGGCGTTGAAGCGTGGCGGGTCGACGACCTCGGAAAGGCTGAAGGTCGGGGCGAGCCGGTTCGGGTCGAACAGCCAGGACTGGACGCGGTCGTTCCAGGACGACATCGCGGTGAGCACGCTCTGGACCGCGGGCTCGTTCGTGACGTCGCAGCCGGTCAACATGGTAATCGCGCCGAGGCTCACAGCGCCGCGCAGGAAGCCACGCCTCTCGATGACATTAACAAGGTGGCGCTGAGCCTCCAGCACGCTCTGGTCGATGCCGCTTGCGGGTCGGAAATGGGACCGGGCCATTAGGATGCTCCGCTCAGCGGCACGAACGTGAGATCGGGACCGGGCTTCGCCGTTCGTGTTTTGGGCTCGTCCGAGATTCGAGGGCCGCCTGTCACGATGGCGACGAGCGTCCGCGGCACGATGAGGGCGAGTGAGACATGGATGACGAGGAACAGGCAGATCGCGCTCATGCCTAGGAAGTGGACAAGCCGAACGCCTTGAAAACCGCCAAGTAGCCACACGACTCCAGAGAACTGCACGGGCTTCCAGAGCGCGAGCCCGGCCGTGACCTGGAGAATGAGCGTTAGGATAACGCCAATGTAGAGCAGCTTCTGGACGGCATTGTATTTCGTGATGTCGTCATGCTTCAGATCAAATCGTAGAGCCTTGCCGACCTCTGTGACAACCTCGCCGGGAGATATCGGTAGGAGCTTGCGCCAGAACCGGCGGCTTACGAGGCCGTACAGGATGTACGCCACGCCGTTGAGCACGACGAGCCACATGGCCGCGAAGTGCCATTGCAGCGCGCCGCCATAGCCGCCATCACCGTTGAGCTTGAACGAGGTCGCCGGGTCGCCCCCGATCAAAAGGAACGCCGGAAATTTGATGGAGGGGAAGATCGGCTGGGGATTGTAGATCGCCCAGCCACTGCCGATCATGATCAGGATCGCGAACGCGTTCACCCAGTGCATGATGCGCAAGGGGGCGGGATGGAGCTTGCGGCCCGGCTCTTTCGCCGTGATAGGGTCGTTCATCATGGCGTGGGTCTCCTGCGGCTAACGTCGCATGACTGCGACTTGGATCGTCTCGCCTTGCCCGATCGGCTGATCGCCTGAGCCGTACCAGGTCGGCGCCGGCTCGAACTCGTCTCTCGGCATATCTTGAGCTGCGACCTGTCGACCGAGCATCGCGCACACCTCGACCGGTACCGCGATAAGGCGCTCCCCGATCCCAAACAGCCCGCCGTAGTTGATGACGAGCTTCACCTTCCCTCCGCCGTCGCGGACAACAAATCGCACGTGCCCGAGCGTCGCGTTGCCCTCGTCCAGCATTGGAAGCCCGATCAAATAGGAGACCCGCACGGGCTGAGGGAAACGCCGCGCCATCTTTTCTTCCGGCGAGAGCTTCTTCTCCGCCTCCTTGCCGCCCTCCTCTTTCTTGCCCCCTGCGCCGCCGGATTGCGCGCCCTTATCCTTCGGTTCGGAAGGCTTATCTTTCGGTTCGGAGGGATTGACGGCCTGCGCGATGGCCGAAGATGAGACCGTGGCAAGCCCTGAGGCGATCGCTCCGGCGCCGAACAGCAGGTCTTTCCGCGAGAACTGCCTTGCCGGGATGTGCGAGAGTGGTTCCAAGCCCGACATTGTCAGCTTTCCTCAAGCCAGAGCGACGCGTCGCCTGCGAAAACCGTGTTCGCGACGGTCACTCACGAGCTACCGCGGATACGTCCCGCTGAAGTCAACTTGCCATTCCGGCAGGCTCATCGGGGATCTTTTAGGTGCCTCATCGCCTGGAAGGTGTGCCCGGATGCAACTTCACTCGCGCGCGCATCACCGGATCAGTTGCGGAGCGAAAGCTCGGCCTTGCCGCTGGCGTCCTCAATGATGCCGAGCGCGTCGCCAAAGGCGAGGGACACGAGGCCGATTCCAGTGGCCGCGATAGAGGATCTGTCGAGATCTGCTGGTCGACCGAGAGGTCGATCCGGTCGAGATACATCCCCGTCGCGCGCACGCGAAAGTGGCGATGCAGCAGAAGGACGGCGTCGGTCAGCTCCTTACGGGCAAACTCGGCTCGGCGCGCGTCCTCAGCCTGGGCTGTCGGGGGCGACAGCGAAACCGACTGGGCAGACGCGTCGACCAGCGTTCCCATGACCATCAGCAATACGGGGAGGGCAAGCCGCCCTGTCCAGCGGTTTGAGTTTCTCATGAGGAACCTCTTTGCCGCCGGGTCACAGCAGCATAGCCTGTGAACAGTCTAGGCCGCTTCGCGCCTGACATAACGCGTCACGGAATTTTGGCGTCGTCGCGAGAACCAGGCTGGCCGCGGTCCGACGCGGTCGGACTGCGTTCCGGCTGAGCGCACGCGCTGGATTGACGTCGCCAGGGCCATCGGCCTTCCAGCTCGGTCTCGATCGCGAAGCTCAAGAACGTGCGGATCAGCGCGATGCAAGCGAGCACGGCGAGGCTCTCGAAGCTCGGAGCGATGGAGACCGTGCCGATGATGTCCGCCGCGAGCAGCAATTCGAGGCCGAGCAAGATTCCGCGTCCGAGATCGGCGCGATACCTTCGGTAGCCGCCCTCCCATTCCTGACGGCCGAGGTCGTGGCGGATGAAACGGACGGCGCCTAAACCGCCGCGAACAGAATGACGGCCACGGCGGCGATCTCCACCCCGCCCGCGATGATGCCCAGGGTCCGGTCGAGCACGCCCATGCCGGCATTCTTCTCGAACACTGCGTTTCCGAGCGCCGCGTCCGTAAAGAAGGGCGGCGAGAGGTCCAAGGTCGATGCGCGCAGCATGCGCAGGGCTGTCAGCGGGCGAGCTGTCGGTCGCGCAAAGGCGGGACACTCGTCAGTCGCGGGCGCCTCGACGGGGACGTTGCCATAGCCGACTATTCGGCGGCTGCCGGAACAGCACTAGGAATTCGACGTGCCCGATCCGCCACTTGAGGTGCGCATCTGCATCTCCCTGGCTCATCGCGGAGCCAAGCTCGCCGTCCTCGTCTCGATTGCGCTTTCGCGTGGGGCGGCTTTCGGGTGCTCGAACGTCCGGAAGGTGTGCTCCAGGCCGCACAAACAGAGACCACCTTGTCCGGCTTTGCTATCAATTGACGCTCGGCAGCGACGGCGTGGTTTTGCTGAATCGAAACAAATCGGATGCCGCGCTGACACATGGACTCACGGTCATCACCGGCGGCGCCGGCCATGACGGACGCAGCTCCCGACGGACAGCTGAGCGGATCCACTACGCCGACGCGGATCTCGGCCGCCGCGAGTGATGGGGCCGCGATGCCCTCGAATGTTTTCCGCTACGTCCTCCAAACTGGCGGCTTGCACCAACTCTTCCTGGTGCTCCTCACCATCGGGGTTTTCCTTCTCGAGGTCGTGCCCCTCGAGGTGCAGCGTCGGATCGTGAACGAGCTCGTCAAGGACCGGGACCATAGGATCGTCATCACCTTGTGCGCCGTCTACGCCGGCGCCGCACTGGTTCAAGGCGGCACCAAGCTCGTCCTTAACCTGTACCGCGGTTGGATTGGCGAACGTGCCACCCGCGATCTGCGTCGACGGATCGGCGTGTTGGTGAACTCCCCGTCTCTGGCTTCGTCCGGATCGGAGGCTCGGGGGATTCAGGCCTCCGTGACCGTCGCGGAAGTCGATCCGATCGGCGGGTTCGTTGGAGCGGCCCTCTCCGAACCCTTGCTCCAGGGCGGCGTCATGGTTTCCGTGCTGGCCTACACGATCCACCTCAATTTTTGGTTGGGGCTCACGGTACTCGTTTTCTTCCTACCCCAGCTAGTCTTCGTTCCGCTTATGCAGCGCGCGGTGAACCGGCGTACCGGGTCGCGAGTCCAGATCCTACGGCAGCTGTATGCGGCAATTGGCTACCTCTCGGAATGCAGAGGTCCCCGCGAACGGCGACACCATTCCAGGGCCGCGGCAGCGGCCGTAAACCAGCGGCGCGGTCGAGCACTCATCAGAGACGATAGGGCACCTCTCGAGGCAGATCGAAGCGAGACGGTTCGGTAGAGAGATCTGGCGCGCGCCGACCGATTTCGGCAGGGAGAAATCGGGTTGAAAAGCACGGCGATCCGTTTCGTCCTTGCTAGTGGTCTGGCAGCGGGGAGCGCTCCTGTCGCGACCGCGAGTGTCGAATCCCCGACTGTCGTGAGGTTCCGTGAGCACGGCGAAGCGCTTGGCTCCGCCACAGCCTGCGGTCTCGCGCCTGCGGGGACCCGCCCTGTCACGGGTGGCGGACATCTGGTTCCGGTTCCCGACTTGATCCGCGGCTTCCTTCCGGCCCTCGCCAGACCGGCTGCATGAACCGTGCCGATCATCAACATTGACGACCTTCGCCTCGTGGCCCGCCGGCGCTTGCCCCGGGCCGTGTTCGACTACGTCGAGGGTGGCGCCTACAGCGAGCTAACACTACGCCGCAACCGCGCCGATCTCGACGCGCTTGCGCTCAACGAGCACGTCATGCGCGACGTGTCGACACTCTCGACCGCGACGACAATGGCGGGCGACCCTGCGAGCATCCCGCTCGCGCTCGCGCCGATCGGCATGGCGGGGCTGACCTGGCCGAACGGCGAGATCGCGGCCGCCAAGGCGGCCGAAGCTTTCGGCGTCCCGTTCTGCCTTTCGACCTTCTCGATCGCGTCGATCGAGGACGTGGCGGCGGCGACCACGACGCCGTTCTGGTCGCAGCTCTACATGATGAAGAGCCGGGCCGTGAACGAGAGCCTGATCCGTCGTGCCGACCAGGCGGGATGCTCGGCCCTGGTCATGACTCTCGATGTCCACGTGCACAGCCAGCGCTGGCGCGACAATCGCAACGGCCTGACCTCGCCGATCAGGGTCACGCCGTCGAACGTCCTCGACGTGTTGGGCCATCTCCCCTGGCTCGTCCGGATGCTCGCGAGCCGCCGGCGCACTTTCGCGACCATGCAGGCCGAACATCCCGAAGCCCGCAACGTGCTGGAGCTCGCGGCGTGGGTGAACGCCAATCTCGATGCCTCGATCAACGTGCAGACGATCCGGCTGGTTCGCTCCCTGTGGCCGCGCAAGTTCGTCCTGAAGGGCATTATGGGCGTCGACGATGGGAAGCGGGCGGTCGACCTGGGCGCGGATGCGATCGTCGTCTCCAACCACGGCGGCCGCCAGCTCGACAGCGCGCCCTCGACGATCTCGGTCCTGCCGGAGATCGCTCGCGCCGTCGGCGATAGGTCGAGGTGCTGTTCGACGGCGGCGTCACGACGGGCTTCGACATCGTCAAGGCGATGGGCCGTGGCGCGCATGCCTGCCTGAGCGGACGCGCATGGACCTACGGTCTTGCCGCGCAGGGCGGCGAGGGCGTCACGCGCGCGCTGACCCTGCTGCGCCAGGAGCTGCTCGACTGCATGGCGCTGTCGGGGTTCTGCGACGTGCGGAAGAGCCCGGACGGATTGGTGATGAGGCAGCGCGCGCCATGAGCACGATCGCATCGACGGTCTACGCGACCACGGACACTCCGCTCGGCAACGGCGCCTTCACCGCGGACGGACGTCTGGTCGTCAGCCATCACCCGATGTACGGGACGCCTCACCGGGTTTCGGTCTTCGGAGCCGACGGCGTGCTGGCGCCGTTCCCCAACTTCGCCTGGAACGCGCCGGGCGGCGACCCGATGGGCTGGCTCGACGCCGTGCTCGGCCTGCACGACGACAGCCAGGGCCGCATCTGGATGGCGGACATGGGCACGCGCTCCGATATCCCGCCGAAGCTCGTGGTCTGGGACACCAAGCGCGACCGCCTGTGGCGAATCATTCCCCTGCCGCCGAAAGCGACCACACGGCATTCCGAGCCCAACGACTTCGTGGTCGACGAGGCCCGGGGCAAGGTCTACATCGCCGACGAGGGCGCAGGGCGCGGCGGCGACGGCTCGCGCGCGGCGCTGATCGTGCTCGACATCGCGACGGGGCAGGCGCAGCGGCGGTTAGAGGGCTGCGACGGCATTCGCGCCGAACCTCAGCCGCTGGTCATCGACGGGAGGGTCGTCGAACGCAACGGGGCGGACGGCTCGCGTACCGCGCTTCACGTCGGCGTCGACGGCATCGCGATGGACGACGCGGGGGAGTGGCTCTATCTGTCCCCGCTCAACGGTCACGCGCTGTGGCGGGTGAGGGTGGCCGATCTCCTCGACCCCGCGCTGGACGACCCGGCGCTCGCCCGGCGGCTCGAGCGCTACGCCGACAAGCCCAATTCCGGCGGCATGGTGATCGATGCGGCCGGCGATATTTACCTCACGTGCATAGAGACCAATGCGATAGGGCGCGTCTCCGCCATCGATCGCAGCTACGACCAGCCGGTCGTCCGCCCCGACATGTTCTGGCCGGACGGGCTGATGCGAGGGCCGGACGGGGCGCTCTACGTCGTCGTGACCCAGCTGCCGCGTTCGCCGGCGCTGGCGCGCCCGGGCGAGCGTCCGGTGCTGCCCTTCAAGGTTTTCCGGTTCGAGCCGCGCCCGAGGGCCGCGGCCGGGCCGGCGGGAGATGCCCCGGCATTCCGGCCGGCGCGTCGCGACAGCGGTGGCGCGTCCCGATTGCTGAAGTTGGCCGTGATGGGCGCTGCGGCCGGCGTGATGGGCGCTGCGGCCGGCGTGCTGGCCGCTGCGGCCACGTCCGTGTTCCAGTCGGCGTGGCACCAGGCGGGCCTGCCTCCGGCGCCGAGCGTCCCTCCCGAGCCGGAGCCGACGAAGAGGCTCGCCGTCGAAGCTTTCCGGGCGGCGACGGGCAAGGCGCTGAGCAGGTCTGAGGCGGAATGGGCGGGGGCGCTCATCCACTATGCGACGGGGGCAGGCCTCGGCGCGGCCTACGCGCTGCTGGCGCAGCGTTCCCCGCAGATCCGCGCGGGGCGCGGCGCCGCCTACGGCCTCGGCGTCTGGGCGACTATCGAGGAGATGGGCTTGGCCCTGGCCGGCCTGAAGCCTCCGCCCTGGAGCGTTGAGCCGGCGGAACACCTACTGGCGGCCAGCTCGCATCTGGTGTTCGGCGTGTCTCTCGACGCGGCGCTGTCCCTGTGCTCCGACGCGCTCGCCGCTAAGGCGCCCTCGGCGGGTGATCGTCCCTCGATCTGAGCACTCTCTCCTGCCGGGCGTACGACCAGCGGCTTCGGGCGTGCCGGCCGGCCGCGTCGATAAGCCCGGCCCGAGGGCGCCGAGAACGCCTTTGGGGAGGCGCAATTCCAGGACGGGTCGGACGTTCGGTGACAGCCATCCTCAACTCCCCGCCAGCAGAACGATGCCGCAGCCGATGATCCCGATCGCGGCGATCCTCCGTCCCGTCAGTTCTTCACCGAGGAACACATGGCCGGCGACCGCCACCATCGCGAAACCGAGGCCGAGAAACGGGTAGGCCAGGGACGCCTCGGCGCGCGTGAGCACGGAAACCCACAGAACGGCGCCGAGCCCGTAACAGACGAGCCCGCCGAGGATGCCGGGCCTCGACATGGCGTTCAGGATGATCTCGCCCGGGCCGCGGCCGGCTAGGACGACCCCGCTGCGAGCTCCGCTCCACAAGAGGATTTGCGCGGCCGCATTCAGCGAGACGCTCGTGAAGATCAGCCCCAGCAGCGCGCCCCGGGCGCTCAATGACATCCGAGTCCTCGCCAGAGCCTGGCTGCGCGTCCTCTGGTAAGCTTGGCACACCGCAATCCCTTACGACCCAGCCAAGCACGCCGCAGCCGTCAACTCGCCGCCTAAACCAAAAGGGCTGGACAGGGTGTCTCATGCGGCCGCCCGCCCCTGTCGCTCTCTCCAGGTGGACGCAAATGCGGACACGAGACCGAGCGCCGAACAGGCGCCTTCATTCTCGCCCTACTCGAAATCGCCCTCCACGCAGCCGAGTTGGTCGGTGACCTGGGCGAGGAAGAGAACCGCATGTTTGCCCGCGGCCGCGAAGGCGTAAAGCGAAGCCGCCTCCATCTCGACCGCCAGAATGCCGTTCCGCCGGTGTTCGTCGATGGCCTCCAACGTTTCACGAAAGGGAGCATCCGTCGTCCAGGTGTGCCGCGCAGGACAGGCCGGCCCGCTTTGGAGAAAGCCTGCTCAGCCATCTCGAGGAGGAACGGGTCGGCTTCGGCGTGGGACGCGGGAGGCAGGTAATGGTAGCTCGTCCCCTCGTCGCGCAGCGCGCGATCGATCAGGATCGTGTAGGGCGGGGTTCCGAGGGCGGCGATCTGCCCGGCCGATGCGATCGAGACGAGGACCTCGCAGCCCGACGCAAAAGCTGCTCCGCGACCAGAACCGCGAAGGAACCACCGACCGCGAAGCCGATGACGCCCAGGCGCTCGTTGCCCGAGCCGCGCTCCCACATCTCCGTATGGTAGCACGCCCAGTACGGAGAAAGCTCCGCCTCGCCGCCGCGCCGCAGATACCGGACGATGTCGCCGTCCGGATCGAGAACGCAGATCCGGGGCAGGGATCCGGGCGCGAGTCCCTTCTGCCGCCGGACCTCGCGCAGCATGTTCGAAGGCCGTAACACAGAGGGAGCATCGTGATCCTTAACCTCGATAATGGGCGCCACGCGGGGCGGGGCGGGCGCATGGCGGTCGCGGACGACGCTGACGCTGCCGTTCGTGCTCTTGTGAGGCGTCATCGCGGGCATAGGGCGCTCACCGGCTTTCGATGATGGTTGGGCGGGCGGCGGGTTCGGCTGCGATCCGGACGATGGTGGCGACGATCCGGACCCCGGCTGTCCGCGTTCCGCGGAGGGAGCCGGCCACCTTGGACGCGCCCGCCGTCCGGCGGCGGCAAGGTCCGGGACCTCGAGGATGCGCAGGCCGGCGCGAGCGGCCCGCATCTGCATCTCGACGTTCCAACCGAAGGTCAGTTCGCGCATCCCGAGCGCCAAGAGCGCGTCGCGCCGGATCGCCCGGAAGGCGGCCATATCCGTGTAGCGGGTCCCGTACAGCAGTCGAATGGCCAGCCGGCCCCGAGACCGGACGCGACCTGGTGCCAGGCCATGGCGCCCGGCTCGCGGATGCCGCGGGCACGGGAGCCGATGACGAAATCGTGCGTGCCGACCAGGATAGGGCTAACGAGATCGTCGATCCGGCCAGGATCGTCCGCACCGTCGCCGTCCATAAAAGGCGACGATGTCGGCCTTGCTCGCTGCCTCGGCTCCCTGGAGGCAGGCCGGCCGTAACCGCGGCCGGCCCGGATCGTCTCCGCGTCCGTCGCCTCGACGATCGTCCCTTCGGTGCTGCCCCCATCGGCTACGATGATACGACCGACGACGTGCCGGGGGATCTCCGCGATAAGCCGGCCGATGGAGCCAGCCTCGGTCAAGGTCGGGATCACGACAGCAACGCTGACGCGACCGGCGTGTTCGGGGCTCGGCCTCGCCATCTCAGAGGTTCCACCGGAGCCCGCAGCTCGCGCAGGCCGACGGGGGTTGGTCCGACAGCAGCGCCTCGCGAAGGAGGTGTAGGCAGGCCCGTTCCAGATCTCGCGAAGGCTGTCCTGTGTGGCGTCGCCAAGCGTGTAGTTCTCGTAGCCGCGCTGCGAGAACGGCGCGATGCAGCACGGCAGCGCCCGGCCGTTCGCCGTGAAATACATGACGGTCCAGGGCCGACGGCAGAGCGCCCAAGGCGAGTCGTCATCCTGGCGCTTCAAGCTCATTCCAGGCTCTGACGCGGCTCGGGAAGCCGAGAAGGTCAGGCCAAGCGAGCGTGCGAGCGCTTCCGCCTCTTCGATGTAGCCAGACTCGTCCCGGTTCATCTGCTCGTAGAGCGCCTGATCCGGGCGGGCCAGGCCGATGGCGCCCTCCTCGAAGAAGACGAGGCGCTGAAGGTACACCTCTTTGACGCCGATCTCGGCCGCGACCCGAACGAAGGCCGGGAGCTCCGGCAGGGTCTCCTTCAGCCCCGTCAGCCACGCCGAAACGCGCGGCCTGTCGTGCCCCTCGCGCTCCTGCATCTCCCGAAAGGTGCGCACGTTCCTGAGGATGCGGTCGAAGTAGTCCATGCCACGCACCGCGAGGTAGGACTTGCGGTTCGAAGCGTCGAGCGAGACACGAAGCTCGTCGAGGCCGGCCTCGATCAGGCGCGCCTGTTCCGGATGTTGAGCACGGTGCCGTTGGTGTTGAACAGGACGTAAGCGCCGCGATCCTTCAGGTAGCGGACCATCCGGGGCAGGTTTTTCACTAGCATCGGTTCCCCGACCCCGTGCAGCACGGCCCGGACGACGTCCGGCACCTGGTCGACGATGGTGGTGAACAGCTCCCAGCTCATGTCGGCCGGAGGCTCGAGCTCCACGTAGGTGCGCGGGCACGTGGTGCAGAGCAGATTGCAGCGGTTCGTCGTCTCAAGGTACAGGCAGACGGGCGGTCGCGCGGCGCGGGCGGACGCCTCGCGCGGAGCCGCATCGTGATAGCGGCGGGGATCAACCGGCCGGCTGGGTTCCAAGACGGCGTCCATGGCCATGGCCAGTCTCCTCTAGTTGGGATAGGGATTTTGCCCGAAAGGCCGCCAGCGTCAGGACGAGCAGGAACGGGACGTAGAGCAGGACTTCCGTCGCGAACCGATCGAAGGGCCACAAGAAGCCGTAGAGGAGGGCCCCTCGCGTCAAAGAAGGAGCGGCGCCGGCGACCGGAATGCTTCCTCCAGCCTTGAGGATGTTCGCCGCGACGTCCCGAAGGAAGCTGGTGTTCAAGCTGCTGCCTGATCGCCGCTGAGCGGCGGCACGAGCCGCGTCTTGGTCCGCCCAGGCGCGGACACTATCGCCATCACGGCAGTGCCGACGCTCGGTCTTGCGCCGATTTGGGCGCGCTCATGTCGGGGCGCAATCAGGGCGCGAGCCTTCAGACAGCGGAGATCGTCACGAACTCCTCGAGGGCTGGCAGCCTGCCACTTTGGTCAAGTTACCGCCTGCCCGCCGGGGTACCCTATTGTCCGCATTTCGTGCTCTGCCCATACAGCGCACCTCCCATCATGCGCGAGCCGAGTTCCTCGAGAACGCCGATCAGCCGTCGGAAGGTGGTCCCGCGACGGGCGTGCGGGTTCCCGCGCGGGACGGCGCCTCTCTCGCAGTGTCCCCCGACCGGTAGGCCGTGGGATCGACGCCGTAGGTGTCACGAAAAGCCCGCGAGAAATGGCTTCGGCTCGCGTACCCGACGCTTTTGGCCACGACCTTCACGGGCAAGTCGGTGGCGCTGAGAAGGTGGGCCGCATGGCGGAGCCGCACCTTCTGCAAGAAGTCCAGCGGGCTCTGACGGAAGGTTTCGGAAAAGTGCTCGGCAAACGAGGATCGGCTCATCCCGGCGATCTCGGCCAGTTCCTTCAGCCCGAACGGGGCGGCCGGCTGAGCCACGATGGCCGCAATGGCGCGAGCGAGCCGAGGGTCCTTGAGCACGGCGAAAACGGGCGAGGCTGGACCTTGGTGATCCAGGTGCTTGCGTAGCAACAGGATCATGCATTGCTTCATCAGCGCCTCGGTCAAGGCGCGCGTACCGATACGGGGATTGGCGATTTCGGCCAGCATGATCCGAAAGGCGTCCCGGACCTGATCTAGCGAAGCGATGTCTTCTACGATCGGCTCAACAAGGCTGTCGAACAGCCCAAATCCCCCGCCGTAGGTGGCGTTGATCGTAGCGCAGATGACGAGGATCTCGCCCTCCCCGGTGCCCGCATCGAACTTGACGAGGCCGTCGGCCGCCGGAGAGCAGTTTTCCCCTGCGAGCGTGTCCCGCAACGGGCCGCTCGGCCGCGAGAGGCTCTGCCGCTTTCCGGGCGGCACGATCACGATGCTGTGCGTCCCGAACGGGATGGCGACGCCTCCATCGGTTTGAAGGGCGCCCGCCCCGGCCAGCACGTAGTGGATGACGACCGCATCCATGGGGTCGAACACGAGACGCCAACCCGGCCGCACCTCACACACGGCGAACGCTTGGAAGCGCACATCCAGCGTAGTGAGGAGCCTGTCGAGAAGATCTGTCAACGCACTCTCCGTGCGCCATCCCGAAGGAGAACGCGGTTCCAGAACGACACAGGAGCAGATGACCGGTTCTGCCCCTCAAAATGTGAGGCCGGCCAGTGCCTCGGCGCCGTCACCTCCTGCGAGGGCTGGCTAGCGACGCACGCTGAAAGTAGTTTGGCCGCGGAAACTCATCCACCTCAAGCGGCGCGAAACCCGGAGAATCGGCTCAAGGTTCGTGCTTGGGTGAGGCCCCGACCGTCCGAAACCCCGCCGGGTCCTGGCCGAAGGAGGCCCGGAAGGCGCGCGAGAAATAGCTGCGGCTGTCATAGCCGATACTCTTCGCGACAACCTTGACGGGTAGATCGGTCGTGGTCAGCAGGTGGGCTGCAAGGCGCAGACGCACCTTGTTGAGGAAGTCGATCGGAGACTGACCGAACACTTCGACAAAACGTTCGGTGAAGGAGGAGCGGCTCATGCCGACCAGATCGGCCAGACCAGCGATCGTATGTGGGTCCGCCGGGCGCTCGAGGATGGCCGTGACCGCCCGCGCAAGCCGTCGGTCCTGCAAGGACGCTAAAAAGGGCGAGTCGATGCTGTGGTGAACGAGGTGCTGGCGCAGAAGCAGGACTAGGCTCTGCTTCATCAGGGCCTCGGTCAGGGCCCGGGTGCCGAGTCCGGGGTTCGCGAGTTCCCCGATCATCTGCTGGAACGCGTGGCGAAGCGGCTCCACCCTTTCCGAGCTCTCGGCGAGTGGCTCGCTCAGATTGTCGAAGAGGCCGAGCGTGCCGCCGTGGGTAGCGAGGATCATGCCGCAGAGAACCCGGATCGTGGGAGTACCCTCTCCGGCCGTGAACCTCAGGACGCCGTCGGCGACGATGTCGCAATCGTCGGCCATCCTCTCGCCCCGGACTGGACCAGCACCGCCGATGCTGTACCGAGCTCGCGCAGGCACGACGACGATGCAGTTCGGTGAAAAGGGAAGGGGTGGGCCGCCGCCGACCTGCAGGAAGCCGCTTCCAGCCAGCACGTAATGAATTGTCACGGCCTTTATGGGGTGAAAACCCAATCGGTACCCTTCCTGGATTTCGCAAACCGCGAACGCGCGCAAGCGCACGCTCAAGGCCGTCAGGAGCTTGTCCAAGACATCAGCCGGCATCGCAACTCCAAAGCACGGCGACTTCGCTTCAGTCGCGGAGCGCGTGATTTCTAGCCCTCCCGGCTGACTGGCGACATTGCCGACAGGCCAGTTAGTGGCAATCGCGCCATGGCTTCGCTGCGTTTAATCGGACGGCGCGGCACCCATTCTGGACGACACCGCACCTTCCCTTACAAAACTCGGCGCCGTGCGTTCCGTCAGTGGGTCAGGACGGGGCGTGCAGTGTTCGCCCAGGGCTCGTCTTCCGGTGATGTTCCAAAGGTGCGGAAGCTCGCCGGGTCCTGTCCATAGGCGGCCCGAAACGCTCGGGAGAAATAGCTGCGGCTGGAATAGCCAATGCTTTTCGCGACCAACTTCACGGGAAGGTCCGTCGTCGTGAGGAGATGAGCTGCGAGTCTCAAACGGACCTTCATCAGAAAGTCGATGGGTGATTGCCCGAAGATCTGGAAAAAGCGTTCGGTGAATGCGGAGCGGCTCATTTCGGCAAGTTCGGCGAGACCGTCCACCGTATGGGAGTTGGCCGGATGCTCCAAGATCGCGACGACCGCGCGGGCGAGGCGGCGGTCCTGCAAGGCCGCGAAGAACGGCGAGTCGACGCTGTGGTGGACGAGGTGCTGGCGCAGAAGCAAGATGAGCGACTGCTTCATCAGTGCTTCGGTGAGGGCCCGGGTGCCAAGCCCGGGGTCGGCCAGCTCACGGATCATCTTACTAAAGGCGTGAAGGAGCGATTCGACATTCCCAGCGTCCTCGACGATCGGCTCGCTCAGGTGGTCGAAGAGGCCGAGCGTGCCGCCATATGTGGCGAGGATCATGCCGCACAGGATGCGCGTGTTCGGAGAGCCTTCCCCGGCGGTAAACTTCAGGATGCCGTCGGCGATCATCTCACAGTTTTGGTCGGCAGGCGTCTCGCCCCGGACGGCGCTCGCCTCGCCAAGGGTCCGCCGCGAGCGAGCCGGCACGACCATGATGCTGTGCGGCGAAAAGGGGACGGTCGCGCCGTTTCCGATCTGCAGGACCCCAGTTCCGGCCAGCACGTAATGGATGGTCACAGCCTCCATCGGGTCGAAGCCAAGGCGATAGCCTTCCTGGATCTCGCAGACGGCGAAGGCGTGCAGGCGTACGCTCAAGGTCGTGAGAAGCTTGTCGAGAACATCTGCGGACATACGAGCGATCGATTTCACGATGGAGCAAGCGACCGTGCAGCCTGCACAAAAAATCCCGCTCGGCTAGATCGCGACCAGGCGACGCGTGACATAAGACACCGAATTCCGACCATCAGGCACCTCTACGGCTCCCGAGTCGTTTGAGTTAATAGCGCACCAAGTGCGGTCCATTAGGGACCTCGCTCCTCCTAAGGTCAGAGCCGTCACGTTGTCGGATTCGGCGCGCGCCAGCCAACTGCGAAGGGTGCGGCGGGCGACATCGAGCCGCTCAAGTCATCGGGCGCTTTGCAGGGAGACTGACCATGAAGTTTCATCATATTCTGGCCGCCACCGCCTTCGGCCTTCTGTCGGGCACTGCGCTGGCACAAACTTCGCCCATGCCTCCGCCATCTCCTGGCGCAACGACCGGCGGCGCGGCGACCTCCGACATGGCCGGCGCCCGCATGAGCGAGGCCAAGGACCTCCTCGAACTGCAGGCCAAGGGAACGGGCCGCAAGGCTTACTCGCCGGACACCGCCGTCAAGTTCAAGGCGAGCGACAACGTCTACGTTAAGAGCGTGCTCGACATCGACTTCACCAAGGGGAAGGCGAACGTCACGCTGCCGTTGTTCAAGGGTGTCTCGCCGAAGGGCGAGGCGGTCTATTACATCGTCACGGAGGCGTCCGACTTCGAGGTCGCCAAGCAGATGGGCATCAATTTCGCGCCCAAGATGAAGCATGGCGCCGGCAGCCCGGGAGCCCAGAAGGTCACGGTCGAGGGCGGCGCGATCACCTTCAAAGGGGATGTCGACTTCGCGCCGAAATACATGGCCGTCGCGGGTTCGCCCATGCCGTTCCCGCCCAAGGTCGCAACACCGGGCGCGATGGCCGACGCCGAATGGTCGTCCCTCGTCGTCATGCCGAGCGGCGTGATTCTGAATGTGCAGATGGTTCACAACGCCTCGGGCGACCATGATCGCGTTAAGGCCATCGATCTCGCCAAGCAGACCGTCACGCTGTCGATCCTGGACGGGTTCCAGGGTGGCAAACAGTATTTCTACCATCTCGTGACCGACGTCTCGGCGGACCTTCCGGTAGTGCTGGAGAAGGGCGTGTACGCGCCGAAGCTCGCCCTGATCCCCGAGGTCGGGAAGTCGGCCCCGTCCGACAAATCGGCCCTCCTCGGCTTCTCGCCCGTGCTGAAGGGGATCACCGACACCAAGACCGGGCAGGACCAGGGTTTCGCGGCGTCCCTCGCCAATGGCGGCATCGACCCGATCAACATTTTTCCGGTCGGACCCAACAATGACGACGCATCGGACAAAAACAACTATTCACCTATGTGGGACGCCCATGTGAACATGTGGACCGAGGCCGCGATCAACGACAAGAAGGTGAGGCGGATCACCTCTTTCGACGACCTCAAGAGCTTGATCGATGCCGGCATGGTCACCAGCGCCATGATCAGCCCGGCTGGGCCCGGCAACCCGTTCATGTTCGGGCTGCGCCCGACCCGCGCGGTCGTCAACTGCCCGGTGATCGCTCACCCCGTTCTGACAAACTGACCGCAGCATGGACACTGTTTCGAGCCTGGATGCTTAGATCCAGCCTCGAACTGCCCACTCGGTCTTTCCAGGTTTGAGGAACTTCGCCCCTCGTAGATGAATGGCTCTGACCTGCTTTGGTTTCGGAACTTATCCGGACTCGAGCTTACTCGTACGGAAAAGGGAGCGTGTCATGAGACATCACCTGAGAGCCATCATGCTCGGCACCGGCCTCTGGGCGACGATGGGCCCAGCCTGCGCGGACGACATCGTCGAGACCGCCCGGAAGGCTGGCCAATTTTCGATGCTGCTCAAGGCGGTGCAGCAGGCGGGGCTCGAGGCCAAGATGAAGACGCCTGGCCCCTTCACGGTTTTCGCGCCCACCGACGCGGCCTTCGCGGCGCTCCCGCCGGACGTCGCCAAGCGGCTGATGAACCCTGCCAACAAGGGGGAACTCGCCAAAGTGCTGAGCTATCACGTGCTCGCCGGACGTCTCATCACGC
>JAABUN010003443.1_pt1 | contig 24492 bp, 29 predicted proteins | sample 5559311 | NCBI WGS metagenome assembly JAABUN01 (sample SAMN10711877, study PRJNA513370) | rock metagenome | isolation source: Antarctica rocks | place: Antarctica: Victoria Land, Siegfried Peak sud
ACGGGTCAGATTGCTGGGGTAAGCTTTACTCATGTCGCTCTCTCGGTGCTGTCTATTGTCTATTCACAGCGTATACTGAGAGAGCTTTTTTACTCTCTCTCCGACTTTTCAAACACCCTCTTAGAACAAGTAAAACTAGCTTTGCCGCTTTTAGCAACTAAGGCGCAAAAAAAAGCTGAAAATCATAAGACTACTATCACTGCTAAGGCGATCGCTAACAAGAAATTGCCGATACCAGAATTACCAGTCGCTAATCCCAGCATTCAATCCGATCAACTATCCTTATTCCAATAACCATGCCCTACAAACTATTTCTAGAAGGTCAAGAAATTCCCTTAGCTGATGAAATCGCTGCAACAGATGAAACCTTGCGTAATACTTTTGTGGCGTTTTACCCCGAACTTGGCACGGCAGACATTAAGCGCGAAGAGAAAGATGGAGTTGTCGAGATTCGCATGGTTAAACGCGCCGGGACTAAAGGTAATCCAGTGCAAAGCTTAATCGCTGCACCATCATCCATTAATCCAGCTATTGCTTTAAGCTTGCAGCTAACTCATAGACAAATGCAGGAAGTCCTCAGCATTGAGGACTTAATTGCCATCCAAGCAGATATAGAGGAAGCAATTGATGTTGGCAATGCTTGGGAAAAACAAACAACACAAACCTTGAGAGCAATACTTAAATGTACTCCCATAGCCTCAACACTACCAATACTTGGGATTTAGCCAGGCTCCAACTCCCCCTTACAGCTACTAAGGGGATCAATTACTTAACTAGCCTCAACCAAAAAATAGTCCTGCTTGCCTTGTATCAACACTACTTCCCTAACGAATGGGCAAGTTCTACAGCTAGCTACTCGCCTCCGCTCCCTAGTAATAGCTGGAGGAGCGATCGCGAGATTGAATTTCTAACTCTAGTCAATGAGCGGCTTTTTCCTATCGACGACTGCGATGGTTACATTGATGGTGATGGTTACGACAACTTCGATATTCCCCTGTGTCCGCAAAATAAGGATTGGAGCGATCTAAGCATTGAAGAATTGAGCTTTGCCGAACAATTTATCCTATCGCTTTTGGGCTACGGCTACGATACTGCTGAAGAATGGTTGGAGGTTTTTGGCTTTATCCCTAGCAATCTCTTAAATTCTAACTTTATCAGTTGGGAAAAGTTATCGGAAAATGCTTCCCTGCAAGCTGAACCACTATCTTTTCTATACGATGTGTTGAGCCAAATAGACCACAGCACCGGGATTATTTGGCTAGATATTGGTTTCCAAGAACTAGAAACAATATCCTGGAGCCGCGAATCTATTGATTTACTAACCGAGCAATGGCAGATCGCCAAGGAATATATAGCCAGAATGCAGCAGTTTGAAGACTGGTTGCAAAAAGATGTAAGTAATAGGAAAAAAGTTGTTCAATTATGGAACCAAGCCAAGTCTTAACCAAATCCCTGGGCGCAGAAGCAGAGCAAATAGTCCTTCCTCAGTTCCTACCTACCCTTGATACCAGTGCCATTGCTCGGTGTATCGCCACCAAAACTAATAACCCAGACATCCAAGCGCAGTTATTATTTTTGTCAGGGCAGTATATTCTTGTTACAACTGAAGGCGATCGCACAGACTACAAGTTCGTCTCTCCCAATAGCGTCAAAGAAGCCTTTGTCGCCGAACCAACGGATTCAGGATTTTTACCCGTTAATACCGTGCGCTGGGGACATAACAGTAGAGGCGAATACTTGGTACAGTTCTACCCGCCAAAGCTGTATCAATTTGCTCTAACTAACTTTGCGGACGACAGCTTAATTATGCTGAATGTCCCCATGCCAGGATTATTGTTTGCTGGATGCGATCGCAATTACTGGCTCTGGGCTACAGCTACTAAAAAATTTGATGCTGAAGCAAAACTCTATAATGCCCCACTACCCAATATATCAGGCGGTACAATTTGCTTCGGCGATAACAAGCCCGCTCCTTGTTCACCCTTGGGGATAGCGCACGCTTGGAAAATGTTGTGGTTAAGTCCTTTTAGCGATCATTCCACACAAAATAAGTCTAAAAACGAACCAGCAGACGTGCGAAAAAGCCTGCTAAACTTGCACAACAGAAAAGCTAGACGCTACCCAATTAAAGATTTAGTTCCCGTCCCCTACCGAACTATTAACGATGCAGTTACAGAACTTATCAGACAATAAAGCAACTTTTGTTAGGTACAATTTAGCCACAGATAGTAACGCAATTTCTACTCCAAGTCAGGCGTTACAAGAATATTGGATTGCCAGTAACGGTATATTCTTGCGTTCTACTCGTGATCTCATTGATGCTTGCATTCAATTAAACAATCTTGCTTTACCAGGACTAGCTCAAATCCAACCCTACCTTAAATTCAATTTTCCCCTCATACCTGAGCGCTTAGTTGCAGCAATGCTAGAACTAGCGCAGAAAGTAGGAGATCAAGAAATCCTTTTCTACTTGGCATTTAGGGGAAAAGAATGGGAGCTTGTTATTCCCGACCAAATTGCTACTGCAACTAGCGTTAAACCAGCAGAACCCGTAGACCCTGTTTATCATCAGGCTCTCATTGAAGTGCATTCTCACCACCGTATGCAAGCTAGGTTTTCTGCTACCGACAATGAGGAAGAATCTGGGAAATTTCGGATCTTTGCCGTCCTCGGTGAAATATTTACAAGCCCCGCAATTAGCGTCCGCTTAGGCATCTACAACTATTTTCAACTAATCCCTGCAAACAAAGTATTTGAACTACCACCCGACCTCAACGATGCAAATAGACTTGTCTTATAGCTCGTCCGTTCCCTTAATTGTGCCAGCTTTTAGTCACGTAGAATTTATTGTTGTTGGCGCTGGCGGGACTGGCGGATTTCTCATCAGCGCGATCGCTCGTTTGATGAAAGAAATTGAATCGACAACCAATAAAACTACCAGCTGTACAATTATCGACCACGATTTAGTAGAAGAAAAAAACATTCCCCGGCAAAACTTCCAGCCGGGAGATATAGGATTGCCGAAAGCTCAAGTACTTGCCGCTCGGTACGCTCTTGCCTTCGGGATTAAAATTAATGCCCTTTGCCAACGATTTAACGGCAAAGTAATCCAAAATTCCTGGCACAGTTTAAAGGTGATTGTTGGTTGCGTTGATAACGCTGCCGCCCGTCAAGAAATTAACGAGTGCTTAAATCAATCCCATAATCGTCCCCCTGATACTTGGTGGCTCGATTGCGGCAACCACCGTAGTTCCGGTCAAGTGCTATTAGGTTCGTCAAATTGTTTTCAATTTGCACAAGCCTATGATAATCCGTCAAAGCCTAGTTTTTGCAAAGTGCTTCCTAGTCCAACAACCCTGCACCCCGAATTATTAGAATCCTTACCCGAAGAAAAACAATCCACTCCCCTTTCCTGCGCGGAGCTAGTAGCCAGAAATCAACAAAGCTTGTTCGTTAACCAACACGTTGCCGCGATCGCTAGCGAATACCTATTAGCTCTTACTCTAACAGGTGGGTTAAGAAAATTTGCCACTTACTTTAATACCAATTCTGGTTCGTCGCGGAGTCTGTATACCGCTCCTGGCACTTTAGCAAAATATTAGTACCAAGAAGACTAAAAATCAAGATGCGCTTGCGCGCTTATAGGGTAAAAACGCATCTTGGTAGAAGGGTAATTGCCCTTCTACCAATAATTAGGAAAAAACCATGTACAAATTTTTAAGCTTGGACGTTTGTTTAATAACCATGAACGCCCATATTAGACGCAGGAATCGTAAAAATCTATGAAAATAAATCAATTTCAAGAAGTTATTATTTCTTCCGAAACAGCAGTTTCTAGTTATTCCAACGGAACTAATGAATGCTGCGTTTTAATTGAAGACAATCAAAGTTTCGCTCTAAATTTTGGCTTTGATTGCCTAGAAAAGTTAACAGACCTTATTGCTCAACTTCAGCAAATTAAAACTGATTTAGTTGAAAATAAAAAAGCAGAGTTAAAAAGAGAAACACAACTCATATCTGCCTATACTCCAACCCAAGTTTTGTTACCGGAATTTGCTAGAACCGTTGAGTTTTGAAGGCAAGCCAAAAACACTAAAACTTAGGTGATACAACTCGTGAGGCGCTTTGACTGTAATTCCAACCCTTCACAAGTCATCTTATAGCAATGTAACTACTCAATAAAGGCAAATATTTATGAAATTAGAAATTGCCCAGAAATCGTTAGCAGCTTTACTTGTTAATGCTTACAAAGCTATCAATAGTAAACCCGAAAATCCCATTATGGCTTGCTTTTTGTTGCAAGCAGACGTGGAAAATCAGAAAATAGTTGTAACAAGTTTTAATGGTATCTTAGGAATTAGAACTCAATGCAAGTGCAAAGTATATACCAACAGTACATTAGCAGTAAACGCTAGTTTATTTACTGATGTCATCGTTAGTTTACACGATCTTCTGAACCTAGAAGTTGTGAGTAACCAATTGGTAGTTACTCATCCTACGGGCAAGTGTCGAATAGCAATAACAAGCCCAAAAGATTTTCCAGATTTTCCAATAGTTGTGGGCAAAAGTACCACTCTAACTATAGAGGCAATTAAAAAAGCTTTCTATTCAACGTTACCGTTTGCTGCCCACAGTGAAATCAAACAAATTCTAGCAGCTATTCATCTTAAGCTAAAAGCCAACGATTGGGAAGCTGCTGCCACTGATGGACATCGTTTGGGAGTTGCTTGTAGTCATAGCTCTGGAACAATATCTGAATTTGATAATGCTGTTACCATCCCTTATGCTACGGTTGTTCGCTTGAATGAGATACTTTCTTGCTGTAAAGGCAATTGTCAAATAACCATAGCTGACGATAGTATCATCTCTTTCGAGTTACCAGACATCTGCGTGACTTCGCGGTTATTAAACGATACTTATCCTAATTACCGTTCCCTAATTCCCACACAGTTTAACTATCGATTTCTTCTTAATAAGAAAAGTCTTGCTTCGGCACTAGGTCGGGTAGCAACTTTAGCTGGTCAAAAAGACAGATTTGTCCAAATAACCTTCAATCAAGGATTTGCTACTTTATATGCAGAGTCTCCAGATGTTGGCGGTGCTGTAGAATCAGTGGCAATAGAATCAGAGGAATACCCAGATAATTTTAGTATTGGATTTAATATTAAGTATTTGGGAGAAGCGATTAAAGCTATTGTTAGTGACGAAATAATCTTCAGAGCTAGCGCCCCGACTCATCCTGTAATTCTTGCCCCTATCGAAAATCTCTGTTCTTTTGCGCTGATTATGCCCGTGCAGTTGAAACAGATTAAAGAGTTTACTGTAGAAACCTCTGCCATAGCGGACGCGATCGCAGCTTAGTGGCTAATACCAAAAATAAAAGTATGTATCAACCGCTTCATCACAAATACCGCCCTCAGTCCTTTGCTCAATTAGTCGGACAAGGCGCGATTTCACTTACACTCACTAATGCGATCTCCACCAATCGCATTGCTCCAGCATATTTATTTACTGGTTCCAGAGGTACGGGGAAAACTTCTAGCGCCCGAATTTTGGCTAAATCCCTCAACTGCACCAGTGGAGACTTGCCCACGAGCAACCCCTGTGGCAAGTGTAATTCTTGCATTGGGATTACTAAAGGCATATCCTTAGACGTAACAGAACTGGATGCAGCTAGTAATTCCGGCGTAGACAATATCCGAGAACTCATTGAGCGCTGCCAATTTGCACCTGTGGAATCGAGGTATAAAGTTTATGCCATTGATGAAGTCCATAGTTTGAGTTCTCAAGCTTTTCAAGCATTACTCAAAACGTTGGAAGAACCGCCAGCAAACGTAGTATTCATCCTTTGTACTACAGAGGTACAGAAAGTACCCTTAACCATTGCTTCGCGCTGCCAGAGGTTTGATTTTAAGCGTATCGGACTAGAGGCGATGGTACAGCATCTAACTTTTATCGCAGAGCAGGAATTGATTGATGCTACGCCAGAGGCGATTCACTTAATTGCCCAATTGTCCAATGGTGGACTCAGAGACGCGGAAACGCTACTCGACCAGTTGAGCTTGAGAGACGACACCATTAGTCCAGAAATGGTTAGAGAATTAGTTGGTTCAGTCAAAGAGCAAGACTTGCTCTCGCTGCTAAGGGCGATCGCTCTTGATGACTCAAAGGATTTATTAACCGTTATCCGCCAAATCATTGAAAGCGGTAAGGATGCTTTAACAGTATTGCAGAACGTAGCTGGAATCTTCCGCGACTTGCTAATTGCTAAAAATAGCCCCACCCAACAAGAGATGGTAACGCTGACGGATGTAAGTTGGCAAAAGTTATGTCAAATCGCTCTTAGTTGGGATGTATCGACTATCTTGCAGGCACAACAGCATATTAGAGAAAGCGAAATCCAAGTCAAGCTATCAACAGTGCCGCAATTGTGGCTAGAAATAGCAATACTTGGTTTGTTACCCAGTGCTAGAAAGAGTGAATCAATAGTTGAGGTTAAACAACTGGAAGCAAAGGCTGTTTGGACTGGATGGAAAGAACCCAGCGATGCGATCAATTGGGCGCATCAAGAACTACCGCATTTGAGTATAAATGTGTTGCAGCAACACATGAATTCATTGCAACCTATTAATGGAAAAAAAGCCCCAGCTTGGGTGGAATTTGTAGAAAAACAGAAAATTAGATAAAAATTAAAAGCTTTGAAGGCAAAATAATTTTTACCCATAAATAAGTAACATTTGCTAACGCAATAACAAGGTGAAAACCTAATGTTGGCATAGCGCAAATGTATGTACGTCAAATTGTAGAATGTGGCGGTATTTCCCGTATCGAGTACGGGTATGAAAAAGAAGAAGAATTTTTAGATGACGAGCCAGAAATATTGCCATCACCCACTTACTGTGACGAATGCGATTTTTATGCTCAGGGCAAATGCCAGTTAACTAATAAATTCATAAATCAGTACGACATTGCCTGTCCTAGCTTACAAATTACTCATCCCTTCTAAATTAAAACCTTCAAGTGCGATCGCTTAATGGCATTGCTTCCTAAGCGATCACATTAATTTTTGCTGTAATTCAATTCCTATAAAAAGAAAAAACAATGCTGAAATCAAAATCTCACGTAATCAATGAAGCTGCTACTACTATCGTTAGATTGCATCCAAACAAATACGATCCCTTTAATCATTGCGAAATCATAAAAGTCGCGTTTGAGGTTGTTTGCAAAGAAGTTCCAGAAGACGATCCGGCAGCAGCCAGCGATAAAATTATGTCTTACATTCGAGACTTATTTCAAACGAAAAAAAGATAGGATACCAATGCCAATTCATATTTATTGGGGTGAAGACGAATTTTTAATAGACAGGGCGGTTAAACAACAAATGCAGTTGATAGATCAGTCCTGGTTTGTTTTCAATTACAGTCAATGCCCTTCAGAGTCATTAGAAGAAGCCATAACAGATATTCTCACTGCTCCTGTAGGCACGGGAAGCCGTTTAGTATGTATTCCCGGTAGCTCCTTAGCTGTATTTCAGGAACTTGAAAGTATAATCCCACTTATTCCTAATACCAACACTTTGTTGCTAACTTGTTTAAGCAAACCTGACGGCAGGAATAGGTCAGTAAAATCAATACTCAGTCAAGCTCAGGTGCAGGAATTTTCCCTTATTTCTCCCTGGAATACTGACGCGCTAATGGATCGAGTACAAGATTTAGCAAATCAGGTAGGCGTAAAAATTTCCCGGCAAGCAAGTTTATTGCTAGTAGAAGTCGTTGGAAATAATACAAGACTCATTTACTGCGAATTAGAAAAGCTAAAAACCTATACTGGTGGTGAAATAATTCACCAAGAAGCAGTAGTGGAGCTTGTAAATAATAGCAGTGGCAACGCCCTCAAGCTTGCCAGCGCTATCTTAAATGGCGATATCGATATAGCGTTACAAATTACCGAAAACTTACTGCATTGTAACGAACCGCCGCTCAAAATTGTCGCAACTCTTGTTACTACTTTCAGGACTTGGCTAACGGTTAAAGTTTGCACGACCGAAGGTTGGCAAAATGATAATGCGATCGCAACTCTAGCAGAAATCAAGAATCCCAAACGCCTGTACTTCTTACGAAATGAAGTTGCTAATGTATCAATAGAGCGGTTAAGACAAGCACTACCGCTACTACTGGAACTAGAACTGATGCTCAAGTCTGGAACTGAGGAGCGTTTAGCAATGCAAGTTCAACTCGTACAAATGTGTTACTGAAGGATAATTTTTATGGAGACATCGCAAATGGGCGCAGTAAGAGTCGAAGTGCAACTAACTAATGCAATAGACGAAGCATTAGTTAATAGAGGACTGCTGGCTCCTCATCTGCTTAGAGAATACGTCGCTCAAGCACTTGTTGATACGGGCGCTTTAACTTTAGTGATTCCAAAATCTGTTGTTAGTCAACTAGGCTTAAGAATTCGCGGTCAACAAGTTGCCAGGTATGCGAACGGGTTTGAGGAACTGATTGGAGTTACAGAACCTGTCAAAATTGTCTGTCAAGGACGGCAAACTTCGGTAGAAGCTTTAGTAGTAGGAGATGAGATTTTGATAGGTCAAGTGGTTTTGGAACTACTTGACTTGCTTCCTGATTGCAAAAATCAGCGGCTTATTTCTAATCCCGATAATCCCGATTATCCCGTTGCAATCATTAAAAAATTGAATTCATGAACCAGTTATCGCTACTTGTAGAAGCAAATAAATCTATTCCTACTACAACACCAGAGTCCTTCGGGAATGAAAGTGCGATCGCATCTGATAATGCCAATCACCAAATCCTACCAGGCAGCTTTTCTCAGATAGTTGGACAGACTTTAGCCAAGTCTTTACTCCAAAACGCGATCACAAATAGCAAAATTAGCTCGGCTTATCTATTTAAGGGCATTGATGGCATTGGCAAAACTCTTGCCGCCCGCGTCTTTGTATCACAGCTTTTAAATACAAATAGTTTTACTAATCACCCAGATTTGCTTTGGGTCGAGCCAAAGCATCTGCATCAAGGGAATTTAGTTAGCGACTTCCAACTTAAAGAAACGGGTGCTTCACCCAAGTCACCACCGCAAATTCGCTTGGAGCAAATACGGGAAGTCACGCGATTTTTATCGAGTTCGGCTTTGACAAGTCGTAAAGTCGTAGTTATTGCAGAAGCCGACCAGATGAATGCAGCATCGGCTAATGCTTTACTCAAAACGCTAGAAGAACCAAAAGGTAGTAATTGCATTATCCTCGTATCATCTAAACCCCAACTATTACTAACAACAATTTCTAGCCGTTGCACGACTATCCCTTTTCATTGTTTAACTTGTAGTGAACTGGCAGTAGTATTGGAGAAACTGGAGAAAAGCCAAATATTGCTGCAACAAGATATTTTAGCTATGGCAGTAGGTAGCCCAGGGCAAGCAATCTCTTATTACGACCTGTGGCAATCTATTTCCTCTGACTTATTGTTAAATCTGGCAAAACCTCCTATTAGTTTTCTAGAAGCCTTGCAGCTATCAAGCAACATTAAAGTTTTAGAACAGCAACAACAAATTTGGTTGCTCGACTATATCCAATACACTTGGTGGACACAGTATCAAGATAAAAAATTGGTAGCTAAAGTAGAATCTGCTAAATTAGCAATGAATAAGTCAATAACACCGAGACTAATTTGGGATGTATTGCTACTGCCGTAGATTTTCAATTTTTTCTCCAATTAGAGATATTAAAATATGAAAATATCAATTATTACGGCAACTTACAAACGACCTTTAGAACAACGCGGTAATATTTTATAAAAGCATCCACATCAAGCGGAAACTTCACCAGTGCCAAAGACATTCAGCTTCAACTAAAATGTCAAGACAGACTTAAGTATTCAGTTGTTTGGGTTTCAAAAATTAACTAAGTTCCCCGAACTTGGGACTCCACCAACCTTTTTCAGTATGAAAATAAACGGCTTCTTTGTGTTTGCTATTATTACGGGCATTAGAATCGGAACACCTCAGCAACTTCTTAGGCTGCCCTTCTTTCTGGTATGAATATTCTTCCAAAGGTTTTTTGCAGACTGGACATTTATGCTCAGTCTGCAACGCTGGGATTGCCTTTTTCCGCTCAACCAGAGCCTCTTTAGGTTGAGGCTTATGCCATTTTTTTTCTCGCTCCGACCAAAACAAAATGACATCAGTGCAGCCAGATATGCACTTAAGAAAATATTTCTTGGCAACCTTTGAACTGGGAATCTTTACCAAATACTTCTGGCATTGGGGACAAGGAGTGCGCGACTGGTTGTGCTGTCCCTGGGGCAACTCATGTTTAGCCTGCGAAGCAGTAGTAAGATGACGGGGAATCGCTTGCTTTGCAAGGGAAATCGCATTTGCAAAGTAATCTCGGTTCCAGGAGGTCAAATATTGCTGCCAATCAAGCTTGCCCTCCGCGATCGCATCGAGCTTTGATTCCATATCCGCCGTAAACTGGGTTTGAATCAAATCGGGCAACGCTTCAATTAAAAAACTGTCTACCTCTAAGCCCATTGCCGTTGGTTGCAAATTACCCTTAATTAAAGTTGCGTACTGTCTATCCTTGAGCGTTTTAATGGTTGCTGCATAAGTGCTAGGGCGACCAATACCTTTACGTTCCATAACTTGGACTAGCTTTGGTTCGCTGTAACGCGGCGGCGGCTGGGTTTGCTTTTGCTCGTGATTAGCTGCTTTTAAAGTCAACGACTGTCCTTGCTGCAAGATAGGTAATTCCGAATCGCTGCTAACATTGTTCCAATATTTTGTATAGCCAGGAAACTCCATAATTTGTCCTTTAGCCTGCCAAAACAATTCCCCTGATTTAATCACAACGAGAGTTTGGCGCAATCTAGCACTTTGGCATTTGGAAGCCACACTCCGCTTCCAAATCATCACATACAAGGCAAATTCATCATTAGATAATTCAACTTTTAATTGGGCAGATGATTTGTGAATATCAGTAGGGCGTATAGCTTCATGCGCCTCTTGCGCCCCTTTAATTTGTTTATGTTGACTTGATTTAGTAGAAGGAATGTTATCAGGATCGTGGGATTGCAACCAGCGCTTAACTTCAATGCAGAATTCTGGTGCTAAAGCGACACTATCAGTCCTCATATAGGTAATTAAACCCGCCTCATACAACGATTGAGCAACTTGCATTGTCTTATCTGGACTGAACTTCAGTTTTGTTCCTGCTGCTTGCTGCAAAGATGAAGTTACAAAGGCTGGGGGAGGATTGCGAGTAGTGGTTTTGCCTTCAACAGATACAACATAATGAGAGTTGACCCTTGCTATTTGTACAATACCATCAGCCTGGGCTTGACTCAATACTCGACTTGATTCTGGCTTGGATTGCTCTAGAGGATCTCGGCTATCATCAAGTTGTGTTTCTAGTAGCTCAGAGTTATCCTTTTGGGCTAGACCTAGGTAGTAAGCACGAAAACCCTCTTGATAGTCAACATAAACGTTCCAATAATCTTGAGGGACAAAAGCTTGAATTTGCTGTTCTCTGCTACAAAGGATATGTAAGGTGGCGCTTTGTACTCGTCCCATACTTTTCGCGCCATTTTGGAGTTGCCACAGTAAGGGCGAACCTTTGTAGCCGACTAACTTATCTAAGGTGCTGCGGCACAGTCCCGCATTAACCATATTTTGGTCGATTTGACGGGGATGAGCGATCGCACTCTTTACGGCTGCTGGAGTAATTTCAGTGTAAGTGACACGCTGCGGGTTCTTAAGATGTAAAGCTTGCTGAAGATGCCAAGCAATTGTCTCCCCTTCCCGGTCGGAGTCCGTTGCTAGAACGACTGTCTGAACCTGCTTAACCGCCGCTTGCAGTTGTGAAATTGTTTGCGCCCCTTTCTCCGAACGCGGGACAAAGCGACATTTAACGGTATTGCCTACTAAATCAAATCCTAGAGAATCTTCACCGTCATTTGCTAATTCTCGGATATGACCCATACTGGCTTTAACTAGCCATTCAGCACCGAGAATTTGGTTTAACTTCTTGATTTTGCCGGGAGACTCAACTATTAATAATTTAGTTGCCATAGTTTTTCTTATGTAAGCTAAAACAAACAATTTAAGGCGATCGCACTAAAACTTGTTGCTTAATTTATCGTGCGGCTACTGCCGTAATTAAAAGGAAGTTGTATTAAACGAAATATCATGCTAATAAACGCTACTACTCGGAATATCTCTATCCTATCAATCAACAATGTAGATTTTTCTCCCTACAACAAATTTTTCTATTCTGCGGAAGACCTGATTGTAGTTAATCAGGTTATTCCAACCACTTCATTTGTTTGTGAAGTAGAAATATATGAACTATCCAAAGGTTTAATTGATGGTATTCCTACCAAAGAAGTAAGTTACGGGGCAATTACAAATCTGCCTGCTCCTCAAGAGGGGGTTTTCTATATTCTAGATAATTTGGTTGCCAGTGTAGCTAAGTCTAGAGGCAGGACAGATATACTTACTGCATCCCACCCAGTATACGATGCTTCCGAACCTTGCGGAGGACCTTTTATACTAGGTTACTTGGTATTAGAAAGATAATCTTAGCTGTTGAAAATCTTAATCGATTGCTACGCAAAAACGATTGTGAAAACTTGCCTTCACAATCGTTTTTCAATGGAAAAAACTTAATAGTAATTGCTTAGTTTGCTACTTATTTTTAGCGAATAAGCAATTGCTAACGCAAAAAGATAATGAAGCAACAAAGGTTTAATCATGACCACACAAACTATTGAAGTAAAATTTGAATTACTCAACACTCTTGCAAGCCAACTACGAGCAGCAGGAGCAGCAATTAAAGTCGCTAAAGGTAATGATACTTTCAAGATAAATATCACCAAGCAACCTAGTTTAGCTACTATTGAAGAAATTTTAACTTACTCAGCGCCTAATGATAATAGCGATCTTATTGAAAGTATTGCTATACCTCCAGAGGAAGTAAAAGATTTCACTATAACTGAGGAGATAATTTCAACCCTCGTAGAAACTATTGACCTTAGCGATGCAGTTAAAGTGCCGGCAGAAGAATCTACAGATATACCTGCTAAAAGAGGTAGAAATAACTCTACTAAATCGAAACAGAGAGTAGAAAATTCATCTGCCTTTGCTGACGACAATGATATTCCCTTTTAGATAAGTGAAGTTACAACTGCTTCGCAGAATCTCTAGTGAAATGTGTTGGTTGTAAAAATATAAGCTTTGTCCTTACGCTTTTACAATCAACAAGAAATAAATAACTGCTACCGCAGCAATTAAAGTGAAAACAATGGAGAAAGTTTATGTCTTATACTAATGTTCACGAATTTACTGGTCGCGTTACTCAAAAAACGGACACTAAATACTTTCCATCTAGTGCTGTAGTTACTAAATTTAACTTAGCTGTAAAACCTCCCTATAAAAGTGATGAGCCTATTTATTGCTCTTGTGAAGCTTGGGGTAAATTAGCTGAAACTGCGGCTAATTGGTTAGAAGTAGGTAAAGTTGTCACGATCCAAGCAGAACTGAAAATCGAGGCTTGGACAGATAAAAATACTGGTGAAATGCGCTCTAAAGCTGTGTACAAAGTTAATCGTCTGGATATGTTATCTGGCGCTAAAAAGAAAGATGAAGTGCTAGAACCTGCTGTTTAATCTCATTCTAACTACCTACTAATTACTAAGTAATTGGTAGGTACAACTGCTAACGCAGAAAAGTAAATGAAAACTTTTGGAGCGAATTTATGTTATCTACAATGACTGTAAAAATTAACACTCTCGTTCAAACCTTAACGAATGGTGGTGTTGCTTTTTCTAATGGTGTTTTAGAATTTTATAGCTATTCCAAAGAAGGCGTAATTAGCACTAATTTAAACTACGAAGCTTACGGGGCTACAGCAGTTGCGCTCATGGGTGCTGGTATTAACTCCAATGGTGTTGCTGTTGGATACATTGATACAGTAGATAAGCTCCCTGTATTTAGAATCCAGTTTTTCATCTCTACTAGCAACTTACCTAGTGCGGTGGCTAAAACTGAAAAAGAACCAGCCAATATCGCTTTTGAATAACTTTATAAGTAGCTATAAATCTTATATAGATTTATAGCTACTTTTTTTAAAATAATTGCTAACGCAGAAAGCTTAATGAAAAAGCAATTGCGCCAACTCCTTCAAAGTCAGCGCGAGCGCATTATTAAATTCATCATCATGTTAGCACCAAATATCTGCGGTTATGCTGGCGAACAAATGTTTAGTCGTCAATTGAAAGCTGCGCGATTGCCAAAGATTGAATTTGATTCGGTTCAATTAATTGAGATTGCTCAATCGTTCTCTATAGGCAAAGAACGCTTAGTTCAAGCTATGCCTTACTTGCTCTCCGAATACGGTAGACAAGCAGGAAAACAGTTTAGAATTGACTGGCAAAACGTGCCTGCATCAGTAGTCCTAGATTACGTCTACGGCATTGACAGCATATTTAACTTTCGTGGCTGGACTATTGGTATCGATGTCACCGTCAATCCTAATGCGATCGCGGACAAAAACGCGAAGATCCAAAGGCTTAAACCGCTATGGTCAGCTATTGGAGTGGATTATTGCGCGATCGCTTTAATACACAAAAACTGCTCGGTAGAAGAAACTACTGCGGCACTACGACTGATAATCAAAGGCGCGACAGTAATTGAATTTTAATAAGTGGCAAACTATAAATATAAGTTTTATAGTTTGCCATTTTTTTCAATATACGAGGGCAAGTTACCGATGATAGCTCAAAGTCAACCTCAATTAATGACTCCCCAAGAATATTTGGAATGGGAAGATTTGCAACCTATTAAATATGAATATATTGATGGAGAAGTCTTTGCTATGACTGGGGGAATTTTACCCCATAACTCCATTGCTATAAACCTTACCACTGCACTAAAAAATCACCTGCGCGGTTCTGGCTGTAAAGTCTTTATGGCAGATGCTAAAGTAGGAATTTCCCAAAATGGACCTTTTCACTATCCAGATGTGATGGTAACTTGTGACCAAAGCGATCGCACCGCCCGTAAAGTTATTTATCACCCGATTTTAATTGTTGAAGTGCTGTCCCCTGGCACAGAAAGCTTTGATAGAGGTAAAAAATTCTCCAATTATCGGCGGATTGATTCACTAAAAGAATACGTCTTAATTGACACGGACAGAATGGCTGTGGAGTGCTATCGCCTCAATGAGAGAGAAATGTGGGAATTAAATCCTTATGTTCCTGAAGAAACTAATACTGAGGTTATAGAAATGAACATTCATCTACAGAGCATTGATTTCCATTTTCCTATTACTTTGCTCTACGAGGATGTTGTTTTTCCCGAAGATAGTTTAGATTCCGCCGAAATTTAAAGTCTAGTTCTATGTTCATTCTTTTGAGAAGCCTGCAATTTACTTGCGGGCTTCTTTTTGTTTATCAATCTGTCTATCAGGAAAAACAGAAAGTATTGTTGACAAAGAATTTATCTTTAGTTAATAGCTTGGTCGCGGGGCAACGTCGGTTAGAAATTATCGGTTTTGAGGGGCATAGTGAGTTTAAATTTCTCAAGTCTCTAGGGGCATTTGGTGAGATTATTCAATGGAAAGCACGGGCTTTTATACCGACTAAAGCAGAAATTGCTTTAGAAATTATTAGGAAAATTCGCACTGCTAACTAGAAACATCAGTAACCAATTGTAGAGATATTCTGCAACTGGTTACTTTCTTTGACCTTTTCAATTAAAAGTTGCTCTGCAAAGTTAAGATGAAAACTTTAGCAATTCTTGAACAGAATAAACCAATGCCGTCTGAGTTACAATGGATTACACTGTGCAATTTAATTAATGGGTTATCTCAAATTGATTGGTATGTAAACAAAATTGAAACTGAAGGAAACTTTTTGTACATTCACATCAAAAGTATAATTTTTGCCGAAAACACATTTTTGTTCATCATTAATAATGAAGGAGATTTTGTCTAATGAACTTTGATAATATCGAACAACTAAGTACAGATGAGTTAGTTAAAAAATTCAAAGAAGCAACCCGTCAAGGTAAACCCCCTAAAATACTTGTTGATGAAATGAAAAAGCGTCCTGGTATTGCTTTTCTTAATCCAACAGAAAACGCTGAAGTAATGATGAATAAAGTCCGTGCTGCCATCGGAAAAGTAGAAAAGGGTGGGGTTTAAGCTTCTAAGAAATATTCGTTTTGAAGGTGTTGTGTTGTGACCCCCAGCCGAATTTGAGCAAAATTGATGGAAAAACTTTGATTGCTTAAGTACAAGATTTTTTGAAAGCGGTACAAACATATTTCAGTATTGATTGACCGATTGTAGAAATATTTCTACAATCGGTTTGTTTTTTTCACCAACTTTAAAAATAAGAATCAGGATCGACATCGAAAGGGAGCGATGAGATTTCCTCCCCATTCCGCATATCCTGCTTCTGCTGCTTCATATTTTTAGCATAGTTACGCGCCCTGCTGCGGCGACAGTCCATCAACCATTGCCCATGATTTCTACCTTCTGCTGCATCTAGGGCGGAAACCTTATTGTAATTATTGACATCAATTATTTTGCGGCGACTCATTTCTATCCAATAGTCAAAACTACCGGATGCCTCTAAAAAATAATGCTCCCTAAGAGTACCATCGGGATTAAAATACTTTTTCTCCTCTTCTGTGAAGAAGTCATATGCTGTATAATTTATCCAAGGTTCGGGGTTAATTTCATCTAACCTTTTAAGTTCTTCAAAATTGGCTCTGTTCCTAGCTTCATAACTATCAAGAGCCTCAACACTAAGTCCTCGTTCCAAATCTCTTTGACGAACCTCTATTTTAAGGGTTCCATCAGCATTAAACTCACTTTTTTTGCTGCTTACCCAACGTTTTGCCCGTGTGCCTAATTCTTTAATTACTGATTCTTCCATAGAAGTAAGCGGCTTGTATGACATTAACATTTAAGCATTTTGACACTAGATTAAACCAGTGGCTACATTCTGATAATAACACGGCAAATCCTGAGTCGCTTATTAAGGAAGAGTTGGACAACACACTCCTAGAATTTTTTTTACCAGACAAACAATTTTCCTTTGGGCAAGTAGACGAGTACAGCACCGCCACTGACCTTAAAAATCACCCTGACGGACATAAGTTGTTACTAGCTTCTGGTAGCAGATTATTGTATGGAAGCGAGGAATGCCAGGAAGTAATAGATAAGCTTTGCCCCGACCGCAAAGACCGGGGAGCTTACGGTTCTATCTTTTTAGGTGGTTGCAATAATGCCATCAAAGAAAAGTTAAATATTTTAGTTGTAGACGATAAAACTGGAGAAAATGGCGGCATTATCGATACAGACCAAGCCTTGAAACTAACAGGTGACTGCTACGGACAAATAGATCCAAAGTTGTATGACTTGTTAGCGGTGCGAGAACTTGATTCGGACAAGTCATATTCCGTACTTCAACATCGTTTTGGCTGGCAAGAAGGAGATGGGATTGATTCAAAATTCCGGTTTGGCAAAGGAACTCTTAGACCGCATAAATTAGATGAACTGAAATACACAGTCCCTAACAACACTCCACGAATCGACCTTATTATTCCCCTTAGCAGTTTTAAAGGTACTGATAAAGACAATCCCGAAGGAGCAATTAAGCCGCAGATAGCGCCAGGTCTATACAATCAAACTATCTGGCTTGGCGAAAAGTCCCAATCTCAGCAAGGCAAAACCGCCATTTCTCAACTACTAGCATCTTTTCCTCAAGGCTTAAAAGACTTCGTAGAAATTGTTGAGGAACAAGCTAAAGAACTGACAAAAAAGCAAAGCGACCCTAGGCTTCTTGCCCAACTGTACTGCAAAAGTTACGAAAAACGTCTTGAGAATATTGCCGTAGCAAAAACAGAGGAAAACATTGACGTAGATAATTTAGAGAATGAAGAAGCAGTAGGAAACAATAGCACCGAAGCAGATATTTCTGCAATGTACAAAATAATTAAGGCAGACGTAGAATCGGGTCACTATCAATTATTAGAAACAGAAAAAGTAAGGCAAGAACTCAGTCGGTTCGTGCAGAAGCAATGGAAAGAGATAGCTACAGGGCGCAGTTTGACTTTTGACCGAGGTATGATTATTCCTTCAAAAGACTTAAAGAACGGGGAGATTTGTGTTCCTTGGATAGATCCAGACGAAAAAGTTTTAAACTTTCGCTCTCCCTTTTTAAATTCAAATGGATTATGCGTATCAACTAACAAAATCATTGATGACTGTAAAGGACCAAATGGGCAAAAATTAGAAGGCATTATCGTTGTTAACGACGAAGATTATGGGCGGATGTGCGATCGCCTAAAAGGTGAAGGGATTGCACTAGAAGATATACCAAAAGAGACAGAATCCGAACGCCAAGCTCGTGACTTTGACGGTGATTGCATTGGAGTGGAACTTGCTTCTAGATATCCTAACTTAACCGCTGAAGCCGAGTATCGCAATCAAAAGGAAAATGCCTATAATCCAACGGTAAAGCAGCAAAAACAATCTTTCTACGAGAAAGACGGTACTCAAAAAGAATTTGAGGAAATTGCTTTATTCATGACTAAAGGTAACGTGGGGACGATCAATAACCAAGTTACAGCTTTAGAAGCTTTAGAGTCAGAAATTGAAATATTAAAAACCTATGGGACTCCTGAACAGCAAAGTTCTTACGTTCAAGAAGTTGCCGAACACTACAAAAAATTATTTTACCTAGAAAAAACAGGTAACGAACCCAAACCTATCCGACCAGAATACAAAGCTCAAATGAGGGAGTTTGTTAAATTAGCAAGCAATGACAACCCCGAAAATACAGTTAAAGCGATCGCTATTAATCGCAATATATACCGAAATTTAATTGAGGAGGGTTGCTTCCAAAACCAAATCGCCGTAGATATGCTTAAGAGTTCCAAGGCTCCTGACATGGACTTGGTTAATGAAAATAGGCGCTATTTGTACCGAAAAGCTAACTATATTAAGGATAAAAAGTTACCCCAAGCTTATCTAAATAGTCCCATTGAGCCTAGCGGTCGCTCCCCAGTAGAACTGCTAATTTCTCAAACTAACAAGTATTTCGAGAGTTCGCCTTTAGAGTCTCGAATGGCTGTGCAGTTTGCCAACTTGTTTAAAGATGTAGAATTCAATCCCCAACAGAAAAACTCGGCAATTATGGTTAAACAGGAATACGACCAAAAGAGCCTAGATGCAATCCGGTTAAATAACCAACTAAAAACTGACCCAGGACCATCCCTGACCATCGCTACGGATAGTGGTAAGACCTTAGACGTTACAAACATTGCTAAATATGCCCATCATTTAGCACTCACAGGTAAAGATATCAATCTTCAGCTACAAGAAACAAAGGACAATCCCCCTAGGTTGTTAGCAGTAGCACAAATTGATTTAGAGATGGAAGGGGGGAAGCCCAAGTACCGAGAATTAGGCACGGTCGCCCAAACAGACGTTAAAACCTATCAACTAAAAGCAGGGATGGTCACGAGGGGAACTATTATAGAGGTAGTCCCAGAAATCCAAAAGGGGCAGGTAGACTTGCTTTTCGCTCAAGCACGGGAACTAGCAACTAATTTCTACAAATCCATACCTGAAGCTGATCGCATTTCCGCCGCTGCTGCCGCCTGGAGCATCTCTACTACCCGCGAAAACGAGGAAGTAACTTCTACGGAGCCAAAGAAGGTATCAAGCTTTGTCTTTGTGGCTTTTAGCAATGAAATAGCATCTCGCCTTAACACTTTGCAATTTGACAAATTTAAAGTTACTGGGATTAATCAGGGAGATTTACCTCTTTCGGGAAATCAATGGGCGAGCGAAGAAAAATATCCCATTGAAATTATTAAGAGCGGCAATGACCCCAGAGTACCTAGATCCATAAGTATTACCGACCCCAGCACGGGTTACAAAGCGATCGCTGCTCTTGAGGCTCGAACCAGCCGACTACCCCTAAACACTACCGCCCAAGCTTTAGTATTGCCTAATAGTTCTGCTACGCTTACCGCCACTGTAGCTATTAGCGGCAAACCCCCAGTAGAATTTACCATTAGAGAAGCTAGCAAATTCGATTACTCAGGACAAGTATTTCAAGGCAAGGAAGTTAATTTAACCATTGGTAGCTCTCTAATTCCTGACGGGAATGTCAAAGTTAAATTAGGGGACAAGGTACTAGGGGAATTAGACCCAGACTCCGTAAACCAACTAAAAGACATAGATTATCTAAAAGAAGGCAATGTGCTAAAGCTCAAACTAAAGTCCTTTAATATTGATAATGAACAGGGAGCTTTTGTTATCGGTGAGTCACCTAAAGGAAAATTGTTGAAGATAAATAAAACAAGTCATTATGAGTTTTCTGGAAAAGATTTAACAGGTGACGAATTTAAAGTTCTCGAACTAAGTATTCCTCAAGCTAAAAGAAAAGATGCAGTATTCTTGGATGATAAATTATTGGGTGTACTACATCTTAATAAAGATAAAGAAACCTTAAAGCAATTGGGATTGATGCAGCCCGGAAAGCTTGTGCAGGGGACTTATAAACTGAATAATAATTTTACAACAGCTAATATAGTAGTAGATTCTAATACTATAAAATATCCCAAAGAGTGGACAAAAGAGCAAAACACAATTACAGAAATAACACGACAATCAACGCCGTTAAATGAAAATATTTTAGCAAAAGTTAAAGAGCGTCCTACCTTGTTGCTTGAGACAAATGATGACAAAAAGTTAGGATTAGCTACCGATAAAAACAAAGCTGAAGTAGTAGAAAACTGGTTCAAATCCTCCGGTATAGAATTTACTAAGGTTCCTGCTAAAGAAACTACAACCGAAGCTAAAAAAGGCATGGTTGTATACAATCTTGCTCCTGAGACAATTGCACCCAAAGTCTTAGTGAATCTTGAGACAAAATTTGGTAAGCCAATGGACTTAACAGCTTATAACAAAAGGCTGACTTTTGTACCCAACCGCCCATCCAGCTTAGTAAAAGAGCAAAGTGCTATTGCTTCTACCACCTCTACACCGACCATAAATAACAATGGCGGCCTAAACTCCAGTTATTCTGGTGCAAAACTTCCTGGCGTAGATTCTCCGCAACCCAAATTAGAGCGGGAACAGTGGGAGAAAAATCTGATTAGTAGCGCGATGCAGTCTCTCAGTCGTAATCCTAATAAACAAAGCGATTTGTTCCAGACAGCCCTTTTAGGTACAAATCACACAATTATTTATGACATAGCAGAAAAACGATTATCTATAGCTAACAATTCTTCAAAGCAGATTATTTATCAAACAACCAATGGACAGCCTGCTAATATTAGTAATTTATCAGAAAAACAAAAGCAACATTTTAGCGATCGCACCCCTAGTACAGACCGCTCTAACGAAAATCAAACTTCTAATAGGGTCGAGCAAGACTCTTTACAGAAACAAAGTGAAATAGCAACCCCTCAAAATAAGTTGTTACCAGAAGTAGACTTAGACTCCAGTTATAGTTACCAAGCAGATTTTAAAATAGCCCTTACAGGCTTGGCAAAAGGAAACACTTTGTCAGAAATTGAGAGAAATATTGAGTCTCAAAGTAAATTTATTAATAGTTTAAAGAATTCTGGGGCTTCCATCAGAACTTTAGCTAAAATAATTCCCTACTTAGATAAAGTCTGTACAGAGGCAGAAGCTACTTTTAAATCATTGCCCGAAGCGGAGATAAAGCAATTACGCGATCGCGAAATCACAAAGCCGAGTCAAAAGCCAGACCCCTCAAATGAGCTATCAAAAAAGTCCCCAAAGCCTAGCTCTCAACCTCCAACATTAAACATCGAGCATGACTTAGCTTAAAGCAGCACTGAACCAATAATAATAGCAAAGGTTCTAAATCCTTTTGGTAGTTCTATTAGCGGGACAGCGATCGCTCCTAAAAATAAATAACTAAGCCCCAGCACAATACCCCCACTAAATAAGATAGTTGTGCCGACAATCAGAAACCCAATACCTAACACCCACTGAAAGGCTTTAATAATTTTTTCTTCTAATCTGTTATTTTTGTTACTCATTAAGTTCGTCCAAATTCAAAGGTCAGGGCGTATCTAGCGGTTGGGGGAGTACAAAATGAGTGCTAAAGAAGCATCAAAGAATAAGGCTCGGATTTCACAATAAAATCTAATAACACGTCTAGACTAATTCTCGAACAGCGTCGATAAACTTCTGCAAAACGGGTGAGCCATCGTCGTGTTGTCGCCAGGCAATGGCGATCTCCACTTCTGGCGTTAGCTCTTGAAGGCAGCGATAGACTACACCCGCTCTTTGCAAGTTTTGCAGTGAAGCAGGCACGAGTGCTACTCCCACCTCACCCGCAACCAAACTAATCATGGTCTGAAGTTGCATGGCTTCCTGCACAACGGTTGGATTAAACCCAGATTGTTGGAAAAACTGCATAATCTTACTGTACAGTCCTCCGCCTAATCGGTGGGGAGGTATGATAAATGGTTCACAACTAAGCGCTCGAATCGATATCTGAGACGAAACCGCAAGTGGATGAGATTCGGGCATCGCAACTACTAGCCTCTCTTTGAGAATTGATACCACCTTAAGGGCTGAACTCTCGATTGGGAGATAGAGAATACCCGCATCGATTTGGTGTTGATGAAGACACTCTAGTTGCTGACTGGTAGTTAACTCATGTAAATGTAACTCAACCTGCGGGTAGCGTTCTCGAAAGCCACGCAAAATTTGGGGCAAAACGCTATATGTTGCAGAACTATTAAAGCCCACACTCAATCGACCGATTTCCCCTCTACTAGCACGTTGTACTGCTTCAACGGCTTGTTCGATAGACTGGATTGACTGCTGCACCTTTTCTAAGAAGACTTGACCGGGAGCCGTCAATTCTACTCGTCGCTTGGTGCGATTAAATAAAACAACACCTAATTCCGCTTCTAAGTCACGAATTTGTTGACTTAAAGGCGGTTGAGCAATGTGAAGTCGCTCGGCAGCGCGGCTGAAATTTAGTTCCTCGGCCACAGCAACAAAGTAACGCAGGTGTCGAAGTTCCATACCTGAGATAAAGACTTATACTTTTTGAGTATAAATCATGGGCGAAATATATATTGGACATTTGTAAGCAGTTTTTTTACAGTGAATGATAGCCGCATTAAAAGAGCTAGAAATGAATCAATTAAATGTACAAACTCGTGTTGCAACGGTCGAAGATATTGAGCTAATTTATGGTTTTATCTTACAAAAAGCTGAGTTTGACGGATATCCCAATGAACTAGAAGCAACTCCCGAAAAACTGAGACAGACTTTGTTTTGTCAGCCACCGCTAGCAACGGTATTGTTTGCTGAAGTTGACGGAGTCGCAGTTGGATTTGCGCTCTTTGGGTATAGTTACTCAAGTTTTTTGGCGCAATTGACTCTTTGGCTGGGCGATCTTTTTGTTCAGTCTCATAGTCGAGGTCAAGGTGTGGGTACAGCTTTATTGATCCACTTGGCACACATTGCAGAAAAGACAGATTGTGGACGAATTGAGTGGACGGTTGCAGTTAATAATTCGCTGGGAATTAGCTTCTACGAAAAGCAAGGTGCGCGAATTTTAGAAACTAAACTTTGTCGGGTAAATCGGGCTTTAATTGCTCAAACTTTAGGTAGATAACCTAATTTCCCTTATTTAAAATTCTGTAAATATTTCACTACTTAACCTCTGAGAGACTTCTTTCTCTGCAAGAAATGGCGGTACTGTTTTTCACCTACCTTTAAATCAATTCCGATGCTCCTTCCAATCGAAGAAATGGTTCTAGATGACTCAGACTGGCAACAGTTGTGCAAAACACTTGAAGCAACAGTCCCCTTGACCACCTTGGTACTCACAGCATGGCAGATGGGGCTGTGGTTAGCCAAAGCGATTGTGGAACAACAACTCGCTGAACGTGCTCAACTTCCTACGCACTGGCAGTGTTGCTCGGTATGTGGAACACCATTGCACAGTAAAGGCTTTGTCAAACGCCAAATTTTGACGTTAGTCGGATGGGTCGAGTGGAAACGACGGGTTGGGCGATGTCCTCGTCGTTGTTTAGTAAGCCATCAAGTTCCATTTGATGAAGTTCTTGGTATTCAAAATTACCAACAAACTTCTGTGGAACTGATGCGTTTGGGCTGTCTGCTCGCTGTATTTTTACCGTTTGAAGTAGCAGCTTGGATGTTACTTCAATTGACTGGTATTACCGTAAGTGACGACACGATTTGGCGATGGGTACAAGTTACTGGTAAGCAAGCAATGGATCAACTTAACCTACAACTGCAATCTCTGGCAAGTGGCTTAGTGGTGCAGAAAAGTCTTGAACAGGAGATATACCGGGAGTATCACTGAGACAGAGGTGACACAGAGGGGTACGGCATGGGATGCTCAAGTTTCCAAACAAAAAGTCAAACCATGTCCATAC
>JAABUN010003444.1_pt1 | contig 24489 bp, 27 predicted proteins | sample 5559311 | NCBI WGS metagenome assembly JAABUN01 (sample SAMN10711877, study PRJNA513370) | rock metagenome | isolation source: Antarctica rocks | place: Antarctica: Victoria Land, Siegfried Peak sud
GGGGCCGGGGTTGTGCACCTGCAGCGTGGTCTCGACGACGTCACCGACCGCGCCGCCGTGGACGTCGTCGCGCGTCACCTCCAGCATCGCCAGTCGTGGCCGCAGCAGCAGCGCGACGGCGGACAGGGCCAGCGAGGCGGCTGCTCCCAGCGACAGCCAGCGGCCGTCGGTGACGTCCTCCAGGCCGAGCAGCACGACCGGCGCCACGAGGGCCACGAACAGCCCGCGGGTCGGACGCAGCCGGTTGCCGAGCAGGAGCGGCCCGAGGGCGTCCACCTCCAGGCGCAGCCGCTCCGCGGTCCACCCGGCAGGGAGCTCCGGCAGGAGCTGCCCACGGGTCGGCAATGGCGTCACCTCACGAGGTGGACGGGCACGGACGCGAGCAGCGCGACGACCAGGTGCCGGCCGCGGGCCGGGCTCCCGGTCCCGTCCGCAAGAGCCAGCCGGTGGCCGAGCACGGCGGGCGCGAGCGAGCGCACGTCGTCCGGGAGGACGTGGTCCCGGCCGCCCAGGAGGGCCCTGGCCTGCGCGCAGCGCACGAGAGTGAGGGCAGCTCGCGTGCTCGCTCCCACGGCGACGCCGGGCGCCTCGCGGGTGGCCTCGACGATGCTGACGGCCAGGTCCAGCACGGCCTCGGCGACGTGGGTCCGCCGGACCTCGGACCGGACCTCGCGCAGCTCAGCCGGCGCGGTGACCGCCCCGAGCTCGTCCACCGTGGCGTGGTCCAGCTGCTCACGCACGACCTGCCGCTCCACCTCCGGCGAGTTGGTCCCGAGGGCCAGAGCGACGGCGAAGCGGTCCAGCTGACCCTCGGGCAACGGGTAGGTGCCGTACTGCTCGAGCGGGTTCTGCGTCGCGAGCACGAAGAACGGGTCCGGCAGGACGTGCCGCCGGCCGTCGACGGTGACGGCACCCTCGTCCATCGCCTCGAGGAAGGCCGACTGGGTCCGGGGCGGCGTGCGGTTCAGCTCGTCGACCAGCACCACGTGCCCGAACAGCGGACCGGGCACGAAGGAGAACTCCCGCCGCTCGGGGTCCCAGACGCCGCTGCCGGTGATGTCGCCCGGCAGCAGGTCGGCCGTCCCCTGGACCCGACGGAAGTCCCCGCCGACGCTGCGGGCCACCGCGCGGGCGAGCGTGGTCTTGCCGCTGCCCGGCAGGTCCTCGACCAGGACGTGACCGCCGGCGAGCACGGCGCAGACCACCGTCTCGACCGCCGCACGACGCCCGTGCACCACGCGCTCGATGTTCTCGACGAGCCGGCTCGCGACCGCGGCCGCAGCAGCCCGCGGCGGGCCGACCGCGCCCGGGTCGGTCCGCTGGCCGGGCGGGAGCAGGGTGAGCGGCGTGCTGGTCACAGGACCTCCGGGACGAGGGGTGTCCGGGAGTGCTTCGGCGCGCAGGGCGCCCGACTAGAGCGGAGCCGACGGGAGCGGGGCCGACGGGAGCGGAGCCAGCCCGTTGGCCGCTCGTACGACCTCGACCACCGAGCGCATGATCTCCGTGAGCTCGAAGTCCTTCGGCGTGTAGACCGCTGCGACGCCCTGCGCCCGCAGCCGCTGGGCGTCGGAGTCGGGGATGATCCCGCCGACGACCACCGGGACGTCGGCGATGCCGGCGGCCTCGAGCCCGGCGAGCACCGCCGGCACGGCCGCCATGTGGGAGCCGGACAGGATCGAGAGCCCGATGACGTGGACGTCCTCCTCCACCGCCGCCGCCACGATCTGCGCAGCGGTCAGCCGGATGCCCTGGTAGACGACCTCGAAGCCGCAGTCGCGGGCCCGTACGGCGATCTGCTCGGCGCCGTTGCTGTGGCCGTCGAGCCCTGGCTTGCCGACGAGGAAGCGCAGCCGCACCCCCATCTGCTCGCCGGTGCTCTTCACGGCGGCGCGCACGGCGGAGATCGCCTCCCCCGCCTCACCCGCCGCTGCCGCGCCGGAGACCCCGGTGGGTGCGCGGTACTCGCCGAACACCTCGCGCAGCGCCCCGGACCACTCCCCTGTCGTCACGCCGGCCTTGGCGCAGGCGACGGTGGCGGCCATGAGGTTGGCATCGGTCTTGCAGGCGTCTCGCAGCCCCTGCAGCGCCTCGTCGACGGCCCCCGCGTCGCGCGAGGCGCGCCACTCCCGGACGGCGTCGATGGCCTGCTGCTCCACGGCGTGGTCGACGGTCATGATCGCCCCGTCGACGTCGGCCAGCAGCGGGTTCGGCTCGGTCGTCGTGAAGCGGTTGACGCCCACGACGATGTCCTCACCGGCCTCGATGCGGCGGCGCCGCTCCGCGTGCGAGGCGACCAGCGCGCTCTTCATGTAGCCGCTCTCGACGGCGGCGACGGCGCCACCCATGCCCTGCACCCGGTCGATCTCGGCGCCCACCTGCTCGATCAGCCCCGCGACCTTGCGCTCGACGACGACCGAGCCCTCGAACAGGTCGTCGTACTCCAGCAGGTCGGTCTCGAAGGCGAGCACCTGCTGCAGCCGCAGCGACCACTGCTGGTCCCAGGGGCGGGGCAGGCCGAGCGCCTCGTTCCACGCCGGGAGCTGCACGGCTCGGGCGCGGGCGTCCTTGGACAGGGTCACCCCGAGCATCTCGAGCACGATGCGCTGGACGTTGTTCTCCGGCTGCGCCTCGGTCAGGCCGAGGGAGTTGACCTGCACGCCGTAGCGGAACCGGCGGTGCTTGGGGTCGTGCACGCCGTAGCGGTTGAGCAGCAGCTCGTCCCAGAGGCGGGTGAAGGCGCGCATCTTGCACATCTCCTCGACGAAGCGCACCCCCGCGTTGACGAAGAAGGAGATGCGGGCGCAGACCTCGCCGAAGCGCTCCTCCGGCACCTGACCGGCGGCCTTCACCGCGTCGAGGACGGCGATCGCGGTGCACAGGGCGTACGAGATCTCCTGGACCGGGGTCGCCCCGGCCTCCTGCAGGTGGTAGCTGCAGATGTTGATCGGGTTCCACTTCGGGACCTCGGTGACCGTGTAGGCCACCATGTCCGTGATGAGCCGCAGCGACGGCCCAGGCGGGAACACGTAGGTCCCCCGGGAGAGGTACTCCTTGATGATGTCGTTCTGCGTCGTGCCGGCCAGCTGCGACGCGTCCGCGCCCTGCTCCTCGGCGACGGCCTGGTAGAGCGCGAGCAGCCACATGGCGGTCGCGTTGATCGTCATAGACGTGTTCATCTCCGACAGCGGGATGCCGTCGAACAGCGCGCGCATGTCGCCGAGGTGGGTGACCGGCACCCCGACCTTGCCGACCTCGCCGCGAGCGAGCTCGTCGTCGGGGTCGTAGCCCGTCTGCGTCGGCAGGTCGAAGGCGACCGAGAGGCCGGTCTGGCCCTTGCTGAGGTTGTTGCGGTACAGCGCGTTGCTGGCCGCCGGTGTCGAGTGCCCGGCGTAGGTGCGCATCACCCACGGCTTGTCGCGGTGCGGGCGGTCCACCTCCTGCGGCGGAGCGACTCCCTCGGCGGCTGGAACCTCGGCACCCATCGACTGCACCTGCTCGGTCATGGTCACGAGGGTACGGCGCGCCGGTCAGCCGCCCGACGCAAGGCGCAGCGGTCGGGCCCTCGGCGGCGGGTGACAGCTGGCCGCGGCGCCCACCGCCGCGAGCCCGGCGCGGTCGCCCGCCCCGAACTGGGACTCGCTGTTGGTGGTGCGCGGGTACATCACCTGCGTCGCGTCGAGCACGTGGCCGAGGCCCACCGCGTGCGCCAGCTCGTGCAGCAGCACCTCACCGTCGGTGGTCCCCGGACCGAAGCCGCCGACGAGGGGGTTGTCCGCGTCGAGCACCACCTGGCCGCTCACCAGGTGCGGGCCGGCCCGGCCGGGCACGGCGACCGACAGCGACAGCCCCTGCGCCCCCGACCCGAGTCCGAGGTCCGTGCTGGCGGGCGGCACCCAGCCGATGAGCAGCGGCGCCCAGCGCTCCCCGTAGCGGTCCGGCTGGTAGGGGCTGCGGCCCTGCGACGGCAGCTCGTCGGTGTCCCCCTCGTCGACGAACGTCAGGCCGCTCGCCGCGGACAGCCGGGCGAGCGCCTCCGCCAGGTCCTGCCGCCCGGTCTCGGGGATCCAGCCGGCCTGCACGACGTACGGGATCGGGCGGCACGGGTCCCAGCGCGCCGGGCGCCCCTGGTCGTCGACGTAGATGGGTCCCCAGCCGTCCTCCGCCGGGGCGTCGGTGGTGACCCGGTGGACGTCCCCGACCGCCGCGCCCTGCACGCGGTCCACCGCCGTGGCCCCGCCGACGGCCACGCCCGCCAGCAGCAGCAGGCACACGGCGAGCCCGGTCCGGGAGGTGGGTCGGCCGGCAGCGGCCGGGAGGGGAGCCGGCACGCGCAGCGTGGCGACGACCGGCGCGTACGCACCGGGCGGGGGGCTGCTCGAGGGAGAGCTGCTGGCGGGCGCCGGCCCGCTGCCTCCCGCCCCGTCCACCCGGGAGTCCTCGGCATCCCAGCGCCCGGACTTCAGCCCCCGGGCGCCCCCGCGTCCGGCTGGGGGGCCGCCTCAGGCGACGGGAGAACGGCGCTGCGCGAGCACCCGGTCGAGCTTGGTCATGTGCAGGAGGCGACCGACCGCCGGGGTGACGTCACGGAGCACGAGCGACCGGCCGGAGCGCCCGGCCCGGCGGTGGGCACCGACCAGCACGCCGAGGCCGGTGACGTCGACCGCGTCGAGGGCGCCGACGTCGAGCACGAGCTCACCGTCACCCTCGTCCAGCGCTTCGGCGAGGGCAAGGCGCACGTCGGCCGCAGCCGTCACGTCGAGCCGTCCGGTCAGGGCCAGCAGGTGCCCCCGCGCGACGGCGGTCATGGCGAACGGCTCGGGCACGACCCCTCCCCCGGTGCGGCGGTCTGCCTCCCTTGTTCCCACAGCCGCTCGAGGTGTGCTGGGAGGCGCGCCGAGGGCGGCCGCGACCGGACGGCCGATCTGCGTGCACGCGGCCCCCTTCCGGGGCAGGATGAGCAGGTGCCGGTCTCGAGCTACCACCACCTCATCGGCCCCGCGGTCGCTGCGGTGGCACTGGTCGTGCTCATCCTGATCTGCCGGTGGGTCTTCTCGACGAGCGAGCGGGACGAGCGGACGGCCCGGCGCCTCGAACGGCTCCAGTCCCGTGGCGACTACGGGCTGCTGGTCCCCGTGGCGACGACGCGGACCGCGGCGGACGCGCAGATGCTGCGGACAGTGCTGGCCGAGGCGGGGATCCGCTGCACGGTCGCGCCGGCGTCCGCCGACCCGGGCGAGGACGAGGCTGCCGACCGGGTGGTCCTGGTCTTCCGCGCCGATGCCCCCCGCGCCCGGGGGCTCGTCAGCAGCTGAAGATCGGGCTGTCGTGACGCACAGCACGCGCCCAGGAGTTCAGTCGGGCCGCTCTCGCGCCGATCCTGCGGGGATCACCGCCGAACGAGGGAGCCCCGTGGACGTCGACACGACCAAGGACCTGGCGCGTCCAGCGACGGTCTTCACGGTCCTGCGCATCGTGCTGGGCCTCGGCGGCGGGCTGGTCCTCGCCGAGTACGGTGACCCGTCGCTGGACGTGGGCGTTCCGGCGCTGCTCGCCTGGACGGCGTTCGGCGTGGTCATCGCCGCCGCCATGGCCGTCCTGCAGGCCATGCACGCTCGGCTGCAGGACCACAGCAGCACCGTGTCCGCGGCGCTGGGCTTCCTCCTGCTGTGCACGATGGTGCAGGTCACCGGCACGGTGGCGGTCACGGGTGGCGTCCAGGGCCCGATGTGGCTGCTGTACGTCAGCGGGCTGCTGTTCGCCGGGATGTCCCTGCGGCCGGCGGCCAGCATCGGCTACGGCGCGCTGACGAGCGGAGCCCTCGTCGTCTCCGCGGTCATCACCCACGACCTGGACGGCCGAGGCGCCGCGACTCTCATCGTCGCGGGCGCGATCTTCCCGGCCGTCTCGTGGTACGCCACGAAGCTGGGGGCGGCCCTCGAGCGGCTGCGCACCCAGGCGCAGGTCGAGCGGGACACCCTCCAGCAGCAGATCCAGTCGCTGTCGAGCCACCTGGGGCGCGCCGCCGAGGGCGACCTCACCGTGGACGTCGGCGAGGTGCAGAACCAGCAGCTGGAGGTCCTCACCGACGCCTTCTCCCACACGCTGGGGAGCCTGCGCACGCTGGTGTCCCAGGTGCGCGGTGGTGGTGAGCAGATCGGCTCGTCGGCCGCGGAGCTGCTGGCGACCGCCAAGGAGCACGCCGCGTCGGCGAGCCAGCAGTCGAGCGCCGTCTCGCAGACCACGTCGACCATCGAGGAGCTGGCCGCGACGGCCGCCCAGATCGCCGAGACCTCGGAGGCCGTCGCCCGCTACGCCGCCGAGACGCTGCGCTTCGCCGAGCAGGGGCACACCGCCGTCTCGGCCAGCGTGGACTCGATGAGCGCCATCGCCCGGCGGGTCGACGGCATCGCCACGCGGGCGTTGTCGCTGGGCGAGAAGAGCCATGAGATCGGCCGGATCCTCGACGTCATCGACGACCTGGCCGACCAGACCAACCTGCTGGCGCTCAACGCCGCGATCGAGGCGGCCCGGGCCGGTGAGCACGGCCGCGGGTTCGCCGTCGTCGCCTCCGAGGTCCGCAAGCTCGCCGAGCGCTCGCAGCAGTCCGCCGGGCAGATCCAGACCATCGTCGCGGAGATCCAGGCCGAGACCAACTCCACGATCATCGCCTCCGAGGAGGGCGCCAAGGAGGTCCGCGCCGGGACGATCCTGGCGCAGGACGTCGTGGCCGCCCTGGAGCTGATCAGCGGGATGGTCGACGAGACCACCACCGCCGCCAAGGAGATCTCCATTGCGACCCAGCAGCAGCGCAGCGCCTCCGACCAGGTCGTGATGGCGATGACCCAGGTGTCCGACGTCAGCCGGCAGTACGCCGTCGGCTCCACCCAGTCGGCGGCGGCCGCGGCTCAGCTCAACGTGCTGGCCGACGAGCTGAGGGGCAGCATCGCGCAGTTCCGCGTGAGCTGACCGGCCCTGCGTGCGAGGCGCTGCTACGCGAGCCAGGGCTCCGCAGGGGCGCTGATCCGGCGCACGTCCGCGCCCAGCGAGACGAGCTTGTCCACGAACCCCTCGTAGCCCCGGTCGACGTGGTGGACGTCGTGCACCTCGGTGACGCCGTCGGCCACGAGACCGGCGAGGACCAGCCCCGCGCCGGCGCGGATGTCGTGGGCGGTGACCGGTGCGCCGGAGAGCTGCTCCCGGCCTCGTACGACGGCGTGGTGGCCGTCGGTGCGCACGTCGGCACCGAGCCGCACCAGCTCGTCGACGAACATCCACCGGGACTCGAACACGTTCTCGGTGATCATCGACGTCCCGTCCGCCACGGTGTTGAGGCCGAGGAACAGCGGCTGGAAGTCCGTGGCGAAGCCCGGGTAGGGCAGCGTGACGAGGTCGACGGCCGTCGGCCGCCGGTCCATCGAGACGCGGAACCCGCCGTCGCAGGGGCTCACCTGCGCGCCGGCGCGCACGAGCTTGTCGAGCGGCATCTCGAGGTGCTCGGGCCGTCCGCCGAGGATCGTGACGTCGCCGCGGGTCATCACGGCCGCGACCGCCCAGGTGCCGGCGACGATGCGGTCGGAGACCGTCTCGTGCTCCACCGGCCGCAGCGACTCGACGCCCTCGACGACGAGGGTGCTCGAGCCGGCGCCCTCGATGCAGGCCCCCATCGCCCGGAGCATCTCGCAGAGGTCGACGATCTCGGGCTCCCGCGCCGCGTTGTCGATGACGGTCGAGCCCTTGGCGAGGGCTGCCGCCATGAGGAGGTTCTCCGTCGCACCGACGCTCGGGAAGTCGAGCCAGACCGAGGCACCGGTGAGGCGGGGGGCGCGGGCGATGAGGTAGCCGTGCTCGCTCACGACCTCCGCGCCGAGCTTGACCAGGCCGGCCACGTGCATGTCGAGGCCGCGCGACCCGATGGCGTCACCGCCCGGCAGCGCCACCTTGGCCTCGCCGCAGCGGGCGACGAGCGGGCCGAGGACGGCGATGGAGGCGCGGATGCGGCGCACGAGGTCGTAGTCGGCCTCGTGGCCGGGCCGGGCCGGCACGGTGATGCGCACCGACCCGTCGCTGCGCACCACCTCGCAGCCCAGCCGGCGCAGCACCTCGCCCATGATCGTGACGTCGAGGATGTCGGGCACGTTGGTGAGCACGGTCGTGCCCTCTGCCAGCAGCGAGGCCGCCATGAGCTTCAGCACGCTGTTCTTCGCGCCGCTGACCTGCACCGAGCCGGACAGTCGCGCGCCACCGTGCACGAGGAAGCGGTCCATCCGGGCAGTCTAGGGAGGGCATCGGCGCATCGGCTCTCCCGCTGGACCACCGCAGGGTCGGGGAGCCCGGACCGGGTCGCTGGCCTAGGGTGCGCAGATGGCCGTCCACCTCACCCGCATCTACACCCGCACCGGCGACGACGGGACCACGGCGCTCGGCGACATGAGCCGCGTGCGCAAGACCGACCCGAGGCTCTCGGCCTACGCCGACGTCGACGAGACCAACAGCTCGCTCGGGGTGGTGCTCGCCCTCGGGCAGCCGTCGGAGCGCGTGGCGGCGCTCCTGCGGCGAGTCCAGAGCGAGCTGTTCGACGTCGGTGCGGACCTCAGCACGCCGGTCGTCGCCGAGCCCGCCTACCCCCCGCTGCGCATCTCCGCGGACTACACCTCCCGGCTCGAGCAGGCGTGCGACGAGTTCAACGCCGACCTGGCGAAGCTGTCGAGCTTCATCCTCCCCGGCGGGACGCCGGCCGCTGCGTTGCTCCACGTGTCGCGCACGATCGCCCGCCGAGCCGAGCGCTCGACCTGGGAGCTGATGGACCACGAGGAGGAGGCCACCAGCGCCGAGCCGGCGCGCTACCTGAACCGCCTGTCGGACCTGCTGTTCATCCTGGCGCGCGTGGAGAACCCTGGCGGCGACGTCCTCTGGGAGCCGGGCGGCACCCGCGGCTGACCGGCGTCGGGGTCAGGCGGGAGGGGCTTCGGACGACCCGTCCGACGGCGCGTCGCCGTCCCGTCCTGCGGCAGAGCCCGTGACCGCCCGGCGCTGGGCGTCCTGCTCCGCCGCGAGGCGCAGCCCCTCCGCCACGCCAGACGCCCGGGCGGCGCGCTCCCGGTCGGTCTCCGCGCGTACGCGGCGGACCGCGTTCTGCTTCTCGGCGTACATCCCGGTGTCGGCCCGGCCGAGCACCTGGGCGGGGTCCTCGCCCAAGAGGGCGATGGTCGTCCCGATGCTGACGGTCACGGTGATCTCGTCCTCGTCCGCGAACGTCGTCGCCACGCCCCGTTGGAGCCGGGTGGCGAAGGCGGCGAGGCCCCGCTCGCCGTCCTTGAGGTCGTTGCAGACGATGACGAACTCGTCGCCGCCGAGCCGGGCGACCGTGTCCGACGGCCGGACGAGCCGGGTCAGCCGGGTCGCTACCGCGACGAGCAGGCGGTCCCCCGCGTCGTGACCGAGGGTGTCGTTGACCCCCTTGAAGCCGTCGAGGTCCAGGTAGAGCACGCCCACCTGCTGGTCGCGGCGGGCCGTCCCGGCCATCGCGTGCGCCATCCGGTCCAGCAGCAGGGTGCGGTTGGCGAGCCCCGTCAACGGGTCGTGGAGTGCCTGGTGCGTCAGCTTGGCCCGCTCCTCGTCGAGCCGCCGCTGCAGGTCGCGGCGCTGGACGTCGAACTCCTTGACCATGTTGACCATGCTGACGTCGGCGCTGCGCCGCACGATCAGGTTCACCTCGAGCAGCAGCGCCCGGTCCACGTCGAGCCGAGCTGCCTCCTCGCGCACGATCCGCAGCGTCTCGTCGCGCCAGCGCAGGTAGTTCTTGATGACGTCGGTCATGGCGAACTGGTCCACCACGACGGTGGTCGAGCGCTCCGCGAGGTTCTGGCTCTCGGTCGCCGTCGCGCCGTCACCGGTGGCGAGGTAGCGACCGATCAGCTCGGCGCCGTGCATGCAGGTGTAGCGGACGACAGCCTCGAGCTCCTCGTAGGAGACGCCGCGGACCGAGTAGCGGTGCTTCCAGTCGGCGATGACGCCGTCGGCCACCTCCGAGGCCCGCCGCTGCAGCGCCTGACCGAGCGCGACCCGCCCGTCCGTCGGCATGACCATGGGCGGAGCCGTCACGTCACCGGGCACGTCACTCGACGCGGCAACGCCGTCGATGCACGAACCGCCCCTTGTCACCTCAACTACCTCGACGCTGGCCTGCCCCGCCTTGATGCTCCCGGCCTCCCCGTACGGGCGACGAGCGCTACCCGCACGGGTTAGTGCGGAAGGGTGGCTCCGGGGGGGCTCGCCTCGAGCCAGGACAGGAACCCGGTCACGGCGGCGGGCTCCAGTGCGAGCTCGACCGACGCACCGCGCGCCTGGCACTCCAAGACGACGGAGCCGGCGTGCAGCGCGCGCCGCTCCGGCCCCCGCGGCTCACGACGGGCGGTCACCTCCAGCTCGCGCCGGGTCAGCGTGCGGCGCGGGAGCGGGGACAGGCTGAAGAAGCGGTACCAGCGCAGCTCGTCCCCGACGAACCGGCCGACCCCGTTGGCCCAGCCCCGACCCGGCTCGGCCCCGGCGAGCCGGAACGTGAGCTCGACCGCCCCGCCGGCCCGCTGCAGTCCGCGCCGTCGGAGCACGACCGCCAGCAGGAGGGCGACCGGCACGAGCAGCACGGCGGCGAGGACCTCGGGGAGCACGCCGCGCGCCTACTGCCTGAGCGGGTGCGGCTAGCTCGGCTGGCCGGCCGCGGCGAGGCGGCTCTGGGCCCGACGCTCGGCGTCCGGGTCCTGCTCGCTGCGCGCCCGCTCGAGCGCCGTACGGGCCCGGCTGACGTCGATGTCGTCGCTGAGCTCGGCCACCTCGGCCAGCACGGTGACCCCCTCGTCCGTGACGGACAGGAAGCCGCCGTGGACGGCTGCGAGCACCTCGCCGCCGCCGGCCTGCAGGATGCGGACGGTCGCGCCGGGCGCCAGCTCGCCGAGCAGCGGGGCGTGCCCGGGCAGGATGCCGAGCTCTCCCTCCGTGGTGCGGGCGATGACCTCGGTCGCCTCCCCGCTCCACACCTCGCGCTCGACGGCGACGAGCTCGACGTGCAGCTGTGTCGTCTCCTGGGCCACGACCTAGCTGCCCAGCTTCTTGGCGTTGGCCTCGACGTCCTCGATGCCTCCGCAGAGGAAGAAGGCCTGCTCCGGGATGTGGTCGTACTCGCCTTCGGTGAGCTTCTTGAACGAGGAGATCGTCTCCTCGATCGGCACGAACTTGCCGGGCTGCCCGGTGAAGGCCTCCGCGACGAAGAACGGCTGGCTCAGGAAGCGCTGGATGCGGCGGGCGCGGTTGACGAGGACCTTGTCCTCCTCGCCGAGCTCGTCGATGCCGAGGATGGCGATGATGTCCTGCAGGTCCTTGTAGCGCTGAAGGATGCGCTGGACCTCGCGGGCGACGTCGTAGTGCTCCTGGCCGACGTAGCGCGGGTCGAGGATGCGGCTGGTGGAGTCGAGCGGGTCCACAGCCGGGTAGATGCCGAGCTCGGAGATGGCGCGCGACAGGTTGGTCGTCGCATCGAGGTGGGTGAACGTCGTGTGCGGGGCCGGGTCGGTGATGTCGTCGGCCGGCACGTAGATCGCCTGCAGCGAGGTGATCGAGTGACCACGGGTCGAGGTGATGCGCTCCTGCAGCACGCCCATCTCGTCGGCGAGCGTGGGCTGGTAGCCGACGGCGCTCGGCATGCGGCCGAGCAGGGTGGAGACCTCGGAGCCGGCCTGGGTGAAGCGGAAGATGTTGTCGATGAACAGCAGCACGTCCTGCTTCTGGACGTCGCGGAAGTACTCCGCCATGGTCAGCGCGGTCAGCGCGACCCGCAGGCGGGTGCCCGGCGGCTCGTCCATCTGCCCGAAGACGAGCGCGGTGTCCTCGATGACACCGGACTCGGTCATCTCACCGAACAGGTCGTTGCCCTCGCGGGTGCGCTCCCCGACGCCGGCGAACACCGACACGCCACTGAACTCCTTGGCGACCCGGTAGATCATCTCCTGGATGAGCACCGTCTTGCCGACGCCGGCCCCGCCGAATAGGCCGATCTTGCCGCCGGCGACGTAGGGCGCGAGCAGGTCGATGACCTTGATGCCGGTCGGGAAGATCTCGGTCTTGCTCTCGAGCTGGTCGAAGGCCGGCGACGGCCGGTGGATCGGCCAGTAGGTGTCGGCGTCGATGCTCGGCACGTCGAGCGGCTGGCCGAGGGCGTTGAAGACGTGGCCCTTCGTGGCGTTGCCGACCGGCACGGAGATCGCACCGCCGGTGTCCTGCACGGCCGCGCCACGGGTCAGGCCGTCGGTGGGCTGCAGGGCGATGGCGCGGACCAGGTTGTCGCCGATGTGGAGCGCGACTTCCAACGTCAGCGTGGCGGTCTCGCCACCGAGCTCCCGCTCGACCTTGAGCGCGTTGTAGATCTCCGGCATCTGGTCCGGCGGGAACTCGACGTCGACGACGGGGCCGATGACGCGGGCGACGCGCCCGGTGCCGCCGGCCTGGGGCGCTGCAGAAGGGCTCTGCTCGGTGATGGTCACGGGTGCCACTCTTCCTTCGTCTTCGGGCGGGGCTGGTCGGTCAGGTCTAGGAGTCGGAGAGCGCTGCTGCGCCGCCGACGATCTCGCTGATCTCCTGGGTGATGTCGGCCTGCCGGGCCGAGTTGGCGGCACGGGTGAGCGACTTGATGAGCTCGTCCGCGTTGTCCGTCGCTGCCTTCATCGCCCGTCGGCGGCTGGCCGACTCCGACGCCGCCGACTCGAGCAGAGCGGCGTAGACGCGGGTCTGCACGTAGCGCGGCAGCAGGCTGTCGAGCAGCGCGGCGCCGCTCGGCTCGAACTCGTAGAGCGGCAGCGCACCCTCGGGCGGCGGTGCGTCCGACTCCTCGACGACGAGCGGCAGGATCCGGTTGGCGACCGGCCGCTGCGTCAGCGCCGAGGCGTACTCGGTGTGGATGACGTGGATCTCGTCGACCCCGCCCTCCTCGGTCGGCGTCAGGAACGCCTCGATGAGCGCGTCGGCGACGATCCGGGCGTCCTCGTAGGTCGGCTGCTCGGAGAAGCCGGTCCACGAGTCGGCGACCTCACGACCGCGGAACTTGTAGTAGCTGACCGCCTTGCGCCCGACCAGGTAGGGCACAGCGGTCTTGCCCTCCTCCCTGATGCGCGTCTCGAGCGAGGCGGCCGTCTTGATGGAGTTGGCGTTGTAGCCGCCAGCCAGGCCGCGGTCGCTGGTGATGACGAGCACCGCGGAGCGAGAGGCGTCCGCCTTCTCCTCCAGCAGCGGGTGGTCGATGTTGTTCTGCGACGCCAGGGCCGAGATCACCCGGGTGATCTGACGGGCGTACGGCTGCGCCGCGTTGACCCGCTGCTGCGCCTTGACGATGCGTGACGCCGCGATGAGCTCCATCGCACGGGTGATCTTCTTCGTCGACTGCACCGACCGGATGCGGCGGCGGTAGACCCTAACCTGGGCTCCCATGTCGGCCGACTACTTCTTCGGGGCCGTGTAGCGGGTGATCTTCTCCTGGCCCTCGGCGCCGGCCTCCATGGCCTCGACGGGAGCCTCGGTGCCGAGGCTCTTGCCCTCACCGGTCGTGAACTGCTTCTTGAACTCCTCGACGGCGGTCTGCATCTGACCGACGGTGTCGTCGTCGAGCTTGCCGGTCTGCGTGATCGAGTCGAAGATGCCGCCGTGCGAGCGGCCGACGTAGTCGATCAGCTCGGTCTCGAACCGGCGGACGTCGGCCACCGGCACCTCGTCGAGCAGGCCGTTGGTGCCGGCCCAGATCGACAGGACCTGGTGGGCGACCGGGTACGGGGAGTACTGCCCCTGCTTGAGCAGCTCGACCAGGCGTGCACCGCGCTCGAGCTGGGCCTTGGACGCCTTGTCGAGGTCGGAGCCGAAGGCGGCGAACGCCTCCAGCTCGCGGTACTGGGCCAGGTCGAGGCGCAGTCGGCCGGAGACCTGCTTCATCGCCTTGATCTGCGCCGAGCCACCGACGCGGGACACCGAGATGCCGACGTTGATGGCCGGGCGGACACCGGAGTTGAACAGGTCGGTCTCGAGGAAGATCTGGCCGTCGGTGATCGAGATGACGTTGGTCGGGATGAACGCCGAGACGTCGTTGCCCTTGGTCTCGATGAGCGGCAGCCCCGTCATCGAGCCGCCCCCGAGCTCGTCGGAGAGCTTCGCGCAGCGCTCGAGCAGGCGGGAGTGGAGGTAGAAGACGTCACCCGGGTAGGCCTCGCGGCCCGGCGGGCGGCGCAGCAGCAGGGAGATCGCGCGGTAGGCGTCGGCCTGCTTGGACAGGTCGTCGAAGACGATGAGGACGTGCTGGCCCTGGTACATCCAGTGCTGGCCGATGCTCGAGCCGGTGTAGGGCGCGAGGTACTTCAGGCCGGCCGACTGCGACGCGGGGGCGGCGACGACGGTCGTGTACTCGAGGGCGCCGGTCTCCTCGAGGCGACCGACGATCTCGGCGACCGTCGAGCCCTTCTGGCCGATGGCGACGTAGATGCACTTGACCTGCTTCTTCGGGTCGCCGGTCTCCCAGTTGGCCTTCTGGTTGATGATCGCGTCGAGCGCCACCGCGGTCTTGCCGGTCTGTCGATCGCCGATGATCAGCTGACGCTGGCCGCGGCCGATCGCCGTCATGGCGTCGACGGCCTTGATGCCGGTCTGCAGCGGCTCGTGCACCGGCTGGCGCTGCACGACGGTGGGCGCCTGCAGCTCGAGGATGCGGCGCGCCTCCGCGACGATCTCACCCTTGCCGTCGATCGGGTTGCCGAGCGGGTCCACGACGCGGCCGAGGAAGCCGTCACCGACGGGGACCGACAGCACCTCGTTGGTGCGGCGGACGGCCTGCCCCTCCTCGATGGCGCTCGGGTCGCCGAGGATGACGCAGCCGATCTCGCGCTCGTCGAGGTTGAGCGCGAGGCCGAGGGCGCCGCCCTCGAACTCGAGCAGCTCGTTGGCCATCGTGGAGTACAGCCCCTCGACGCGGGCGATGCCGTCACCGACCTGGGTGACCACGCCCACCTCCTCGCGGGTGGTCTCGGCGCTGTACGACGTGACGTACTGCTCGATCGCGGACCGGACGTCCTCCGGGCGGATGCTGAGCTCCGTCATGTTCTCGATCCCTGCTCTCTGCTGGTCGCCGTGGGAGCGGCTCGGTCGGTGCCTGACGTCTAGCGGTGCGGTGGTGACTGCGCTGCGCTGCGGGAACTGCGGTACGGGGAAGGCGGACCTAGCCGGTCAGTCGGCGGCGAACGGTCTCGAGGTTGTGCTCGACGGTGCCGTTGAGCACCTCGTCGCCGATGCGGACCTCCACGCCGCCGAGGACGCTCGGGTCCACGTCGACCTGGAGCTGCACCTCTCGACCGTAGATCCGGGCGAGCGCACTGGCGAGCCTGGTCTCGTGCTCGGCCGCCATCGGCCGGGCGACGCGCACCTTCGCGATGTAGCGCTCGCGACGCTGCGCCGCGAGGCGGGACAGCTCCTCGATGGCGGTCTCGAGCGAGCCGCCGCGGGGGCGGGTGACGGCGATCTCCAGCAGCCGCAGCGTGGTGGGCCGGGCGTCGGAGAGCAGGTCCCGCAGCAGTGCGGACTTGCGCTCGACCGGCAGGCCCGGGTCGGTCAGCGCCGCCCGCAGGGCGGGCTCGCGCTCGAGCAGCCGCTCGAAGTGGAACAGCTCGTCCTCGACCTCGTCGAGTGAGCCGTCCCCCTCGGCCGCACGCATGGCGGCCGTGGTGGCGAGCACCTCCACCGCCTCGCGCAGGTCGGCCGCGGTGTTCCAGCGGGCCGCGACGAGGTCGCGGAACACGCCGAGCGGCAGCGGTGCCAGCTGGGCGCCGAGCAGGGAGTCGACCAGGCCCTGGCGGTCCTCCGGGGAGGAGGCGGGGTCGGTGAACGCCCGGCGCAGCGACGGCTCGCGGTCGAGCAGCGAGGCCACGGAGAACAGGCCCTCGCTGACGTCGGCGGAGCCGGCGCCGCCGGGCAGCGAGCCGATCTGCTCCTCGAACGACGCGAGCGCCGCCTTGAGGGCGTCGCGGCTGGCGCCCCGCACTAGCCGGCCGCCCCGGCCGGCGCCGTCGTGCCCTGGCCGCTGACGTCCTCGAGGCCCTCGAGGAAGCGCTCGACGGTCCGGCGCTGACGCGCCTCGTCCTCGAGCGACTCGCCGACGACCTTGCCGGCGAGCTGGACGGCCAGGCTGCCGACGTCACGACGGAGCTCGGTGAGCGCCTGCTGGCGCTCGCTCTCGATCTGGGCGGTCGCGGCAGCCAGGATGCGCTGCGCCTCGGTCCGCGCCTCGACCCGGGCCTCCTCCACGATCTCGGCGCGCTGGGACTGCGCCTCGGTGCGGATGCGACCGGCCTCGCCACGTGCCTCGGCGAGCTGGGAGTTGTACTGCTCGAGCGCGGCAGCGGCCTCGGCCTGCGCCTTCTCCGCCTTCTCGATCCCGCCCTGGATGGCGGCGGTCCGGTCGGCGAAGGCCTTCTCGAACAGCGGGAAGACCTTGGCCTTGAGGAACAGGAACAGCAGCACGAAGGCGATGAGGCCGACGACGAGCTCGCCGGTCTCCGGCATGAGCGGGCTGGGCTCGGTCACCGCCAGGACGGCGGCCGGGTCGGTCGGTGAGATGCCCACGGCTAGAGGGCGAACGCGAGGCCGATGCCGATGATGGCAAGCGCCTCAGCGAGGGCGAAGCCGAGGATGGCGATGCTCTGGAGCACACCCCGGGCCTCCGGCTGGCGGGCGACACCACTGATGTAGGCGGCGAAGATCAGGCCGATGCCGATGCCGGGGCCGATGGCCGCGAGGCCGTACCCGATCATGTTGAGACTGCCGTTGATCTCGCCGTCCATTGCTGTTCCTTTCAGGTGGTGAGACGGTCCCGGGGTCCCGGGACCGTCAGTGCTCGTCGACGAGCGCGCCGCCGATGTAGAGCGCGGAGAGAAGGGTGAAGACGTAGGCCTGCAGCAGCTGCACGAAGCCCTCGAAGCCGGTCAGCACGAGGCTGCCGAACAGGGCGATGGAGCCGGCGGCGATGCCGACCGCGCCGCCGTACTCGAAGACGAGGTACTCGCCACCGAGGATGAACAGCACCAGGACGAGGTGGCCCGCGAACATGTTGAAGGTGAGTCGCAGGGTGAGCGTGAGGGGCCGGATGATGATCGTGGAGACGAACTCGATCGGGGCCAGCAGGATGTAGACCGGCCACGGGATGCCGGCGGGGAACATCATCGACTTGAAGTAGCCGACGAAGCCGGCGCGCTTGATGCCGATCGCGTTGAAGATGACGCAGGAGATCACCGCGAGGAACAGCGGGATCGCGATCCGCGAGGTCGCCGGGAACTGCACGAACGGCACGATCCCGGCGATGTTCATCACGGCCAGGAAGAAGAACACCGTCGCGAGGTACGGGACGTACTTCATGCCCGGCTTGCCGATCGAGTCCAGCGCGATCGAGTTGCGCACGAAGCCGTAGAGCGACTCCCCGACGTACTGCGTCTTGCCCGGCACGACCGCGGCGCGGCGGGCGGCGAGGTAGAAGAAGACGGCGATGAGGATCGACCCGAAGACGACGATGAGCATCGGCTTGGTGACGAACGTGCCCTCACCGAAGACGGGCGGGTAGACGAAGGTGCCGGGGCCGGGGCTGACGAAGCCTTCGCCGCCTTCGACGGCGAGGAGCGAGCTGCTCACGACGTCCTTCCTCGTTGGACCGGATGCGGGACCGGATCACCCTGTAGCCAGGAGTTGTTCACGCGTGCCTCACTGCTCCCTACCGTAGCGAAACCACACCAGGTAGAGCCCTGCGCCCATCCCGAGGAGCAGCCCCAGCATCACGAACAGCCGGTTGTCGAGCCACTCCGCGACCAGGAAGCCCACGGCGCCCCAGACGAGGACACCGGAGATCACCAGCCCGAGCGCCCCGTAGGCGTCGGCCTCACCCTTGCGCCCGAGCTGCCTCGACGTGTCGTCGTGAGACGACTCGTCTGGAGCGGCGGGCGGCATGGCAGGGGAAGACTACAGGGTGGCTCGGGAGCGGCCGACGAGGGCCACCTGCGTGCCGACCCAGACGAGCGTGCAGGCGATGACGGTGAGGGCGAGCCAGCGCACGTCGACGGCATCCGTCGCCGCCGCCACCGCGAGCAGCACGACCAGCGCGACGAGGCGCAGCGCGTAGGTCATCATCAGGATGAGGAAACCGAACCCCGCCTTGGACGTGTCGCCGCCTACGAGCAGCAGCGGAACCGCCCCGGTCCAGAAGAAGCCGATGACGACCACGGCGCCCACCAGGGCCCCCAATGGCGCTCCTGGGACGCCCGCGAGCGCGCCCCCGGCAGCGGACAGCACCCCTGCTAGCAGCGTCGTCACGGGCGCAGCGCGGGGGCCGTCCACGCGGCGGGCGGCTCGCCGGAGCCGGCTCACCGGCGGCCGGCGAGCAGGCGCGGCACGCTGGCGGCCACCAGGCCGAGGACGCCGACGGTCCCCGCGACGGCCAGCACCGGCAGCGGGCTGCCGGCCACCGATCCGGCGACGGCCCCGAAGGCCAGCAGCGCGGTCCAGAAGTACATGATCAGGACAGCCCGGGTGTGGCTGTGGCCGATCTCCATCAGCCGGTGGTGCAGGTGCGCCTTGTCCGGTGCGAACGGCGAGCGGCCGGCGCGGGTGCGCCGTACCACGGCCAGGAGCAGGTCAACGAACGGGACGGCCAGCACCGCGAACGGCAGCAGGAGCGGCAGCAGGACAGGGAAGGACGCGCCGGCCGGCAGGTTGGCGTAGGTGAACTGGCCGGTCAGGCTGGTGACCGAGCCCGCGAGCATGAGGCCGATGAGCATCGACCCCGAGTCCCCCATGAAGATGCGGGCCGGGTTGAAGTTGTGCGGGAGGAAGCCGAGGCAGGCACCGGCGAGCACCGCGGCGATGAGCGTCGGGGAGCTGATCCGGTCCTGTCCGACGCCGCCGGTCAGGAAGCCGCTCGACAGCGAGTAGGAGAAGGCGAAGAACGCCAGGGCCGCGATCGCGCCCACCCCGGCGGCCAGCCCGTCGAGGCCGTCGACGAAGTTGATCGCGTTGACGGTGACGAGCGTAATGATGACCGTGAGCAAGGCGCTCTCCGGACCGAGCGCGACGGCGCCCACGCCGGGCAGCGTGAGGGTGATGACCTCGAGGCCGAACAGCACCATGACGCCCGCTGCCACGACCTGGCCGGCGAGCTTGGTGAGCGCGTCGATGCCCCACCTGTCGTCCGCCGCCCCGAGCAGCACGATGAGACCTCCGGCGATGACCACCGCCTGGACGTCGGAGTAGGAGAAGACCCGGTTCAACGACGGGAGGGCGCCCGCGACGAGGAACGCCGCGCAGACCCCGGCGTACATCGCGAGCCCCCCGAGCCGGGGCGTCGGGATGGCGTGCACGTCGCGGTCGCGGGGCTCGGCCATCGCGCCGAAGCGGATGGCGAACCAGCGCGCCACGGGAGTCAGCAGGTAGGTGACGGCCGCGGCGACGCACAGGACGAGCAGGTACTCCCTCATCGGGAGGGCACGCTATCGGGGGTAGGCGGGGTGGGCGCTCACCAGTGCCCGGACGCCGTCACGGACCTCGTCGGCCGACGAGCCGTCCGCGTCGCGGACCGCTCGCCCGATGAGCGAGCCAATCTCCTTCATGTCGCCCTCCCCCATGCCCTGCGTCGTGACGCTGGGCGTGCCGACCCGGACCCCGCTCGCGATCGACGCGGGCTGCGGGTCGTACGGGATGGCGTTCTTGTTGAGCACGATGCCGGCCCGGTCGCAGCGGGCCTCGGCGTCCTTGCCGGTCACGCCGATGTCCTGCAGGTCCAGCAGCGCCAAGTGGGTGTCGGTGCCGCCGGTGACCGGCCGCATGCCCTCGGCGGCGAGCGCTGCCGTGAGGGCCTGGCTGTTGACGACCACCTGGCGGGCGTACGCCCGGTACTCCGGGCTCGCCGCCTCCTTGAGGGCGACCGCCTTGCCGGCGACGGCGTGCATGAGCGGTCCGCCCTGCATCATCGGGAACACGGCCTTGTCGAGCTTGGCGGCGTGCTCGGCCTTGCAGACGAACATGCCGCCGCGAGGGCCGCGCAGCACCTTGTGGGTGGTGAAGGTGACGACGTCGGCGTAGGGGACGGGGCTGGGGATCGCCCCGCCCGCGACCAGGCCGATGAAGTGCGCGGCGTCGACCATCAGGATCGCGCCCACCTCGTCGGCCACGTCGCGGAAGGCGGCGAAGTCGATGAGCCGAGGGATCGCCGACCCGCCGCAGATGATCATCTTGGGCCTGTGCTCACGGGCCAGCGACCGCATCTGGTCGTAGTCGATGTCCTCCGAGTGCGGGCCGCCGTCATGGGGGCGCACGCCGTAGTGCACGGCGTTGAACCACTTGCCGGAGAAGCTCACCTTGGTGCCGTGGGTGAGGTGCCCGCCGTGCGGCAGGGACATCGCGAGGACGGTGTCACCGGGGTCCAGGAAGGCGCCGTACACAGCGAGATTGGCGCTGGCCCCGGAGTGGGGCTGCAGGTTGGCGTGCTCCGCCCCGAACAGCGCCTTGGCCCGCTCGATCCCGATCGTCTCGGCGACGTCGACCACCTCGCAGCCGCCGTAGTAGCGCTTGCCCGGGTAGCCCTCGGCGTACTTGTTGGACAGGGTGGAGCCCAGCGCCGCCAGCACGGCGGGGCTGGTGAAGTTCTCGCTGGCGATGAGCTGCAGACCGCCGCGCAGGCGCTCGAGCTCGTCGGTCACGACGCCCGCGATCTCCGGGTCCACCTGCGCGAGGGCGTCGAAGTCGGGTCCCCAGAAGGTCATGGCGTGGCTCCTCAGCGTGGCTCTGTCGGGTCGTCGGTCAGGTCTGCTGTCCGGGCGCTGGGCTCGACTGTACGGGGGTGGCGATCAGCCGGTGCGCGCACCGGCCAGCAGGTCCAGCGGCACCTGGAGCGCGCTCGAGACGAGGCCGCCGCAGACGGCGAAGGCCGACTCGGGAGCGTGGTACGGGTCGTCGAGGTCGTCGTCGCCGGGCGTGGCCGGCGGCACGAGCCCGCGCCGCCCCGCGGCCGTGGCGACCAGCGCCCGAGCCCGGTCGACGACGTCCCCGGTCGGCAGCTCGGCCGGGTCGACGCCGGCGACGAGGCGGGCGAACTCCCGCAGTGCGAAGGTGCGCTTGGCGGCGCGCGGGTGCAGGACCACCGAGGCGGCCCGGTGCTCGCGGGAGGCCCCCAGCACGAGGTCGGCGCCCACGACGTGCTCCGCCACGAGCTCGCGGGCCCGGAAGTCGGAGCCGTCGACGCCGTAGCTGCGCAGGGTGCTGGCGGCGTGGGGCTCCATCGCCGATCCGGTGTGGCCCCACGTGCCGGCCGACTCGACGACGAACCGGCTGGCGCCGTCCCCGAGGCGCGCCTCGAGCCCGGCCCGCATCAGGCGCTCGGCCATGGGCGACCGGCAGATGTTGCCCGTGCAGACGTGCAGGACGCGGAAGACGTCGTCGCTCACTCGCTCTCCTCGAGGTCGGGCAGCAGGGCACGCAGCCGGTCGGGGTCGAGCGCCCCGGCGCGACGGAGCCGCGGGCGCGCCCCGGTGAGGTCGACGATGGTCGACGGGACGCCGGTGGCGGCGTCGCCGCCGTCGAGGTAGACGGCGACCGCGTCGCCCAGCTGCTCGACGGCCTGGGCCATCGACGTGGCCGGCGGCAGCCCCGTGCGGTTGGCGCTGCTGACCGCGAGCGGTCCCGTCTCCGCGAGGACGGCGAGCGCAGCGGGGTGCTCGGGCATCCGGACGGCCACCGTGCCCCGCGTCTCCCCGAGGTCCCAGGCGAGGGACGGCGCCGACCTGACGATGAGCGTGAGCGGACCGGGCCAGCAGCTCTCGACGAGCGAGCGCATGGTGCCGCTCACGTCGGCGGCCAGGCCGTCGATGCCGCGCCACGCGCCGACGAGCACGGGCACCGGCATGTCGCGCCCGCGTCCCTTGGCGGCCAGCAACCGGGCCACCGCCGCCGGGGAGAAGGCGTCCGCGGCGATGCCGTAGACGGTGTCGGTGGGCAGGACCGCGAGCGCCCCGCGCCGCAGCGCCGCGACGGCAGCGACAACGCCCTCACCCGCGTCGTCCCGGACGTCGAAGCTCAGCACGGCGTCCACCTCGCGGTGACGAAGCGGTCGCGCCCGACGTCGTCCCTGTGGTCGGCCACCTCGGTCCAGCCGCCCCCCGCCGTGAACAGCGCGGGAGCCGACTCCCCCTGCCGGTCGGAGTGCTCGACGACGACCAGCCCGCCCGGTCGCAGCAGTCGCCGGGCGGCCTGCTCGACCAGACGGATGACGTCGAGCCCGTCCTCACCGGCCCACAGGGCGATCCCGGGATCGTGGTCGAGCACCTCGGGGTCGGGGATGTGCGCCTCGGTCGTCGCGACGTACGGCGGGTTGCTGACGACCAGGTCGCAGCGGCCGGCCAGCTCGGGCAGGCACCCCTCGACGCTGCCGAGGTGGAGCTGCACCTGCGGATCACCGGCCTGCACCCGGTTCTCGGCGTTGCGACGCGTCCACGCCAGGGCGCCCTCGTCGCGCTCGACGGCGTGCACCGTCGCACCGGGGACCTCGTTGGCCAGCGCGAACGCCATCGTGCCGGAGCCGGTGCACAGGTCGACGCACAGCGGCGCGGTCCAGCCCTCGGCGCGCGCAGCATCGACCGCCCACTGCACGACCGACTCGGTCTCGGGCCGGGGGACGAACACGCCGGGACCGACCTCGAGCTCGATGTAGCGGAAGCCGACCGAGCCGGTCAGGTGCTGCAGCGGCACCCGGTCGGCGCGGCGCGCGACGAGCTCCTCGAAGGCCGTGAGCGTCGTCGGGTCCGTGTCGTCGAGCAGGAGCAGGTCCGACGGTCGGGCCAGCCCGAGGGCGTGGACCGCGAGCGCCCGTGCGTCGTGCTCGGGAGAGGCCACCCCAGCGGCCGCGAGTCGCTCGGTGGCCAGCGCGAGGGCCGTGCGCAGCGGCGTCACGGTGACTCCTCGCCGGCGAGCTTGGCGGCCGTGTCGGCGTCGACCAGCGACTGGATCACCGGATCGAGGTCACCGTCGAGGACCTGGGTGAGGTTGTTGGCCTTGTAGCCGCTGCGGTGGTCGGCGACGCGGTTGTCCGGGAAGTTGTAGGTGCGCACCTTCTCGCTCCGGTCGACCGTGCGGATCTGGGCGCCACGGACGGCGCTGTCCTTGGCGGCCTGCTCCTCGAGCGCGAGGGCCAGCAGCCGGGCGCGCAGGACCCGCATGCCGGCCTCCTTGTTCTGCAGCTGGCTCTTCTCGTTCTGCATGGCGACCGTGACACCGGTCGGGACGTGCGTGATGCGGACGGCCGAGTCGGTCGTGTTGACGCTCTGGCCGCCGGGTCCGCTGGAGCGGTAGACGTCGATGCGCAGGTCGTTCTGGTCGATGGTCACGTCGACCTCCTCCGCCTCCGGCAGGACGAGGACGCCGACCGCGGAGGTGTGGATGCGGCCCTGCGACTCGGTGACGGGGACCCGCTGCACCCGGTGGACGCCGCCCTCGTACCTCAGCCGCCCGAAGACCGGGTTGCCAGGGTCACGGCTCTTCACCGCCAGCTGGATGTCCTTGTAGCCACCCAGCTCGCCCTCCGTGGCGCTGATCAGCTCGGTCTTCCAGCCGCGCTGCTCGGCGTAGCGGGTGTACATCCGCACGAGGTCACCGGCGAACAACGCGGACTCGTCGCCGCCCTCGCCGGCCTTGACCTCCAGCAGGCAGTCCTTGCCGTCGGCCGGGTCCCGCGGGACCAGCAGGTCGCGGATGCGCACGTCGACCTCGGCCACCTGCTGCTCGAGCTGCTCGGCCAGCTCGGCCATCTCCCGGTCCTCGGCCGCCATCTCCCGGGCGTCGGAGAGGTCGGCCGCGAGGGCCTCCTGCTCGCGGATCGCGGCCACCAGCGGCCCCAGCTCGGCGTAGCGGCGGGCGAGGTCGCGAGCGCGCGCCTGGTCCCCGTGCACCGACGGGTCGGCGAGCTCAGCCTCGAGGTCGGCGTACTCGCTCAGAGCGTTGTCAGTCGGGGTGCCGACGGCTTCGGACACGGGTTCCTCCTGGGATCCGGCTGCGCCCGCTGGGTGCGGACACGACAGCGGCGCCCGTCCCCTCCAGGGGCGGGCGCCGCAGGGTCGCTACTTGGAGCGCTTGCCGAAGCGCTGCTCGAACCGGGCCACGCGGCCGCCGGTGTCGAGGATCTTCTGCTTGCCGGTGTAGAAGGGGTGGCACTGCGAGCAGACGTCGGCGTTGATGGTGCCGCTCTTCTCGGTGCTCTTCGTCGTGAAGGTGCTGCCGCAGGTGCAGGTCACCGTCGTGTCGACGTACGTCGGGTGGATGTCGGCCTTCATGGGTGGTGCCTCTCGGTCGAGGAGCCGCCGGGTCTGCTGCTCGCGGTCTGCGCGCGACAGGGAACCGGTGCTCGTGAGGTGACCAGTGTGCCAGAGCGGCGCACTGGTCCGG